>JAABVA010000751.1_pt1 | contig 38422 bp, 32 predicted proteins | sample 5560331 | NCBI WGS metagenome assembly JAABVA01 (sample SAMN12812661, study PRJNA571458) | rock metagenome | isolation source: Antarctica rocks | place: Antarctica: Victoria Land, Mt New Zealand sud | collected 2016-01-07 | reverse complement strand
GATTGCTGACTCAATGAAACAGTTGTTCTTCGATGTTTATGTTTCATGAGATGACAGCTTTCTCAGCTTCGACTGAAGCATCGATGAGTAGAAGTGAAACTCTTCTATTGACAGTGCTTCTAAGCAGACGAGTTGTTCGAAGTTCAACTGACTCGACGTCGCGTGTCATGATGAGAGAAGATAGAAGTTGTTGAGATAAGAGTAGATGAGAAATTGATGTTTTGAATTGATGTTTTTTGATGAGTGAAAATTCAAAGAATCTCTTGTGAATTTCAGGTAATAATTGAGTGCTTTATTCGAAGAATCTCTTACGAATAGAATGATGAAAATGAGTGTAGAATCGAAGAATTTCTTGCGGTCTAAAATGATGGTGCAAATTTGAAGAATTTCTTGCAAATTTTCCTTACTGAATAGATTGTTTCGTATCGTCTATTCGTCGATAGCAGAATAGTAAATGATGAGCATTTATCTAATGTTAGAGGCCTGTCTAGAGCGAGTCAGATAGAGGTGTCATTTAACTAGAAGATAAATGCTAAGAAAGAAAGATAGCTACGAAAAAGAAGCTGGCTACATATGTGTGTTTCTCAGCCGACGCTAGGCTCAATAGAAACTAGTCAAGGTGACGAAGCGAGAATAGGCCTGATAAGGCTAGAAGGCTGAGCCTGACAAGGCTAGAATCGTGACACATTACGCTATTGAACGAAACAAATATGATAAATATTCAAGACAACACTTCAAGCATTCAAATTACATTTTTGAAATAAATATCAAAGCTTTGAAATGAGAATTGAAGATAGAAAATCAGAAATTTGATTCAGAAATTTGATTCTATTTAATGACTCAGTTCTAATAAAGTCTTGATCTCACATAAGATCAACTTGAAGAGCTTCAGATTTTTCTTAAATGCATGAGTCATTTCATCTGACATCTCTACTTGTATAGCAGTTTGATAGATAGCAGACGTTGAATCTGTCATATCTTTTAAATCATTTGTAGATCACATCTGAGCATTCACTATGAATTTCATCTCTGCGAGCTTTTGTTTAATTGTTTGACGTGAGATCTTGTTTATCTTTTAGATGAAGAACTGATTAAATATCTTTTTCATCTTTTCTGACTCTTCAATGAGACTTGATCACTGAGCTGCAATTGCAGACTGAAATGATAAAGAAGAAGAAGAAGAAAAAGAAGAAGAAGAAGTAAATTGAGATGATGAAGATTGCTGTCATTGAATAGACTGCAAAGACTGTTGTCACGAAGAAGATTGTAAAGACTGTTGTCATGAGAAAGACTGTGAAGACTGCTGTCACAAGAAAGACTGTGAAGACTGCTGTCATGATTGATAAGACAACTGATAGAAAGAATAGATAAATGATTGTTATCATGATGATCATTGCAAAAGAGAAAATTTTTAAGATGATGATGAATGAGATTCTGAAGCTTTCTGATGCAAGTTTATTCGTTCTATCTGATTGATCATTATCTCACTCATTTGCATTTTCATTTGCTGTTCATTGAATCTTGTAAATGTTGCGAGCGTGCACTTTGAGTTAGTCTAACATAGATCATGTTAGACTATCATAGACTAGTATAGAGTTGATGTTGACACGCTAGCGGTCTAGCGTGCCTTCGTGAGTAAAACTCACGACGTGTTTCATCTTTCTTCTTCTTTAGCTTTGAACTTCTAGTTAGAATACACTCATATGATTCGCTCTATGCAGACTCATAACATTAGTTCAAAGCTTATTAATCTTGCTATCGACGTGTAGACAATATAAAAACAAGCTACATAACTCAAATCAGAAGTCGAACCCAGAAATTTTGACAGCAGAATCAGAACTCGAGCTCAGAAAGCTTGATAGAAATCAGAAATTTCTAAAGAAGAATCTTGATTTGAAACCAGAAATTTCGGGAGAATCAGAATCAAAAAACACGAACGCGTTGTTCTTGATTAACTCTTTATTGAGCTCGTCATCAAATCAGAAATTTCAGCAGTACTCGAACTCAGAAAGTTCGATAGAGTAACATCAGAATCTCGATCAGCAATTTTCTACTCATACAATGACTAGAAGCACAGAATCAGAATCAGTGAGTATTGCTCGCTATGACTTTTGAAATGTTAGAAGAGAATCACTTCTATCACAGAATCGAACAGCATCAGAAGAAGAAGACACGAATGCGTCGTCGAATACAGAAAAAGAGAACACGAACGCGTTGCTCTTTGATCATGAAATGATCAAGATCAGCATCAACACTGAACTGAATGCTTGAATAAGTGCTCATGAAGCAGACGACATCGTTGTCTTTATCAAGTACATGTGTCAACAGCACGACATCGAAATCGAGATTCACAATGACATGATTCAGATGTTAGAAGATGTCAACGAGATAAACATCACGTTGAAGATTGCGCAGACGTGTCTGCAGAAAGAGAATAGAAACAAGAACGTGATTATACATCATTTAGAAGCTGCATCAAGTCAACAAAGCACTTCAATCTCTGAAGATCGATTCTCGAAGTCAATCAAGTTATCGAATTCTTCACTGTTTGAAGATTCATCGCAGAATGTAGACAATTGACTGTCTTGAATGCGAAACAAGCTGAAGGCAAACAAGAATCATTTTTCTATCAAAGAGTTGAAGATTGCATATATCAAAAGTCGAGTCAGTGAAGCTGCAATCAAACATATTGCATCTCGCATGTGAAATACCTTCTTGAACTCGTTTCTAGAAGTCGAAGAAGTACTATCGATGATTAATAAAATGTACGACGATCTCAATCATCATCACACGACTCAACGTCAGTACTTGAAGCTGTATCAGAACAAGATCTTCTTTCATGAATTTTGAATGAAATTTCAGAGATTTAGTGCAGAACTAGAGTACAATAACGAGACTTTACTAGATGATCTTCAGCATAAGATCAGCTCAGATCTTCAGCGAGTAACGCTCAACGAACGAATCACGAACTTGAACGAGTTTGTCGACATCTGCATGCGAGTCGATGTTAGATTGACTGAATTGAATGTTTGATCAGTCGTCAAAGCATCAGTTACTCAAGCTGCTTGCTCTGTCGTCAGCACATTGACTACTCGACTTACGTCATCAGTTTCTTCGTGAAAGAAACTCAGAAGATCGAAGCTCAATTCTATTCAGAAAGAGTTGTTTAAGAAAGAACTCTGCTTCAAATGCAAGAAGTCAGAACATAGAGCATATGACTGTCTCGAGACGACTCAAGTGCACGAGATCGCTACGAATTCAAAAAACGATCTGCTCTCATCAAAGTAGTGACTGAAGATGATATACTCATATTCTGTTTCATCAGCATGTCTGATGATTCATTTGATTTCAAGTCGTTCACTGTTGATGTCATCTTGAGTAGTCTAGAAAAGATATTCAGATTTCTCGCTCTGATAGATACTGAAGTCACTGACATGACTTTTATTGATGAATCTTTGATGTCAGAGCTATGTGAACGCTTTGATATTCAGTCAATATCGCTGTCAAAATCAAAGTTGATTTGATTGTATGATGAAATTTCTGATCGAAAGTCAATTACACACGCTCTGTATACATCGATCATGATACAAGAACACAAGAATGAAATGATGCTTCTATTGATAACTCGTCTAGATCAGCACAAGATAATCATTGAAAATCTCTGATTGAAAAGAAATCAAATTTTGATAAATTCTGCAAACGATCGATTAATATCATCGTTGAAGATTCGAACATCGAAATCTGTTGTTTTGAAAGTAAGCAGTCAATCAGCATTTCACAGATCTGAGTCAAGTGAAATCTGCAAAATGAAACGAAAGAACTTGAACTCGATGATTACGTCAACAATCATCTTGAAGCGATTCACGAATCAGAAACTAGTGAATCAGTTCATTGAATCTGTTCGATTCATTGAACCTGTACTCATATGAAAGCAAAGCATTCAAGTTGATCTCGATCAACTTCGTCTCTTTCAGTCAACTGAGAAAAAAAGGTTCATCAATATTGTCATGATTGAAGTCGCTGCATATTGAACTCTAGTCAAGAATAAGAATGTCAAGATCTTCACATTGATCATTAGTGAAATCAATAAAGCGCTTCAAGCTAGCTCAGTCGAAGATTTCACGAAACTGAATGAAATGACATTTATCATGTCATTAAATGAACTGAAGAAGAAGCTTTCGATAGTTTATCACGACTTTCTGAACGTTTTTGATAGAGAAAAGACAACATAGTTGCTCTTGCATCGATCATACGATCATAAGATTGAATTAGAAGATGAGAATCAATCTTCTAGAAGTCAATTGTATTTTATGTCGAGTCACAAGCTGCAGAAGATCAAAGAGTATCTAGAAGAAAATTTGAAGAAGAAGTTCATCACACTCAGCAAAGCTTCTTTTGCTTCGTCAATACTATTTGTCGAAAAGAAAGATGATAGTCTTCGCTTTTGCATGAACTATCAAAAACTGAATGCTCTGATCAAAAGAAATCGTTATTCAATACTCTTGATAGACGAAGTACTAGCTTGAATTCAAGACAGTAAGTATCTGACTCAACTCGACATAATCATCGCGTTCAATAAACTGCGCATGAGTTCAGAAAGCGAGAATTTAACTACTTTTGTTACTTTCTTCAACGTCTACAAGTATAGAGTAATGCTCTTTGAATTGATCAATGAATCTGCGTTCTTTCAGCATTATATCAACAATGTGTTGTTTGAATGTCTGCATAAATTCTTTCGGACATACTTGAATGATATTCTCATCTACAGTAAGACATTGAAAGAACATAGAACTCACATGAAAGAAGTGCTAGACAAGCTTCGTGAAGTCGATCTACAGATAGACATAAACAAGTGTGAATTCAAGATTCAGAAAATCTCGTTTCTTGAACTACTGATATTCATCAATGATCTACGAATGAATTCTCGAAAAGTAGATGTGATTTGAAGCTGAAAAGTGTCACGATCGTTGACTCATGTGCAGATCTTCATTGACTTCTGCAATTTCTATCGACGATTCATAAAGAACTTCTCAAAGATCGTTCAACTCATGATAAAGCTGACTTGAAAAGATCATCTTTTTGAATGAACAGAGATCTGTCAGACGATCTTTGAAGAACTAAAGCAACAGATGATGACAGTTCTCGTTCTGAAGCATTTTGACTCGATCAGAGAAGCTATTCTGAAAACTGACTTCTCGAACTATGTCAATGACGAAGTATTATCTCAGTATGACGATGAAGACATTCTACATTCAGTGATCTTCTACAGCAAGAACATGATTCTTGCAGAATGCAACTACGAGATCTATGACAAAGAACTGCTGATCATTATTTGCTGCTTGAAGCACTGACGCTCTGAATTGAAATGTACAGATATTTTGATCAAGATCTTCATCGATCATCTGAATTTAAAGTACTTCATGATCATCAAAGAACTGACTCAACGACAGACTAGATGAACTGAGAAGTTATCTGAATATAATTTCAAGATCATATATCAGTCAGGAAAACAGAATCTGAAAGTCGACGCGCTGATCAGAATGTCAGACGTCAAGTCGATTGAGACAAACGATGATCGAAAGCTATATCAGCATCAGATGCTATTGTTAGAAAGCAAGTTTGAATTGCAGTCAATAGAAGCTGATCAAGAAAATGATCAGAAATCTGACTCAGATCTTGCTCAGATCTGATTCAGAGTCGAAACAAGAATCGAAAGCTAATGAAGATTCGATCGAAGAAGTGATTTCTATTCAGAATCAGACTATAGTTGAAAATCGAACGAATCAACTATGTATTGATATTCGAGCAGTCATGAAACAAAACAGAAGAACTTGTCAAGATATTGATCTAAACAACTGCAGAGTACTTGATGAAGTACTCTGAAAAGATGATAGACTATGAATTTCTCAGTCAATGATCATTCGATTAATAAGAAAAGCACATGATCTTTCGATCAGTGATCATTCTGACATGAATCGAACATTAGACTTGTTGAGACGATCATATTGCTGGTCGAAGATGAGAACGACGATCAAACGCTACATTCGAAACTGTTACATTTGTCGTAGGTCAAAAGCATCAAGAGATCGAATCAATGAACTGCTGAAGTCATTGCTCATACTTGAACAACGATGACAGAACATATTCTTGAACTTCATTATCGATCTATCAGAAAGTGATGAAAGCAACGCGATTCTGACAGTCATAGATCGATTGTCTAAGAAACGACACTATATATCGTGTTGATCAGATGACGAAGAAATCTTTGCAGAACAAACAGTTAAGCTGCTGTTGATATGAGTCTTCAGAACTCATGAACTATCGAGATCAATAGTATTCGATCGCGATTCTCAATTCATATCGATTGTCTGAAAGTCTCTATGTCTGAGACTTGACATCAAGATGAAACTATCTATCGAATATCATTTGCAGATCGATGATCAAACGAAAAGAGCGAATCAGAATGTGAAACGATATCTACGAATCTACTGCTCGTATATGCAAGATGATTGGTTCGCCTGATTATTTATGACTGAATTCGTTGATAACAACGCTATTTCGTCGTTAATTGAACAGTTGACGTTCTTTCTGAATAAGAGCTTTCACTCTCACATAAGCTTTGATTCGAATTCAACTGAATATGAAATCACTCGAGCAAGAATCGAAGCAGATAAAGCAGAGAATATATTCAAACACATGAAATGATCACTAGCGTTGATCAAACAAGCATTAGCAAGAGTCAGAGTCACAATGAAGAAACAGACTGACAAGCATCGAAAGAAAATGATCTATAAGATAGATGACATGATGTTTCTAGATTCTAGAAACATTACGATCGCAAGATCGTCAAAGAAACTAGACGATAAGATGCTAGAATCTTTCAAGATTCTGACTGAGATCGAACATGCATATCGACTGAAATTGTCATCGACAATGAAGATTCATTCAAAGTTCGTTTCGAATCTGCTGCGACTGAATTTGAAGAATTCTCTGAAAGAACAACGAAATGAGTCGTCTGATTTTATAGTGATGAATGATGAAAATGAATGAAAAGTGAAGAACATACTGAACTTCAGGCACTACAGACGACGATTACAATATCGTGTCAATTGAAAAGAATACGACGTCGATCTACATTGATACAACGTCGATGAAAATGAGTTCGAGAGATGTCAGAAGATCGTAAATGACTTTCATGAATGATATTCGAATAAGTCAAGATAGAAATCGAAAGAAAGATCGATCGAACTGCAGCAATGAGAACATTGCTAGATGAAGAGAGAAGATAATGTTGCGAGCATGCACTTCGAATTAGTCTAACATAGATCATGTTAGACTATCATAGACTAGTATAGAGCTGATGTTGACACGCTAGCGGCCTAGCGTGCCTTCGTGGGTAAAACTCACGACGTGTTTCATCTTTCTTCTTCTTTAGCTTTGAACTTCTAGTTAGAATACACCCATATGATTCGCTCTATGCAGGTTCATAACAGTAAATCTCGTCATAAAATCTTTCTTTTTCACTCACTCTGCTTTAACATTCAATCTTTTCTCATGCAGATCTGATCAACAAGACAGCGAGATAACAGAGCTCTGTTTATCACTTCAAAAGTTATATAAAAAGATAAAAGATCACTCAATGCTGATGTTTGCTTCATCGTTAAATATTATTTTATCTCATAAAGACTGCTGAGTGTGATTCATATTATAGTGCTTGTTTGCAAAATTCACGAAACAGAAGTTATTCTGATTTCTACAATGTTCATCATTGCACTGTTAATAATTTAGCAATGCTTTATCAAAATTGTTGATGTTAACAAGTGTTTCTGCTTTGATTCAAACTCGATTCAGAAGTTGATCGATGCAAATGCATCTTTGACGAGATCTCTCATCAACATCAGAATCTTCAGAAACAATCTCAGCAGATTTTTTACAAATAAACTTTTCAATCTTTGCGTTGATCTCTATCTTGATTGTATAGTCAGTAGCTCTCTTTTCAGTCAAAGCGAGCAAGATTTTCTCTCATTCTAACTCATTAAAGTCATCAATAAACTGCTGCTTTCAAATGACTTTTGATCTATTAACTTTGATGATAATCATTCAATTAGTAATAATTCAGCTCTTGATATCATCATCTTTGAGCTTAATAATTTCATTTAAGATCTCTTCAAAGCTTTAGATCTGAAACTTTGAAGTCAGCATTTGAGCAATGTGACTAGATCACTCAAGTCTTCAATTTACATGAAGACAAACTGATATAAACAGCATAGAATCATCAATTCGATCTTCAAAGTTCATAACTTTAAGCTCAGAGATAAACAACTCATCTGTCTCTTTTCTAGTCTGACGATTCAGATGACGACGACATATAGTCTCTTGTTCATCATGCTCATCTATTTCTGTTTATCATAAAGTCTCTTCACGAGCTTTATTGTTTCTCAATCTTCGAGCAGCATCGACTCAATTCTGTTGTTCTTTTTGATGCTTTGCACACGCAGCAATTTCTGCAGCTGAAAAAGCTATTGATCTTTCAGCTTTATTCTTAGAAAGATCGAGTTCATTCTCTCAATATTTAGAACGTGACAATGATGAGAGTGAATCAGATCATGAACGTCTTAGTGAAGAAGATTCAGATCGTCAAGAAAGTGAAGACAACTGAGATTCAGAAGACGAGAATTGTCAAGAAGTTGAAGGCAGCTCAGAAGTTGAAGACAATCGAGAGTCATCTACATTCAATGAAATGAGAGCTCGTCTACGACGACGATCGGGAGAGACAGCTCGATCGAAGAGGGCAGCTCGATCGGGAGAGCCAGCTCGATCAGTGGTCTTCGGCTGTTCAGCTCGAGTCGTCGGTTTCCTACGCCTTCCGGATGCTCTAGAGAGGGTGAGAAGATCATCTAGAGGTAGATTTTGACTCCGGCGTTGAGGCATTTCGAATAAAAACGGTCGGTTACAAGAACGTCAGGAACGTCAACAAACAAAGAGGTCTGAATAGCTTCAATTTCGGGCAATTGAGGGGCGATGGGGTTGATTTTCAAATTCCTCATACAAACGGATCATCGTGGGGCAGAGCGAAAACGAATGCCAAGGATTCTAAACCTTTCTGCATACGCTAAAAGTCCGGTAACTTCGACGCGTTTTCTAGGTATACCTTTTTAGTTGGTTGTCCTCCTTTGCTTGCTGAACGATGCCACTTCGAAGTGAGTTTTCATTGCTTCTACTTATTCTTGGAGTCTTCAAACACATGCCTGGCTGTTGAGCACAGCTGGTCTGGCTTTGCGCGATATTCTTAGCTATGCGACATTGACCATCACCAGCACCTGTGGTCCAGATGGTGGAAATGAGGGCATCTAACGTGAAGATCGAGCTTTCCAACGCATATCTTCCTGAGAGCTAGGAACCGAACCAACTTGAAGTCGAAACCCGTTAGGTTCTACCCGTTAAAGCATAGAAGCTATCATTTAGCTCAGTGTACAGTCTAAACGATAGCCCAGGTCGCCTTTGTCAATGTACGTCGATGGTAGTGCGGTGCATTGAACTGCATTCTTTACTGAGCGGCTGATCACGCAATGCCACCCAATGATCTTCAGGTTTGACAGTGAGACCCCCTCGTTCTCTGCCACCAATTCTCGAGAAACCTGACAATATTGTGCCCGCGGATGCGAGGTATTATGGGTCCATTTTTCAAAATTCGAGACCATTTACTTCTTCCATGATGGATATTCCTTGCAAAACGTCCATCTTAACATTATTGGTCCCCAAATTGTACGTCTTAGGGTTGTGTTCGTCTAGGGAGAAACTTTGGTGCAATGGTCCATCCGTAATATGATTGTCTAAGTGCCTCTGATGGCCACGATCTCTGTCCCGGTGGATTTGTGTCCCTACTCTTGTCGTTGTCGATTGCAAGAATCTTGGCATTTCGTGGTTAAATGGTTGAAGGCTGCTTGACCAACATACGTCGTTCCTCGGCTTGGAAAATCGAAAAATGCAAATCCAGCCACGAATGTCTCGGGTGGTTCTGCTAAACGTGTTCGACTGTTGGGACTTTTAACCATAACAAGTTTGAAAACATTATAGGTAATGAGGGGTTCTGTTCAAACCGAAGGCGGAAGGGCACATGGGGAGCTCATGGGTGGTGAGTGGAAAGGGGCAGAGATAACCCACTATCCAGCAAATAAAGACCTTGAAGCCGCTCGAAAGATCTGTCCGTTCGTCTGAAATCTGCACAATACTGTGTGTCCCCTTCTAAGAACAAAATGGTCATGTTTGGTGCTGGTACCGTTCGGAAAACGCAAAGCGCGACTTGGTGAGACGTCCACGGTGTCACTGAACTCCCAGAAATGGTAGTGCAAACTCAGATATCTTATTTGAAGCAATGACGTGTCGTCGCTCGTTATCCTTTCGGCAATCTAGACGCTCTGGCCCACATATAAGGAATAAGCGTTGAGATCTTGACAGCCTGTATACAGGATGCTGCACATCTTATCATGGACTCGGTGAGCAGGAGTTCGAGCAATATTTGTTTTGTTCATGTCAAAGGCCGTCGAAAGCGCGTCTGATTACGAAGGATTTGCGTATTTTATTCTCCTTCACACCATGGCGAAATTGCTGTCAACGGGTCTTTGACGACTAGCTTCGGTCTTGCTGTCAGTTATAAATACACACTTCCTTCAAGGTTCGAAGACAGTGTAGCGTATCTCAAATTCTGGTTTTGGTCACTAGATAATTTCTATGGTATTGGGCTGTGCGGTCACACCGACTCAGTAGTGTTTGATCCTACCTTTTCACGTCATACAATACGCCGCTGGATTTCCTATTTCTTCAATCAAAGACATTCAGTTTATATTATTCTTCGCTCACGGCATGAGCTTTGTTGCAAATACAGCGTATTCATTGTCTTGCAATAGAGTCTCGCGGAATAGCGGAACTACTGCTTTGTGAACCTAAGAACACTCTGGCATATCCTAAGCTTGGATCATCCTGACCGCATTGTTCAGACGTTTCTTGAAATGCCTTGTACCCGCAGGTGTCAAATGCTCGTTTGACATAGCTTTGAGTTCATGAGCTTTTCAAGAGTGAAGAGATGTAATTAAAGTTAAAAACAGAAGAAAGAGAAATCATGTGATGCTGATGTCACAGAACAATCATTTAAAATGCAGAAAAATAACAAGTAATGAGAAAGATTTACGTGATGATCAGTATCATCTGTTGGCAAGTCGCTGTTTCCCTTCATCATCGACCAGCTCTTGAAAATCACCTATCAAAGCATCACGCTTCATCAAATTTAATCTCGAGTGCACTCAACTCACGAAGAGATTTTTCTGGTATTTCAACCACTATTTTCGAGTCAGTGTTATGATTTATCGAGAAGGGTAAGTTACGAGTAAACGGCGGTGAGGAATAACGAATAAGCTGCTTACAAAATATGTCACAAAAGTGACGTCATTCTCGAGTGCTAGCAAACCCAATGCAGAATTGCTCGTTGCTTGACGAAGTCGATGAGTGGCATTCTTGATCTTGTAACCCGTGTGCGTAGGCTTGACGATGGGGTCAACCTTGCGACTGTGTCAAGCATTCAGACGTTTTGTTAGATTATGATCAAGGTTACGCTAAGCTTTCGTACTAAGTTTCCCCAGAATTGAAAGATACTTCGGGTTAATGAGAAGGTGTATGTTCATTTTGTGATGGGAAGAGAGTTCGAAGATAAGTCTTTCAAACCAGGTTAAGGATTCGACGACCGTAGCAGAACGTCTAGGCCGACGCGATGCCTTAACGGCGGGCTTGCGGTCATCAACCACAGATTTGGCGGCAGGGTTACGGGGCCTTGGGGCGGCGACCTTCTTTGGTTTCTTGACATCGGCCGAAGAGGTCAAAACAGAAGCGGTTGTCGTCTTTCAGACTTCGACGTTCGTCTTATCATTATTTCAAGACATTTAACACAGCGAGCTCATTTGTCTGAGACGCAGATCACTCTAGGTTTGAATCGAGATCAGTCGCTCTCACGTGTGAATTGATCATGATGAATTGAATTCGAAGTTCAGATTAAAAGAGCAAACATGTTAGACTGAAGAAGAGCGTACGTGTTAGAATGCAGAGAATAAAAGAAAAATGAGTAGTGAAAAGTGAGCTGATCGAGTCGTCTTCGGACGATTATTTCGCGTAAAAGATTTATATTCACTTAATGCTATTAATCTCATCTTGTCAAACGATTTGATTTGATTTGATTTGATTTGAATTCATACACTCTTGTGACATCGGTTTAAGTTCGACCTATGAGGGAAACTATGCTATGTGTATCAAACGAACAAAATCCTCTGAGGGAGAAAATCGCTCGCCGACTACACGACGACTTCACGTCGTCGAAACAATAAAATTGACACTATATTATCAGTAATGAATCTATAGCTTCTATTCAGCACGTGACGCTCGAGTAAACTCTTGATGAGAGTGTCTGTGCTGTTTGATTATGACGCATCGTCTTTGCTCTGCTCTTCATTGACGATATTCTATACAATGATGTTCCGATTCGATTCTCGATTCGAAGACGAAAGACGTTTCTTTGCATTCGTGATGCTCGTGATTGTAACGCAGAAACTGTGTTCTCTTGCTCAATGATTGTCATTCATTGAGCAGAGAAATGTGTGATGAAAGAGAGACGCGCACGATGAAGAGATAGAGTGTGATTGTATTGAATAACTCTTTCCTTCTCTTGATTTGACTTGTGTCACGTAGACGTTGAATAGATTGTTAGTATAGACGTGCGATCGCAATCGTTTAATGCTTAGCTGATCGATAGTAGAGATGCATTCTGATCGTTCTCATGAGCTCTCAATTTTTCACGTAGATAGATGTATGATCTGACGTCAAGTAAAGAAGGTGAGTTCAAGCTCTCTCAGTATATCAGCGTGATCGACGAGTCACTACTTCTTCGAACACTGTAGTCACGACTCTCAGACTCATCATCTGAAACGACTATTCTATCTGATATCTTTTCATCAATTACTTGACGGCACTGTCGATGTGATGAAGACGTTTCGATATCGACGCAGTCGACGGATCGCAAATCCTTCGATCACTTGTAGTCACAACTCGCAGACTCTTCATCTGAATTGTTTTTTTCACTAGTAGTATCTCTTCATCTCTTACTGACATCGACATGTCATTAATCTTCTTCGTAGATCGATTGTGACTGTTAGAGAGAATGTTGTCGCGTGGGTGAAAACTCTGCACGACGACTTTTCTGATCACGCAACGTTCTAACATCGTTCAAACTGCGTCGAATTGAGATCTCTTGACTCTTCTGACTTCTATTCGAAACAGAATAGAATCAAAAGGTTCGTAGTCGACATCACGTACAGATGAATCTCGTTGCCAGCCTCTTGTCAAACGAATGAACATTATTATGTGTTTTGAATCAATTCATCTTCAGCACTGTATCACTGTTATCAGAATCATTGATTTCTTTTATAATGCGAATTTCGTGAAAGTAAAGATGAAAGATTCGTACAGAGTCGAAGATATAGTGCAGATGAAGCTTCTGCAGATAGTTAATATATCAAGCTAAGCTTGCTTGTAGAGAAATCTTCAATTGCTCATTGATCGCTTCAATGAGGCATTGATTTAACACTTGAGTAACACTTCTAAGCAACGTAGGAAGGGAACCATCAGCCTTTGAGGTTCTGCTGAGTGACGTCATCGTCGTGGGCCCGAAGCTGGCCGAAGCGTGTTATTCGAAGACCTTGTTAGCTGGCTGAATTTGGTATATGATCGTTCATTTTTGAAGATATTGACGAGTTTTTTTTCAATTTTGATTTCCATTAACTCTCACCCTTTGAAAGGACTGCCACGAAAGCTGAATCACGCGGATTCGGAATTTGTCGTTCTTTGGCAGTATTGAAAGTAGCGAATTGCGTAGCGAAATTTTCCAAAAGCTGTCATAGGATCGGCATCACCGGCCTTCTTCAATTCCTCCAATTGACGGATATAGCAAAACAACGCAAAGCGGAATAGACACACCACAAGGTCACAACCTACCCCAAACGCAGGCAAAACGCAAGAACACATCAACCAACGCAATCGCATCGGAACAACCACACACTCAAGGCAAAACATCACCAAAGCGGACCCGACACCCCAATCACCGTTCATCCGGCTCTTCCGCAGCCTCTCCATCCATCTCGAGGTCCACTGAAGGACGGGCGGCAGATGGTTCGAGAGGAGGGAGTTGTAGAGAGAAGCGATATGCGTCAAGCATACCCCTGAAGGTCTTGTTGGCCGTGATGGCCTCTTTCAAAATCAACTTGGTGACATCAAGTGGGTTGGGCTTCTTCTTGCCCCCCAAACGCCCCAAAAGCCGCTGCGCCGCCGTCAAGTCCTTATCAAGCTGCTATCGGGCATCGACTCCGTTTGAACGTTCTGGCTGAATCTCAAGGGATGAAGGGCAGAAACAGGAGGGAGGACCGCCTATTCATCCCCCTGTTCCCCGCCTAGCTGCCGAGATCTATTGGTAATCGGTGGCATTGACATTGGTCTCTTCTATTCGTGCAATCCATCAGTCACAAAATCACAATCTCAGTTATTGTCCTTTTCATTTTCCTTTTAGCGAAGCCATCATAGCATTGTGGCAGACAATTTCATATAGTTTTGATTAAAATTATGATGCTGAATTCTCGAGAGATCTTGTTTGTCTTTTTAAGAATTATCCTTGAACTTGAGGATCGAAATTCTCTGACATTAATGATCAGGTTTTTGTAACTTGTTAACGCAAACTTCTTCTGTCTTGAATATGTTCGCGCGAGAAGTAGTAATTGAATTCTGTCGAGTCAAGCGAACAGATCGAACGTCTAGTCAATCTAGAATGATACACTCCCCAGTATTAATCCTAAAGGGGTTTTGTTCGATCCGATGCACAAATCGCTCTTTCCTTTCAAAGAATTATCAAATGTACTTGGGCGTGGTTACCAAGACTGTGTCCTTACTACTTTGTCCTTTATAAGATTGATGACCCCGTATCATTCCTAATCTTGCCTTCTTCAAAGGTTCTTTCCCCACCATATCGAGACAATAAAACATACCGACCATCGTTTCATCGAGTAGATGCCGATATCCCACAACCAAAGCGAACGCCAAAGGCCGAAGTGCAGCGTCTTCGTGAGCCAATTCGATATTGATAGCAAGGTACGCTTGTTTGCAGGCATTCAATCCTGGCAGTTTGGTAATGAGACAGACGAGAGGTGTCAAGTCCTGCGGGGAAGAGCAACATCCTCGCCGTTATGTGTTCGTTAAACGCAGGTACATCAGAAACACGGCTCCAAATATCATGATGTGTGAGGCTTTCATTGTTCGTCTCTCCGACGCTATCTCGCCGCCTCAGTCTCTTCGCTCAATGGCTTTTGTCTTCCCCCAAGCCCCGGGTCTTCTTTCACATGGAATTCGTTCAGGCTTGGAGTCAACAACCCTATGTATCTCGCAAGATCAAATGTCACAGCCCTTGGAAGATCAGCAAGGATATCGCGCCCATGCTCTCAGCGTTCATCAATGTTTGATGTCCTCGAGCATTTCCTACGACCCCTGGCAAGCGTCTCTCTTAAAAGTTGCTGGATCAAGCCATTTATCCTGAACGCATCGTTGCACACCACGAAAGTGAAATTGGAACAAAGGCTCGATTTACTCGCATCCAAGTTGAGAATTAGATATATGCTTCTTTCTGTCTCTTCTCGTTCACGATCTAGCAGATCAAGCAGACTTTCAAGCTTCACCAAGTCTGAGATGGCTAATTCTGACGCAGATCCGGATTTCTCGAATTTAGCCAAAAAAAATAGTTATGCTTGATCGACTTAAGAGAACGAACACTGCGGAAAAGGAAATGAATTTGGTCGTGGCGAGAAGGTGCTCTTTGGCTGTTTTTCTTTAGTCTTCATTGACTTTATGTCGATGAAGTTCGTGGTGAGAGAAAGTGGCGGAAGTGGCACTATGTGTGGTGCCTGAAATCAGAAGCATGTAATACTGTCCGATGAGATCATGCTTTCTTCAATTGTGAATTGCTATGTGCAATTGAAAATCCTTGAATTTCGTGAATATCTTCAAACTGACTTCATGACGCTCTTTGCAGACGTGTAGTAGTCAGAGCGATTTAAAGTTTTAAATCATAATCATAATTGTTCTTGATGATTTCTTTTATGATTTTTCTATTTTAAGTAATATGACATCAAACTTTGAATTAATATTCAAGATGTCAAAGTCAGTTTCTAGTTACAGTTACTGTTGGATAGGTTTGGTCTGTTGACGTTGCTCTTTTGGGCCTAGCCACGCAGACGCTGAGGCTGACCGGATTTTCGACGAATTGGATGGAGCACGATAAAGTATCAGCTCTACTTGTTAGTAGATCGCTTGAAGCTCAATTCCACGTAGCTCTTTATTTCCGTATATGTTTCCTGCGTCTTGCTGCTTGCTCTGCGCTTGATATAGTCATTTGATATTCACTCTGTATAGTGATGAGTTTTTCTCTGAAGTTCAAATATCTAATAGCTTCTGATCTCATCTACTTGTCGACATGATTCTTCTGACTTCAGCTATGTTTCTTCTTTCTCAATCTATTCGCTCATGTTCAGTATTGATTGCTTCTCATTCTTCTTTCTCGACAGTCATTCTTGAGTAAAGAGAATTGTTGTCGAGAAACTTCACAAATTCGTACATCAAATCTTTTATCTTTTCATGCATTTGCATGATTTGATCTGCATTGTTTGGAATAAATTAGATTCAAAATACATTTTTTTGGAATTCGCTGAGTTTTTGAATTTGCAGGGTTTCTTATGGTTCTTTGTACGTTTTGTATTGTTCACAATACCAATCTAGAATGGGTTATAAACGTTAATTTTTTCCAGAAGAAGTTGATTTGAATCATCTTATACGCCAAAAGAGAGCTTCTTCTTCTCTTCTTCTTACCATCCTCATGCATTTGTTGATTTAGCCTTGCTGCGTAAGGAGGGTATAACGAACGTTGCAGGACCCCCTTGCAGAATTCGCACAAAAGATTTAGATTTCAAGCAACTGAGTGATGGAGGGCTTCGTGCAAATTCATGTAACGAACGACCCAACTAAATCTCTTCCGTCCACGTTCCATCCTCACAACAACTCCTACATTACAGACAAAGAATAACTTCAGATGTCCCCAAATAAGCCGACGAAACGTGAGAGATCTCGTGCAAGTTTGGATGATATTACACACAAGAATAATCCATCAGCCGCAGATGACCAGTCGTTCGAAGTCGTGCTACACGACAAATTACCTTCTAACGTAGACCCAGTGATGACACTGCAACCGTCTACAGGATATTGATGCCCCGGTCCGAAACCTTCCTGGCATGTATTGAATAGGCCGCTATCATAGCCTTCAGATCAGGAAAAGGGGTCGGACAACCCAGCCGCACAAATAAAGGCATCTCCGTTCAATTCGGGAAAGATCTGCTCTATATTGACAAGTCAACGTACCGTGCAAGGACAACCGGGAATTCATTGCCACTCCTGACGTATTGTCTTCTTGAGATAGTGTAATCGTCAATTTGATTTCAATTGCAGATCTTATGCCTTTTTGGGCTTGACAATCAATTCGTCCTGTGCTCCTGGCAGAGCTGTCCGATTCCTCTCAACTGATACCTTGCCGATCTTGATATTCAATGAAGAGTCTTGTAGCTTGTTCATTTGTCGAGCGTGCCTTCCTCGAATGGAGTTTTCTTTTGAAAACGTAGGCGGTAGGAGATTTGCGTAGAAGAATGTAATTTGCGTAGGGAAAAAATGTAATTTGCGTAAACGTAAAAGGTTTTGTGTGCAGTAAATGTATATGGGAGTATTGGGAACACTCTCTGAATGGAGTGAAGGTTGTCTTGTGCAAAGCACTGGCTTCCTAAAAATGTGGATAAGATCGAGCATCCTCCCATCATTTCGAATTTCCAAGGGAGATAAATTGCCCCTTTTTTCAACTTCCTCTCCTTTAGGTCTCTCCTCGAGCTTGAGAATATAGGATCATTGAGATAACACATATTCTTTTCTACGTTGTTGATGGGCTTCGCTCTTTGTGCTTTCAACACTGGACTGATAGTCTCACTTCGTTTGAATTTCTCGTCTCCGTTTTCTTCTGCTGATGTTCGGAAGTCTCTTCATCTACTTTTCCAGCTCTGGGCGGCTTCGCTCGACAATTTCTGCGTCTTCAGGTCCAAGAAGGCCTTTGCTAGCTCGGTGAATGCTGGACTACATGCTGAAGTGCTTTGATGTAGCAAGCAAAGTATAAACCTTCGTGCGATTAGAGTAAACAGCGTTCTTCAGACCCTCAAACCTTCTTCAAGGTAACCACAGTCGCCAAGATCTATTAAGTCCTCTTAGTTAGATCAGTAGCTAAGTAACAGCTTTCGCGGCGCTCTGAAGAGGAGGCGTTCACTTCTGTGTTCGAACGTTGAATGCGATGCAAGTATGTTGCCATCTTTTGCCCCCTCGTGGCGGGATTGGACCCCAAACCATGCACAGCAACGATGCTAGAAGAGCCCGTCAATTTCATGCAATGAAAATTGGATAGGGCTTACTCTGCTTTGATGCTTACTTTTTTGATGTTGGCCGATTCTGTTGGATTCCATAACACTTGTGGTGCGGTGATCGGCTTGCCCTCTTCTGCATTGGCAAATAGTAGTTGCACAGATGTCAAAAACATGGACCAAAGGACGAGCGTTGCGCAAAGAGAAAAGGCCCAGAGGCTCTCGAGTGTCGACAACCGTTTGTAGTTTAGGGCAATGTTATAGCTCACGCTGACCGAAGCCGACCAGCTGACGCTGATCGTCCTCCAGAAGTGGCTCCCAGACCGTTGACTTCTTTCGTCTCTTTGACTTCTTTGACTTCTTTGACTTCTTCTGCTTCTTGAGCTGCTTGAGCTGCTTTGACTTCCTTGATTTTTTCTCTTTGCTTTGAATTTTCTCTGCATTTTTTCTTAGAAGATTGATCATTTACTTTCACGGCTACTACAGCATCTTGAACATCTAGATAAATGTCAGTAGTCGAAGTATCAGTGTTGCTGCTCAATTCCCGCTTTTCCCTCAGCCTTTTACGCTGCTTCGAATTCGATTTGCACTTTCGCTTGAGCGATACAGTAGTGCTGATATTACTTCCAGGAGCTACAAACCCTAAAAAAACAGACGTTTGATCAACCATGACGGGAAGCAGAACCGTCGAACAGTATAATGGTAGGTCATACCGAGAACAAGCTTTGGTACCTGCAAATTGAGCAATCAAATAATGATTGGTCAAATCGGTTTGACCTGTAAACAGCTTGAAAGACAGCTTCATCGCGACGATGAACGCCGCAATCTGGTTCAAAGAGTCAGTGTCAACGATTCTGAGCATGACTAGCATCGCGATGCTCTGGAACGAATGTATCGTAGATTGAAGAAATAATATGAGCATGATTGGTCGCGAATATGAAGAGTACGGTTGAATGTATGGGGAAGTGCCTTGGATTGAAATGTTTAAGTCTAGAGATAGTGGTTGCTCATGAGAGGTGTGCCGAAATAAGAAAGAGGGAAGAAGAATTGAAAAGAGGGATATTTGCTTCTGTATATGCCCCTTAATCATGTGCATCAGCAACACATAATATGGCGCACGAGACTTGAGACGTGTGAGGAACGTCTCGAGGCTTTTCATGGTCGAGTTGGCGGTGAAACTGTCGGCGGTGGACACGGCCATCACGATGAGGAATCACGGACGGAAGAAAGAAGCTGAGGGAGAAAGAACTTGAATCAAATGTAGATGATGAGAAGAAGAAAGTAGAAAGAAAGTCGATAGACAAAGACGTTGAACAGAATCGAGTTGTGACCAATGAAGGAAAATCAAGAGAGTCAATGAGCAGAGAAATCGCACAGGCTCGAGGGGTTGTTGCGAAGAAATAACGTGAAGAAAAGAGATTAACAGGATTTTTATACTGCCGTGCTGCTAAGATTTTTATATTTTGATGATATTTTAGGAAAACCCTTAAAAGGAAGATTTTGATTCCGGAAGGCGGCGCATACGAGAAAATCTCCCTCATGATCCGGTTCTAGCGGTTCTCAATTGCAATTCCAATTATCATTATTCCGTACGACGTCTGCATATCTCTCATGTTCGCAATACTTTGATCTGTAACTTGTTGTTGTCTCAAATCGAGCATGATTTCATTGCCTCTAAAATTGGGAATCTCTTCATCACACCAGCCAAGAAACATGGTCTAAATGTCAGATTCATCATCAGTCTGGAAGCTGAGATAGTACTCATAGACCCCACACACATGACAGTCTTCGAAGGAATTAGGTTTCCCAATGAAGAGCACAGCACCATCGCTCGATGGTCGTCTTACTCGCGGCGAAATTGCGGAAGTTTAGGGCTTAGTATACTCTTAAGCCTTGGATTAGAGGTTATAATAGACGGTTTACGTTCCAGTTTTGCTTGGCTGCGTCCTCGATAGTTCCATCGTAGACTCTACCAAAAAGCGGTCCCAGAGTATTTATGTTTCAATTTTTCTTTTGTAAAGCTTCGTTGTAACCACCCACTCAAACTCACTTGAATGTTTCGTGAGCGGCGCAATTACGTACGCCTTCATCTTGAGGGCAGAATCTTTAACATATGAATATGTGGTTTGTCGCGCCCCAGATCTCTGTTTTAAATTGTTGGCTTTGTCAACGCCACACGCGTTTTTGGCGCGCCGATGATGCCGGTTCGTCGAGACTTCGATGTCATTTACGCCAGATATTCGCTTCCTATCTCTTAGTCTTCGGCATGAGCTTGACAAGAGTTTCTGTGATAAAAGCTCATCAAAGCAATGTACATGTCACGGATTCAATCTTTACCGCTCATCAGGGCTACCAAAATCATGCAACTTCTATCGAGTTCAGATCCGTCCCCCTTCCTTGCTCTGGCTTTGTATATATATCATACTCTCTAAGAAATTCGAGTAACGGTATTAATGTGATAAGATGCTCTGTAGTAAGAGTACCGAAGCGCCTGAAAAAGTATCTATGGGTCTAGTCTCGCATAAGACTTAAGCAGATGCTTCAATCATGCCGTCGAAAGCACCGTTCGATGGTTTCTGATAGTCGTCCGGTCAAGCTTTGTTGTACGGCGCCTGAAGAAAAAAGCGTTAGGAATCGCAGTCAAAGGGGGATGAGACTCGACGTACCCCGTCCTTCTTCTTTCTCGACTGATGCGGAAGGTTGCGATAGGGGTTCCGGAAATTTGGGCTAGTAAAAGTAGTTCGTGAATGAGGTTCGAATGGGTGTTGCTCACCAGTTTGGGTGGCAGATCGTCATGGTTACTCTTGCGCTTAGGTGTTATTTCTGCACTGGTGAGGTAAAATGAGGTAAAGGTAATGTTGACTTTGTCATGAAAGGAATGTGATTGATGATGGTTAGTTATAGTTAAATTTTGTAAGAACATGCAGAAGACAGCATGCCGCTCACAGCTCAAAGATCTAAAGGGGTTATCAAAGCAGAACTGTGTGTATCTCAAAATCGAAGACATTCTCAAAGTGGTTTCACTCGACAACGATGATCCGAGGTTATCTATTCAAGCTTCAGTTGCCATCGACATCCTTTAAATCCTTACAGCGGACCAGGCTATAGTCTGCAAGCTGCGCATATGATATTCATTCTCGAAGAATCTGGTCGTCCAATTGATTTTTTCCCTCGTTCCTTTCCGAATACGCGTGGAGCGTATTTGCGAGGTTTTCTGCTGCCTAGTAGGCATTTGGAAGGCAAAGAGACGAACCTTGTGCCAACAGTACAAGCCACTTCTTGTTCTTTCTTTTACAGCTGCGGTCTTGCTTAACCAGAAGTTGAAGTTTATGTCGAGATGAAAATAGCGCGATTCTTAATTTCCATCTGAGATATATTCGATACTAGAAAGAAGAAGAATCACTGCATTATGATGGTTCTCATCTCCTAGTAGAGCGATCACATATGAGTATGAACATCAAAACAAAATAAAAAGCGCAAAGATGCAAATTTTATTATGTTTTATGTTTGACGAACGCTTCAACCGTTACGAAATAGAGGCGTAACAATAAAACACTTGAAGTCAAGCTCTGATTTCATCAGAGTTGACGAACAGACGTGTTTTCCCGCAGCGAAATCGAGTCTGTGAATAACTTCACTGAATATAACATCTGGTGTCAAGTTTTTGATTCTCACTTTGACTGGTCATTCGTAAGGCGGTGCCGTCGCCTTGTACGCCGCAAGCATTTCTATTATGGGAGATAGAGGTTCAAGGTGTTGAGGGAGGTAATTGTATTTGTTGAACATCATGACAACAAGAAGAACATATCCAGCAGCCGTACGGCGAGTCTCAGTGACAGGGATAGAATCGAATGTCATTTTCAACCCCTTGAGCCGAACAGATGGAACAATCTTGGGGAACCAAACACTGCATATTGAAATCTGATTGGATTGGGAGAGATTCATTTAGACGTAGAATATGAGGGAAATGTAACTGGGCGACGGCACTGCTGTAATTGTACGGCGAGAGGATGAACACATGAATCCATTGGGGTGGCTCGTACATCTCTTTGCCAAACGCCGTGGCATTTGCGGACAGTGGGGTTTTAGTACTCGGCCAGGCGCACTCCGCGAATTGTATTACTTACAGCTGAGGCCTTATTGCGAACGAGGTGATGGTCGACCATGGCCAACTTCCGATTTCAACGTTAGGGAGAGCAAAAACGTCTACGGTGACAGTTAGATAGAAAGACCACAAAGGATGCCGACCGAGTGAAAAGGATAGCACATAAATCTCCGAGGATGAGGCGGGTTGTGAGAAAGATGGTGGATGTAGATGTGACGAAAGTAGTAGGCGGCAAAGCCACCAAGTGTCTTTGCGGCTAATCATCGAACCTTCAGCGCATCTTTTCTTTTCCAACATACAGGGCAACCTTTCTTTCCAAGCTATCGGTATATTTGGCCAACGCTTCTGTTCCCCTCTTGTTCGAAACACAATTGACAGAATCTTTAACTTTATGGTTGATAAACTTCGTAACAGGGAATTCTATTGGGGAATCAGGCGTCTGATTCGTTCTGGTTCATTTTATCTGTTGATCTTGTTCGTGCAATATGGTGGCAATTATGTACTTATATTTTCTCCGTCCTAGTAGGAAAGGGCCTAGAAAGTTTTTGATATGAAGAGAAATTGAACAGGAATTCCTAAGAGAACAAACAAGCCTTGAGATTGATGCCATACAAATTCAACGTCATACTGTAGCATTCTAATGTTGCCGACTCGGGTTCCTGTTCGGCTTTGAGAAAAAAGACAAAGGGTTTCGATAGCCCAATTGCGAGTAAAGGCAGGCCTGAAGATAGTCCCAAGTGAGGCTGGGACAGTGTCGTAATTAGACCTGCTAGTATTTGATGGATATAGCTTGATGGCGAATATATATGCCTTTCCCGTTATAGTGGCATTATGCTGTCCCATCGGCGGATTAAGCCAAGATAAATCAGCATATGAATAAGTTGCTTGTTTGAGGCCGGTTTCTGAGGAGATATCCAACGCCTGATGGCATCATGGTATACACGAGTGGTCTCTCTGGATGTTTCCATATGACGGTATTGTCTCTGATTTTTAGTGTCGCCGTATAATAACGACGACAAGGGAACATCGTAGATTCAAGGCTGGGGTTCCAGACGACGCGAGAGTTTTACGATATTTGAGGGGTTGAGGTCATTCCCCTTTGTACGCGTCGTGCAGCTTTTCATCAATAGTATAAATAATGACTCTGTAAGATAAGCATTTTCGACAGACATCGCTGAGAGAAAGATTGTCAGAACATGATAAGTGACTGTTCAATGATCTAAAAAAAATCAACGAGTGATTATACTACGTACTTCTACACAAGCTTATCAATCAATATAGTGATAGTTCACTAGATTTACTGCTTGCTTTTTCCGAGACATCTTGATAAATGATAAGTTGTAAAGTCATAAAGCTGTGAAGATGTGAAGATGTAAAGATGTGAAGATGAGATAGCGACTCGTCACCGAGAATCTCGATCGTGTCGATGTCGTTCACATTCATTAATTTCTCGTCATGTAATAACAACGAGTCTTCAGACTGCGTAGTATATGCCGTGACAAAGACAAAAGAGAATTTGTATCATCATTCTTCGATTGTGCGTCGAGTTCAGATGAAGACAATGTTCTAACATACATCGTACTGTTAGTCAAGAAATGCTTGAAAAGAGATCACAGAGCTTACAAGGAAATATTGTTGTCCTCGACTGAACGTTTGCCTCAATGAATAACCGATAACGGCTTTCCATCAGTGCTGTGTCCCACGTCGTCTCCCAACTGAGGACCAAGCTCCAAATCACGCGGCGTTCTGCTACGCACTGTATCAGTCGAGATACTCACAGCAAAAGGCTGCGGAGCTTACCGAAATCTTGCTCTTTGTGCCCCGGCGAGCGTTTTGCCAATCTGTACTGCCGATAGTGGTTCGAAATCCGTGTCGGAATCCGTGTAGTCGGACGAGACGAGAGTTCCGAAAGCCTGAACTTTCAGTGGTTGAATTATCGAGTTTTACACGTTTGGCTTGAGATGTTTACGGGGGTGTTCTATGCTTTCCTTTGGTTGAAAGCTAGTAAAGAAAACCATATTCTTTGTGCTAATTACAACCGCCTATAAGACAAATGATAAACGGTGCTAAGGAGTCGACGGCGTAACTAGTAGGCCACAAGTCTACCCTTTGGCTGCATAGAAGCAATTAATGAACGTAAGATCGATGTTAACGATCCTGACCCTTAGCTCATCTTTGATGTTGGAATTCCGCCTTGAAGTAAGCCGTTATAGATAGCCATCACATCTCGGGAAAGTTTATTGAATTGATGGGACTCCTGGCAGAAATTGTGATGTCTTGATGCCAGTCTTGAATCTCATTCCAGCTAGGGTCTTTCTTACTATCATCCGTATCCTGGGATAAACGAGGCCGATAGTGTATCGTACTTATACCTGTTCGTGGAGCAACTGTATTGCATCGGCTCTTGAAAGATGGGCCATCATATAATCCTTGCAAGTGATCTTGACCGTCTGTTGCCATCTTAGAAAGATTTGTTATTTCTCATGTCTCAGAGAACCCACGGAAATCCAACCTTCTGTTTCAAATCCGACTCTGGCAGCTTCGGAAGTGATTTCGAAATCACATGGAGTTTCGCCGACTGATGTCGAAAAAGGCTAGATGATGAGAAACTTTCGAGACGCAAAATGTATTGATCTAAGAGCATCAGATGTGTTTTTCGTCATGGGATATATTGGCAGATTGAGCACGGCAGCTTCTTGGTTACCAGAAACCGTTGCATTCCAGTTCTCTTGGTTTTTCTTGATGCTGTCCATTATCTTAAAATCTTCTTATCAACGGCTTTTCCTGCATCAATGATATTTTGTCGAGCTTGCGTCACTCTTTCTGAGTCTCTTTGAGCTCTGTCAATAGCTTAATTTAATTTCATCTCGACAGTCTGATTACTCATGAGAAGATCTATCATGCGTTGGGGCTCATACACACGGCTTTTCGGCAAAAGTCAGTCTTTCCTCTGCCGGCTCAAGATATTTGATGGCATTCTCAGTTAATCTCGCTTTTTTTGTCATTTTAGGACGCACAAGATTTCATGAAGCGATCTCTGTGAATTCGACAGATTTAACGGCCGCATTGAATACCTCCATGGTAGCCTTTTTCTGGTCTTGCTCATCTTGCAGTTTGTGAGCAGATACCCAGGGCTGGTTAAAATTGCTCGACCAATTTTCCTTGGAGTTGGCAACCCCATGCTTCACGCCTTTCAATACTGTGGACCCATTTCAGGAAAGGGAGACCTTAATTGACCCGTTCATGGTGTGCTGCCTCTTTGTACTGCTATATTGCCTTGGTTGGTATACTTTTGGAGATTCGAGGACTTCTTGAGGCAGTTTTTCGCTTCTGCGATCTTGAAGCTGAATTATTGTTCATGATGAATACACGATCCACCGACAACTTTTCTTTAATCGCCAAGCATCCTCCCGACAGTATCTCTGACGTAACGCTATTCAATTCACGTTTATTCTTAGTCCTGTTCACCCATGCATATTTGATTGAGAGATAGTCTTATCTGTTCGCTGGTTCAAATGGTCCAGGAACTGTTCCCTTTGAGTGTCCCGTCAAGGGGTGCCAAAATGGTGGCCCAAGTTCCCGATAGACGCGATGGGGCGATTCCCTAATATCATAGACTTTCTTATATCCCTGTGAATCCCTCAGAACCCATCGAGCAAGATGTTTGGATGCAGGTGACTCGCCAGAACTCCGTGAACCTGTAATCAACCAGCTGCTCTGACTTAGAAATAAAAGGGTTGATAGATTTAGGTTGAGATATTTGATGGAATTACAGCTCCGCCTGGCCATGCTGAGCCTAGGTATCAAAGATGTATATCGTTATCCACGCTTCCTCGTTTGTTGGCCTGTCGGTCATCTCTTCGTCGATGTAGTTTTGCGTTCCCCTTCGACAGTTGAGGGAGAATGGCTCTTCGAGGCAGATGAGGTTTTCATGCTTAGCACGTTCCTGGGTGGTATATCTGGGGATATTAGGAATGTCTGGACGGTTCCTACCTTGATTTGGTCAGTTTCCATTGATGTCTGTGGAACGGACTAATCCGTAGGGTTGCGGCAGGCAAATGTGTAGTTGTGTCCAACTTCGTACTGCGTGGAAAAGCATCGCCTCTTGCAGTAGCATGTAAGGGTTAATTTCCTCGGGGTGCGGAGTGCCGCCGTCAACTCCCTTAATCTATCGCGAGTTTGCTTCGGGAAGTTGGTTGCGAGTTGATACCGGGCGATTGGATTCAAATTTGCTCACATCCATTCGGGAATAAATATGATGCCGTTTGCCTCAAGGTATAGCAGAGAATTTATTGCCTGCTGGAACGACTGCCTGTTACTTCAAGAAATTTGGGCTTTGCTCTTCACCACTAAGTATCAACAAATACGACGTCTCGCGAGGCATGGTTCGTAAAATGATCTTGTCTTCTACTCTACTTCCATATTGAGCCATATTCAACCGACCTTGGGCGTCATATATTCATATGGAATGTTGCATTGATTACCGTTTTGTAGAGAATGGCAAGCACCGGACTTGTCATAATACGCGCTGGAGAGAGATGTAATATCCACCACCAATTGTGGATGACCCAAGATTCTTTGTGGATTCTGTGGCACCTTAGTGTAGCAGGTTGTTGATACGTGTACTTAACGCCGTCTGCAAAGGTACTTTTATAGAAATAGAAGAGTGTTGAATTGGCTTGATTCGATCAACAATGATACTGATGAACCGAACTATCTCTTCTCCTTTTGGTGTGCCTCTATGTTTGCGTTACACGTTAGCTTTCAGCACCGCGTAGATGATGATGATGATAGCCTATCTTCCAGCACCGCGTAGATGATGATGATATACTAATCGAGGATCTCGATTCTCTCTGACTTGAAAAGTACTTTGATTGATCAAAACCATGATGTGAACGAGGGTGAACATCGTGAGCCATCATGAGATGAAGAGTCACGATGAGGTGGAAGCAAATCGAGAATCCCGATTTGCTTTCATCTTGAAACTGTGATATTCACCATCTTACTTTGATTGAATCAGAATCGAAAATTGGAAATCAATACTTACTTGATCTTCAAAGTGTGTTCGCGTGTGACTTCGAATCATTGATATCAGAGAGTGTTCATGTACTCGATCTTGCCGCTCATATTTCGATTGATGAGTTGTTTGAAAGTCCTCTTCGAAGCAATGCGATCGTCAAAGACGTGATCAATGATCTCTGTGATACTCGCATTATCAGCACAATTAAAAGAAGTCGAAGAAGCATCTTCAAACTCTACATCGAATGAGTTGAAGTCATCATGATTCATGATGACTGATTCTGAACTCGAACGTGTTCGATGCTCTTGATGAATGAATGATGATGAAAGAAGATGAGGGGAAATGTGTGAGAAATACGATGAAAGTGATGACGTGAAAATTACAAGAGACATTTGAGAAGTCGTCGCTTCTCGATTGGGAAAGAATGTCTCTTGCGCATCACTCATGAAAAATGAAGAATCTCACTATACAGACGTCTCAATGTACTACAGATATCGTCTTCTTCAAGAAGATTGAGCTTCCGAATAGACGCAATCCGAAGGTCTCTCGCGTTTGATGTGACGATGACTTCATCTGATGAATTTTATTTTCTGTAGTTGATATCGAGTCATGAGTGCGATCGAACTCGTCAGGATCGCTTGAATATACAATGTACGTTGATATCGATCGGCCTTGAGCCTTGAGAGCTCTGAATCCCTAATCCTCCATGCTTCTGGAGAAGAATGACATTCTTGGGATTCGCGCGGAATACATTCAATGGGCAATGGGAAGTCATGGTACCAGAATGGCATTCTTGGGATTCGCGCGGAATTTGGACATCAGTTGGTGTCGGACCAGTTCGTGTCGGACTCGTTCCCTTGCACGGGGAGTTTTCCACTCCGAACAACATGTGATGTTCTACCAGAGACAGGGACTGGACCCACATTCGGTATTAGCTTAGATATGATACGAGTTGCCAGAAATAAGACTTATGGACATAGGGGTGGGGATTTCACACAAACTGCGGGTTGGCGAATACTTGAGGTGCCCGGTGACTTCGCTGTTAAGGCTCTGTGTGACTTCGGTAGAACTGTTTCCCAAGCGTGGCCAGTAGTTGTGGTCATCAAATGACATCTACTAGAATACGGAGCTGTTTCATTGTTCCTTGTCGTTATTTGACGGTGTATGACATAAGAGCGTCTCACAGCTCTGGCAAGTTCATCATCTAAAGCAGTCAGATTGTGAGCCTTGAACGATTCAGGAGTTCCCTTACGTATCCTTACGTATTCTTCAGATCGCTCAGACATTTCCGGGAGGTTCAATAGATTCAATAATGTGGTCAATAGTGAGACAAATGTGAACAGATCAAGCTTCACATACTGGAAATCGATTGTGATTCTCTAAGCTCGGCGCCGTCGAGTACAGAGCTCTCATACTCGATATCGTCCAAGGTTTAGCGTAGCGGGATGTCCATCGGGTTTGTGGGACCTGGTAGCTTCTTGGCATGACGGGCTCACTGCTCCCTTGTTGAACGAAGTCGGTAATTCTTTTGAAGCTTGTCAAAGTGATTCTAGTGCAGGATTTCTAGATGAAAGCTGTTTCGTCTCGAATTAATACATTTTAAACGATCTTGGCCATGGTTTCATTCACGGCCGTCGCCATCTTCAAACAAAGTCCGTGGACGGGAATACTTCGATCCGGAGATTATTGACGATAACCACTAGGCGTATTTATTTGCATTCGTCTCGCTAGAATCTGAGAAGCTGTTGCTGGCGCAATCCCCTGCCAAATTAGTACAATCAAGGATGCCGGCAGACTCGGGTTTTCCCGCAAATCGTCTAGTATATATATAACGAAAGGCAGAGACATGCCAATCGACAAAGGCAGAAATGGCTAGACCCGAGTGGGCGGCCAATCTCATCTCTTAGGTTATCCAGAAGGACAACCAGTTTCGTGTTCTCCAAACTGGTCAGTTCAATACCACGGCTTAGTAGTCTTCAATTATCAGAGTGCCGCATAGACAGACACGGCAAATTGACACTTACTCTTAGAGATCCGGGCTTTGCGCCAAAGGTGGTGTCAGATGGGTGACAGGGGATGTTGGGAAGTATGGGGCAGAAATATAAGAGAAGAGGGAGTGAAGAGAGGGAAGCCTAACGTAGAGGGACTGGTGAATAAAGAAGCACGAGCCTAAAATCCTTGTTTCGCGTCAACCGCACATAATCGATCCCAGGGAAACTTAGGTTCATGAGCTGGGCTAATAGCTTTTCTAGAACAAATGTCTGTACTCTCTTGTTCTGGGTTTAATACAAAGTGTTCAGAGAGGGATGAAGTGGCGCTTGCCTCGCGATCAATTTTGGGTGTCCAGCGCTGGTAGGGGGGCTAGTAGCGGCTTTGGTGAGGGGAAAGGTGTCGTGATGGAGAGATCTGACGAATTTTCAGATCCAGCGGTGGCAGTTGCGTAAGAGGTTCTTTTCTGAAACTTGAGCGTGGGCTTCTAACAGGTGTCAGTTTGCCCGCATTAGAACATATACTGGGGGGAATTTCTTTTTCAAGATGTGATGATGGCAATGTATAAAGAATTTAGTTGTTCTCCGAAAGCATGAATTGCGAGTGAAATGCAGTATGAATAAGGATCCTAAGGAAGAGACCACAGTGGCAGCATAAGCTACGACAGCCAGTGGAATCTTCTTATGATTCAATATCTTTCCTGATTGACCGCCATCATTCAATCCTTTTGCGGCTCTTTGCCCTTGATTCTTCGAAGATCAGGCCATATCTCGCAGAAGTATATGGAGTCATACTCCTCCAGAACGGGTCGAAGAACGGCCACCGGACCGCACACGGTTTGCGCCTTGGGTAGAAGGCAGGTAGAAGGAACAGCGAGAGGTTTGGCCACCCCAGTGGCAGTTAGAACGGGCACCGGAGAAGAAGTGCTCTGCATCGGCCTCGAGCCGCACGCACTCCGTCATCGGTCCATGACCATCCCGACAATGCCTATAAGGCCTATTCGGGATATATCCCCGAGTAAAGGCCATGATGGCCTGGCGATAGGACGAGTGATTGCCAAGGACGACCCAACCACGGTCCACACGATAACGCGCCTGGCGAACACGGGGCAGTTTACTGATTCGGCGTTCCACCAAGTTTCGAGGCTTCCAGCTGCTCACTTCCTCCATGTCGTCCTAATCATCTTCGTGTGGGTAGAAGAATTGAAGTAAAAGTGCACGCATTTGCTGACATCGTATGTGAAACTGTGTTTTATTGGGAACCTTTTGACGGCTTTTGTAAATATGCGAAAGATTTGTTCACTCAAGCCTTCGCTTTCAGCTGCTTCCTCTAGCATCGCAGCCTTTCGAATACGATCTAGATTTGCAGTAAAACTGAAGGGTGATGCTGCACATGGCTGGCCCATATCAGTAACAGATAGGGCCTTTTCATGCGTTAAGTTTGGTAATTGCACCCAGGCTACATTTCCTTGAATGTCGGGTCCGATTCATGATCTTTCTTGGATTATAAAAGAAAGCAAAAATGCCCTTTATATATCGCACAGACAGCTTGTCTTCTTCATAAAAGAACAGCAAGCGGTGATGCTGTGCTTGCATGCCTCGATTGATAAGTGATTTGAAGTCCCGACGTCACTCTCGTTTTGTGAACGTCCGGATTTTACAAGGATGGATGATAGTGATAGCGATAACACAACGATCCATTGGATCCGGTACGAATTGAGCCTTTGTCCTGGCTTCGTATTGGATCTCTAATGGTCAAAGGTCGTCAGTTTATGATTGTAGACTAATGCCTTTCCAGTGGTGAGAGTCCAATATCTAGACCCAGAAGGTTGTGTAAGATTGTCGGCCTCTTCCTCAATGCAGTTGATGATAGACAAAACACTAGGAACCCATAACAAGTATTTCTAGAAATTAGTCTAGAAAGCTTAATATTAATCTTAACTTATGTTGATTAAGATTAAGTATTGATAGACTTAGCAGTACGCATAGGGCACGACGCTGATGAAAACAATGGCCACCGGGAGTACAGTACTCGTACTACAGTATTCTAGGTGGAAATGTGTGGTAAGCATACTCTAGCCTACGCACAGTAGCCGCCGCAGTAAAGCCGTGAGATGCAAGCGTTGAGCCTCAGAAGATCTGGCCGTCGTGAATACATAGTTCACGCCAACCACTGAGTTCCTCGGTACATTTATGCGTCGGTAAGACTTACTCCATAAAGAACGCGTTCCGGGATGATCGCCCTTTCCATCATCGACGCCGGCGAACCTTATCATAAACGGGCGCATGAAAGTACATACTACTACACAAATGTATGGACTCTGGCCTCCTGGAGAGGGTTACGAATACTTTATAGAATTACATAGCAGAGAGCAGAATTCGCAACAGAGCCCTGCTTGACATCGCTATCCGGATGTTGTCGTGCCGCTTCGTCTATTCTATCTCAATTGTTGGCTGTGCCTTTCGGGCCCATCTACACGGCATTACGGAGTGGAGTACGGAATACAGTACCTAGCACGAGTACTCGTGGTACTTTACCTTATTTCTGTGGGTCCACGCTACCAAGATTTGCGCTAGCTGGAACAACCCAGGGGCAGAATTGAATGCCCTATCGAAAGCCTTTTCTTGCAGCCGAGGTAAGGTATGGTTGATGGTTGAGAAGTCTAGTTGAGATCCAATCAATGATCTTTGCGCCATTGTCGATTTCTCCGCTGATCCGCTACTCGATCCAAGCTGGCCGGAAGCTCTAACACTACTCCCAAAAGCGTGAGGTTCTCCGGACTAGGGATTTCAACGCGACTCACGCGAGACGTCGTACGAAACATGTGAAATCTGGTGTGTAGTAGCAGACTTCATTGGCCCCTTACTCGTAGCAATTAATGTCAGATTACCCCGTCTAGGTACCTAGACGACTTCACCACTTCTTTGAAGCCACCCGCGAAAATGCTTGTTCCACAATAGAACATTCATTTCACGTTACGAATCCTCAGTCATCAAAGCCTTCCATCGCTGACATATTCATCCTTCCCATAGCGCGCCAAGCAAAAGCCGAAACCGATCATCTAGATCCACATACGGCAGGGGTGTCAGCTGCGTGGGGTGAATCGGGCGTCATAGGGCTCAGATCTTGCTACGGAGCTAGACGAGATTGGATCATTAGAATCGACGCCATGGGAAGCCGAGACCCTTCACTCTCCTTCACCTCTTCCTAGCCGTCATCACATAATGCCTGGGGTGCCTGATACCGCGGATCAGCTCGACGAGCGCAGCGTCCAGTCTTAGCCTCTTAAGTCTCCATCGTCGATCAGACAGGGACGCGGCTTGGCTTGTTCCCGGCTGCGCTTGTACTGTACCGGTACCTGCTTATCACCTCCCCTGCAAGTAACGTGAAGGAAGAGATCTAACTCGAAACTTCCGTGACTTGGTCCATGAAGCCTCTCTTCTTAGTCCCTGGCCGTGGTAAGGGGATGCCCCAGCGCCCCAGCGTACCGTGCTGCTGTGTCCGAGATAATAAAGCATCAGGAATCCCCATATATCTTACTTTACTGTACTGTCCTACATCGCATCATTGCATTGCATTGCATCAGAAACGCCGGGAAACAACGTGGGAGAAGCCAATTTATAACCCCAAAGCCCTTTCCCAATCCGATATTCAGATGAAACCGAGCCCCCACTTTTACTACGTCACTAAAAAATCTCAACTTCTTTCCAGCAAGACCATCTTAAGATACTCTCGTTCTACATCCTGACCACTCTACACATAATCAAGCGCTGTCTTGTACTGCACGACTCTCTGTCATTCACTGTCACATCCTAACCGGCAGTCATGGTCTACTCTCTTGCCTACCGTCGTCCTCCCCATGTCGACTCCGCTCGATCCTCCATCATGGGGGACAAGAAGCCCAAGTCCATTGGGGCGTCCAGTATCGACTCTGCAGGTACTGGAGTTTCTGTGGGAATACCAAACGCTCTGTCATTCGATCGTATCATCACTGGGGGCACCTGCCCGGTAAGCAAGCTTCTCCACACCTTCTGCAAAGCTGTTTCTCGTTCTCGAGGATACCTTGTCATTTGTCGCTACGCCCATATGTGATTCATACCTATCCCAGCACCCCTGGCATCGAATATGAGCCTGCACTGTAAATATTCACTCTCCCAGAACTAGACCTATCTGATGCTTTAGTGTTACTTTCCCATGTGGTATAAGGCTAACATGCACGCTCATAGCCATGCACCACCCGAGATTTTATGAATTATCTGATCTATATTGAACACGCGGCGGAAAATCTACAATTCTTTCTGTGGTACCGGGACTACATAAAGCGGTTTTGTGAGCTTCCGGACGGCGAGCGAAAGCTTGCGCCAGAATGGACCGTCGAACAAGCAGAAGCAGACGCACAGGCACTTGCTACTCAGAACTATACCAACAGCACCAAGCCTGTCAGTGCAGAGACAGCGGCCGTGTTCAAGGGCACCGACTTTGCGCCACCAATGTCCAGCGTCACCGAGATGAAAGGGAACCCATTCAGTACTCCACCTCTGACACCATTAAAGGAAAGAGAGAGCTTTGCCCAGTCCGATTATGGCTGGAGTGACAACGCTTCCAGTGTCAACAGCTCTTACAAATCCTCATACAAAAAGCAGGCGGCTGGTGCATTCGAGGCAGCGGACCTCAAGTTGCAGCCTTGTGAGCACGGCGATTTATCTTTTTGGGCCTTTGAATTCAAGCTAATCGATATGCCAGTCACTATTCAGCCTTTCCGTGAAGAAATTTCCCGCATCATCTCCACATACATTGCAGACGGATCTCCCCGCCAGCTCAACCTCTCATCCAAGGAACGCTCAGCTCTCATGCGCGCCTTGGCAGTTACCACTCATCCCTCTGCATTCCGAGAGGTTGTTCATACCGTAGAATGGTCTCTACGTCATCAAGCTCACCCCAATTTCATTCGCTGGGCCATCTGCAACGGCAACCGACCCCGCGTAACCTTCGCGCGCGGGCTTGGTCTCGGCGGTATCATTGGTGGCATTATCGCCGGTACCCTCATCACTCTCAGCAATGCTGGACGTGCTTGGAGAGTCCTGGCGGCTGTTGGCTTCGTTATTGGTGTTTCAACGCTGATCGCTGCCTGGAAGGGCATGTGCGTCGTAAGTAGCCCCCAACCGGTCCGCACTTATGAAGACCCAGCTAAGCATGTGAAGGTTCTTCATGGCATGCACCACCGCCATCTCCGACCCTGGGAACTCTTCGCCGAAGACGATGACGCCTCTTCGACTTATGAGATGAAAAAAAGCTCCTTCGACAGCTTTGGCAGCAATAATAGCTACGAGGACGAACCGTGGATCGCCAAGTACGAAAAACGCAACATCATCCGCAAGGTTCTGGATCGTGAAGTTTGGATCCAAGAGCCAGCACTCCGCCAGATCCAGGACACCATCTTCCTGCAGGCAATTTGTGGTTCCATCGTTATCTCTGCCGTTTGCGTGGCCATCTTTGTTGCTCTCCCAAAGGGACACTTTTACTGAGCGTGCATGCCCTTGAAACTTTGTGCCATGGTTGCAACATCAAGTGTGTTCCAGGTTTCTGCCACTAGAGTAGTTCTACATTTTTGCAATCTTCGCTTCTTGCACATACTTTGCACCATCTGCTTACTACGAAGAATACCTCGCCGTCCAAAAGGCGTTGGACTACCCCATCTGGCGTTTCTCTGGTGGGTTTCTATATGCGATAGCTTTTGATCTTTCGCGGACTAAAAGAAAGTGCGTATATGTTACGGTGGTCTGATAAGCGGAATTCTACGAAAATTACTCGGGAGTAATCGAAAATTATTAATATACTGGTCCTTCGGACATAATCTGTACGAAACCTTAGCTTTAGCAAACGGAGTGGACGCTTTTACCACGAGAATATCTCACCATGCATTCATGGGATGACCAAACGTTCCATCTCGCCTGTAATCCCATTCACCTTGCACTTCGGATTCTTCCCTTTTCAAGTGCCGTCACAGCTTTCTGCTGTCTATGCTGCAGCAAATCAAAATGACTTCACCGCCAGCAGCTCAGGTAGTGATAATTTCCAGCTTCGATCATCAACCTCATGTAGACGCAGTCGGTAGCTCAGCCCTACCACACTAACAAAGCCACCTTACCGAATGAAGACGAATATCAAATTGTAACAACGACGCGCTTTGCATCGCACTGCCATCATTCCCAAGTCCATGTTCCTAACTACTTGCGACCGCTTTCTCCGCTTTCATTGAAATAGGGTGATTGCTGTTTTCCCCGCGGTGGTTCGAGTCGGCCCCATCCTAGATCAACACCGCCTAGAATTGTTTGCGCTTTTCAAGATTCGCGTTACCTATATTCATAATCCCCGAAAAACAATCCAGATATTTTGTATACCTTCCAGTCAAAACCAACTCTCTATTAGCGCAGCACCTTTCTCCAATCTTTTCTGTCTTTGGTTCCCAACTTCTTTTGCCCATTTCCTTTCCAGCCACCCTTCGCCCCCTCACATGCCTCCCCCAATCCCGCCATCATTCCAAGCCCTCAAATCCTGCATACTCTCGTCCCTCTCCGACGACCCTTCTACCTACACTGATGCTTCTCCCAAAGGCTCTGTCGATGCTGGCATTCGGGATTTGATCGACAGGATCAATGGTCTAGAGGGCGTGGTCACGACGAGCAGCTGCGCGGGGAGGGTCAGTGTGTTTCTCGAAGGGTCTAAACGCGTTGAGGGGTCGAGCAAACAGCTGGAAGATGAAAGGGTGCAGGATGATGGTGATGGAGATGGGGTTAGAGTTCAAGCTGCGGTACCAGGCGGTAAGGGGAGGGGTGGCCGTTGGCTATATGTTTCTCATGACCCAGATTTGATACCGCCGGATAGGGAAAAGGATTATTTTACGAGGATTTTTGGCCTTTGTACGGCCGGAGATGAGGGAGGTACTCCGGCTCCCACTAGTCCATCGGCGAGGCGCTTTGTGCGGTTTCAATTCGAGCCTTTTGTAGGTTTCCTTGTGTTTTACAATTCTGAATATTTCGGCCCTCTGTTCATGTCCAGAACCTAAAGCCAACACTAAGTGGTCTAATATCTATGTATTAAACATAGATCCTTCACATCGCCACCGCCTCCCTCCACCACGCCAAACCCATCCTCTCCGCTGCCATCAACGCTGGCTTCCGAGAAAGCGGCGTGCAATCACTCAAGAACCTTGCCGATCCAGGTGCTTTCCCAATGGTCGCTATCCGAACAGCGGGTCTGGCGCTGGCGTCATTGGTCGGTGTTTGCAATGACAGTATAGCCGAAGGCGATGATGAGGTACGGAGATTGGTTAGTGAAGAATACCTGGAAATCTTGGTGGGGATGGCCAATGAAAGATTTGTGGCTAATAGGGAGAGGATTGCACGCTTTGAACATGAGCTTTTCAATAAGGCTAACTCGGGTGAGTCCTGGGAGGATGGGGATAGTAGGAGGGAGAGGAAGAGAAGGGAGGGGTTGGCGAGGAGGGGTGCGTTGATGAGGGAAAATGGAGACGAGGGCAGGAATAATATCGATGAGAAAGATAGGCAGATTGCCCTGACGGACGCAGCCTTTATATCGCCTCTGGGCCTGGAAAATGATATCTGAATGCGTTCACTGTACGTCGGAAACAACGTAAAGGCCACGACGGGCTACTTGATGTCAAGCACTTCCATCATCCATTGGACCGGGGACCACGGCGGTGAAAAGGCGTGACAACTGCCTACAGTCCGCCTACCTTCGACTCCGGCCAACCAGAACCCCAGCTTCATCCATCTCCCAGTCTACAACTCGATGGATCCCACAAGAACAACGTATCTCCGACACCAATTAGGGAATGAGAACATCCCTTCCCCAGCCGTACCGCATAGCCCCGAAACACCGTTCCGACAGCATCCGCAATCAATCTTACAAAACCCTCCCTCACCAGAACGCTACTCCAAACCTCCTACATCCGACACGGCAAACACATACCTTCTCACTCACAACCAACGCCCACCCCTCATCACCACCTCCGAGGCACCCAGCCCACCATTCCCTCCCATGCCGCACAATTGACCTCGCGCCATATACCGCCCTCGCACAACGCGCCGACGACATGCAATCGTCCAGCCCAACCGCCCTCGCACCTGCCCCAGATAGTTCAACACTTGCACGAAAACCCGACTATGCACACGAGATATGTCGTTGTACCTTCCCTAAAAATTGAACATTCGCCTTCGCCGCGGTTGAACAGACCAAGGCTTTTCTATCACGCTTTTTTCTTCAGGGATTTAAGAGCTCTACCACTAGAACGACCATTCGAAAGGGAAAGCTATACCCACTAACCACCACCCACCACCCACAACACCCTCCCCCTCCCCCTTCAATCATCCCTCCTTCCAATCCCCATCCCCATCCCCTCAACCCTCGCATCCAATCCACCCTCCCCTCTCCTCTCCCATCTCCAAAACCCGCACCTAAATAAATAAATCATCTTCCAATCCCCCCATTCCATCCAAAAAAAACCATCCCAAGAAGCGAGGAGTACTCTAACTAACCTACCAGGACTTATTTGCTATTTGCTATTGTCTATTAAATCCGATTAAAATCAAACACTTCAAAAGTACCAAAATCTCCAAGAATTAAACCTTTGCGATTATTTTCCTTGATCCAACCACCTCGTCGCGTTGCGTTGCGTTGCACACGTCCTCCTCCATATCAAAGCATCCTCAAAGCATCCTCCCTGCTCTTCCTCTCCCTCTCTTCCTTTCCCTCTCCCCCCCA
>JAABVA010000750.1_pt1 | contig 38432 bp, 38 predicted proteins | sample 5560331 | NCBI WGS metagenome assembly JAABVA01 (sample SAMN12812661, study PRJNA571458) | rock metagenome | isolation source: Antarctica rocks | place: Antarctica: Victoria Land, Mt New Zealand sud | collected 2016-01-07 | reverse complement strand
AACTTCAGAAGCAACAGGAGGGGGATGAACGAGGTCCTATCTCTCAGCCTGGGAAGGAAACCGAAGAAGACAACAAGGCAAAGGCAGAAGTGAAAGAGGTTTGAGATGGAAAGGAAGACCCAAAGACAGAAGACGTCAATGCTGGTTAAGAAAGCCTAAGGAATCTGACTTTTAGTCGGTCCAGATTGCAGATCTTCCTTTGGTGAGGACATACCTTTCGCATAAAGGGCTTTGCTGGGTAGGGCCCAACGTTTCCTCTGTTCAGACGGTGTAGGTTATGTTATACATGATGTACAGAAGATTTCTCTTACAGCCTGAGAGCCGACATTGGGATCTGTGGAACACTCTTCTGGCAACGTCATCTCTCTATGTCTATCGTCCAGACAACGACTTCTGGCAGAGGCGTTTCGGCGAATGGGCAGGGTACGGTGCCATTGCATTTGACTTGTTTGTAGAATATATACCTTAGATAACGGCATCTTGTACAAGACAATTTTAGACACATCATTGATTTGTGTCGCTTGTACTCGAATTGCAATTAATTAAGAATATGAGGAAATCACGCAGATATCAATGTCAAAGAGCGCAGCTCGGTTGTTCAGAAGCTGTTCGCCGGCTTCTAAACCGCAATCCTGTACCGCAAATTGCCAGGCACTACTTCCAGCATCGTTACATCGAAGACCGACCACTGCCCAACGTACCATGGCCCTGACATACGCAAAAGTATGATATACAATTGTACTGGTTGAGGAAACGTCGTTACACTGGGTTGACACTGCATGACAAATCACAACGATGGCTTTCGCGAATTTATGAGATCTCAGGACCCAAAGCGTTATGAGAGCTATCCTTCGGTTTTAGCTTTCGGCGGCCGTGCTTCTATGGCGATTTCAACGCAAGATACCGATGGGGCTGATATGTTAACTCCATGTCCACCACCCCCCCAAGGGTCAGACATATCTATCGCCGTGGACCCTGTGGCTTTAATTACGACAGAATGTATCACGGTTACTTCTTCTATGAGAAAACATGCACGGTGGGCTCAGTCATCTGTTTCGGCCATTCTAGGAGGGGGGGGTCCTATGTCCGCTGGAAGAGACGCGAAGGGTTCATTACGGCTTAATGGCAAGAGCTCGGTATCACATACTTCACCAGGCACGTCTGCAAAGACTAGTAATGGGGTGGCGGTAGACAACGATAGCCTGGCAAGTCGTTGGGGTTTGAGAGGTAAGAAGGGCAAGAGCATACAGGATAATCCTCTCATGTCTGCCTTTGCTCGGCTCAGAAGCGATCTTAGGGGATGCACAGGTCAGTAGACAGGATTCGAAGTGTCTGTCTACATGACTGATTTCTGTACAGATATCAGAAGCTTCGACGTCCCATCTCTTTTACATCCCTTCCTACAAGTCATCCGCTCATCCTCAACCTCCGCTCCCATTACTTCGCTCGCACTCGTTGCAATCACTAAGTTCTTCGCATATAACCTTATCGGTAGAGAGTCTCCCAGGCTTTCATTAGCGATGCAGCTTCTGTCAGCCGCGATTACCCATTGTCGCTTCGAAGCCAGCGATTCCGCAGCGGACGAGACTGTGCTTCTAAGGATATTGAAGCTCATGGAAATGATGCTTTCTGGTCCTGGTGGGAATCTTCTTGGAGACGAAAGCGTTTGTGAAATGATGGAGACAGGCTTAAGCATGTGTTGCCAGATGCGCCTGTCAGAACTATTGAGACGATCAGCGGAGATGTCGATGATCAATATGTGCCAAATTGTGTTCGAGCGCTTAAAGTACTTGGAGATTGAAGCTGGCGAAGACATAGGTGCCTTAGATACAGACATCCGGGAGGGTATGAACTCCTTAAAAATGGACCCCTCTGTTAACGGCACAATTGTTGAGCCCCCGGAGAAAATTGTGGACGAAGGCAGGTTCTCAACGAACCTCGAGCGGCCAGACGTGGCACCCAAAACCTCGCAAGAGGGTCGACCCAGCTCAAGCCAACAAGAACTACATGAAAGTACCTATGACAAACCTACCATTCCTGTGAGTGCTAGCGCTACCGATTTGACCCAAAATTCGGAGGTGAACTCGGACGAGGCGACAACGATCAAACCATACTCTTTGCCGTCGATTCGTGAGCTCTTTCGAGTCCTCGTAGATCTCCTACAACCAAATAACCGCCAGCAAGCGGATGCAATGAGAGTCATGGCCCTCAGGATAATTGATGTAGCGCTCGAGGTAGCGGGACCATCAATAGCTAAACATCCAAGCTTAGCTAACCTTGCGAGGAATGATCTCTGCCGCCAACTCTTCCAGTTGGTACGTTCTGAGCAGTTGGGCCTACTCAATGAATCTTTACGAGTAACGGGGACACTGCTCGCTACCTGCCGAGGTGTTCTGAAGCTACAGCAAGAGCTTTTCCTATCCTATCTCGTTGCATGCCTCCACCCGCGTGTCGAGATTCCGCTTGAGCCCGGAATAGATCCAGCGCTTTACGAAGGCGTTCCCAAGACGCCGAAACTCGTTAAGCCTCCACCGTCTCAGGCCAGCAGTGGCCGCTCGACCCCAGTTCCTGTTAAGGATCGTCAAAAGCTCGGAATGGAAGGCGGTTCGAGGAAGCCCGATACGAGAGAAGCCATGGTCGAGAGCATTGGTGCATTGTCAAGGATACCCAGCTACCTTGTCGAGCTATTTGTCAACTATGACAGCGAAGTAGACCGCAGCGACTTGTGTGAAGACCTAATTGGCCTACTCTCACGCAATGCATTTCCAGATTCAGCTACCTGGAGTACCACTAATGTGCCGCCGCTATGTCTAGACTCTTTGCTTGGCTATGTGCAGTTTATTTCAGATCGACTGAACCATGAACCAAGGTACGAGGGCTTCCCGGATACGCAGAAGCTCCGAGAGCAACGTGAAAGGAAGAAAATAATTATCCAGGGTGCTACTAAGTTTAATGAAAATCCTAAGTCAGGCATCGCTTTCCTAGTGTCCCACGGCATTATCGAAAACCCGAATGCTGCTTATTCAGTTACCAAGTTCCTCAGAGGCACCTCGAGAGTTTCAAAGTCTGTTCTTGGGGAGTACCTGTCAAAAAGGAACCATGAGCCCCTTCTCGAAGCATATATCGACCTTTTTGACTTTAGCGGAAAGCGAGTTGACGAAGCTTTACGCGAATTACTGAACTCGTTCCGGCTACCCGGAGAGTCAGCACTCATCGAGCGAATTGTGACAGTTTTCTCGGAAAAGTATTGTGGGAAGTCAACTCCTGAAGGCATTGCTGGCTCAGAAGCCATATACATACTTTCTTACGCCATTATCATGTTGAATACAGACCAGCACAACCCTACTCTGAAGAAGCAGAAGCGCATGACTTATCCTGATTTTGCGAAAAATTTGCGGGGAGTGAATGGAGGCGAGGACTTTGTCCCGGAGTACCTCCAAGAGATATTTGATTCCATCAAGACTAATGAGATTATACTGCCTGATGAACACAATAACAAGCAAGCATTTGACTATGCCTGGGAAGAGCTGTTAATAAAGACCCGAACATCGGGGCCTTTGGTCATCGGTGATACCAACATATACGACGCAGACATGTACAATGCAACGTGGAAGCCAATAGTTGCTACTCTTTCGTATGTGTTCATGTCTGCTTCTGATGATGCCGTTTTCTCCAGAATTGTTGCTGGATTCGATCAATGCGCGCAAATCGCTGCTAGGTACGATCTTACAAAGGCTCTTGACCACATCATCTTCTGTTTAAGTTCAATATCCACATTGGCACCAGAGGTACCTTCAAATACCACTCTCAATACAGAGGTTCAAGCTGGTGGGAAAAGCGTTATGGTTAGCGAGCTGGCTGTTACGTTTGGCCGTGACTTCAAGGCCCAGCTCGCATCTGTCGTACTGTTTGGGGTTATCATGGGTAAGGAAGCTAAGATCAAGGATGGCTGGAAACATATCGTTCGAATTTGGCTGAATCTGTTCGCGAATTCTCTAATACCATCTGCATTCTCACCTGCTCAAGACATCTTCGACATTCCACCAATACCACTTCAAACGCCATCTCAAGTCATTGATCGCGCGGAGCGCGCTCAGGAAACCGGTCTTTTCCAATCCTTAACCTCATACCTCTCAAGCTATGCAGCGGACGACCCTCCGGAACCATCAGAGGAAGAACTCGACAGCACCTTATGTACAGTGGACTGCGTTCATGCCTGCTCTATGAGCTCAGTCTTCTCTAATATCCTCGTAATGCCAACACCTTCGCTAAAAAGTCTCGTTCAAGCTCTACTGGAGCAGCTTCCGGAAGAGTCATCGCCAGTTGTCATTGTTGTCAAGCCGGATCGACCAACCCCGGTTCGGATCAAAACGAATGGCCATCAGACTGACTCACGTGGCCCAATATACGATCCCTCTACAGTCTTTATACTTGAGCTTGCCACAATCTTGGCCATGCGTGACAATGACTCTGCTTCCGCGGTAGGTGAGGCTGTTGCTGATGCGCTTCAAAATGTTATACGCAATTCCGCCAATGTACACCCACTAGTAGTATCAAGGGCTGTGCTCTACCTTCTACATCTACTAAAAGCCAGTCAAGTAGGTATGACTCCGTTGTCGAATGCTTTTTTACTTATCATCTCTGCAGGAATACTCGTTCATTCGCGCTCCTGTTATCTTGCATACGATATCAAGCTTTGATCAATCCACCTTAGAGAAGTCAGCTTCAGGATTTCTTAAAGGCTTGAATCTCTGTATCAAGGACGCTGGTCCACTGAGGAATGAAATCACCAATACGCCGGACTTTTGGTCTACAATACGGAATGTCCATTCCATGCCGGAGGCGGCAGCTAGCGTCTTCGAGCTGCTGGAAAATGTTGTTGCTGGCAAGTCGCCCGCTGTGACCGCTGATAACTACGAGTCAGCAGTTTCGTTGCTAAACAGCTTCGCATCTGCCGGAAGTGTTGGCGCAGTCATTGAACAGAAGCGCGAAAGAAACGGTACCCGGCCAAAGCCTGCCAAACCTTCTAAAGCCCGCGATAACCCAGCTGTAAGTCACGGTATAAGGGCGGTTAGTTTGATATACCGATTGACCAATCGCGTCCCTGCCTTCGTCGAGCAGTCACATCTTGAAAGGCATGAAGCGTGGACCACGTATTGGTCGCCAATTTTCCACGCTCTTCGCACCCAGTGCCTTAACCCGTGCCGAGAAATTAGGCACCAGGCCTTTTCGTGTCTTCAAGGCTCGCTATTATCTACCGACCTTGCCTCTCCGGATCATCAGGAGTGGACTGCAATCTTCGGAGAAGTCTTGTTCCCTTTGATTTCGCGCCTTCTCAAACCTGAGGTCTACCAATCCGATCCGGTTGGAATGAGTGAGACGAGGGTGCAAGCAGCGACCCTGCTCTGCAGGATTTTTCTGCATTACTTGGTTTTGCTTTCGGAGTGGGACGGCATGCTTGATCTGTGGCTTAAGATTCTGGATATATTGGATCGATTGATGAACAGCGGACAAGCAGATAGTCTCGTGAGTAAATCAGGTAAATACGGGAAGCTATTTTACTGACGTGTCATAGGAGGAGGCCGTCCCCGAGAGCCTGAAAAATATTATACTCGTGATGGCGGATGGCGGATATCTTGTGCCTCCATTAGCAGGCGAGAAAGGCTCCGAGATCTGGATTGAAACATGGAAGCGAGTGGATAGGTTCCTACCTGACCTTTTCGCCGAGATATTCCCGAAGATGCATCATCCATCTGTGACAGCAACAGTGGTGCAGAATGTGGAAGAGCTTTCCATGCCTCCTACCGAGTCTCGGAAAGAGACAGGAGACGAGCCACCTACACCAATTGAGCCTCCCAAAATCGACAGACGAGAGCACTCTTCTCCTGATGTATCCCAAGAACAGGCTCTGACGTAGTAGGAAAATTAAGGCTTTGTAAGGATTACATGTGTGTATAGGTCAACTTTGCGACTGGATTAGCGTTATACAATGGCATTTATTAATGTTATTTTGGGGATGTATCCATCCAAAATGGAGCTCCTTGCTTTCAAATTTGCGAGCCGCTTTGGTTTCGATCTATCTGTTTGGTGATATCATTTACTTGATCTGTCACCTAAGGGATAGTCGATATTAGACGCCAAACATAGGAGATCCTCAACGACTGCCTCGAAGCAATCTCGGGTGCAACTGCAACTGTCTTCCACTGAGTGTGGATACATTTAGTAATGCCAGGCATTCACTACAACTAAAATTTGAAGGCCAACAGACTCTCACAGTCATCACTTGCTGACCGCAATCTTCTGATGAAATCCTCTCCTATCTCGCTTTTCCATGCGCCTCGGGACTTAGAATCATTGCCATCAAAGCAACCTATCGGTCTAACGACTTCCCCATATAGACAAAAAACACTCTAGATCTCCGCTATATCTTGTTACTCCGTTCTACTAGCTGATATTCGATGTAGAAATCCAAATGGTTATCAGAAGAATCTGCAATAGTGAGAATTCTGCAGACTGTTACCCACTGGCCCACAGCCTGGGCGAATAGTGAGATCATAGAACAGGTACTTTCCCCAACTTTACTGGCCGGAGCACAAAATCGAATGGTCATTGGTGTCATGTGCTTGGCTTCTGAGCTGGCCGTGACTGCTATTTCGCTCGCGCTCATCTGTGGTTGCTTCTTAATCGGCTAAGCCTGACCCTTCCCTAGAAATGGAGAGCCTATTTCACGAGAGGTTGGCGATATTACCAGCCCGTAAGACGCAAAGTAAAGCACTGCTGCCAACATAAAGCCTACACACCTATGCACAGTCGACTGGATCCTTCTGTCCCGATAGGAGATATTATCCAAAGAACATGGTAAGATGATACAGACTTTTGAAGAGTTGATACTTGACATATTGCGTGAGGAAAAAGAAGAGTATCTCTTTCTCCCAGCTCAAGTGTACCCGACTTTCTCTTAATCCAATTATTCAGCAATCTAGATAGCAAGATGGAAAGGCTGGCTGGGATGTATGGCCAGAGAAATCCCCAGAAAATCGAATCTGTCAAGTCGAAAGTTGTTCGCCCGTAATGGATGCGGATCATTGTGTGCAATCCCGTGCTTGTAGGGGAGAATACGTCGACGCGAGCGAAATTTACAAGACGGTCCCAGGGTTTAAGGAGGAACAAGTTAGAATATGAGTATGCAATTGTATGTCTGGGTTTGCTCAGAGTATTGAAAATGAGAGCTTATATTTATAGAGCTCGAGCGTATGCATTCTTGCATTGGGGGGCTTGCTCTTACAGAAGCGGAAGGATCAGCTTTCTGGAAGGGAGGTTAGCAGGAAGCCGGATTCTTCACTAAGCATCTCCAATGCTATGTCAACGCCTCGCTTGTCAGCACTACCCCAGCCTGGCTCGAGATATAAGCAGGTATGTCATTAAATGTCTTTGTACAGTTCAAAAATTTGTTGAAGTAGCTCAACAAATCGGATATCCTACGGTCCAATTTGACCTTCCACTTATGGAGTCTTCCGACGCTTGCCAAGGAAGAGGCTACCATAGCAGATCACAACAGCTATCATGAGAATGCCGAATTATTTGCATGGACGGGTCTCACGACGGTCGAGACAGCTACCGAGGAATTTGAGACGGATAAGAGATTATGGAAGAGCGCAACGTACAGCAGATCGGCCAGCGGTGCCGGCAGCAAGAAGATCAGCGCGGACAAGGAAAGCAGGATGAGAAAGAGCGGTACGAGATACAACATATTGTGAACGAAAACCAGAGCGGAGACAAACAGTGATAACACAGATCTCTCCTGTGGAAAGTCTACCTCCGGCTTCACGAAGTAGTCTGGATATTCAGGAGGCATTGTTGCTTAAATCACGCTACTGCGGGAAATAGAGGATATTGGTAGACTCGGATACGGTAATACTCGGTGGTATATCCCTGTTACTTTTTGATTGAGTGTTATGGGATTTTATTCGTGGCTTGGTAGTATCGAAACCGAGCAGCGGATACTTCGCTAAGAATTGTATTCTGGGCGAGCTTGGTAGAAGATGGTAGGCTATTGGGTGTCCGTGTTGTAGAGAATCTTATAGGAAAAGCACATAGCAGTCTTTGGAGTGATATAGCGCTATTGTAACCCGAATTTGCAATTGAATTGGCAAGCGTCTGGAACGAGATGCTGTAGAATAATCCGAGGTTACTTAAGATTCGAGTGTTGAGGGCAAAGTGAGTCAGGTACAATATTATATTATATTATATTATTTTTATTTCTTCATCAAGTGCATGCAGCCTATGGCTATGGCACTATCTAGGCGCTGTGTGTATGCTATATTACATGTAATTTGGCCCAAATCGATGCTTTATATGTATCTTCCCATTGAGCAGTCACACCGATAAAATGCGCATACGAGCCCGGTAGTTCAAAAACCCCCAAAAGTACGCCCATTTCCCATTTCCCATTTCCCATTTCCCCTTTCGCAAATTAGTCTTCTGTGCCTAAAAGCCATTTTCTGGTCGCAATTCGAGTATTTTTTGATACTCTAATGTAGCGACTCTGAGCCGAGCTCAAGGGCAGCGTAGATTGGTGTCCGAATAGAGTTTAAATTCCTTGCCCCTTGTGCCTAAGGTACTTCGCTTGCTGGAGGACGACTTCCCACCTCTCGCTGGACTATCATTCTCTCTGTCTGTTCGTACAGAATGTACTGAGAGATTCGTTAGATGCCCTCACTGTCTTCTCGTCCTGTTGCTTGACCACTCAGCATATCCACTTGAGACTAAGGCCCTTTTACTGTCAGCTCTCGACCACTAGTGTTGAGATGAATTGTGGATGATCATATGACATCATTCGTCAAGTCTGGTATCTTCATGGATTTTAATCAAGCCAATTAGCTCCTTGCCAGCAGTCCCTTCACTCCTAGGCTATTGTGTCAGTGGATACCGCAACGCCGATGGTGCATTAAATTTTCAAGACGATATGTTCGTTTTTCTTAGCAAAATCTGTCGTTGTATATGTACATGCCTGGGCGGTAATACCGGTTAGGGTCACCACGACTCGAGACTTGCTTCCCCTGCAAAGACCTCGTGGCTGAAGCCTATGGAAGAAGTCTTCCACAATGCAGTCGTCAGTTGTGTCCAATGGCTCTGTCGTTCGTTTGTTCGATTAATAATTGACCAACATGGAAATTTCTTTCCTGGCTGCAATGGAGAACGACATCTCCACGGCATAGCCAATCTTTTGCCATTGCCACAAGCTTCGTCTTTTTCACCATATGGCCCAGCAGCCCTGTCCATCACCCAAGCCCCACTCCTTTTTCGGTAGAACGTATCCGATAGCGAAGCGTTGTTCGAAAGGTCTCCACTACATGGGAATTTCGATAATTGTTTGGTTGCAACTTACATCAGGTTCTTCTTCAAGGATTCTTTCAAACGGTTGGGAAGGAAAACTGACACGACCTATTGTATTCGTAGAAGAGCCATCCGGTAAATATAAATTTCAGAGGTTGGTAGAGATGCAAAGGACATGTTACGCCGACCTTTTCAAATGGACCATCCTTGAGATAATACAGTAATCTCTCGAGAATCTTTGCAGGTTCCTGCACTCCTCTATCATAACATCTTCAAACCACATCGGATTGCTGGCATTTACCATGGATCACTTTTAGAAGGATGTTTCAAGCAATCTAAAAATGAATTCAGTCCTGAGTGTAAGGCTGTTGGCTTAATAGCTAGTGATAGCATCGGCTTAGTGGTTGTTTGGCTATCTACTGTCTGGAAGAAACCAGCAGGCTCTTGGCTTACCTTATTAGTGTCTACTATGTGGCTCTAGGAGAGACCAGATCACTTGTGGAGATTTGTTCCTTTGGGTGGGAAACTATGGCCTTGTGTCGTACAGAGTGCATCAAAGTATACTGTCTTCCGCGACTTTCTTCCGATCTCGGACAGTGAAAAGTGTTGGGCTGATTGGATTTGGATGTGTATCAGCAATAAGAGCGCACTTCAGACTTCCACAAGCAACGAGCCGTGGTGGTGATCGCGCGACTCACAGAAAAAGTAGTCTCACCTTACGATGCTAGAAGGCTCGAAGTCCTAGCAACAGACCCTCTGGAGTTGCGACCTGGAAGTCTATTCCCTTGACGTCAGCCATACTCCCTCTGGAAGAACTACTTCTGATCCTCAAACTAACGCTGGTTTCTTGTCAGCCCGAAGACAAGCCTATAACAACACTTTCTAGAATATTAGACGTGCCCAAATCGCAGACAGCATAAATTCCAACACAAAATGGACATCAGCTCCGCTTTACCGAGATGTACAAAAGAGGCTCGGCTTCTCGAGATACTCAGTTACTATCGCCCAATCGAAATTCTACATTCAACTGTCGAAGAAATGTGCACTTCATCTGTTTTCAAGGAACACTTCCAGAAGATCTTGCAACATGATCTAGGAACAATTAAGCGGCGTTCTCAGGACCTTGACGATCATGAAATCAGCTTAGCGCAGAAGGCTTTTGTCATTTTGATGGATGAAGGAGATCACATTGCTGGGATTGAACTCTACGTCGAGGAGATTATTGGACTTAGGGCTGCGGGAGACGAGGATAAAATGCAGATCCTGAAATCATCGGTGATGACTAAAGACCTAATAGTGAAGAGTACGCAGCACAGCAGACTTCGTCGTGTTTTACTAGGGTCGCTAACGGCGATATATGAATTGTGCAGAGTTCCATTCTAACCAAGAACCGAGATCTCCTCCCTTGCAGGGATCTTCCTCATCCATGAGAGCGAGAAATGAGAGGCAAGCGAGCGAAGAATTGTTTGTTTCGGAGGGCTCGGAGCACGAAAACCCAGAAGAGCAGCAGCAGCATCAGAATATGGACCCTGGAGCGGCGAAAGACCAATCCGTGACCGATGTCCCTGGAGACCGAGATTTGAAGCATCCAGATAAGGACCCTAAGTTCGAGCGGTTGTGGAGGCTTTACCAGACGGCCAACGGCGAGTACTGTAAGACACGTAAGAATTCAATAAGTCGTACGAGAGCTGCCAAGTTTCTTCGTGATACGACAGAGAATTGCGTTCTCTACATCGAGGATAAGCAAACTGCTTCTAGGAGCCAAATGTATGATAAGTCCAAGTTAAGAGAGCTACGCGCTGCACTTGGAGAATCTATAAAAGAGGTCGAAAAAGGATCTGGGGGAAGAAAGCGTCGATTCGATGACGATTGGGACGACGTACCAATAGCGCCGAGACAACTGGTAGGCGATCATCCCGTGGAATCGGCCCCCAATCAAGATGCACGTGAACCCCCACTGAAGACTTTGCCACCTCTTCGTGGTAGCTATAGCTATCGCTATGAGGGGCCGAAGCCAGCACGAACTAGCCGGTATAAGGAGGAGCGTCTGAGCCAGTTCAATCGCCAACGGTTAGCAGCACTAGGCCAAGACGCTCGTGGACCCCCAATGAAAGCCTTGCCGCCTCCGCCCGGTAGCTACAGCCAGAGTCGACCGATGATAACATCAGATAACCGCTACTACAAGCAGCATTCAAGCCAGTACAACGGCCAACGATCAGTACCACCTGGGCCAAATGCTCCAAAAGCACCCAGGAATCTGCCGCCTCTCCACGACAGCTATGGTGGGCCGAGGGCAGCGTCGTCTAGTCGCTATCACGAGCAGCGTCTGAACCAGATCAACCGCCGACGATCAGCATCACCGGCCCGCTACCCGGATGCTCCACGCCAGGTCTCTATGAGCGAACAATCTCGTGATCGTCGCCGTCAAGACATTCTCCCAGGATACTACGATACATACCGACCACACTACTAGCTAACAACGTCCGATCCATGTTCTGATGCACTAACGATTCTAGGCTCAATGATATTGTAGCTATCGGGCCAGTTCTCTATTGAGATAGTCGATTTTTGTCGTAGGCTTTCATCAAACTCTTTCGAGTGGTTTTTGCATAGATACTCAAGCCCACCCTCCAGTTCAGAGTCATAGTACATTGTTGTTGAATCCGAGGTTCTTTCTTTTCTTAATTGCGTCTTGGTATGAATGCGTACTCAGTGCATTCAAGCTTGGGCAACCGGAACTGGATTTTTAGAAGAAAGTTGCGATGGAGGTTAACATGTATTTTACTTTATGCCTACACAGGTCAAAAATGAAGCTTTTGTCATAGCAAAGTTGACCGTGAGCAATAAGATGTTAATTTAATCTGGAGAGAGTCAACTCCCCGCAGTCAGAACTGACCGTCCTCGTGCTGCCTACGCTTAATAGAAAACTCTAGCAATTTGTCATACTAAAGTAAGTAAATACTTTAGGCGGAAACATATCGGAAAGGAGATCCAAGCGTGCGGCAGTCTCGACATTATCAATCGCGAAATATGCCAACAATATCAATAAATAGATTGAAGGAACGGTGATGGTCGATCATAACTAACAGAAATCGGACATTTTCTTCAGGAAGAAAAATTGATTTTTCTCCCAACGAGGTACAGTAGACCGAACCATCATCTAATTAGTACGACAGAAGCTTGAATGTGCCGCGCAGACCTGGCGGCAGGGCGATCGATGGGTAGGAGGGACAGGCAGTTGGCCTACCTCCTACTTCGTCGAACAACGCTCCAATCATCTGCTCGGTGGTACCCTACGTAGGCTTGTCTCGCAGCGAGGGAAAAGGCCAGTCGAATCTTGGTAAGCCGTCTCAATGAACATAAGCAATTCTGTCTATCGTGCCCTAGGTATTTAAGCGCCTGCCCAAGTTACCCTGAATCTTTCGCTCCGCAAGCCATGATTCGACTTGCTGATGCAGTTCGTGCTGGTACAGCCATCGCAATTAGCCGCTGTTTTCCGAAATCTTGCCTTCATCGGTCCAATTTGCTCTAGGTGGCAGCTTTGCTTGTTCTGCCAGAGGCAGGCGTTTTGCATTCATCTGTTTCGTCATATTAAAAACCTCGTCAATACCTTCTTGGCGATAGGTCTGCGAGAAGTCAAGGGCTTTTGATGCCGGAGCGCCGGGGGATAGCTTGGAAAGCAGCAAAGCAAGCATGTCGATATCTTCGACCGTCTGATTGACACTTTGCCCAGCTGTAAGTGGAACTTCTTGCGCCGCATCCTCAACCAGATTGATTCGTTTCTCAGTCGAGGCCACTTTTTAAGTCTTGGAATCACATAAGCTGGCCAGATCTCCATATTCTGCGTGGGAGCACCTTGCTACTTGTGCGATGGGTGGCCAGTCCTTCTCGTTAGCGCAAAGCATGCCCAAAAGCCCTTGCTCATCAGAACTCAATCATTCTCTACCATCCCTATCCCTCTCTTCAAAACGTCGTCGAGAGACCATCAGAAGATCAGAACCGTCGACTTCCTTAGGCACTAGTAAGAATGCATTGGGTTTGCCCATTACTGTAGCCGGCGAGGGGTAGCCGTCCGGAACGCGCAGTTTTGACCGTGGCATGATCAAATTGATTGCCATTAGACCTGGGTACATTGGTGCTGCATAAGGATAAATGTACTGGCGAACAGTCGAATGCATGCCATTACTCCCGATCAGAAGCGGAGCCAAAAAAGTCGATCCATCTGCAAATTCAATTCAACCTTCCCCAATTCGGATGACTCGGAAATGACATGATAACGCTGTATTTCACCTCTGCACCGCTCTCTTTCGGCAATGCTCTCAGTTCATTAACAACAAGTTTCCGAATGATTCGAGAAGCCCCCGGTATCCGTATCGCTTTTCGGAATCGAAGCGATAGACGCTATTCGTTTGTCCGTTTTCGTTCCTGAATTCAAGATATCGAAATGGAATCTCTTTCTTCAAACTCACTCAAAAACGCCCTGACACTCGAGTACCCTCAGAGCATTGGGGGAGACAGCAATGACTCCGCCAAGACTGAAAGATCTGATTGAGGCCCACAGACAATGCACGGTAAGTATACCCGATACGAAGTAAGAGCGAGACTTAGACCCTTGACGAGCTGAGTATAATATCAGTCTGGTGCCGGTGCGAGCCTAAGGTACTGAGGTCAGCAACAATAATTGCAACGTCCTTCGGCAGTTCCGAGCTCATGATGAGATGTCGATGTAGCCCTTAGTTTATAATCTAGGCTACTACTGACAACTAGTCGGAGGCGATTTACATGGGCCCCTAGAGCATTTTGATCTTCGCTGTCGGCTTCACATATACCATCCCTCACCCGCTTTCGGAATATCAGCTGTAGGACCTGCCATTCCTGGCTGCATTCTAATAGGATTACGATTTGATTCATTGCAGTAAACGTCAGGGGTAGAAAGCCAGCTCGCTTCGACCGACTTACGGCGTATACACATAATTTTGTCCCACTAGAAGGAGCCTTCTTGGTGTTTTGATGAAGTGTAGATCTGACGATGGTCTAAAGGTGTGTCTTCTATGGTAATGAAGCTATCTACGTTTTGTGCCGCAATTGGCGTTAGCCTCAACTAGGCTAGCGGGCAGTACAATGGCACTGCAACTACTATGTTCCTAAATGGACGACTACTCCTCCTGCTCCTACTGCAGCTCCTATTGCTTCAACATCGATGAGGTTAGTGAGGCGTGAATAGCCTAAGGTAGCAGCTTGGTGGAATAGGAAAATCATCTAAACGGTTGCTAGATGGAGAGATATACCTTAATACCTTAATTACGGTATTGATCGCTGCGGTCGGCCTTTGTGTATATTCGTTCCAGGGCTAGGTAAGCGTACGGAGTGCGCGTTCACCATAGTCGGTTACAACAAGGACCACTTGGGTTTAGCTTGGTCGAAAAAGGTACTAGGTTTGTCAAGTATATTACTTAGCGAGCGCGTACTCCGGGCGGATATCAGTCCCTGACTGACTGCCGTACGGACTCGCCGGATGCTCAGACTTTTGCATGCACTCCTTCTAATTGTTTAATAAATTCGGCGTGCGCATTTAGATGGCCACAAAGCTAACGTGATCAGGAGCAAATCAGTCAGCAAGCTAGGGTCGTTAGGAGCGAGCATGGAAACTTATGATGCACGCGATTGGTTAATTCAAACCATCCATAGATGGCTACCAACATTCATGGGTCAAGTGCCTAAGAATCATGGATGAAAGAACTTTCCCCTGGATCGGGATCCCCGGTTACGGAGCTTCTCAGCCGTCTCCTGTACAGGATATCCACGAATGAGGCACTTTTCCTATGGATAGGGTCCTCGTCCATGGATTAAACGGCTTTTCTATAGACGACGAATAAATATCAGAGGGTGTTCCCGATTTCAATCGCCTACTATCCGTCTTTCACACTCCCTCGCCAATGTCCGTATCTGTCCTAAGGTCTCTGGATCGTCCAAAATCATTCGGTGACGATACACTGTCTATGCGGGTCGTCGCCGTAAGCCATGGGACACCCTCCTCGCAGAATATTCATGGCCATCAAGTCCGGACGTCTATCGCTCGAGCACCCTCGAAAGATCCATTAGTTGTGAACTTCGGGGGAATCGCTGACAATCAGCTTGCCGCGCACAACGCTGAGGTCTACGCTTTTTTCGCACACCATTATGACTACTGGACAGGCCAATTGGGGATAGCCCGATCGTCATGGGACTGGTGTCATTGGGGCGAACATCTTACTATCGAGTCTGGTCCGATAGTGGACGAAAGACAATTACATCTTGGCGATGTGTGGGAGGTGGGGTGCAATTCAAAGTCCGTGCTGCTCGAGGTCTGCGGTGGGAGAGTTCCTTGCTCTAGATTGGTATGGCGCTGTGGCTAACTGGACGTTTGGCTCAAGGAAGTCGCCGAATCTGGGTACTGCGGCGTCTATCTCCGAGTTATTCGAAATGGCCGGATCTGCATAGGAGATCAGGTGAAAATACATCGGCACGGTCAAACAGCCCTCAGTGTTGCAAATGGCGTTTGCTGAAGGGTCTTTGCGCACTCGTGACATCATGAACCCCTTGGTCAATCAACCCGAACTGCAAAGTATGAATCGAATCTTGTTCCTACGCAAATTGGCACTGCTGGATGATCAAGCATCAATTGGAAGAAACGGCTGGAACGGCTGGAGAGAGTTCTTCGTGGCGAGAACGGCGGACGAGAAGGGCAACATTATCTCTTTCTATCTAAAAGCGACAGACGGAGAGCCGTTGGCGACCTACGCCCCTGGCCAGTATGTCACGGTGAAGCTTCCAAATGAGACTATCAGGTGTTGGTCGATATCAGAGTGGACAGGCCTTGACACGCCTCCTTATTACCGAGTCAGCACTAAAAAGAGCACTGCATCTTCGAAATGGATGCATAGCATTGGCATCACCTCTACAAGATTAAGTCTTGGTAAACCTACTGGAACGTTTAGACTGGACTGGGCTCCATTGTTCCCTCCACGTCAAATCTACATATCAGCCGGCATAGGCATCACCCCTATCATTACTATGTTGAGAGCTCACCTGTCACACAACGCAATGAAGAAGATGCCCCCAATCTAGATCCACGTGACACGTAGCAAATCTACATTTGCCTTCAGCGAGGAATTACCGCAAAGTCCAAACAAAATTCGTCGTATGACTTTCTTCACTTCTCCTCATCCTGGCGTGGATATCCCTGGACAAGACTACTATGCATCAGGCCGTCCGAGCGCTTCCTTTTTTCCAAACCTCATTGGAGAAGCGTACTCCATGGACCCAAAGGGGATAACGCCAGTGCAAGTTCCAGGTAGTAACTCGGTTTGCTATATCTGTGGGCCGCAGTCTTTTGAGGAGGACGTCCGATCTTTCCTGAAGGATTATAGAGTCGCAGACCAAAACATTCGGAGCGAATCGTTTTCTGCACCTGGTTCCTCCCCTGACACCGCCGCTGACGGAACAGTCTCGGATGGCGATAACAATCCGCAAAATTTCATAGGAGATGCGACTGTGCGTCTCACCAAATCCAAACGAGATGCGACGTGGAGATCCGAGGAAAATTGCTCGATATTAGAGCTGGCGGAGAAGGCAGGGTTGACTCCAAGCTATGGGTGTAGAGCTGGCGCTTGTGGGAGCTGTACGGCAAGGCTGGTTTCTGGTAGGGTGAATGGAGGAAGTCAGCTTGATAGAGATAACGTACTCTTATGTTCTGCCAGGCCAGCGACAGCAGTAGTCGAAGTGGAAATCTGAACTAGAACATCTAACCCCGACCCAGCCTATTTCCCCTTTTCAGCAGGCCACCGTTACGATTGTCTGGTTTGCCAGGAGAATATACTGCTGTTAATATGCTCGACTTATAGCTGTCCTCTTCTTTTGTGCATGTTCAACTAGTGCACGAACGTTGATGCATGGGCGCGAGTTCCTGGCAGAATCTCGTTTGCGTATGTCTCAGGAATGGCATTTATTCAAGGCCGTCATGGAAGATATTGCAACCCCCCCTTCTTCCTTCTCATCGAGGCCAGGCTGTTCATCTTATCTGCGACATTTGGACGATTTTGTTGTGTTGCAAGATCTTGACGCGCTACTGAACGAGGGGAAGGCAATAACGAGGCGTTAACCGCGTAACTTGACGCGGTAACTTCACACCACAAATGTTACATTGAAGAGTCCACTTTCCAGACTTTGTTCTTCACCAGTGTTCTTACTGAGCAGCAGTCAACTGACGGTGCGCGCACAGCTTACATAACTCGTACTTCACATACCTTCAAGTCATGTACAGCAATGTTGCACGAACTTCTCCTAGCTCTATCAGGCCATCCGTCCCCACTACTATCTCCTTTGATCGCCAAAACTAATGGCGGAGCGTTCCAGCACCTTCTCTCCCCGACAGAGTTGGCATTACTGAGATCGCTGGCGAGAGACTTGGGAGAAAAGCATAAGAGTATTCGGGATAGAGCTACTGCCATCTCTTCTAAACATGATTCCACCGTTTGTCGAGCTGTGGCTACAGCTGTCGTCTCAACACACTTGGCAAGGTTTCAACGGCGAATCTTGGAAGTAGAAAGAGACATCTTGGAAGGGAACCCGAACATTGTCGGTGCCTACAATGTTGTACCTCTTTCAGGGCTTGTAGGTGCTTTTGATGGTTGGACCCGGAAATTGGAATGGCTCTGGAGCCTTGTGCAGTTCATACAGCCTTCGGAGGAAACCGGGGAGACTTTGACAGGCCAGACTTCTTTCATGGCAAGCCGGGTCATGGAGCGACTGCGAGAATCAACGTTTACGGGATACCCAGATATTGAACAACTCTCCTTAGAACTTGTCAAAGTGGCTGAGACAGCCTGGCTCAAACAGATCTCCGCATGGGTATTATACGGTCGATTCCCTGCATTTGGAGGTGCGGATTTCTTTATCACACGTGATAAGAGGAGGGACAAACCGGGTGTATTGATATATTCGTATGGCATCAATTCTACTCTTATTCCAAGCTTCGTAACAAAGTCCACTGCGAATTCTATCCTCTTTATCGGAAAATCTTTAAACCATATCAGAGATAGGGATTCTTTGACTACATATAGCTCACCAAAAGGGATCTCCCCAGACCTAGCCTTGCTCCCCGAGCACCTTGCCCACCTGTCTTCTTTGACCTCTCTAATCACATCTGCGAGCCTGTCCGCAGCGATAGGAGCGATTCGTCTCTCACTGTCAAGAAACGCACTTCAAAAGCTGCTCCCCATGTCCAAGGTTCTCGAGCTGCTCCGCGTTTTAAGAGATTTCTTTCTCCTTGAACGCGGTGAATTTGCTATTGCCCTTCTGTCCGCAGCTGATGAGCGTCTCTCAGCAAGGCGCAACCGATCCATGGAAAGGACTGGAAAGAAAGCTCTTGATGATCTAAGTAATATACTAATTAAGGAGGGGGAGGTTTCTGCTGTTCTAGCGCGCACGTGGGCTACCTTAGAATCGCTACAGTCTACTAATGGTGATGAGGAAGAGGAGGTAGACGCGGATCTAGATCTTGCACGTGAGTTTTTGAAACTTTCGATCAAGTCTGCAAGTGCAGATTCGCCGGCGCACGGAAAGGGTCAGACCAACCTCGCTGCATCCGCCACTACATTCGATGACCTCTTATTCCCTACTTCAACCGCCTTGAGCATTCGCGTACCGTCTCCTCTAGATCTATTCTTAGCTCCATCAGACGTGGACATCTACTCCAGCATTCATAGCTACCTTCTATCGATCAGAAGAGCCCACCTTCGCCTCAGTAAATTATTCACCTTATCCATTCTACGAAGGGATCATCCATCACCAAAAGCCTCGTCTCACAGTGACCATCATGCCAGATTCAAGATTCTAGCACGGATGAGACAGCGCGCAGATCATCGTGTGAAGGGTATGCGGCCAATTTGGGCGATAACTGGTCACGCTGCTTTCCTGCTAGCGGAACTCGGAGAGTACTTCCAAGGTGAAGTCGTGAAGAGCTCGTGGGAGGACTTCCTCGCTTGGCTCCAACCCACAGCCCATGAAAACGATCCTAGTGAGCTGGTCTCCTCACCGTCTCTCAATATGAGCGTTTCGAGCACTGGAACGAACCTCCGCTTAGAAAACACCTCTACACCGTCATCTCTCCACGACCCGGAAAGCCTGGCCTCGGCCCACAGAACTTTCCTTTTATCCCTCATCCACTCGCTTCTCCTCGATGACGCACCCTTCACCAACAAGCTCAAAGCCTTCATGGCCTCTATAGACCACCTTTCTGCTATCATGAACCGGCTAAACGCCGTTCAGCAGAACCTTGACCTGGAGACCGATGTAGGCGTTGTTGATACCTTTGCCAATTACGCAGTCGAGGAACAGGAAATACAGAGACAGCTCCGAGATTCTCGTTCTGCTATTGCGGCGGGAGTAGAGGGTTTGGTGCAGGCGTTGAGGGATATCGATAATGCACGTGCTGCTGGAGGTTGCCATCAGAGAGACATCCATTTTGTGGAGAACGATGAATTCGTACCCAAGACTGGCGGTGGCGTCGATCGCCTGCTTCTGAAAATCGATTACACAAGAGCACCGGATTAAATAAGGATTGATGTGGAGACCCATTTATTTACTTGAATGATACCCATGTGACGGAACGATGAAATCGTGAAGGCATGCCTCTGGCGAACGCGGTGTGCTTGTGGGTTGAATGAGAAGAACGTCATTTTGTGAAACAACCTAGACTGAGAAATATCTACATAGGCAATCCAGCGCCATTGATGCATATGCACGCTTCCAGTAAATGCTCGGATAAAACTTGGTTAGATACAGTATTGACCATCAGAATATTGAGATTGAAAACCCCTCAGCAATATCTCTTACCCTCTGGCAGTACATCGTCGGGCTCGATGCCGGCCTCTTCGCCTACTCTTCTAACAACGGCCCTTAAAGCCACGCAAGAAGGACTCTCCGCAAAATTGTCGAAGAAACTCTCTCCATAATCACAAGCCATCCCAATGCGAGGATCCAGCGGTACCGCTCCCAAGAATGGTATTCCGGTCTCCTTGGCCAACTTCCTCGCTCCGCCTGTGGTGGCTTTGAAGATCTGTGACTTGTGCGTACAACTCGGACAGATGAAACTAGACATATTCTCCACAATACCCAGCACTTTAATCCCCGCTTTTCGGCAAAAGTCGATTTCCTTCCTGACATCCAACAGACTAACCTCTTGCGGCGTCGTCACTACCACGGCCCCATCAACCCCCGACTCCTTCAGATACGAATTAACACTCAGATGCTCATCGCTCGTCCCAGGCGGCGTATCCACAATCAAATAATCCAGCTCTCCCCATTCGACATCTTTTAGGAACTGCTTTATCAAACCGTTCTTCTTTGGGCCTCTCCAGATTACCGCATCATCCCGATTTGGGAGCATAAATTGCACGCTCATTACCCCGAGGTTGTCCGCAACCCACACAGGGCTCCACCCAGCATTGCTGACATGTATCGTCTCTTGCTCCACCCCCATCATCTTTGGAATGCTGGGGCCGCATATATCTGTGTCCATGATACCAACCATGCTGTCTGGATTCGATGCGAAGGCGTGCGCAAGCATAGTTGTGAAGGTAGACTTCCCCACGCCACCTTTCCCAGAAAGCACTAGGATCTTGTGTTTTATGCCTGAGAGGCGGGAGGTTATAAGCGGGATGTCGGGATCGGGACCTTTGGGAGTGGTGGCGCATATGGATTGGTTGGGGCAGCCTGCGCAGGCATCACCCTTTCCTGCAAGCTTGGACTCGGGCCCAGGACAGTGTTCGGGCTCTGGGGCGACCAATTTCGGTGTGTTCCTTAGAGGGGCGGAGAGATCGACTTGGACAGGCTCTTCGAGGGAGGGGGCCATGGCGGGGGAAAGAGGGAAGGACAGGCGAAGCACTCTTAAGAAGGAGCGACCGTGAGTTGCGGGGGAGCAAGCAAGCCAATAGCAGGGTTAATTAGGCATTGAGATACAAGCAGTGTCTCAAGGTGCATTTCGTTGCGTGTGGAGGGGTGGCACTGGCGGAAATGATAGGGCTGGGATTTATAAGGCTTGACATGTGATCAAGCGAAACCGGAGAAAGCACCTGAATTGTGGCTGGTGTGGCTGGTGTGGCTATTGTGCTGTTCGTGGTGGGATTGGGAACCCGTTGACCTGAGTTCAGCGTCAATTCAACAAAACAACGAGAAGCGATCACACGTCATGCTGCTAGTCCCACCATACCCCACGCTTTAGCAATTGTTCCCCCTCAAGCCGTACATTAGAGTAAAACCCAGTACTCCTTCGAGCAGGAATTAAAATAATGCAGATGGCTTCATTCGCTCGCCCTCTGCTCCATCTCGATCGTCTGTAGTATTATAAACTTCGTTTGCAACCTAGTCCTCTTAGCTAACCCCCCCCCCACAGTCGTCCCTGAATCAAGCCATTCGAGATTCAACACTCGAATGGAATAAGTAAACACAACAACAAATTGCCACACCTACGACCTCAGAGGCCCGAGAATCTGTAGATCCAACTTCGATTCTATTCAAATATCTTTTGTCTATCACGACGATGAGCAACGGCACTGCTGGTGCAGACTTTGAAGGAGATGGCTTACGGGAGAGGAAATCCCAACAGAATGTCAATTTCGCCAAGGAGCCCGAGAGTGATGAGAGTGGCTCAGAAGAAGATGAGAAGGACAAGAAGACAATCGGCCGAACGCCAGATGGCACGGGTAAGTGCTTTGTACCTCATTCGTGAAAAGAAATAAGCAGGAAGGTCTTTATCCCGGACAGGCAGCCGTGTGCCGTGTGCAGACAAGATTCATTTTGGAGGAAACAAGAAAAGCGTCTATAATACCATGAAGAGGACTCTGCTGACATCCGTCACCATAGTCTTCACCGTACCTCAGACTCATGACATGGTCTCCCAACTCCTCTCCCCTAGTCAGCCGAAGAACTTCTCCGATGCCCTAGTTTTAGCGGTTTTGGCCGTTCATATCGTCGCTGCATACTTTCTACCGTCCTCGCTACGAGTGCCACTGTTTGCTATACTTTTCCTCTTCTGGCGAGCGTGCTACAATGTTGGCATAGGCTATCTTCTACACATCCAGTCCCACCATCGGAGGCTTGTCGCATGGGCAAAGAAATCGAAGATCTTTGTAGACCCTAAGATTGGTGTAAACCCACATCCGTTGCTGTACAAACTCCTAAAACGTGAGATGGAAACAAAAATACCCGAAGACTACAAATTCGAAGACGTGCCTGTCGAGTACAACACATGGCTGGTTTTCCGAAGAGTGGTCGATCTGATCCTCATGTGTGATTTCGTGTCCTACTGCCTTTTTGCTATGGTTTGTGGAGGCAGGCCGGTAGATGAAGGTACTGCCCTGACTATTTTGCGGTGGGTCACTGGATGGATATTGTTCGGCTTCAATATATGGGTGAAGCTTGATGCTCATCGTGTAGTCAAAGACTATGCTTGGTATTGGGGAGACTTTTTCTATCTAATTGACCAGAAATTGACCTTTGATGGAGTCTTCGAAATGGCCCCTCACCCTATGTACTCGGTGGGCTATGCTGGCTACTATGGTATTTCTCTGATGGCTGCTAGCTACAAAGTTCTGTTCATATCTATTGTCGCTCATGCTGCTCAGTTTGCATTCCTAGTATGGGTCGAGAACCCGCATATTGAGAAGACCTACAATTCTCCACCATCACGAAAGCAGGTCTCTGAAGCTGATATGGACAATGACAATTCCCAAACCGTCCAGGGTGGGCATATCAACGACGCGCCGCCACTAGCCTCGACCATTCAGCCATCTCCTGTTCACAACCTCCTAGGCCTCCAGAACGTCGATCTTCACAGAGTTACAGATACCTCAGTGATCCTTCTGCAACTGTACCTACTTGCTCTAGTTTTGCTGACACCATCTACCCCATTCTATCAGGCGCTCTTTGTTATCCATGCAGCCCTATGGCGGACATGGTACTCAATAGGCGTTGGCTATGTGCTCAATCGCCAATCTTCGAGAAAGAGATGGACACGCCATTTCTTGAAATATGGAGAAAGCACCGAAGAAGCTTGGCGTCAATGGAAGGGAATGTACCATTTAAGTACAACAATGGCCTACGCTAGCTTTGTCGCCGCCTCGTGGAAGATGTACTCCCTACCAGCCGATTGGGGCTATGGGCTAGTGCTCCTGAAGCATGTGGTGGGAACAGGCCTTATCTCCCTTCAGATCTGGACAGCGATCAGTATACACGATTCGCTCGGCGAGTTTGGCTGGTTCTTCGGAGACTTTTTTTTTGACCAGTCCCCAAAATTGACGTACAGCGGCATCTACCGCTTCTTGAACAACCCCGAACGGGTCATTGGCCTCGCCGGTGTCTGGGGTGCAGCTCTAATCACAGGAAGTAGGGCCATCTTCTTCCTAGCATTGCTCAGCCATGTCCTTACTCTCATGTTCATCCAATTCGTCGAGCGACCCCATATGCAGAAACTGTACGGACAGAGTCTGCGGCGAGACTCTGGTTTGGTAAAAAGCCTCAAGCGATCGCTTCCCCCACCGTTACGACAATGGCATGGCAGCGTCGACAAGATGTTAGCAGAAACACTTGACTCTCTCGAAGACTTTGTTGATGCTGCGCGACCCAAAATCGCTGCTGGCATGACTTCTTTCGTAAAGGATTCCACCGCACTCTTTAAACATCCAGCGCGTATCAGTATCACAAGGCTAGCGCCGGATCTTGCAGGTTATGACCCGAAGGATTATTCATTGGAGATTGAGGGTACTCCTTCGGCTGCCAATGGAAATTCCGTGAGAAAGTGTGGCGAAGAGAACAAAGCTGGCCAAACGGCCTCTGACAGACGGTCCAATTTCAAAACCCTGATATACGAGTATGGCGCGCCGATCAAAGTAAGGTGGACGGCACCATTGAATCATAGCAAGAAAGACTGGGTGGGCTTGTACATGGTTGCAGACAATGCGTCTCGAGATGCGACAAGGGTTCCCTCGCAAGGCCGTTGGGTAGCTACAAATAAAGACCAGTACGATTCCATGAGAGCGGATCGCGGCATTCTTATTAGCGATACCCGGATATCGGGTGCTCGTCGATTAGACGGAGAATCGCAAGATTTCTTATCAGGTGAAATGGAGTTCTCCGGTGATAAGCTATGGTGGACCACAGGAGTTTTTGAATTCCGATACCACCATGATGGCAAGCATAACGTTATGGCTATCTCGCTCCCTTTTGAGATCAAGATCAACAAGTTTGACGAGGACGACGTGGAAGCAGATGCTGATGGCTTAATTCGCAGTGCCGTAGAAGATGCTTTGTTGCATCTAGTGAGGAACTGCTTTGACCGTGATCCGGATATAGCGCCTTCGACGGTGGATGAGAAGTTTGGATGTTTAGTAGAGAGGGAGGGGAAATTTGCAAAACGGGTGGTGTTCGCAGTACATCAGATGTGAGTTTCTATGAAAAAAGCTCACCGCTATAATGCTCGTTCACACTACTCATGTTATAGGTTCGGCATTGAATTTGCACCGGAAGTTGTTCAAGCGGATGGGAACGTACGAAGTAGGGCTAGACTAGACCTCAATATCGATGGCTTACTTGCTAACAATGTCTACAGATCTGGCATGGCGTGTCTGCAACGCAAAGAAAGTCTTGGCTCCTTTCAGCATGTCTCCCTCACGAGGCGCTATTACTCCAACGCAATCCGGATATTGATCGTTAAAACCGTGCATCATTAGTCCCTTGTCATTACCGGTCAGCTTCATTGTCGATTTTACGAGATCATGTAGATAGTAGAAGTGCACGTACATAAGGCCCGCGCGTTATTGCTAGTACCTACCCCCAATTGTCTGCTCAAGATCTAGAGAAGACGATATAAATTCCCCACCTTTGTGAACAGAACGACAATGTACGAGGAGTCAAACATAAAATGTCGTCCAAGTGAAATAATCGATCCCAAACCCTGAGATCTTCCAATTTTCGGTCCGAGGCTCGCTTAGAATATCGTTGATTGCGAAACCTGTATCGTTTTTTTTGAATTTGCCGAGAGCCTCATGAAAATTAGAAAAAGTGCAAAATAAGAACCAGATTTGTAGAATCAACCTCACTGCCCCCTCAGTGCTTCATATGTAGCACATTCAATGCCTCATGTATGATCTATTCAGTGCTTCATATGTAGTATATTCAGTGCCTCATATGTGACCTACTCAATGCTTCATATGCGATTTATTCAGTGCTTCATATGCGATCTATTCAGTGTCTCTTATGTGACCTACTCAAAGCTTCATATGTGACCTATTCAGTGCTTCATATGTAGTATATTCGATGCTTCATATGCAATCTATTCAGTGTCTCTTATGTGATCTACTCAAAGCTTCATATGTAGTATATTCGATGTCTCATATGTGATCTATTCAGTGCTTCATATGTAGTATATTCAATGCTTCATATGTAGTATATTCAATGTCTCATATGTGACTCATCTAGTGCTTTATATGTGATCTATTCAGTGCTTCATATGCGATCTATTCAGTGTCTCTTATGTGATCTACTCAATACTTCATATGTAGTATATTCAATGCCTCGTATGTGATTTATTCAATGCTTCATATGTAGTATATTCAATGCCTCATATGCAATCTATTCAATGTTTCATATGTGATCTATTCAGTGCTTCATATGCAGTATATTCAGTGCTTCATATGTAGTATATTCAGTTCTTCATATGTAGTATATTCAATGCTTTATATGTGATTTATCTAGTGCCTCTTATGCGACTTACTCAATAGATTGTATATACTACATATGAAGCACTGAATAGATCGAACATGAAGCACTGAATAAATTACATAAAAGACACTGAATAGATCGCATATGAAGCATTGAATATACTACATATGAAGAACTGAGTAGATCACATATGAAGCATCAAATATAGTACATATGAAGCATTAAGTAGATCACATATGAGACATTGAATATACTACATATGAAGCACTGAATAGATCACATATGAAGCACTGTATAAATCACATATAAAGCACTAGATGAGTCACATATGAGACATTGAATATACTACATATGAAGCTTTTGATAAATCACATAAGAGACATTGAATAGATTGCATATAAAGTACTAGATAGATCACATATGAGGCACTGAGTATACTACATATGAAGCATTGAATATACTACATATGAAGCACTGAGAGAGCAGTGAGATTGATTATGACAAATCATATCATGCAAACTGAAATAACTCAAAACGTTGAACGTTGAACGTTGAACGTTGAACGTTGAACGTTGAACGTCAGACGAGCGAAGTCGTGAACTCATTTTAAAATTCAAAACTCATTTCATAAATGTTAACTTGATGTTGATTATAGTTAGTAATGTAAATTGTAATACAATCTTTAGATCAATCTACACTGTGTAAAAGCATTGTTCTAGTATTGAGTGACACATTGAATATGAGTGACAGCATGAAATGAATGATGAAACATCGTGACTATGAATTACATAATGAGTATAAACGACATAAAGCAGAATACACATATCAATATGACTACAGCGTGAATATGAGTGACAAGCAGAAGAATACAAGAAGCAGAATATACATACAAGTAACATCAAAGTTAAAATGATGTAATTTCATAGTTACAGACAACACAATGATTATGAGTGATACAGAGCAGAATACACATATCAATGTGATTGCAGCGTGAATATGAGCAACAAGTAGCAGAATACAAGAAGCAGAACACAAGAAGTAGAATACAAGAAGCAAAATATAAGAAGTAAAACATAAGAAGCAGAATGTAAAAAGCAGAATATAAAAAGCAAAATATGAGAAGCAGAACATAAGAAGCAAAATACAAGAAGCAAAATACAAGAAGCAGAATATAAAAAGCAAAATATAAGAAGCAGAATACAAGAAGCAGAATACAAGAAGTAGAACATAAAAAGCAAAATATAAGAAGCAAAATACAAAAAGCAGAATATAAAAAGCAAAATATACATATAAGTAATATCATGACTAAGATGACGTGATCTTATGATTACAGACAACATGATGATTACAGACAACATGATGATTACAAATAACATAATGATTATAAACAACATGATGATTACAGACAACATGATGATTATAAATAATATGAAACAAAATACATTGATATGATTGATAAGCAGCAGAATACAAAAAGCAGAATATAAGAAGCAAAATATAAAAAGCACAAGAAGCAAAACACAAGAAGCAAAATATATGTATGAATAATATCATGATTAAAATGATGTAATCTTATGATTATAAACAATACAATGATTACAGACAACATGAAACAGAATACATTGATATGATTGCAGCATAAGTATGATTAACAAGTAGCAGAATACATGTATAAACAACATTATGATTACAAATGATGCAATACAATGAGTATGAATGACATGATAATTATCAATGACATGAAGCAGAATATACATATTTGTAACTTGAAGCAGTCGTGACTCATTGATTTGTTTATTATATGTTGAAAGCTTCTGTTTTTATGTAAATCTTGATTAATTTTTCTTGCTTTGATCTTACTTCTGTTCAATTACTTGAATTTCATCTACACTTTCTTATTTAAATCTTGTTTATCATTAAGTTCTTGATTAAGTTTTTGTTTAAATCTTCTTGCTTTGTCAACATTTATCACAATCTTCTCATTCAAATCTTACTCATATTTCACTCAGTTTTTCTTGCTCAGATCTTACTCATATTTATTTGCTTTATTAATACTTGTTAACTTGAGAATCTTCTTACTCAGATCTTACTTAGATTTTACTCAGATATTTTTGTAATGATTGTTTCTTTAACAACACAAGATATAAACAGAGATCAGTATAGTAACAAACTAATCACTAAACTGAAGATCTGAAAATAACTAAAACAATAGACTGTATTGACTATTACATAAGTTGAGCACGAAGCTTCTATTTAAAAGAATGATCATCATTATATAAATATAAAAGAATCATGTCAAGTCATTTCTGCTTTGAATAATTTCTTTGATCATTCTTGAGCAAAATGAGTAAGATGAGCATCATGTTTATCATGCTCATTGTGATCACTTCTGATTCAAGCAATCAAAGCAATCACTTCAAGATCTTGATTATTCAATGATTATTTAATCATTGCTTTATTTAATCATTTGTAAAAGAGTTGTATTTTGAAAATCACTGATCAGCAATGAAACTCATCTGTACGCGATGCTGACTACGAATCTACTGTCTAGCTACAGTAAAGTCTAGAGATTATCAAAAGTTTGAACGACATCGAGATGCTGCGTGATGATGAAGCGCTGTGCGTTGATCGCGTGCAGAGTTTTCGTGATCGCGCAGACTTCGATAATCTCAATGCGCATGCTACAAAAGCAATCTGCACGCAGATGAGAAAGTCAAATAGAATGCAGAACTACGAGAAAAATTGCTTATGAAAATCATTCAATTCAGCATCTCGTCATCGCGATGATGAGAACTGAGACAGAACACTCTTGCGTTTGATCTGTTGAAAGTGATTAGCAGAAAGAACTCAAATCATGAACATTCTTTAAATCTATGTGCTAACTACGTATAGATCTTGTTAAGACTGCGTGCCTGTTACTACGACATGAGCAACTCACGAGTCTCATTAAGTTCGACACGAACAAACTCGAGAATCTCATTAATATCGTTTAACAGACGTTCAGACACAGACATTCTATACGTAGATGATACGCTGACGAGAAGACTTTGTTAAGAGAAGAGAAACACAAGCGAGTTAGTAAAGAATGATCGAACTACGCTGTCTGATTAGAAGTGTAGCATATGAACATCTCTGCAAGACACGATCGATCTGCATGAGAAAGATCTCTACAGATAACGTGAAACAGATGAGTTGCACGCTTTACAAGCGAAGCGAGCGTCTGCAAAACGTGATATACAATGACGATGACTGTCGATCTCGAGAATCTCACTTCTTCACTGAGTTCTGACTCTCGAATGTCTTGATGATAAAGTCAATTTCTAGTCGAAGACATCATCTGTATAGCTCGAGAGAACAGTAACGCATGTCAATGTGATTAAAGAAGAAATCGACTGCGATACGTATGTATATCGCAGACGAAACGTCTGCAACTCATGCTTAAGAAGTAAACTGTCGAAATCTGAGCAGTGAAAGATCTCGTTCATCTTGAACTGTGAATCTGTCGCAAGAAAACTCTCTGAGTAACTTCTTGAGTCTAAGAGAAAAATCAGCATAGAGATTGTGCTCTATGTATGTTGCATGCAACGTATACAACATATTTTCGATAGACTACATAATTGAATGAACATGCAACTTTCTAGAGAATCGAAAGACATCGCTAATATTCGATGAACAAATGAGCGACATGCGCGAGATGAATGCAGACATATTGCAGAGATCTCTCATTTCATCGATTCTCTTTCTATTCTTCAACGCAAGTTTAATCGAAAAATATGAAGCACTGAAAATTAAAATCGAAGTGCTCAACTTCGTAAATAATATTAACATTCTAGTCTACGACAGATTCACTGAAGAAATTTGCAAAACACTGAGCAAAGCACACGACGTCTGCGTGAAATGAGCTTGCACTCATGACGCAACGTTCGCATCAGAAAAGTATGAACTTACGCACTTCACTAGAAAATCGAGAAGATTTGACATGATGATTAACATACAAATAGAAAACTCAGTTATCAAATTGAAATCAGATGTACGAATTTTAGAGATGCAACTGAACATGAAACTGTGATGAAGCGCGCATCTTCGACAAATAGAGACGAATCACGTCACAAGAATGCTGACACTTAGTCATCTTGAAGTCTTCACATGAGAAGCTATCTTCACAAAAGCGAGACAAGTATACTCAGCAGTAATGAGATCAGAAATTGCATTCGAAGCGTCAGTCTGACATCAGCGCGACAAGAAAGACGAACTGTCGAGCAAAGAATGCAGACTAGAAATACTTCAAAATCAGACTCTGCGTCACGTAGCAGAAGCATTCAAAAGAGTAAGCATTGAAACTTTAGAGACAGAAACATACATAAGCTCGCTACATGTTCATCTGAACATGCTACAGAACAAGATTACGCTACACAGTTAAGTCAATGATCGAACGCAAGAGATCAGACAAGCATGCAAGCTAATACGCGCTCATTTGATGAAAGTTAATCGCGTCATTTCTCACTTACTCATCATCAAGAAAATAGTACTTCTGAATGTCTTCATTCAACAGAATGCGAAGATACAGTCAAGATGCAGACGATGCTTTCTCTTCTTCACGATTTCAACAAGCGATAGCATCGCAATAGCGCAGTATCACAAAGATCAATGAAATCAACGATGAAAAAAGTACAGAGAATGCGTCACAGACATCAACGCAATCTCAGCACAAAGATTGCATCTGAGCAATAAGATGATAAAGATGCGTGATGATCTTCAGAAAGCAGAAAGCATTCTTGCAATGCACATCAGAATTGAACGTATAGATCTGAATGCTTATCTGCACTCTAGAAATGTTTCAGACATGAATAGCTTGCGATGCAACTGCAAATGAAGTCATCAGACGACGAAGCATATACTCATGCACTGCTCGAACTGATTGCATCTGCGATCAAAAATGCTACAAAATGCTGACTTCTTGAACTACCAAATAATTGTTGTCATCACAAAGAATCTCAGAGCAGTAGCGAAGATGATGATGAAAACAAAGCTCTTGAAGCAATTTAGAATGACTAGAATACTCATTCTTTAACATGTGATCAACGTGAACAAATTTGATACATAGTCTTAAAATTCACTGTTTCGACTGCGTGAAGCAGTCATATAGATTATGAGTGATTTTCTACCTCAGAGAGTTTTGTTCACTCGATACAAGTAACATAGAGTCTCTCGTGAGTTGATTTAATTGATGTCACAAGAGTGTATGAATTTATTATTATTATTTGAAAATCACTTTTCTTTCATGTCTTTTCATTGCACAACAAAAAACTTTATCTTGCGTTGCAAAAATCTTCTTGAGCATACAAGTTTTAAGCATGCTGTCATGCGTTTTTGTAAACACTGCAGTCACTTGCAAAAGAAATGTTGTGTTGACAATGAATTCAATCATTGCATCGAGTGTATGCATCTTGATTGCAAATGCAATCTTACTTTTTTGATGATGAAGTGAAAAAGAATAAAGACAGAATGCAATCACATTCTTCATGAGTTGCTGAACATTCACAAGCAGATGCAAAAGATCTTTATAAGAATTACTTGTCTGCAAAATCAATTTATGTTTCTGAAGAATAAGAAATAAATGATGATTGAATGAAAATTTCAAAACATCATCAAGCTTGAGAAGAAAAAAACAAGAATTAATGAATTATTGTTGAATGATTTTCTCTTTGATGTGTTCTTTGAGCAGATTAAAATTTCATCAGACTTTGACTGATTGAATTTCTCAACTAAAACTGTCACAGAAGCATTTGACAGTTCTTGAGATTTTTCTTTGATTTTCAAGTGTTCTTAATATGTTTATAATCTTTTCACTTAATTAATTAATGAGACTGATCTTTGATATTCTGTTGATTTAATATATTTTCTACTTCGTACTTGATGTTTTGACTCTTTGAATCAATTTCTGAAGATTCTGTTTGAATTGACAAATTCAAGTCTGCAGACTTCAAAAGAAAAATATAAAATACTGAATGTATTTTCATAAATGTTGAAAGATTCAACTCATAGTTAATCAATTTCTTTTCTTCTAGAATTTCAAATGATTTTAATTTCATGTGATTCAACTTGTTACTTGATTTTTTCGTTTTAATATTTCATCTTAATAAATAATCTTCGTTCTGATGAAAGAAGCGTTCTTTTCTGCTTTCAGATCAAGCGTCGCTTCATGAGATTTGATCGACTCGTTTCGAGCAAAACGTTCTGCATCGTTTTATTCGTCGCTTTCTTGAGGTATAAAGACACGTCGTTTCTTCGCTGCTTGTTCATTTCTCTTTCTCTTTTCTTTTTGCATCGATCATTCTTCTCTCTTCTGCAGCGATCTGCGTTCTTCTTCGTTTATCGATCATCATCGATCGTTAATTACTGTGTTGCGACTTCGCATGAGACATCGACATCTGCGATCTCATATCATTACTGACTCTTAACCTCTCGACAGATTCTCTCTCGCCCTTCTCGAACATTACTCACTCTCGTCAAAGTCTTCGAACGAGCAGCAGAATCGTGCTCTCTCTATTCTCAACACTTTCACCCTCTCAGAAAATTGCTCGCTGCCTCTATTCTCTTGACTTCTACTCGACTCAAACGAAGATGATTCATGCTTAAAACGAGCTGAAAGACTTTCAACGCTCATTTTGACTGCTTTAGATCATCGAATTCTCACTTTTCTTAGTCAGTCATCGTTTCACCATCATTCAGCTGATCTTGAACTCTGCTGCAACATTGATTGAGATCTTTCAGCTGATGCCGATCGCAGAGACGAAGCAAGTGTTGAACAAGAGCACGACTGCTACACAATTAATGAAGAAAATGTCTCATTTCTTATTATCATTGCTCGAATCTTTCAACAAGTATGTCTGATCAGTCGCTTTGATAAGAATCGATTCTGAGCAGAGATCTGACGACATGACATTGAGAAGACTGAGCGTGAAGCTGAACGATGTTGATGAGCTGAAGTCAGTCAGTGACGTTCTTAGTCGATGATTTCTATCTCGATCGACGAGTTACGTCGACAGAGATGTCATGATCGCGATGGTCTGATGACGTGAATTTGAGACGTTGCTTCAACTTCTGAGCAGATGTCGTGAAAGACGTAATATTGTTGATTCATCGCAAGAATCTGAATTTGAGAATCTAGACAGCAGCAGCTGACGAAACACGATACACTGACATTTTTTGAAAAATTGCAGCGCTCAACAACTTGATCGATAAAGATCGAATACGAGATTGTAATGATTGAGAGCTGCGCTGAGAAACGTTGCAGAGAGCGAAACAGAAGCAAAGATCAAATGTAATTGATTGAATGATCGTCGATGAAAGACATTGAAGAAGAGATAACAATGAAGACGATGTCGCTTGAATTGATTCTTAGAAATTTATTGATTGAAGAAGATGTTTTCGACGACATCTCTGTAAGAATCAGAAATGCATTTAATCTTCATCTTGCTCTTCTTCTTTTCACTCTGAATTTTTCACTGCACTCTCGAGCTCAAGTTTCTTCTTTATTCATACCTTTTTCTGACTGTTTTGCGCTTGCATGATACGATGATCATGATCAACTTGAACAGAGTTAAATTCTACCAACCTTTCAGCATGACTGAATTTGTTAGGGGCCAGCATAGAGCGAGTCATATGAGTGTAATGTAACGAGTATATAAATGCTAAGGAAGAAAAGTATCTAGAAGGGAAGGGTCGACTATCTATATGACTCAGAAGAACATAAGCTAACTCTGAATAGAGTTGACTTCGGAACAAGCCTATGCTCTAGCGACGAGCGATCGGCGATAGCTCTCAGAATAGCCATCAACATAGTCATCAACATAGTCATCAACATAGCTATCAACGAAGATGCGTAGCTAGAATCGTAACAGAATTGACTGACAAGAATTCTATGATCATCTTTCAGCATATAGACAAAATTGCTGAAGAGACTAAAGATGAGAATACAGGTATGTGAAATTCAGCATTGATAAAGATAATCTAATGAACTCAGAAATTCTCAAGTGTGTCAGAAGCAATCACAGCGAAGATCGCTGCGAGAACAATGTGAGTTGAAATAACATCATCTTACGCTCTCTTCGAGTCTCGACAGTCTTGTCATCCTCTGCTCAATCATCAATTTCGAAGCAGTTTTCGCTTCAAGATCGTACGACACATTCAACAATAGATCAGGCTCGTTCATCGTTCATGTGAAGTTCAACGTCTTCTGTAAGCGCGACAGACTCAGAGACTAGATGCGATTCTTAAAATCTTCACTCGTTGATTTTCATACTAACAGATGACGTTGATCTATATGTTTCATTCTTGATCAGATGACAGACGATTTCATCTTCAATACTTCTCTACTCTCTGCTCTCTTCTCGTCAATATGCGATATACAGACGTTTGAATCAAGCGACGATGTTCACAAAGATACTGAGTCTCACAATGCAGTTGATGAGGGAAAAAAGAAAGAAAACAAAGTAGATGAACACAAAGAAGAAAAGTGAGAGAATGAAGAGATCAGATGTCTTGACGAATTTGTAACGGTCACAGACGTCACAGATCTTCGAGATTTCTTCAAGTGCACAGCGAACAATGCAGATCTGAACGAGAAAGAGAACAGTACGCATAGATCGGAAAAATTCCGATGTGTAGATGAGTGCGTAGATCTTTATTGTCGTGAGCGCGTCTGATGCTTCTAAGAAGATCTGATCGTGATTGACGAGACAAATAATATCGACAATGACATGAATAATTCTGCCGAGCATTGCAGGTCTCTCTCGATGATCAAGTCGTCTTCTCTAGTTGTCTTCAAGAATTTCTTTGAGCGATTTTATCAGCAACGCGAGAACACAAGTTCAAATCGATCTGATGAGATCGACGACTGTCAAGATGAGCGCTGACGACGCGTTTCTGATCAATAGTCTGAATTTTCTCTAACATACTTCAGATAACTCTCTCGTGATTGACGATGACGACGAAACGATCAGCGAAATCGACGCTTTCACGAGAGTCATAAGCGTTGAGTCTGAGACTGATACCGCACATCTCTCAAGTTCTCACTCAAAGAAACAGTCAAAGATGCACGATTGCTTGAACCTTCATACTGTCATTGAATCTATCATCTCGTTCCTTCATCATTTAGCCTCTTTCAATATTGCTCTTAGTCAGAATCGAGATGAGCAGACTGTGTCTGAAGACGATTACGAAGCAGCAGCGACTGTCATTCCCTCGAGCATTATCGTTATCACTTCACCATTTTCTGAGCGGAAGAATCAACGAGATTCATCACAGAATGAAGAGAACTGAGAGATCGTGAGAATTGTTGACAAGAGATGAACAAGAAGAGATTGCGAGTACAAGATGCACTGAAAGAATACGTGAATGTCTGATAGCGAATTGCGAAACGCGACGCGACTAGTGCGAAAGTTTGACGCACACGTCAGAAGACAGCGTGAAGGTAAAAGAAGCAGATTGACTCGCGTAGAAAAGAATAGATGATCGATGACTGTTTCAAAGCGCAGCTGACATCATATAGTATCATCACTACAGATGTCATGACAGTCTTCGCGAAGAATTGCGAGAGTTCAGAATACTGTTGAGCTTGCACAACGTCTTTGCAGCAATGTGTTGTTAGAGATACATGACACTTCTTTATACACTACTAAATCTTAAGTACTTTGATAAGAGTGTTTCATAAGAATTGATGTTATCAATAAAGTGAGTCAAAGCTTCGCTATGCTGTGTGAAGCTTTTGTTGTTAACTTGAGAGTCGAGAACGTAGTCAGAAGAATAAATCGCTGAGAGATCGTTGTCATACTTATTTATTCTTTTTCAAGTCTAGAATCAATACTGTCAGATGCTGAAATTCTTCAAATCTCTATACGCTGCAAGGCACTCGAACTTACACAAAGTCAGATAGCATCTGTATGTTCGCGATTTCATGTCAAATTTGCCTGAACAATACGTCGTCGTTGAAGTTCTTCTCTTTCATCGTTGACTCAGGCAAGAAATGAGCACGCTAGAAGAGTCAGAGAGAAGAACAGAAGAATATAATTTTGTAAAGCGTCTTCGTGCCATTGAAACACTCTTTATCTTCATCATCAACTTCTTTGAAGAGAAATGTCAAAGAAGCTGCGCAGCTATCAGTGTCTCAACAGCTCTGTGTCGATTACAGAAAAGTCATGACTTTCGACTCAGAAAGAAGTCTTTCACGATCAAGTCTGAACAAGGTCGCGCAAGTCATTATTCGACGATCAAGTCTCTTGACGTCTCTTTCGATTGAATGCATGTCGACTCAATGTATCTTCTGCCTGAGCAATGATGAGCTATCGACGTCGAGACGTCTGTGATCTTTCTTCAGTCATGACGATTGAAAATTGCACTTCTATCGAAAGCATCTTCGCCATCATTCAGACAGGCAGCCTATTGCACGCTCTTGTTCACGATGCAACATTGATCTCATGAACAAGATGCATCTTCAAAATCATGCAAAAGTGATTCACAAGATCTTCACGTAATCGAGCGAGCTCTCTTTCGTCAATTGTCATTCTATGAGACCTATTGAAGAACGAGATTAGCTCAGATATTGACGAGAGAAAATTCTTCGAAGTTGCGCGATCTGATATCGAATCTTGTGATACATCATTGCTTTTTTCATCTTCATAGAGCTTGTCTTTTAAAAACAATGTTTTCACTCTTGTATTATATCATGTTCTGAAAATTGCCTTTCTTCTATATATCATGCATGCAGTACTTTAACTGAATCAATGATGCACATCTGAACTGATCTTTGCTAGTCAGAAACATCACTCGCGACGACTTTGAGAGTCAGCTTGACTGATTCTTCAGCTTGACTGATTCTTCAGCTTAACTGATCTATGCGCATTTCGTGATACTTCAAAAGAATCAGTCATGATGCAGTCTCTTTCTCAAGTTTCTTTCTTCTTATTCGCCTGACTATAACTCAATTGAGCTCACATTTAATGTGTTGAAGACATAGATACGACGACACTGACGACAAGTAAGAGACTTGTTTCCTGACGATTTCAAAGACTTTCTGCGATATGCAATCAAGAATAGTCAATACGATTGTTATAGTGTTAAGCATTTCAGGCATGCTGCAGAAAGATATTGATTTGATGATGATTATCAGATCTTTCAACGAGAACTTGAGAAGTGATCACTCGACCATGCATAGAGCTGTTTCAAATGTCTTGTTCAGAGTCAATTTTGATGAGTTTATATTGCACGAGATAGAAACAAGCATGAAAATGTGAGAGAGACAAGCATAGCACGTTTTGCATAGCATAGAAATCACGATCTATTGAAAAAACATCTTTAAATAATCGATTGCTCTGCTATTGCTATTGCTATTGCTATTGTCATTGCTATACAAGTACTTACTTGCTATAACACAAAACCTTCTGCTTGCTGACTCTGAATTTTCCCTTGAAGACCTTGTAGATCGTAAGCAGATCGATAAATCATGCGATATAGATGTTTGAACTTATGAAGCTTTTTAACAGTATGACGAGCAACTTCATCAATCATTTCATAGTCTTCTTGAATATATCTGAGATCGTGATGACTAATTGCTGAATGTTACTGAGTCTTCTTCACGCCTGCTCATCGCATATGATCTTTGCATCAATGAGACGTTGCCTAGAAACCGAATTATTGATCTTATTAATTCGTCAAGTTCAGAAATCGTCAACAACTTGCTTCTTCTTTTTCTCGTCATCTTCAAGAGAGCTTGATTTATGAGATCGTGACTCTGCAGTATGATGTTGATTCGAGTTTTGCTGCTGCTGATGAGAATGTTGAGAGAGCGAGACATAGATATTCGAAGATGTAGAGTGTCAGGATCGTGCCTAGATGATACAACCAATGAAGGTCAGGGTTGATAGTGCTTGATCTTTAGAGGTAGCTATAACTGAATATTAAGAATACAGAAGAAGGTTGATACAAAAGCTTCTATTTATGTAATGTTCAGAGGCTGCGCTAGGCTCGAAAGGGATGTGTTTGTGACACGGGAAGGATGTGATGTAGGTGAACAAGGTGTTGGTAAAAGAAAAGAGTGTTGGGAAAGAAAAAGGATGTTGAGCCATATCTGAGTCATATCTGGGCCAAACCTGACTAGCTCGCTGGTTAGCCCTAATCATTACGCAGGGAACTCGCTAGCGTTCACTGCGAATTGATTAGAGCTTCAGCCTTGTTCAGCCTTGATACGCTCGTAACATTACCCCCCCCTTCGAAAATTCATGTCCGCATGAATGTAGTTCATTTGCTCGCTTTTGTTGATAGTTATTCCGATATTTTAG
>JAABVA010000746.1_pt1 | contig 38577 bp, 21 predicted proteins | sample 5560331 | NCBI WGS metagenome assembly JAABVA01 (sample SAMN12812661, study PRJNA571458) | rock metagenome | isolation source: Antarctica rocks | place: Antarctica: Victoria Land, Mt New Zealand sud | collected 2016-01-07 | reverse complement strand
GCCTGCGCGGCGCCACCGTGGCACCTTGCACTGCAACAACCACAGCTCGACCGGTGACTCTATTAGCTCTGAAAGGCAAGCCCTTCAGGTTCCCAGCCTGCACCGCGTGGAGGAAGAGTCTTCGCAGGCCATACTGAGTATATTCTTAAGATGTTGAAGAAGTAAAATCTGATACATTAATTGCTGATAGTCACAGTCAACAATGCATTCAATAATTATACATTATGATGTTATTTAAATCAGCTTTTAAGTCAGAAGAATATTATCTGAAGTAATGAAACTGAAATTATAAACTGCATAATATATATAATTCAGCTTGCAGTCAGTCAGTTACTTACATATTTGAAAGTGAATGCAAAGAATGATTAACTTATTATTACATTTAATGATGATGAGCTATAAAATTTCACAATTAACAAAGATTACTTCTTTGACATCATACTGAAAAAGATCAGTATATCTTTTATAACACTTTATTATAATGCTCATATCTGTTGAGTTAATATTTTAATAAAAGTCTCATATAAATTCAATTATTAACTATTGTCATTATGACATCATCACAGTGTCTAGAGTTGTTTAAAGATTTGCAGAAAACAAATTCATAAAATATAATTGAGAATGTAAGAACTCAATGAAACTCTTTATATGATATGCTGAGTCAAGCATATAAACTATAAATTGAACTTTCTTAATGAATAGAATGTCTGACTTTGACAATAAGTAGAATGAAACTTTTTAAATATAATATAAAAGAGTAACAATATATTAAATATATGCTGTATCTTCTGAAGCATTTTAAGAACTGAACAGAGACAATAAATGTTATTAATAAATTAATAATTTATAAGTTGTAATATGCATACAATGATCTATTTAATCATCTTAAAAAACAGAATGAAGTAATTAGAAAGTTTAAATTGTTCTTTAGTGCTGAGCTGCAGAATGTCATTAATGCATTAAAAAAGAAACTAATTCAATACTATAAAAAGACAAAAGTTAATCAAGAATTGTTCTATAATCTTGATGTTATATTGAATTCATGCAATAAGCTTAACATGTATAATGTAGAATATTCTCAGTTCTTAATAAATATTACATAGCAAGACTGACATATTATTTCAATAAAGAGAAAACTGAAAAGATCTATGTTTAAAGTATAAACTTAAGTTTCAACAATATTACAGAGTTAATTATCAGCACTTGAAGAAAGAATCATTAAATGATGATTTGAGAATTCTTAACTTAAAGAAAAAGAAGACAATAATAATGATGAGTTATATAAAAAATATAAAAAAGCATTAAAACACATCTGTGACAAAAGAAGTCTCAGATTATCTGTAAAAGTCTTTAATATTAAATGTAAATGTTTTAATACTTAATTACTGAAAGCTGATGAAGAACTTAAAATCAGTAATGATACAATTTGTAAAAGATATATTTATAATTTCTGCAGCAGATATTGAAGTCAAATGCTTATTCAACATGACTTAAGATGTAATTACATATTGTTAAAATTGACTGAACTTAAACATTATTGAGAACATTATGCTGATTAAATATCATGATATGTTTATTCTTACAGCAAAAGTGATAAAAATAATTAAAGAGAGATCTGTATTGACAATAATTGTCAATAATAATGAGAAAAATTTATTAATAGATGAGCTGAATTCAACAGTAACTAAATTACATACAGAGCTTTTATCAGATTACTACTTCAGTGATAATGATCTTTATGATGATAGTAACTATAAGAACAACATTAACTTCAGATTTTGTAATTATAATTAAGATAAGAACATTGACTTAAGACTTAACAACAATGATTATGATTAAACTTTAAATATAGAAGTGATACAATTAAGTGTTATAAATATCTTAAACAGCACACACTCAGAATATATAATCATTGATGATGATCATAGTTATGAATCAAGAAAGATTAAAGATCATATAAATTCATTATCTAAAAGATTTACTACAGTAATTGATGCATCAGCTATTAAAATCATTGATAATAACTCAACAATTATCAGTCTTAATCTTTAAATCATTTACTTAAATGACTCTGCTCAGAGTACATTGACTATCAATATATACACAGTCTTGAATACAATACAACATTAATTAAGAGAGAAAAGTCTTCTTTATTAATAAAGTAAAAAATTGTTAAAAGCACTGCACTCATACTTAAAAGCACAGATAAAGTACATTAAGTTCTTAACTACTTCAGTATTATAATTTTATAAGAGATAAAATCTTCTGTTTATTGATATTATTAGTGATTGTTTAAAGTCAAAAGAAATTCATTCTTTTTTATTTAAAGATAATGTTAACATTTATCAATTTAAGTATCAGCAATCTCAATAAATATATGCTTAACATAATTTTTAATTTAAACATCAAATTTCTTTACTCTTTCTATGCAGTTTATAAACACTTCAATTTTCTTAAATTGCTTATGATAAACACAAGTTACATGCAAGCTAATAATATTGAGTGAAGTATTAGAATTAAATGTACTTAGATGTAGAAAATAATGTTTAAGAGTCTTTAAAAACATTTAGCTTTATTTAAAGCATTAAAATTCATTTTGATTCTCTGTATCTTTGTTGACATTATCATTATCATCATTATAATGATCTTTATTTTTCTCATCATTATTCTATATCTTCACTGAGTCTTCTATCTCTTGATCTGCATCATTAATGAAGATTAAAGCTTATAATGTTGACAATTAATCTTCATTATTGATTTTAATTTATAAATATAGTTAATCAGCAAGAAGCTAATAGATAATTGTAAAGAGTGTTATAATAAAGTGATATAATTATATTTAATTAATTTGTATCTTAACTTCATCACTCTTTAACATTGAAATAATAGTCTATAAAGTTTAAAATTTAGTTAAATCTCTGATAGATAAACAGTGCAGAATTAATATATTTTATTTTTTTTCAATATTGTTTTTCTAATATCTGCATGCACAAGTTCATCAGATTTAAAAAAGATACATTTATCATTAATATTCTTATTCAGCATTATTTAAACAGAAAAAGCTACTGTAACTTTACTTTTATCATTATTTAACATCATTTTTATTTCTTCATTTTTATCTGTAAAGACATTGAACACTGTTGAAAGCTAATAATTATAAAATGAAACAACATTAACTCTTGTCTTCAGACTCATTATAAAGAAGTATTAAAAATATAATATACATTAATGATTCTTCTTGTTTACTATGTGCTCTGAATTAAGTATACTACTATTAAAAATCTGCATAGCAAGATTTGAATTCTTATCTTCAGCTATAATAAATTATTTATAGCTGTTAAATTAAATGATTTATTCTTAATACTTAACTACTTCATCTAAACAGTTATCTCAACAACTTTGAATATACTTGTTTACTTTTTCAATTTAATTATATCAGCATAAATTAAATATTAAATAAAGTTAATATATCTCTTCTTTAATTATTGAGAAAGCACTCTTTGCTTTAAGAAGCTTACATAAAGCTTATATTTCTTTAGCAGCTATAACTAAGTTGTTTTGCTGAGCAATATTTTCATTCTTCTTTTATTTAGTCATCACATTCTAATTTATAAGAAAGATTACTATAAATAAAGTTAAAGTCTAATACAGAACATTATAATTATTTATTAATATTTATTATGCTCATTCTTTACATATCTCTTAGCAACAATTTTCTTTCTTGTCTTAACTGCATATTTCATTCTTTAAATTTTCATCTTGAACTTCTTGTATTCTGAATTATATTTAAAATCTATATTTAATCTATTCATTATCATATCATTCTGCTCTTAAGTCTCTTCAATATCAGTATCTGTGAATGCATTAATTATTGAAGAATGTGATGAAATCAATTTTTAAGTAATATTAAAATATAAAGAATTCAATAAAAAAATAAATGAAGAGCTTTTAAGTTTTTGAATATGATTTAGTCTCTGATTTAATATACACTTTGTGCATTATAATTAAGCATTATAATAAGTGAAGTTATGTACTAAATTTTGAGTTAAAAGAAGTAAAAGAAGCAGCTAAAGTACTTTGAGACAATGCAGCATTGAATGTAAATTTAAAGTAATTAATAAGTGCTTTTATTCTTTTTTATTAATCAGCAAAGTCTTCTTTCTTCAGATATGCAGCAATGTCTAAAATAAATAAATTAATTTCATTAATCTTTTTCTTTCTCTTCTTCTCAGATTGAGATGAGAAGTCTAATATATTAATAAAATGTGTTCTTTTACTGATGAATTAATTTCATTCAATAATGAAAGATATAAAATCTAATGCTTTTACTATGTTGATAAGTTAATTCAATTCAGTAATGAAGAGTATGAAGCTTGATGTTCTTACTACATTAATGAAAATAATCTTTACATTCAGTTTTCTCTATTCTGATGATGTATTTCTAAAATAAAAGTCAGCATCATATCTCTTCATTACTTATTTTACTTACATAATGTAAAAAGAAAATGTAAAAAGCTTAATACAAAAAGTAAGATGTTCTGTAGAAAGAAAATGTAAAAAGTATTATATTAAAGATAAATGAACTTGCTAAGTCTCTATATTATCATTTGTTTACATAAATGCTGTGTTTTTGTTATTAATGAATTTGTAAATAACTAAGATCAATTCAAATTAAGCTGCACAATTATTTAGATTTATTAATTTATGATCATTTCTTCTTAAGCTACTATCTGAGAAATTTAAAGCAATAAATACAATTTATAAAGTATAATATCTCAATCATGTTAGTTGCAATTTCTTTACTAAGTATAGATCTTCTCACAGTAGAGAAACTGACATTAAAATTATATTGTATAGCATGATAAAGTTATAACAAAAGTCAAAGTTATAAAGAAATATTAAGCAGATTCTAAAGCTTGTGAATTTGACAATATAAGATTTATTGAAGAGAACAGAATATGAATTACAGATAAAGATGTATAAGATAAAATTAAGTTTATGAAATAAAAGTAAAGAACAAGCTGTCAAGCATGACATCTTTAAAGAAAAAGATTAAATTATTAATAATTCTTTTTCTTTCAAATCAGTTTCTGCACAAAAAGAGTTAAGTGAGTCACATAATTACATCATTAAATTAAATTAAAATACTCAATTCTAATACTCTCTGATCAGCTCATGCAATGCAGCAGTAACAATATTGATAAAAGTTACATTTTTTTATTTTAAATTTAAAATTCTTCTCACTGCTGATTGAAGAGATTTCTAATCAGTATAATGACAGCTTGAAGTGAAATCAGTTAATTATTATAAATTTGCAGAAGACAAATAAGATATATTTTTGTACATTTTTTAAAAGTATAAATTCTTACATATTAAGAATCTTTTTCATGACTTATTTGTGATATAGTTGCTGAGCTACATAAGAAAGAAAATCTAATAATATTAGAAAAATTGCAAAAGATGAAAGTAATCTTTTATATATTGCAGACTTACTAAAAAGATAAAGTGTATTAATTAATGTATTTTTGCTCTGTAGAGAATGAGTAATCTGATAATTAAGTTAATAATGCTTACATATAATGCTTATAAAGCAGATATGTAGTTAAACAAAAAGAATTGTGCACAATGCTAATTGAAAATGTTGCAATAATAGCTGCTGTCAATATAAAGCTGCTTAATAACAAAAGTTAATTAATTCTAATCTAATTCAGACTGTTAAGAATAGCTTAACTCAACTTTATCTGAAATCTGACTCTGCACAGAGTTAAGTTGAGTTGTAAAGTAAAGCTTAGTAAGTTAAGTTAAGTTCTAAAATTTAAGTTTGACTTAACCTGACAGTCACTCTAGTTTAATGTTTCACAATAATGTAAGAAAAGCTGTTCTTTTTATTTACTCATTCTTATTAGTAAGCATCATTCAGTGTTAAGCAGTTCTTATACATAGAGATATTAACAAAATTTATTAAGATGAAGTTAGACTTTTAAAGATTTAATTAATTAGCAAGAATTTCTGTATCTATTGTCATAATATCACTATGCACTTATATCAAATTATAGTCAAATTTCTTATGCAACAATTGATAAGCAAAGTACTATATAAACAGTCTTTACATATAAATCTTTTAAGTTTCTTAATTGTTAATCTTTATCAATACAAGATCTTAACATCAGAACTTCATCAAATAGCTGTTGTAATGTAGTGTTTCACATTATTACAAATCTTACTTATCAGTCTCTTATAAATAAAAAACTTGTGAATTCACAATTTTAATAACTTTATCTTTTTAAAGAATAACAATTCATTACATTACAATATGCAGACTAAAAGTCAGCAAAATAAGACAGAGTTATTCTTTGATCATATTGAGACTTAAATAATTTTTAAAGAACAGAAATCTGCAGAGATTCAGACTGCTATTTAGATTGTAAAAAAGAAGAATTGATGTTTAAATGAACAGATTTATCTGACTGAAATTAGACAGATTAATGATAAGAAAAGATGATGATTTATAGAAATTAATTGTGAACTGTAAGTATTTAATATGTATAATGAGATTGATAAACTTCTAAAAGATAAAGATTCTTAAGTCTCATTTAAGAAAGAACTGTATATAGAATCTTTTTATGCTTTTATTAATTTTTTAAATTCAATGAAATGATATGCATTTAAAGTCATGTATGCACTTTCAGTAAAATGAATGCAATGATTGAAGAACTTATTTATATATAATGAGAAGTTCATTTATGAACATACTGAATTTATATGCAGCATTATGATGACATTTTACTTAACTTTTAAAAATTTCTTTAATAATCATAATAAAATTCTCTTTATTATGCAGTTCTTAGTAGAAGAATCTTAAGATGCATAATTTCATCACATTAATGAGAACAAACTTCTAAATAATAAATTATAAATATTCTTTTTAAAATTTCTGCTCAATCTTGTTAAGAACTCAGTGAACTGTGAGCTTAGCACAGTACAGAAATATTTAAAAGTTATATAAAAATCTATTTAATTAATTTAAGCTTTTATAACATATTTTAATATGCTGAAAGATCAGCTTTTAAGTTATATAAAGAAACAGAGAATAAGTTATCTCTTTATGAAACTTTAATTAGAGATTTAAGCAGCTTTAATTAATTATTAAAATTTTTTAAAGACAAGAAAAAGTCTAATAATTCTAATCATTAAACTAGAGATTAATCAGTGATTTATAAGCAATTATATAGTTTAAAGTCACATTGTTAAGAAAATTTATGAACATTACTTATATTCTTTTACTTAGACAGCAAAGTCACAGCAGAACAATTATCTCAATTTTAAGATTAAAAAATTAAGTCATCATAACAATGCAGACAAACTTCATTTTAAGATTGATGTCAAAAAAAATAACTATTATAACAATAAAAGATTAAGTCATTTCACAAAGAACTGCAGAAGTCTCTTGAAAAATCTTAATTACATTAAGATTAATATAGTTAAGACAAAAAAAAGACAGAGTTTTGTTAATTATTGAAAGAAAGTAGATATTTATGCTATATTATATTGTTTAGTAAAATCTTTAAACTGTATTGTCTATGAGCACATCTTAATTAAGAAAGTTACAGAAAAAGTAAAAAGAATGTTAACTACAGTTAATGTAAACAGAGTCTTTACTTAATCTTTAATGTTGATTCTATTTTACTTTATAAAAACAGCTAAAACATCACTTCTTAACACTTTTACTCAATGAGACTGCATCTATTAACTCTCACTGATGATAAACATCAGATAACTAAATGCATTATTAAGAGTTTAACAAATCATTTAAGAGTTTAATTAATTATTAATAGTGAGTTTTATAAATTTAATGAACTGCTTAAAGATTTATTTAAATAAAGACTTAATAAGTCTATCAGTAATAGACTGAGTGTAGAGTTAAGTTGAGTTAAAAAAAAGTGTACTTAATCTGAACTCACACTAGAGTCTGAGTTAAATCAGATTAAGTTTGTGCACAGACTAACTTTACTTATATCTGTGTAAATTAAACTTAAGAACTTTAAGCTAGTTATTATGAGTAAGGTCAGGGCTAGAGCTTAAAAATGTGAAAGCTTATTGATATATTAGTTATAATAAATTATACCTTAACTAGTCATATAGGGATAAATTACACAGTCGCAAGATATATTACTGAATAAGTTACAAAAATCATGACTTTTTGCAAAGGTGCACATTAGAAACACACATTAGTAAGCATGTGTATGTGCTTACTAAGTGCATACACATGCTTACTAAGACTATATATAATCTGTGAAAAACTCATAACTCAATGCAGATCAGGTCAGGTTAACTCACACTTAACCTAACTGAATAAAAGTTAATTTAACTTAACTCAATACCTGAACTTAACTCTGACCTGCATGACCTATAGGTAACCTGTGCACTCAGTCTAGTCAGTAATTATCTCTTAACTGAGTATAAAGTTTATCTAAATCTGATTGTGCTTATGCAGATTGTAAATGTTATGATAAAAGACATCAATGTACTTTAATTATTTATGTATATATACATTCTTAATTAAGATCAAAATGACTTAATTGTCTTCTTTAAGCTAAATAAGTAAAGATACTTAATGAGTTTTGTTCTTTTGAATGTTTATATAGTGTAAGTTGACTTCAAGATATTTGCTTATATTTATATTTCTTAATATCTATTTAAGTCAGATCTCAATCTTCATGCATATTGACATAATTATGTATTCAGTCTCAATAATTAAAATGATGATGAACTTCTACTTTTAACTTATTTACAACACTGATTCATCTTTAAGCATATAGACACACTTTAAAATTGATTTTTAATTCTGTTTATTCAAAACATAGTTAAAGTCAGAGTATTTAAGCATTACTTAATTTTCATTAAAGCTGTACATGATGCTGAAATTAATGATTGATCTTATATATTACAGTAATTTCTTAAGTGTGTATTCATAATGCTTTACAGAATTGCTGAGATATTGATTTAGTCAATTTAGTGTGAAGATAATGTTTAATTAAGTATGAATTGTCACATACATTAAGCTTTTAATTGTTTATTAATATTGTCTTTAATCTATTCTTTAATCAGTTAAGTCAACAGAACAAAAAACATTATATTTATTAAGTAAAATGCTGATGACTCTGTGCTTATCAGATTGCATATAAAGATTCTTTAATATCTTGTTTACATAGTGAGTCTGATTCAGGCACAAAATTCTCATTTTGTAATTATATATAACTTAAATGTCAAGAATTTTCTGTGTCTTTCTTAAGTTCTTAACTTTAAACATGCTCACAAGAGCTTGCTTAAATCAAAGAATGTGTAACAGATTTATTGAAGTCATAATAATATCATTTACATAAAGAAACAGCATGATTCTTTTAATGCTGTAAAGAAGAAGACAGAGATTAGTTTTACTTTGATGAAAACTTAATTTAAGTAGTTTAATAATACATCATTTATATTAATTCTGTGCAGCTTGCTTAAGATCATAAAGGCTACACAGTATGTGCAGAACATAATTAGATGCAATATTAATTTTAAAAGAAAGTGTTATATAGATTGTTTTTTTAGAAAGAATTTCATAAAAACATTAGTAACATTTACTTGATGACACTTTAAATTCTTAAGTGTAACAATAGTCAGAAAGACTTATAGAATGTTAAACTTAACAGTGAGAATAAAGATATTCTTATAATTAACATTATATATTTATGAGAAGTCTCTTGTCATAAGTTTTGTCTTGAGCTTATTTAAAAATCTGTTGATGTTCAGCTTAAGTTTAAAAATTCATTTGCTAATTATAATGTTGACTTTTCTTAATGACACAGTCTCTTCTTATATTTCATTTGCTGTCAAGACTGTCAGCTTCATATAAATAACATTCTTTTACATTTCTTTCTAAATTGAGTCTCTCACTGCTTCAGCATAGATAATAAACATTAAAATGTTAAATTTAATTATAAAATCTTCTTTATCTATAAAGAACATCACAAGTGTCAGTATGACTCTTAATATTTTAATTAAGAGCTCATTCATATCTTAATTGTTGTTGTTGTCATTTCTCTTTCATTTTAAGATCTTAACACACAGAAAGATTCTAACTTCTTTAAATGTCATTATCTTAACTTAATCAGTGTTGATCTTCTTATTTAATGATTCATCTAAATTGACTGCAGTCAACTTAATCTCATGTTATTTATCTTAAGACTTATCAATCTTAACTGTAATCAAGTCAGACTGTATCTTACTGTTTTAAATTATAAGTATCTAATTTAAAGCTGTAATTTTCATAATGATTAACTTCTTCTGTAAATGTTCAACAGATCTTCTATTTAAAAGAACATTTAATGTTTACTGTTACAATTTAAAATTAACAATATCTCTCTTCTTACTTTCAGCAAACTTCACAGCATGATTCTTAATGATGTATTTAAGATCTAAAGCTTAAAGCTGATACTGCTTTGTGATTTTTTCAATATAATTCATAAAGACTCTTATTTGTTCTTAATTCATGAATTTATTGCATCTATCTTCAGATAATAACTTGAGATCAATGTAGCTGTAGTACTTGCATTCTTATATATAAATGTAATTAATGAATGACTTTATATCAGTGAAAGCTTTTTCAGAAGTCATTTATTTATCATTAATTAAGAAATTAGTTGCTGTTCAATTATGAAGATAAGCATCTGTCTGTACTATCTACACTTAAAACTTTATTGACAGTTATATCTCTTTAATTATGATGTGCATTAAGTTCTCAGTGATTCAGATAATTCTTTTAACAATGTTATTCTGAATTAATATGTAAAGCATCATGTATTGCAGTGTAATGTCAAAAGATTTGCATTAATTGTTTAAAGTGAACTTTAACTTCATTTTATTATCACTTTATATAACAAGAATCTTTACATTAATCTAAAGTTCAGTTTTTAATCATCATTCTTATAGTATCTATAAAATCTCATCACATCACTTTAGCAGTATTGTTTACATCTTTCAGAAATAATTATCTACTATCTTCAGAAAGTACTGATATTCATTAAATGACAAAAGTAATGAGCTATATATGTTAATAAAGATAAAAATAAGAATATTAATCTTTTTTTTACTTACAGTGTAATTTTATTTGTTGATGAACTTAATTAGAACATAAATCTCATATATATTCTTATTGTTCTCAATAATGAGAATTGACTTTTCAAGAGTTGTTATCTTATAAAGATTATGCAATTTTACAGAATTAAGATAAGCAAATTGTCAATGTTAAAGTTTATAAGTCTTGATCTTTTCATTTAATGATGCAGTGTTGACATCTAAGAAGTCAGTTATAAGATTATACTCATGAATCTAAATATGTAAGCTTGTATCTAAAGCAGCAGCAGAGAAGACAGTCTCTGAATGTGATGTATATATTGTAGATATTAAAATAAATTCATTAAGATTCTTTATAATATACTTAATTATATAGACTTTATCTTGCTCTAATACTTTTATTATAGTTTTATTGTACTTATCATACATTTAAAGACAGTGTTGATTAAAGCTTTTATACAGTTTTATTTTGCACATTTACTTTTTTAACAGAAAATTAATCTTAAATTTAAATACATAAAATGTTGAACTCAGTCTCACAGAATTTTCTGATCTGACTTGCATAATAATTACTTCACAATAATGAGAGTATAAATGTTTTTTCTTAACTTTAATTCACTGACATCTCATTCATATAAGAAGATCACTGAAAAGTTAAAATTAATTAGTTATATATAAGAAGAATTTAGAGTCTGTAATTCATTCAGATTTAAACATTTTATTAACAGTCTTCTTAAATAGAGCAGTAATTTCATTGTTAACTTTTTTTTTCTTTTTAAATTTAGAAAAGAAATCATCATCATTATTGTCACTGACTTCTGCATTAAAGACTTTATGTCTCTTTTCTTTTTCTTTATAAACTGACTTCTAATACAACTTAACTGCAGTCAATCTATGCAGCTTAATTACAATTAATCTGCTTATCTTCTTTTAAGTATCTTGCTTAATGTCAGAAAGAAATTTGCAATCTTTAATGAAGTAAAAATTATTATAAAGAAAGCATTTAATAAAGCAGTAAGAAGAATGATCACTATTTAAATTGAATGATCTGTAATAATGTTATTTAATATTAATTATGCAGTGATTTAATAAACTACAATTTTAATTCATTAAACATTAATCTTCTTTCTATTTATCTGCTCACAAGACAATGACAATCTCATTAATTTTAAGTTATATCTCTTTTTTCTAAAGCTTTTATAAATCTTTCTTAATATCTAAATTGTTCTAAGTGTCAATGACATTACAGATCACAACATATTTAATTAATAGTACTTAAAGCAATGTTTAAAATCATCATTTTGATTTAAACAATTCAGTTATGTCAGACTGAGTTACAACAATCTTTTTGTTAAGTTTACTTAAATAAATTTATACTTCTTTAATGAACACATTCTCTGACATTCTATACTTAACAAACTTCATTAAATATTGTTTCTCAGTCATCTGCAGCTTCTTTTTATACTTAAACTTTAATATATCTTAAACATTCTTTATGCTGATTTTGTTCATCAAATATTCTTAATTATCTATATTTATGTAAATAATAAGTCAATATAAGATCTTTACATTGATTTTTTAATTTCTAAAGCTGAGACTGCTAAGAAAAAATGAATCTAAAAATTTACTGATTAATATATTAACTGTTAAGATTTCAATAACATTTTATAGATCTTCTTCTATCAATTATTTTTTTATAAGAATGAATTATTGATTGCAGTTTTTATAAATGAGAATTGAGATGAATTGTTACTTTATAAAGAAGTTGTTGAAGTTTATGATGATAATAGTTGATACATAGTATAAAAAGTGAATAAAGTAAAATAACAATGTATGCATTAAAGATAATATAAATAAAATAAATAAAAAGCTTTTATATCTTTTATTTTGTAAGACAGTAATGCTTATTTATTCTGATGACTCATATTAAGCTATCAAAGAACAGTGCTTTCTGAGTAACTGTAAATGCTGATTTTTGTTGAAACTAATTCTTTATGAATCTTTCAAGTTAAATATACTCAGCTATCACAGAATACTGATTCTGCTAAAGTTAAATTTATTATAAATCTTAATAATCAGTAATACTGTTAAAGCTGAATTGATTATAAATCTTAATAATTGATATATATAGCTGTCATCAGTATGCTGATTCTGCTAAAGTCAGATTTATTATAAATCTTAATAGTCAGTAATATTACTAAAGCTGAATTGACTGTAAATCTTAAAAACTGATGTACTTAGCTATCATCAGTATGCTGATTCTGCTAAAGCTGAATTTATTATAAATCTTAATAATTAGTAATACTGCTAAAACTGAATTAACTGTAAATCTTAAAAGTCAGTGTACTTAGCTGTCATCACATTAAAAGTATACACTTTCTCTGAGAAGCTTCTTGCTAACTTGAGCTCATAATTTATTGAAAGAAAGTAAATACTTATATTATATTATACTGTTTAGTGAAATCTTTAAATTATGTTGTCTATAAGCATATCTTGATTGAGAGAGTTACAGAAGAAGTAGAAAGAATATTAATTGCAATTAATGTAAATAGAGTCTTTACTTAATCTTTGATGCTAGTTTTACTCTGCTTTATAGAAGCAGCTAGAACACTGCTTCTTAACATTAACTATGCTTCAGCAATGAAAATTAAATCAGAGATCATAAAGAAATCTAGCATTATAAAAAAAGATTAAGTTTAAATTAAATTTAATTAAATCTTTATTAATGTACTGTTGAACACTGCAGCAAAGATTAATGTGATGTCTTAACAATACACTGTTACTCATTAACTGACATAAGTTAATGCAGAACTTCTGAGATCAGAGCTTTTAAAGAGACAATATATTTATTGTTATAATATATATTTAATAAAGCATAAACTCATTAACAGTTAAGAACAAGAGCAAATTAAAAAGTAGTTATTTTATATTTTAAATAAAAATGAATCTGAATTCATCTTTGATCTTTTAGATCTGAAATGACAACACATTCATATTAATTGTGACTCATATACATAACATTATAAAATAAAACAAATGTTTCTGATTATTGATGAGTTTGAAGTGTTTATTAACAACATTTAAAATTAATTCACTGTTTACACATTATTAATGATGTCTAAGTCAGACTCATCAACACTTAAAGTTAATCATCATTCTTAAATGAAATGTTGTCACTGTAATCAACAGACTTCAAAAACATGTTCTGATTCAATTTGTCTATTTTTTAATTGTGAAGACTGCAAATTCTAAATTCTGTAAGTTGACTAGATAATATTTGTTGACTTTATATTTCACAACATGACTGAGATAAGTTTTTTGTGAAATGACAAGAGGCACATTCAAGTCATTTTGCACTTGTACTGTCAATAAAGTATAATTAACAATGTAAATATATATTGCTGTGTTCTCTGTGTGACAATCTGATTTAAACAGAAGATTGCAATTTTAAGATAGAGCAGTCTTGACTATTAGTACATTTGTGTGACTTCTGAGCTGTATAATTGTATTTTTATAAGTCATTATGATCTTTTGTACTGAGTTAATTAACTGTGTAATAACTGTTAATAATAGTTCAATGTCATTACAACTATTCACAATTGCTTTTCTGCTTAAAAGCATGATAGAAATATTCTTTAAAACAAGAATGTCAATGCTTATAAGTAACTTAATCTTTAAATTATTGATGATATATATCTCTTTAATGATTACTGTTAATTGATCATTATTGTCAGGCAGATAGATAATCAGAATGATGTATTCATTATAATGATGAATTTTAATTCTTAATTCTTAAACTACAATGAGTGATGAGATTCATTTAATCAAAATATCTAAAATCTGTTTCTTTAGAAAGCTTCTGTTAATTAGACTCATAATGCAGTCTGTGTTGAGACAGATTGATTTTTCTTTTGTTGTGAATGTCAATTTTGTTAAGACAGTAATGTATCTTCAGCTCTGAAAATCATAACTGATAGATACATAAGAAAACAGACTAGCTATAGATTTAATCAGTATAGATCTTGACAGTTTAATGAATTTTATCTTCTAAATTGTTTTATTAAGCTTCTGTTTAATTAATTTTCTGCTATTGCATTCATCATGCACATGCTTGTGTAATTTGTTGTTAAACAGAAAGATTTTATGATAGCTGCAGTAGTCATTCTGTGTTTCAGTTATATAACTTATATTTACAGCTTCTTCTTCATTCTTTTCATTCTTCAGTTCTTTCTCTTAATCTAACTCATAGATCTCTTCTTCTTTCTAAATATTGAGTATATTGACTTTCTGATATGTATTGTTGTAATAGATGTTCTCAAATTCTTGATAGTCAGTCTGATCATTGACAGAAGATTCATTCTCAGAAGAATTCACTTCTTAAGTAAAGTACACTTAATCACTATATTCACTGCAATTGCCTCATCATAAAGACTTATTGTCTCTGTTTAAGCAGTTAAACAGTTTTTTAATCTGATTTTTAAATCTCTGATTTGATGTGTTTATCTTAGATGACAATCTTTCATTTTTAAAGATGATTTAAAGAGGTGTCTTAAAGCTTAATTGAGTGTTTGACAGAGCATCTTGTAAATAAAGTTGAAACTGTTGTGACTGATTATTAGGCTGTCATTATGATCTGAGTGAATATGAGAAATTGTCATATCTTGATGATGAATATGATGAGTAAGAGAAAGATTGATGACCATAATTATTTTAACTATGATTGTTGTGATCATACTGATCTTGCTGATTTTGTTGAACAAATTTATCAGATTAAGAATTGCACAAATAGCTATTGTATCAATTTGTCTATTTAACTAAAAGAATATTGATGAAATCTTTAACAGATATTTCATTCTTAAGTTCATTGATGTCTCATTACAGAGATATATCAATATGCATTCATGTTTAAAATTATTAAACTGAATTCTGATTTGTCTTAATTACAGCTTTTGACAGCAGTCATAAAAATAATAATGTATTTTATTGAGCTATAATGATTTCTAACATCTTCAACAATGTATTTAATCAAGTTAAACTTATTTTAAGCTTCACTGAGTAATATTTTAAAGTGTTTCTCTAGTGTCTTGCATCATTCTTCAACATCATTAAAATGAGCTATTAATTCAAGATAAATAATCTCTGACAGCTAACTATTTCATCATAGTTCTGCTTCTTCACATAAATTAATGTCAAGATTTTGATATATTTGTCTAACATCTTAAGTAATAGCTGTCACTCTGACTTAATTAATAAAGACATAAACATTTCAATAATAATTCTTGTTATTCTTATTAATGATATTGCTGTCTTCTCACTTCTTAAGCAAGTTTGAATAGAATAAGCTGATATTGACTGACTTTTAAGTAAAATTATCTTCATAAAAGTTATCATCACTGTTAACATTGTCTCTGTGAGAATCAGAAGAACTGAATGAACTGAATGACTTAGATGTATCTTGCTGTGAGATATCTTGTTCTTGTAATTGAGCAATTAATACAGTGATGATCTGCAGAATCTGTGCTTAAATAACAGAGTTCATATCAGTTAAAAAAGATATATTGTCATTATTGTCTTGTGAGTCTACATTTTGATCATTGTTCATCATGCTTTGTAATGAATTTTGAGAAATGTTTTTAGTAATGCTGAAACTAGACTTAAACTCAGTGACTTAAGATGCTTACAATGTAGTAGAATGCTCTAAGATATTCAGATCAATTTCTGATGAGATGATGATGAAATGTTGTAGTCTTTATCTGATTATAAAGAGATTTAACAAATCTGAATCAGATATACTGTTAATCTCTGACTGCTGACTGACTATTTTGACTGCTCACTGAAGAAAGAATGAATCTGTATATAATATTACTGCATTTTAATTAAAGATTTGTAGTGCTAAATTGAATAGAATTTGATTATGTGCTCAAGCAAAAGAAAATATGTCAGAAGGTGCTGAGAAAGCAGCTCAGATTTCTTAGACACTTGACTATTTATATAGAGTTGTAACTCTGTGAATAAGAATGATGATGTTGTCAGATATGAATGAGACAAAGTTAAGATTCATTGATTTGTACTCTTTAAGCTGATAAGCTAAAATTACTGTATGATCAGATAGTCTTAATAGATTAGATAAAGAAAATTTGTTGAAGATCTTTGTCAGCTTAATGAGTTGAGAGATGTTTTGACTATAAGATGAGGTTATGAGGTGAAAGAACAGTGTGATGTGATAGTAAAGTGATGAGATTTCTTGACAGTTTAATTTATTGACCTCATCATTATCTGATGCAGTGCAGAAGTTAAGCTGTAGAACTGATGATTTAGCAAATTAAAATCTTAATAAATAATTAATAATTGTTTTAATAAAACACTGTTGATGCTATCAAATTGTTATTGTCAGATAATGTTAAGAGATAAAAGCTGTCTTACTAAGTAAGTGAGAAGTCTCAGCTATATAGTTGTCTAACTATTACATCATAAGGGCAGACAGACAGAAGCAATTTCTCATAATGATGAATAAAGCAAGAACAAATGCCTAAATGAAAAGAAATGATGAAATGAGAAAAGGTCATAATGGTAAATTAGTGTAGTGAGGAAAAGAAAGGTGTCAGCATCATAACAGTGATTTTCTTAATGTAGTTCATAAAAATTCTTACTCATTCTTAATTTATGAATTTGTCATGTCTGCCTTCAGATAATAACTTGAGATCAATATAGCTGTAGTATTTACATTCTTATATATAAATGTAATTAATGAATAACTTTACATCAATAAAAGCTTTCTTAAAAGTCATCTATTTATCATTAATTAAGAAATCAGTTGCTGTTCAATTATAAAGATAAGTATCTGTCTATGCTGTCTGCAGTTAAAACTTTATTGACAGTTATATCTCTTTAATCATGATGCATACTGAGTTCTCAGTAATTTAAATGACTCTTTCAGCAACATCATTCTGAATTGACATGTAGAGCACTGTGTATTGCAGTGTAATGTTAAGAGACTTGCATTAGTCATTTAAAGTGAACTTTAACTTCATTTTATTGTCACTTTATACAACAAGAATCTTTGCATCAATCTAAAGTTCAATCTTTAGTTATCATTTTTGCAGTGTCTGTAAGATCTCATCACATCACTTTAACAATATCATTTACATCTTTCAGAAATGATTATCTACTATCTTCAGAAAGTACTGATATTTACTAAATAATAAGAGTAATGAGCTGCATATATTAATGAAGATAAGAATGAAAATGTTAATCTTTTTTTTGCTTATAGTGTAATTGTCATAATATTACTATGCACTCATATCAAATCATAGCTAAATTTCTCACACAACAATTGATAAGCAAAGTACTATATAGACAGTCTTTACATACAAATCTTTTGAGTTTCTTAATTATTAATCTTCATCAATACAAGATTTTAACATTGAAACTTCATCAAATAGCTGTCATAATGTAGTGTCTCACATTGTTACATATCTTACTCATCAGCTTCTTATAGATAAGAAACTCATAAATTCACAATTTTAACAACTTTATCTTTTTAAAGAGTGATGATTCATTACATTATAATATGTAGACTAAAAGTCAGCAAAATGAAGTAAAGTTATTCTTTAATTATATTGAGACTGAAGTGATCTCTGAAGAACAGAAATCTGTAGAGATTCAGATTGCTATTTAAACTGCAGAGAAAAAAAATCAACATTTAAATGAATAGATCTGTCTGACTGAAATTAAATAGATCAATAATGAAAAAAGATGATGATTTATGAAAATTAATTGTGAACTGCAAGCATTTAACATGTGTAATGAAATTAACAAACTTCTGAGAAATAAAGATTCTTAAATCTCATCTAAGAAAAAACTGCATACAGAATCTTCTTATACTCTTATTAGCTCTTTAAGTTCAACAAAGTAATATGCATTTAAAGTTGTGTATGCACTTTCAGTAAAATGAACACAACAGTTAAAGAACTTATTTATATATAATGAGAAATTTATTTATAAATATACTGAGTTTATACACAGTGTTGTGACAACATTTCATTTAATTTCTAAAAACTTCTTTAATGACTATGATAAAATTCTCTTTGTTATGCAGTTCTTAGCAGAAGAATCTTAAGATGCATGATTTTGTCACATTAATGAAAACAAACTTTTAAATAACAAATTATAAATATTCTTTTTAAAGTTTCTGCTCAATCTCATTGAGAACTCAGTGAACTGTAAGCTTAATACAGTACAGAAATACTTAAAAGTTATATAGAAATTTATTTAATTAATTTAAGCTTTTATAACATATTTTAATATGCTAAAGAATCAGCTTCTGAGCTATATAAAGAAATAGAGAATAAGTTATCTCTTTATAAAATTTTAATTGAAGATTTAAACAGCTTTAATCAATTATTAAGATCTCTTAAAGACAAAAGAAAGTCTAATAACTCTGACTATTAAATTAAAGATTAATCAATAATCTGTAAATGATTATACAATTTAAAGTTACATCATTAAGAAAATCTATAAGCACTGCTTACATTCTTTTATTTAGACAGCAAAGCTGCAGAACAATTGTCTTAATTCTGAGATTATAAAATTAAGTTATTATGACAATATAGATAAATCTTATTTTAAAATTAATGTTAAAAAGAATAACTACTATAACTGTAAAAGACTAAATCATTTTGCAAAGAACTGCAGAAGTCTCTTAAAAAATCTTAATTACATTAAGATTAATGTAGTTAAGACAAAAAAAGACAGAGTCTTGTTGACTGCACTTTAGTGACAAAAATTAAATTAGAGATCATAAAGAAATTTAATATTATAAAGAAAAATTAAGTTCAAATTGAATTTAATTGAATCTTTATCAGTATACTGTTGAACACTGCAGTAAAGATCAATATAATATCTTAGCAATATGTTGTCATTCATTAACTAACATAAATTGATGCAAAACTTCTGAGATTAAAGCTTTTAAAAGAACAATATGTTTACTGCTATAATGTGTATTTAATAAAGTATAGACTCATCAACAATTAAGAATAAGAGTAAATTAAAGAGTAATTGTTCTATATTTTAAATAAAAATGAATCTGAACTCATCTTTGATCTCTTAGATCTGAAATGACAATGCATTCATATTGATTATAACTTATATACATAACATTATAAGATAAAACAGATATCTCTGATTATTGATGAGTTTGAAGTGTTTATCAACAACATTTAAAATTAATTTGCTGTTTACACATTATTAATAATGTCTAAATCAGGCTCATCAACAATTGCTGTACATGTTGTTAGTAAAATGTCAACATTACTTCAGCAATACAACAAATATATGAATGTGTTCTCTGAAGAGAATGTTGACAAGTTATTATTTCATTAAGATCATAATTATATCATAAAGACAGAAAGACATAAATCATTTTATGATTCACTTTATAATTTGTTGAAAACAGAGCTATAAGTGCTTAAAGAATATTTAGATAACATTTTAATGAAGAGATAAATACAACATTTTGTTAACTCTGCAGAAGCATTAATTCTGTTTATTTTAAAAAATGAAGAAGACTTACATCTATGTATTAACTACAGAGATCTCAACAAAATTATTATTAAGAATTGTCACTTTCTGCTGCTGATTAATGAGACACTTAATTGTTTAAGTGAAGTCAAGATGTTTATTAAATTAAATTTTAAGAATGCTTATCATCACATTAGAATCAAGAAAGACAATAAGTGAAAGACTACATTTTGCATATATTATAGTTATTTTAAGTACATAATTATGTCATTTAAACTGATTAATGTCTCAGTAACTTTTCAAGTCTATATCAATTAGACATTAACTGAACTAATTAATATCTTTTATGTAATATATCTAAATGATATCTTAATCTATTTCAGTTCTCTAGAAGAACATCAGAGTCATGTAAAACAGATTTTAAAGTAATTTTAATGATTTAAACTGTATGCAAATCTAAAGAAGTGCACTTTTCATATTATACAGATAAAATTTCTTAAGTTCATTATCTTCACTACTGATGTTTTGATGAATCAATGATGAGTTAAAATCATAAAGAAATGATCAGTATCTAGAAGCTATCATGAAATATAAATATTTTTAGAGTTTACAAACTTTTATCATCACTTTATACAGAGCTATTTTAAGATCACTGCTTCTTTAATTAATCTGTTAAAAGACAGCAAGAACAGCAAGAAGATAGATGTTTTTAAATGATTATAAATGATAATGTAAGTGTTTTATAAGCTTTATAACATCTTTACATAAATGTTTATTCTAATGCACTTTAACTCAGAGCTAAGAGCTCAGATTGAAATTAATGTCTTAATAGTTAAGTTAATAAATATCTATTTACAGCTTCAGATGAATATTCAGTGACACTTTGTTGTTTTCTGATTAAGAAAGTTAAATCTAATTAAAACATATTATGAAACTTATGATCAAGAATTGTTGACAATTATAAAGATGTTTAAATACTGACAACATTATCTTGAGAGTAGTTGTTATCTTATTGAGATACTTACAGATCACAATAATTTATGAGAATTTATAAATGTAAAATTATTAAATAAAAGACAAGCACACTGAGTTATAAGACTAGCTGCTTATAATTTTATAATCATACATTAATCAGAGAAGACAAATCTCATTAATGTGTTGTTGAGATGCTCTGACTACAAAGTTAAGAAGAATATAAATAGATTGCTGTCAACATTGCAATAAAAGCTGATCACACTATCTTAAGAATTAAAATTAAGCATTACTGCTTTAATTAATCAGATCAACACTTAAAGCTTAGATCTGCAAATTATGCTGATCATTTTATTAAAAAAACATTGATTAAGTACTCAGACTGAAGATCATAACTGTTAAGAATAAATTAATAAGAGATTTAGAAAGTCTTTATTTGAGAATGAATTGAAAAATGATGATTATATATCTAATTTATCTATATACAATGTAGCAGAAGAGCTGCTTAACTCTGTTGCTGAAATTACTGATTGTAAATAATTCATTTTATGTGCATTGATTCAGAAAGTAATTAACAACAAAATGATACATAATAAAAAGCAATCATTCTTTCTTAAACTTGTTTATCTCTTGCAGAACACTGATGTTTTAACAGTAAAGATATAACAAAACTTAAAATCACAAAATAACTACAGTCATTAAGACATTGATGACAGTCTGTGAATGTTTAATTTTACTGAACTACTTTGTTATAAAAGCAAGATATACATATTATCTAATGAAGTCATTAAGAATAAGTTTATGAAGCTGCATCATGATAATGTTTTAGCAGAACATTATAAAGTAGACAGAATAATTAATTTGTTGTTCAGAAAGTATTACTGAATTAATATGATGAATGATATTTGAGAATATGTTGCTTTATGTACTGTATATTTAAGAATTTAAGTATCAAGATATCATTCATATAATGAATTACAGTCATTGTCACTATCTACTTAATCATGAAAGAAGATAACAATGAACATAATTACTGATTTGTTATTTAGCAGACAAGAAATTAATGTTTATGACTTCATACTGATAATTGTGAATCATCTTATAAAGATGACTCAATATATTTCTGTTACTAAAAAACTCACTGTGATCAAGTTAGCTAACATATATATTGAATAGATTATATATCACTATGAAAAATTTAGAAATATTGTCTCAGACTGAGAGTCAATCTTTATCAGTGCATATTGATTTGAATTTTATTATTAACTTTAAATGAAGTAAAAATTAAACATCATCTTTTATTTATAAATTAATGATTAAATTAAAAGACAGAATTAAACTCTAAAACATTATCTACATTGTTATTGTTGTAAAGAACAAGACAACTGAGTATTCTTTCTGTTAATGATAAAGTTTATGTATGCAAATAAAAAATATACAATGATCAGTTAAACATCATTTAAGACATTAATGAGCTATTATTTAAGAATTGCTCAATACATTGAGAACAACATCTATAAAGAAAAGATGTCAGCAGCAAAAGACTGAGTGCAGTAAATGAAGAAAATCTGTGTTACAATGATAAAGTGATGACAAGCTGCTGTGAAAGCATAAATTAAGTATTTTGACAAAAATTATGTTTAAAAAAGCTACAACATCAGCAATCTGATGCTATTGTTCATTAAGAACTTAAAGCAACATAAATTAAGTAAGAAACTGTTGCACAAATTTATTAAATCTTTTTAAATTATCAATTTTATTAATAAACAAGTATATTAACTGATTCTGTCTGCTCATTACAGAATTTATGATATATTCTATGTCTCATATTTAAAGTTTCATAAATGTTGTCTAAACAATAATTCTTTGTCAGAACTGTTCTTTTCAGATCTCATAAATAATGAAAAAGAATACAAGATTGAAGATATTTTAAATAAAAGATGAAGAAGAGAACAGTTACAATATGAAGTTAAGTGAGTAGAGTACTTAACAGAATATAATGAGTGATTTTAAGTAAAGAATATGAAGAATGTAGAAGTGTTGCAACAAAAATATGATGTAAGAACAGAGAGAAAGCAGAAGCATAAATGAGATTTAAAAAATTAAAAACTTCTATTAAAAATATTCTACATAGTATTATCTAAAAGAAGTGAAGTCAAAATACAATTAATATATTAATAAAATGCTATCAAATCACTTTGTTATCTCTGCATCTGCATCACTATCAGAAGCAAAAGACAAGAACAGTAACTGTTTATTGATGTTATAATTGCTATTAAAGTGATTAAGTTACAGCATTGAGTCATAAAAGCTTTTTAAGATGTTGTTACTTAATTAAAGAGAGAAAATGTTATGGTGCTGGTGTCTTTCTTTTTCTCACTACACTAATTTGCCATTATGGCCTTTTCTTGTTATCACCATTTCTTTTCATTTAGGCATTTGTTCTTGCTTTATTCACCATTATGGGAAATTGCTTCTGCCCACCTGCCCTTATGATGTCATAGTCAGATGACTATATAGCTGAGGCTTCTCACTCACTTAGCAAGACAGCTTTTTACCTCTTGACTTTACCTGACAGTAACAATTTAATAGCATCAACAGTGTTTCATCAGAACAATTGTCAATTGTTCATTAAGATTCTAGCTTGCTAGACTGTCAGTTCTACAGCTTGACTTCTGTGCTGCATCAGATAACAATGAGATTAATAGACTAAATTGTCAAGAAATCTCATCATCTTACTATCACATCACATCACTCTTTCACCTCATGACTTCATCTTATAGTCAAAATGCTTCTCAACTTGTCAAGCTGACAAAGATCTTCAACAAATTCTCTTTATCTAATCTATTAAGACTACCTAACCATACAGTAACTCTAGCTTATCAGCTTAGAGAGTATGAATCAGTGAATCTTAACTTTGTCTCATTCATATCTGACAACATCATCATTCTTATTCACAGAGTTACAACTCTATATGAACAGCCAAGTGTCTGAGAAATTCAGGCCACTTTCTCAGCATCTTCTGACATATTTTCTTTTGCTTAAGCACATAATCAGACCCTATTCAATTCAGCACTACAGATCTTTAATTAAAACACAGTAATACTATATACAGACTCATTCTTTCTTCAGTGAGCAGTCAAAACAGTTAGTCAGCAGTTAGAGATCAGCAGTATGTCTGATTCAGACTTGCTAAATCTCTTTATGACTGAATGAAGACTACAACATTTCATCATCACTTCATTAAAAATTGATCTGAATATCTTAGAACATTCTATCACATTGTAAACATCTTAAGTTGCTGAATCTGAGTCTAGCTTCAGCACTATCAAAAACATTCTCTGAAATTCATCACAAAGCATGACAAACAATGATTGAAATGTTGATTCACAAAGCAATAATGACAATACATCTTTTCTGACTAATATGAATCCTGCTGTTTGGGCACAGATTCTGCAGATCATCACTGTGTTAATTGCTCAATCATAAGAACAAGATGTCTCACAGTGAGGTACATCTGAGCTATCTGATTCACTCAGTCCTTCTGGCTCTCACAGAGGCAATGTCAACAGCAATGATAACTTTCATGAAGATAACTCAACTTGAAAGTCAGTCAATATTGACTTATTCTACTCAAACTTGCTCAAGAAGTGAGAAGACAGCAATATTGTCAATAAGAATAACAAGAATTATTATTGAAATGTTTATGTCTTCATTAATCAAGTCAGAGTGGCAACTATCACTTGAGATGTCAGGTAAATACATTAAAATCTTGATGCTAATCTATGCAGAGAAGTGAAACTGTGATGAAATAGCCAGCTGTCAAAGATCACTTGCCTTGAACTAGTAGCTCACTCTAATGACATTAAAGAATGATGCAAGGCACTAGAGAAATGCTTTAAAATATTGCTTAATGAGGCTTGAAATAAGTTTAACTTGATCAGATACATTATTGAAGACATCAGAAATTGCTGTAGCTCAATAGAATACATTATTACTCTTATGACTGCTGTCAAAAGCTGTGACCAAAGTGAATCAGAATTTGGCCTGATAATTCAGACATAAATGCATATTGACATGTCTCTTCAATGAGACATCAATGAACCTAAGAATGAAACATCTATCAAAGATTTTGTCAATATTCTTTTAGTCAAACAGGCAAATTGATACAATAGCTATTTGCACAATTCTTGATCTGATAGATTTGTTCAACAGAATCAGCAAGGTCAGTATGATTGCAGCAACTGTGATCAAGATAACTACAGCTGTCAATCTTTCTCTTACTCATCATATTTGCTGTCAAGATATAACAATTCCTCATATTCACCCAGATCACAATGACAGTCTAATAATTAGTCACAACAGTTTCAACTCTGTTCACAAGACACTCTGTTAAACACTTAATTGAGCTTCAAGACATCTCATTAAATCATCTTTAAAAATGAAAGACTGTTATCTGAAATAAACACATCAAATCAAAGATTTAAAAATCAGATTAAAAAACTGTTTAACTGCTTAAACAGAGGCAATAAGTTCTCATGATGAGGTAATTGCAGTGAATACAGTGATCAAGTATACTTCACTTAAAAAGCAAATTCTTCTGAGAATGAATCTTCTGCTGATGATCAGACTGACTATTAAGGGTTTGAGAACACCTATTACAATGATACATATCAGGAAGTCAATATGCTCAATATTCAGAAAAAAGAAGAGGCCTATGAGCTGAATCAAGAGCAAGAACTGAAGGATGAAAAGAATGAAGAAGAAGCTGTGAACATAAATCATATAACTGAAACACAAAATGACTGCTGCAGCTGTTGTAAAACCTTTCTGTTCAACAACAAATTGCACAAGCATGTGTGTGATGAGTGCAATAATGAAAAATTGATCAAACAGAAGCTCAATAAGACAATTCAGAAGTTAAAATCTGTCAAACTGTCAGGATCTACACTGATTAGATCTATAGCTAGCCCATTTCCTTATGTGTTTATCAGTTATGATTTTTGAAATTGAAGATACATTACTGCCTTAGCAAAACTGACACTCACAGTAAAAGAAGAGCCAATCTGCTTTAACACAGGCTGCATCATGAGTCTAATTAACAGAAGCTTTCTAAAAGAACAGATTTCAGATATCTTGATTAAATGAATCTCATTGCTCATTGTGATTTGAGAATTGAGAACTGAAATTCATCATTGTGACAAATATGTCATTCTGATCATCTACCTGCCTGACAATAATGATCAACTAGCAATAATCATTAAAGAGGTGCATATCATCAATAATCTGAAGGTCAAGATGCTTGTAGACATCAACATTCTCATTTTAGAGAATATTTCTATCATGCTTTCAAGCAGAAAAGCAATTGTGAATAGTTGTGATGACATTGAACTATCACTAACAGTCATTACATAGTTAATTAATTCAGTGCAAAAGATCATAATGACTCACAAAAATACAATCATACAGCTCAGAAGCCACACAAATGTACTAATAGTCAAGACTGCTCTATCTTAAAATCATGATCTTCTGTTTAAATCAGATTGCCACACAGAGGACACAGTGATATACACTCACATTGTTGATCATACTTTATTGGCAGTACAAGTGTGAAATGACTTAGATGTGCCTCTTGTCATTTCATGAAAAACTCATCTCAGCTATGTTGTGAAATATGAAGCCAATGAATGTTATCTAGTCAATTCACAGAATTCAGAACTTGCAGCCTTCACAATCAGAAAGTGAGCAAATTGAATCAGAATGTGTTTTCAGAGCCTGTTGATCACAGTGACAGCATTTCATCTAGGAATGATGATTAGCTCTGAGAGAAAGATCACACATGAAGTAACAGTTTACAGGTCTAATGTCATAGCAGCTCAAATTGCAACAGTTATGTACTTATATTCTCATCTTTGAACAAATCAAGGCAACTTAATAAAGGTTTTGAAGAAAGAATGAATGAATATTCTGCTCATTGATGATTAAAAGACTCAGTACAAATCAGAACAAGTATGTGTATACTTAGTTAAGCAAAAGAATTGTGAAGTAATTGATACAGCATTTAACAAGTTACAGATACAAGACTGCTTAAAGTGAATTACAAGCTTTATTTCTTTCATCTATTTCTGTTTTATGGTATGAAAAAACCTACTGGATAAGATCCAAAAAGACAGAGTAGTAGTTGACATCTGAGCACTCAACAAAATCATCATGCTGAATACCTATTCAGTACTGAGTCAGACTGACATTTTAACTGCAGTTCAAGAGGTCAAATACATCTTCACAGTTGACTGCAGCTCCTTTTTCTATCAGTAAAGAGTAAAACAGACACATTGACACTGTCTGACTGTTGTCTTACATTGAGGTCAGAAAATCTTTAAGATTGCAGTTATGAATTATCAGAACTTGCTGATGTATGTTCAATGAATGATTGATAGAATTCTATGACAACAGAGATCATATGTTAGAATCTATGTTGATGATATTGTCATTTTCTTCAATATGCTAAAAGAGCACTTGAATCACCTTCACAACATATTTGACATATTAGACAAAATGAAAATCTGTCTTTTGCTGAAGAAGTTCTATCTAGCATACTCATTCATTCAGCTGTTGAGTCAGTGAGTAGATGCTTTGAATCTCATAACTTTGAAAGATAAGTTAGTCACAATATTCAGAATTAGATTCCCTTTGAGTCTGAGTCAGTTAGAAAAGTATCTTAACCTAACTGACTATCTGCAACAATATATCTTACATTATGCAGCTATCATCAAGTCACTTCAGCAGCAAAAGACCTTCTTAAATCAAGATCTTTGAGCAAAAGAGACAAAAGAAAACACTAGAAAGTGAATAATCATTATTATTAGATTGAATGAGTTAATCTTAAAGAAGCTAAACATCTTTCATTATCTTCAGTCTCTATTCTCTCAGTCAATCATTCTGATGCATTTCTTGTCAAAACAGCAACTCTACATTGATCTGAATGCATTCAAAGAATTTGGCTTTGAAGCACATGTATATCACACAAAAGAGTTTGCTGAAGACAGTACTTCAAAACAAAAGTTTATGAAGTCTGTTCTATTTCTAAGCAGACTGCTTCAAGATGCTGAAATGTAATACTGATTAACTGAACTTGAAGTGGCAGGATTGATCTGAGTAGTTAAGAAGATCAGACACATGATAGAAGTGATGACAAAAAATGTGATTATCTACACTGATCATGCAGTCTCAGTAAGAATCAGCTGTCAGTTCAGCCTAAATATTACTGTGATGAAGAAGCTTAACTTATGTCTTATTTGAGCATCTGAATATCTTCAGCACTTTTGCCTGAACATTCACTATAAGTCTGGAAAATCAAACATAATATCAGATGTTCTGTCTTAATTGCTTAGCAATAATGATATCTGTGAGTGTTTAGTCAATCAGAAGAATCAACTGAAAATGAACAACTTCATATTGAAAGTCTTGCAGGTTGACTTGAGAACAGTCACTTACATAAGGATCTTGATGAAAGTCTCAGACCAATTGTGGCAGAATATTAAGCATAAATATGCTGAAGAATCAAAATGAGAACACATTTTATGAATATTAGAAAGAAACAATGCTCTGAGGCCTGACATCACAAGACTCTCATATGAAATAAGAGATGATCTTATCTTCTACAAAGATCTTGAGAAAGAGCCTTGCCTATGTATATCAAAGAGCCTTTATGACAAGATGTTCAAGATAGCTCATGATGACATTGATCACTCAGGATATGCATGAATCCATAAGAGATTAATTAATTTGCTTTATTTCTATGATCTATCAAAGAATCTTCATGAGTACATACAACATTGCTCACAATGTCAGCTCAGTCAAATGCTGCATCACAAGCCTTATGATGTCTTACAGTCAATAATTACATCTCCTTGTCCTTTTCATACATTAACAATCAACTTTATCCTGACCTTATCATTATCAAAGCCAGATAAATATAATATAATCATGTCAGTCACTGACAAATTCAGCAAAGTCATCACTCTTATATCTGATCAAGACATCATGATGATGAAAGATTAAGTGATAGTGCTACTAGACTGTTTAGTACTGCTAAACTGAGGTTTGTCTAGAGCAATCATATTGAATTGAGACTGCAAATTTCTGACAAATCTGTAAAAAGAAGTTTTTAAGCAACTTAAGATAGACTTGCTCTACTTAAGTGCCTATCATTCATAAACAGATAGTAGCTCAGAAGCAATCAATTAAACAGCTGAAATTGCACTTCAATACTAATTAATGATTTTAAAAGAGCCAGATCTCTGACCATTTGTACTGACATATCTACAAGTCACTTTAAACAACTTAACTAAGTACAGTTCAATCAGGCTCAGTCTTAATCAGATCATTTTTGGCATGCAAATGTGCAAAGTCATGAACTTGCTTCAGATAGAAGAGCCTGACACAGAGTAAATAGACTTTAATTATAATGAAGAATAGAGAAAAAGAAAGTCAGTTACTCTTACAATGATGGATCAGTACTGGCCAGCACATATAGACATTAAAGATGCAATAGCATACACTGCTATGACAATGAAGTATTATTATAATCAGAAACATAAATCTCTCTACTTCAAGATGAAAGATTTAGTAAATCTACATTTACACAAGAACTATACACTACTCAGTCTAAAAGAAAAAAATAAGAAGCTGAGGCAGCAGTTTGTGAGCTTGCTGAAAGTTCTGAATTGTGTTGAAAAACTGGCATATTGACTAGAATTATCATCAAGTTGATGCATTCATGATGTTATATCAGTAGCACACCTGAAACTGACTCATATCAATGACCCATATTGATGGCCAAGACCAGAAGAGCTGAAAGAAGTTATAATGAATGATGAAAAGAAGTGAGAAGTTGAAAAACTGCTGTTTAAAAGAACATATCAAAGAGGCAGAGACATGACTACTAAATATTTAGTCTGTTGACTAAAGTATGGCTCAGAATTTGACAGCTGAGTCAATATTAAAGATTTGGGAAATGTTAAAGAGCTAGTGTGGCTGTATGAATTGAGGCAAACATCTAATGCATAACTATATGACAGCATTTCTTATTCAAGCAGTGAATTCCACATACACTATCTAAACTCAAATGGCAGATATCAGAAAAGTAAACAAACATTCAGGAATAAACAACATCATTACTCATCAGAACTTTTCTCAACTACTACTCATTACATCTTTCACACAATTTCAGCACATCAACCATTTCTACAAGACACATACAGCATTCATTCACCCTCTATATCACAAGACATCAAAATGGTTAATTGAAAGAAAAACTCAGAGCTGATGAATCATGAACTATGATGTGACAATGAATCAGACAAAAAGATTGATACAGCTAAAGCAAGCAACATTTTTCAGACAGTATGAGAAGAATGAAAGCTGTACACTGAAATGTCAGATTATCTGAATGAATCATCATCAGATAGAGTAAGACTCAATGACTACAATGTTTACATGATCATATGAAAGATGCAGAGAAACAAGAGAGATGCAGCATGGCCTGCAGACTTTGATCAGCAGAGAGATATCAGAGCCTTAAGAACTAACTACAGAAATGAGACTGTTATGATAAATAACATTGATGAGGACTGCTATGCTGTTTTTAAGAACTATTATTAGTTATGTGAGAAAGAGAAAAGAGAAGCAGGCCTGAAGATGTGTTACAGTACACATTAAACTGAAGATGACAATTCACTTCAACTTAACAACAAGATCATACATCTTAATTGACAATCAGCTTCTAAATCAAAGAAAACTGCCAAAGACAGCAAAGCAGAAACATCTACTACAAAAGCTGAATTGTTGAATTAAGCTGACTCATTGTGCCAAAACATCAATATGACTTCATCTATCAGAACAGCATTGTCATCATCAGCAAACTCAGCTCTGTCCATCATAATAGTGTCATTATCTACATCAAATCTAGCAACAAAGCTCATCTTCAACTTCTCTATTCAATCAACACTGTCATCAAAACCAGCACTTCAAGGCCTGATCATGTTCAATATCACTGCATCATCTACTGAAATGATCACATCATTCTAAGCAGCAATCAGCTTCAATGTCTCTACATCACTTACTATATCTCATATGTCTAAATAAAAGGCAGACAAGACAGAACTTAATGTTTTCTTGATGAATAAACAGTGACTGATGAATCTACTTATCTCAAGATTAGCTGCAACATCAATTGAGTTACAATCTCTATTCATTACAATTCTTATCATCAACATATCTCTTCTACAAGTTGTTGTGCAAAAATTACTTGATAGCTTCATTCAACTAGGTGCACATCTGAATGAATAAATGAAGACAGTGACTGAAATATGAAACTATATTGCTGAAGTGAAGAATTGCATCATCATTTTGAAAGAGAAACTAAGCATTGTTGAGGATTATGCAGTGGGGATTCAGAGCATCCTTGTGAAGATGATTGATATATCAGGCTTCATTGTTGAATATTTAAGAGAAAATGGCAGAATGACAGATGTAGAGATGATTGAGGTGACAGAGAATGAGTGAATAGCACTGAATGTGAAGAATGAGAGAATCTTAGTGAAGTGTAAGGGCAAGAATGAAGAGATGAAGTAACAGATGAAGTAATGTCAGAGGCTGACATCTTTTTTGTGATCAGCAACTTGTTATGATGCTGGTGCCTTCCTTTTCCTCACTACACTAATTCACCATTATGACCTTTCCTCATTATCATCATTTCTTTTCATTTAGGCATTTGTTCTTGCTTTATTTGCCATTATGGGAAATTGCTTCTGCCCACCTGCCCTTATGATGTCATAGTCAGACAACTATATAGCTGAGGCTCCTCACCTACTTAGCAAGACAGCTTTTTACCTCTTGACTTTACCTGACAGTAACAGAAAAGCTCATACTTAAAGTGAAGTAAGCAACATGATGATGACAGCAAAGTGTAAAAGAACTAAAAAAACAAATTATAAAGTAAAAAATATTTAACATAAATGTCTGCATTACAGTGACTGCTCATTACTCTTAAATCATAAATAACAATAAATTATAAATCTCTGCAGACTTGCAATGACTGCTGTGATGCTCAGCAATATGAATGATGTAGATGATGATATGCTTAATAAATAATGTTTATATATGATTAAGATGATGCTGAAGTCAAGACTGATGAATATCATTAACTGTCATGATGACAACATAATTAATAAGTATGTGCAAGTTATTAACTCAGCAATTAAAGAATGTGAAAATCTGTTATCATTAATATATTATAAGATGACAAGAGACTTTCTGTCAAACTGAGTTGCACAGTTTTTAGAGTGTCTTATAATAGTTATAATTTTGATTTTTAATAATGTTGCATTAACTGATGTTGTTGCTGATATGCTTTGAACAGTAAAGACAATAAAGAGAATTTAACTTATTATTGATGTAATGATTATGATGTGACATTGAGATGATGTCAGTGTGAGTAAATAAGAAAGTAAAGAAATTGCTGAAAGTATAATGTCATAGAGTGATGACATTCTTAGAAATTGAGATAAAAATGAAATTGAGACACAATGTGTATGATGATGTTACTGTAAAAGAGAAATGTGATGTATAATATAAAGCAAAGAGATATTCATTGATTGTAATCTTAAGCTTAACACTTTTCTGAGCAGTAAGTTTCTTACAAATCAATTATACTTTGAGAATGATGTTCTATAATGTCAATGATGCAGCAACAGTCATTAAGTGAGCATTCTTAATCAAATTTGTCAATAATGACTTATCTGTGACTTAAGAAAATGAGAGTAAGGTGTAAAAAGACAGCATTTCATTATTGAAAAGATTAAATAAATATAATTGCATTTATATGTAATGATAAGATCTCTGCTGCTGTTTCTTCTGCACAACAACATTATTCAGAGTGTATATCTTGTCATTATTGTATAAATGTTTTATCAATGAATTCATCTTAAGACACTTACATTTCTTATATTTAATATTCTTCTTCACTATGTTTTGTTTCTGCATTCTGTTTCAGCAAAGCAAATATGTCAATGATGTTATTTACAGTACTCATTACATTCTTCATTGACTTAGCTCTTACAGACTTAATTTTTAAGATTGACTCTGATAAATTTGTCAACTTATTGATATTTAAAACTGTATTGATGAACAGTGTCTGATGATGAGAGTGACAGAAATTTAAAGATTTATTGTTGTGTTTCTTTATACTTGTATAAGTGTGTCTCTTAAACTGCAACATTATTAGAATGTGTTGATGTCTTAAATGCTATATATATAAAAATTATTAACAATCTCACTGAATTCTTAATGAAAGACACAGCAGAAGAAACATCTCTTTTATTTTTCTTAATAATTATGATGTTACTGTTGTTATGCTGTTGCTATTGTGCTGTTTACAAGATGTTATGAGAGAGAAGCATCATTTAAAGATGTAGAGTTGCTATGACTTTGATTTATTAAGATGTTGAAGATGAAATAAGTATGAGTTATGTGTGAGAAAGAGTTTCTTATATATTGTAATTAAACAAAGAGATCATCAATTTAACTGATTTAAAAATAAAGAAAAGTTGATTTCACTTATGTTTTATATGTTATTCATTGTTAAACAAAGCTGAATCATCATCTATCTGAATGCAGCAAACTTAAAGTATTGTACAAGATCATCAGTTTAGCTAAGATAGACAATAAGCAAAATATATAAAAATGTTAAGTAAATCATTACTTATATCTTGTTAATTTAATTTCACACAATCACAATGTATCTATAACATCAGCAATACATCAATGCACTGAAGAATCAGCACATAGAAGAGAAGACAATTGTTATGATATCATTATATATTTATACTGAATCATAGCTGAATTTCTTACACAATGATTAATAAGCAAAGTACTATATAGACAGTCTTTGCATACAAATCTTTTAAGTTTCTTAGTTGTTAGTCTTCATCAATACAAGACTTTAACATCAGAACTTCATTAAATAGCTATTATAACATAGTGTCTCACATTGTTACATATCTTACTCATCAGTCTCTTATAGATAAGAGACTCATGAGTTCACAGTAATCTCACTTATTGATGAACTTAATTAAAGCACAAATCTCACACATATTCTCATTGTTTTCAATAATGAGAATTGACTTTTCAAGAGTTGTTATCTTGTAAAGATCATACAACTTTGCAGAATTAAGATGAACAAATCATTAATGTTAAAGTCTGTAAGTCTTGATCTTTTCATTTAATGATGCAGTGTCAACATCTAAAGAGTTAGTCATAAAATTATGCTCATGAATTTAAATATACAGATTCATATTTGAAGCAATAGTAGAGAAGATAATCTCTGAATGTGATATGTACACTACAGATATCAAGACAAATTCATTAAAACTCTTTATAATATATTTAATTATATAGACTTTATCTCACTTTAATGTTTCTATTATAGTTTTGCTGTGTTTATCACACATTTAAAGACTGTATTAATTAAAGCTTTTATGCAGTTTCATTTTGCACATTTGCTTTCTTAACAGAAGATTGACCTTAAGTTTAAATATATAAAGTGTTGAACTCAGCCTTATAGAATTTTCTGACTTAACTTACATAATAATTACTTCACAATAATGAGAATATAAATGTTCTTTTTTAACTTTAATTTGTTGACATCTCATTCATATAAGAAAATCACTGAAGATTTAAAGTTAATTAATTATGTATAAGAAGAATTTAAAGTCTGCAACTTATTCAGATTTAAGTATTTTGCTGACAGTCTTTTTAAATAAAATAATAATTTCATTATTAACTTTTTCTTTCTTTTTAAATTCAGAGAAGAAATCATCATCATTACTGTCATTAATTTCTACATTAAAAACTCTGTATCTCTTTTCTTTTTCTTTATAAACTGACTTTTAATACAACTTAACTGCAGTTAATCTGTACAGCTTAACTGCAGTTAATCTGCTTGTTTTCTTTTAAGTATTTTACTTAATATCAGAAAGAAATTTGCAATCTTTAATGAAGTAAAAATTGTTGTAAAGAAAACACTTAATAAAGCAATAAAAAAGATAATTATTGTTTGAGCTGAATGATCTGTAATAATGTTACTTAATATTAATTATGCAATAATTTAATGAACTGCAGTTCTAATTCATTAAACATTAATTTTTTTTTATTTATTTATTCATAAAACAATGACAATCTCATCAGTCTTAAGCTGTATCTCTTTTTTCTGAAGCTTTTATAGATCTCTTTTAATATCTGAATTATTTTAAGTATTAATGACATTGCAGATCACAATGTACTTAACTAATAATGTTTAAAGCAGTATTTAAAATTGTTGTTCTGATTTAAATAACTTAGTCATGTCAGACTGAGTTGCAGCAATCTTTTTATTAAGTTTATTTAAATAAGTTTATACTTCTTTAATAAATACATTCTTTAACATTCTATATTCAACAAACTTCATCAAATATTGTCTTCTGATCATTTACAGCTTCTTTTTATACTTGAACTTTAACATATTTTAAACATTCTTTATATTAATTTTGTCTATCAAATATTCTTAATCATCTATATTTATGCAGATAATAAATCAATATAAAGTCTTTATATCAATTTTCTAATTTTCAAAGCTGAGACTGCTGAGAAGAAATGAATCTAAGAATTCATTAATCAATATATTGATTGTTAAGACTTCAATAACATTTTATAGATCTTCTTTTATTAATTATTTTCTCATAAGAATAAATCATTGATTACAGTTCTTGTAAGTAAGAATTGAGATGAATTATTGCTTTATAAAGAAGTTGTTGAAGTTCATAATGATGATAGTTGACACATAGTATAAGAAGTGAATAAAGTAAAATAATAATGTATACATTGAAGATAATATAAATAAAATAAATAGAAAGCTTTTATGTCTCTTATTTTGTAAGATAATAATGTTTATTCATCTCAATGACTCATATTAAACTACTAAAGAACAGTGCTCTCTAAATAACTGTAAATGCTGATTTTTGTTAAGATCAATTCTTTATAAATCTTTTAAGTTAAACATACTCAGCTATTACAGAACAGTGCTCTTTGAGTAATTGTAAATATTGATTTTTGTTAAGATCAATTTTCTATGAATCTTTTAAATTAAATGTACTCAGCTATCACAGAATGCTGATTCTACTAAAGTTAAATTTATTATAAATCTCAATAATTAGTGATACTGCTAAAGCTGAATTGATTATGAATCTTAATAATTAATATATATAGCTATCATCAGTGTACTGATTCTGCTAAAGTCAAATTTATTATAAATCTTTTATAAATTTTAAAAGTCAGCATACTTAACTATCATTACATTAGAAATATACACTTTCTTTAAGAAGCTTCTTATTAATTTGAGCTTATAATTTATTGAAAGAAAGTAAATACTTATACTATATTATACTGTTTAGTGAAATCTCTAAACTGTATTGTCTATGAGCACATCTTGATTGAGAAAGTTACAGAAGAAGTAGAAAGAATGTTGACTGCAGTTAATGTAAATAGAGTCTTCATTTAACTTTTGACATTAATTTTATCTCACTTTATAGAAGTAGCTAGAACACTGCTTCTCAACAATGAGCATTATTGACAGCTTTAAAGTCTTAATACAACATATAGAAAGATAAGCTTTCAGTATTTAAACTGATAATTAGAATTAAGTATTTCTTATTGAGTATGTATATTTTAATAATGATGTTCTTTCTCTTTACTTCATCTTCAAGAACAAGAATATACAGCAGATTTAATTAAATTCTATTAAAAATAATAAGACTGTTTTATCAGTCAGTGAAAATGACTAAATCATCAATGAACTAAAGCTTCAATGATTAAAGATCTTTAATCTACACATTAAGACATAAACTTAAGAAACTCATTGACTCTTAATATTAAATAATTATGAAAGTTATATATTTAATAACTTTATTCAGTACTGCTGTGATCACAGCATTATTGCTTTGTGTTTTTCTTCTTATTTAATTCATTTATTACAGTCACTGAATGTTGAAGTCTTCAATTCATTAATTAAAATCTATAAAAAACTGATGCATAAGCATTTTTATTATAATGCTGTCAACATTAATAAGATAAACTTTCTGTACTATTATTAAAAGATCAAATCAACAGCTATTATAATTAAAAATATTTTTAGTGCATGATGAGCTGCTGAACTTATTTTATATAATTCTTCTATTATTATTTTAAATCTTTCTCAATTAACAACTTCTTTCTTTACATCTCTTATAAATTTCAATGATGTTCAAATCAACATCACTATTACATCTCATACAGCAATCTGAATCAATCAGTTTGTGAATGAGATTCTTATTAATATGACTTCATCATTACATTTATATATCTTAGATCTAAAGAACACAGTCTTAATAGCTGTGATGAATAGAGCAGTTTTACAACAGATTAATTAAAAATTTTTTAAAAAATAGCAGCAGTAATGAAAGAAGCAGTCATAAAAGACTGTTGAAGATACTTGAGTTTTCACAGTCAATGAAAATAGAATTATGATGCAGAAAGAAGAGAATAGAGTAAAGAAATTGACTATTAAATTAGTTAAATATTATGCATTAAGGAATAAAGTTGAATTTGTGAAGCTGATTTGAAAGAAAATGGTCATGAACTATTCAGTTTTCATGTAATTAGTCTAGTGATGTGGATATTTCAATAATTCTAGCTGTTTCAACATTGCAAAATAAGTGACAGCGAGGTGACCCGACAGGGGGGGTTGCCTGAGTAACAGGGAAATGTGTTACATCGTGTCACATCCTTCGCGCACGTTGTGGAACCTCGCAGGTCCAGATAGATGCACGTGTTTCGAACCACATAAGCTAAGGTATAAAGTATGTACCTGGTACGAAGGTTAAACATAAGGTACAC
>JAABVA010000745.1_pt1 | contig 38585 bp, 35 predicted proteins | sample 5560331 | NCBI WGS metagenome assembly JAABVA01 (sample SAMN12812661, study PRJNA571458) | rock metagenome | isolation source: Antarctica rocks | place: Antarctica: Victoria Land, Mt New Zealand sud | collected 2016-01-07 | reverse complement strand
GAGATAGCGCTACGCAAAATCCTTTTCCAAGGAGAGGAGGACGCCCCCGCCCAGTTGGAGGTCAAGACAGCCTAACAGAGGCACGAAGCCACGGTGGCTTTTCCACCACTTGACAGGACGCTATCAGAGCCTTACGGAGGTTGAGCTGTCGGGCGCGAAAAGGGCATCATTAGAAGCAACAGTGGCGAGTCTTCTATCACAGAAGGCCGTATTAGAGGCGCACATGGCGGAGCTTCAGCGAGAGCTTGACGCGGCGCGAGCTGTCGCGGTGACGCCGGTGGTTATGCCACCCGCGCGCGCGGCACAACCACCACTATCCTCCCCTTCTGGCGCTAGCATCCCCGCCATGATCCTCCGCGACCTTCGCGTCATAGTGTTCGCAGGATTAAGGCTGGCGAGCCTAGTTACGCTGTTCGGGTGCATCGTTCTTTTACCCGTCACGTTGACCGGGTTCCAGCTTAGAGGGTCTCATACACAGTGGACGACGAGAGGAAGCCTTATGGTCCTGCTCGGCCTTCTTGCTTACACGTCCTATTTGTGTGTACAGCTTTTTCGCTCGGGGTCGCAAACCAAATCCGACTCCCCGTTCGCAGTCCTTGAGGCCCTTACGGGGCGGTCCCGCAATTGGGCTGTTCTTGGCGGGACTGTGATATTCGCGGTCCCCATAGTTAACCTTGCGCCAATCGCCCAGGAAGCGGCCTTGACAGTGGTCGCGGCGTTCATGTGTGCTGAGGTTGCGGTCGTAAGCGGGCTTGTGAACGTGCCAGCTGCGCGCATTGCATCACGGTAGATCTTACTTTCCGAGAGATGTTGCCTCACGAATAATGTAACCCGAAGCGATCGTGCCGTCGGCACCGTGGAGGGGAGAGAAGAGTGAGGTCCATCATGAGTTTCCAGGCCAAGCGCGAGCTCCTAGGGCAGGTCGCCCCACGCTACCGCGAGGCGAGGGGGGCGCAGAAGCGCCACATCCTCGATGAATTTGTCGCCGCGACGGGCTACGCGCGCAAATACGCCATCCGTGTCCTGGGGCAGCCAGCCATTCCTGCGGTCGGCCCCATCACGCGGCCACGGGAGCCGCGCTATGGCCCCGCGGTCGTCGCGGCCCTCGAGGTCGCCTGGGCGGCGGCCAATTTCGTCTGCGCCAAGCGTCTGGTGCCTTTCCTGCCGGAGTTAGTGATCTCCTTGGAGCGGCATGGGCATCTCGCGCTCCCCGCCGAGGTGCGGGCGCAGCTCCTGGCGCTCAGCCCGGCCACCGCCGATCGCATCCTGCGGCGCGTGCGCGCGGCCGATCGCCCCCACGGCATCGGCACCACCAAGGCCGGCACGCTGCTCAAGCACCGTGTACCCATCCGCACCTTCGCCGAGTGGGATGACGTCCGCCCCGGCTTCATGGAGGCCGACCTGGTCGCGCACTGCGGGACGAGCGCCGAAGGGGCCTACCTCTATACGCTGACGCTCACCGACGTCTCGACCGGCTGGACCGAGGGCCTCGCCCTGCCCTACCGCAGCCCCGAGGCCGTCACGCAGGCGCTCGACCACGCGCGGCGCCTGCTGCCGTTCCCGCTACGGGGCCTGGACACCGACAACGGCGGCGAATTCCTGAACAACCACTTGCTCGCCTACTGCGCCCGTGAGGCGATCACCTTCACGCGCGGGCGGGCGTACCGCAAGAACGACCAGTGCTACGTCGAGCAGAAGAACGGCTCGGTGGTGCGGCACCTGGTGGGCTATGACCGCTTCGCGGGCGAGCGCGCCTACCGCCAACTCGCCGAGTTGTACCGGGCGGTGCGCCTGTACGTCAACGTCTTCCAGCCCTCGCTCAAACTCCAACTCAAGCGGCGGGAGGGCAGCCACGTCTATCGCCGCTACGACGCGGCCCAAACCCCGCTCCAGCGCCTGCTGGCTGCGGGAGTGCTCGACGACGTGTCGCGCGAACGGCTGCACACGCTCTATGAGGCGCTCGACCCGGTGCGCTTGCTGCGGCAACTCCAGACCGTGCAGGAGGCGCTGTGGCGGCATGCCGTGGTGAAGACGCCGCTTCCGACAGGGCCGATGGAGCGGTTCAGCGCCGGGGCGTGCGGCCTGGCGCCCGGCGTTAGTGAGGAGAGTGACGTGTTGAGCCGGCTCACGCATACCAGCCACACGCGCACCTATCGGCGGACCAAGGCCGCAGGGCCCCGCACCTATCGGACCCGCGAGGATCCGTTCACAGGCGAGTGGGACGAGATCCACGGCTGGCTCGCTATCGAGCCGGAGCGCACCGCAAAGTCCATCTTCCTGGAGTTGCAGCGACGCGATCCCGCGCGACACCCCGACGGGCAACTCCGCACCCTCCAGCGGCGCATCGGTGAGTGGCGCGCGACGGCTATCCTCGCGTTCGACGATGGGTGGCTCGATGAGGACACACCCCTCGGTCAGCGGGGGCCAGGCGCTGGACTTGGCCACATGAAAGGCGACCTGTGTGGGAAGGTATTCTCTGGAGAATCGGACAGCAAAACACTGTTGGCTTCGAGAAAATCGTCGCTGATAGAGACACAGCACATTAATTCGCCCATCTATCGTTGATTCTCTCACCTTGTCCTTATACGACTGGCGGAAGAATTTCTTCCCACACAGGTTATCCTTCATGTGGCCAAGTCCACCAGGCGCCCTACGGCTGCGCATCGACAGCACCGTCGCGGCCGCTGCAGGGTGAGCGGCGCTATGGCTCGTTGTATGTTACGCTAGTTTCTAGTGGAAACTAGCGTAACAACGAAAGGACGGACATGGCGATCAAAGAACGGCGCAGGTTCCGTTGGGGCGTGCTGAGATGGCGTATTTTGGCCGAAAGATCATCGGATAAGGCGGTCGCCTCGGCCCAATCAAGCCCTCGGTTCGGCGTGGAAACCGTCGCGTGGCCGTATTCTGGGTGGAGAGCGGAGTGCCTGCCGAATGCTTTTCATCCATCTCAGCAGACCCCAACGGAACCGGCGTGGCAGCGGCTGAGCGCCGGAGACGGATCGAAAGGGCCACGCCTCTACGACGGGGCGCGCGTCCGGCTCAACAACGCGCACTCGCCGGAGTGGGAGCGTTGGCTCGTCGCACGGCGTACCCTCCCTGCCCCCGACGACCCGCGCTCCAGCGCCTAGGTTGTGGTCTTTGCCCCCGGTGACACATCAGTGGAGGAGAGCGCGCGGGTCATCGGACGGCGGTGGACCAGTGAAACGTGCGTCGAGGAGAGCAAAGGGGAGGTCGGGTTGGACCAGTACGAGGTGCGCTCGTGGCACGGCTGGCACCGGCACATGACGCTGGCCCTGCTGGCGCACGCCTTCCTGACGGTGATGCGTGCCCATGGTAACGCCCTCGTCGGTGAAGAACCGACGGAGGGGGAAAAAGGGGGTCCACGACGGGAGAGCAGCCTGCAGGCGTTCAAGGGGACCCGTGGACTCTGCTGCCTTTGACGGTCCCCGCGGTGCGTCGCTTGCTCTGGCAGATGCTCCGCCCCCTGCCCCCGGACGACGCGTTCGTCTGGGCGTGGTCGCGGTGGCGGCGTCACCATCAAGCCGTGGCCAAGCGTTGCCACTACAAGCGCCGCACCTTGCGCCCAGCTTAACTACAACTGTAGTACTTAGACATGGTTCAAAATAGGGCGACTGCGCTTGACAGTCTAGCCGCGAGTTGCGCAAAACCTCCCTGGCTAGTATGGTCGGTGTACCAGCATCGAACCACACACCCAGGGAGGACCCCATGGGGTACACACATGCTAGCACACCGAGCGAACGGATGGGCTGGGTCAGCTATTTGCTGGCCCACGCGGGGGAGTACGGCGTGGTGACGGCGCTCAGTCGCGCCGCGCGCGTGTCGCGGCAAACCTTGTACACCTGGATGGAGCGCGGCCAGGCGGCGCTGGAGCAAGCCTTCCAGCCGTCGGAGGTCGCCCCCATCGTTGACGCGCGGCTGGAGCGGGACATCCTCACGCTGCTGGTGGAGGGCCACGCCAGCTACCGCGGCATCCGGCGCTGCCTGGATCACGTCGGAGGGCGGACGGTCGGCCTGGGCACGATCAGCGCTGTGGTGGGCGAAGCCGAGCGGCGCGCATTGGCGCTGGTGGACACACTGGCGTCACCGGACGCGCGGGCGATCGCCCTGGACGAGATCTACGGGTGCGACCGTCACGCGGCCTACCTCAATATCGTCGACGTGGAGAGCGGAGCGGTCTGGGCCGCAGAGGGACCGGTGTCCGTGGATGGTGAGATAGGGACCGGTGTCCGTGGATGGTGAGATGTGGACGCTGACCCTGTGGCTGGCGCAGGAGCGCGGGCTGCGCTGGCGGACCACGGCGAGCGATGGGGGGAGAGCCATGGAGCAGGCTTTGCGCACGGTCGACCCCGACGGGCGCGCGCAGCGCGACGTGTGGCATGTGCTGCATCAGTGCGGTCAGGTCCAGGCGCGCCTGGACCGGCGCATGGCCGACCTGGAGGGGCGCGTGGCCGTGGTGGCGCGGCAGGCCGCGCGCGTCGCGGCGGGGCAGCTGTCCTGGCCGAGAAGCACGACCGTTCGTCGTCAGGCCGCTCGGCGATAGGAATGATGCAGGCCGCCGAGAACCGGGGTGCGTCGTACTGGCCCGGCATGCGGGGCATCCTCCCCCGACGGGTCGGGTATCCGCTGCCGAAGACTCTGGTGCGGCCGGTCCCCGTTGAAGTACACGACATAGGCGACGAGGATGCGCCGCAGGTGCGCCTCGCCCAGCACGAGCAGGTGGTCCAGGCACTCCCGGCGCACGCTCCCAAGGAACCGCTCGCAGATCGCATTTTCCTTCGGCGCGTGGAACGCAGTGTGCACCAGCTTGATGCCGGTTGTGTGGGCAACGCGGGCAAACATCTCCCCATATTTGCTGTCGTTGTCAACGATGAGATGCCTGGGGTGCCGGCCGAACGGTGTGGCCTCGCGGAGTTGCTGAGCCACCCAGGCGTCGGTGGGGTGGCGCGTCACGCCCACATGCACTACCCGGCGTGAGGCGATCTCGATCATGAACAAGGCGTGGAGCGGCCGGAAGAGCAGGTCGGTGATGGGGAGGAAATCGGTGGCCCAGATGTCCGGCCCATGGTTGGCCAGGAAGGTCGTCCAGGTCTGCCCCGATCGTCGCGGCGGGCTGGTGCCACGCATGTAGCGTTGGATAGTTGACTTGGCCACCCGGATGTGCAGTTTGAGTAGCTCGCCCCTGATGCGCTCGGCGCCCCAGGTGCGATTTGCGGCGGCCATCTCATGGATCAGGGCGACCGTCTCGGGCGCGAGGGGCGGCCGGTGGGCCGGGGTCGCTGCACGCGACCGCCATCGCCAGAAGGAACGAAAGAGGTGGCGATGCCAGCGCAGCACGGTATCGGGCTGGACGATGAGCAGGCTCTGGCGCCAGGTACGGAGGTGGCTGGCCAGCAGCACTAGTGGGTCAACCCGCATTCAACTGGAGTTGGTCATGTGCGACCTCAAGTTAGTCAACGAGTGAACAGGACGGTTATCAGCCGCGACAGGCTACTACGCGTCAATCCCACTTAAATGGGGCGTGACCCACTAGGAGTGCTCGGTCGGTGGGGGTGCAGCGCGGGTGCTTGACGCTCCGCCGCAGGATGATCACTTGCTGCCGCAGGAGCGCGTTCTCAAGGATGAGTTCGGGCTTGGTTCGCGGCAAGTCGGCCAGCGCACCGACGACGAGCCGGGCTCTCGTCGGTCTACTCGCGGCCAGGATGTGGCGGCGCAGGGCCTGGGCGCTGCGGCGCGTGGCGGAGGCAAGCCGCTGGAGGAGATCGGTGAACATGTGGGCACTCCCAACCTGAGGTAACTGGGATAAGCAGCTCAACTCAGCTGCGCTCCCAGTCTACAGCAGCCCTGTGCCTCTGACGCTGTTCGGTCGGATGTGCTAATCGGCCAGGACAGGTTGCGGTACAAACTTAGCCTGCGGGACCTGGCCGAGATGTTCCTCACACGCGGTTTCACCTTCACACACGAGGCCGTTCGGGAGGGAGGCGCGCTTTATTCCCCTGTTGACGGAGCGATTGCGCGCCAAGCGGAGCGGTAAAGTAGGTGTGCGGTGGCATTGCGACGAGACGTATCTCAAGGTGGATGGGCGCTGGTGCTACCTGTACCAGGCGATCGACGCCGACGGCACACTGGTCGACGCGCTGCTGAGCGAGACGCGCGACAGGGACGCGGCCACGCGCTTCTTCCAGCGAGCGCGCACGGTCGTTGGTTATGCACCGGAAAAGGTGACGATGGACGGGCACGACGCCTATCCACGCGCCATCCGCGAGATGCTGGGGCCGGAGGTCCAGCACCGCACGAGCCGCTACATGAACAACCGCCTAGAGCAGGACCATCGCGGCATCAAGCAGCGTTACAACCCTATGCGCGGCTTCGGCTCGGTCGCGTCAGCGGCCCGCTTCTGCTCCGTCTACGACGAGGTGCGCGCCCAGCTCCGCTATCGCCACCCCCTGAACGGAACGGTCTCCTTGGCCGATCAGCGCCGCTTATTTCAAGAGCGGTGGGGCGCGGTGTGCGCCGTGTTACAGGCCGCGTAGGCGCTCCTTCTCACGACAACTGTAGGGAGCAATCGTCCCGTTGCGTTGCCTCGCTCATTGGGTCAGCCAGGCGTAGGGCTGCTCGACCCACCGCTTGACCTGCCGCAGGAAGCGGGCGGCCGGCGCTCCGTCGACGACGCGATGGTCGAACGTCAGGCTTAGCGCCATCATCTTGCGCACCTCTATCTCCTCGGTCTCCGCGTCGACGACGACGGGCCGGGCCACGATGCGGCCGACGCCGAGGATGGCGCACTCGGGCAGGTTGATGATTGGGGTGAAGGCGTCGATCTCATACATGCCGAGATTGCTGATGGTGAACGTGCCCCCACGCAGGTCGTCCGCGCCCGCGCGCCCTGCCCGGGTCGCGTCGACTAGGCGCGCCGATTCGGTCGCGATCTGTTGGATCGACTTGAGGTGCGCGTCGCGGAGCACTGGCACGAACAGGCCGCGCTCCGTGTCGACGGCGAGACCCATATGCACCCTCTCGTGACGCACGATGGCGTCGTCCTCCAATGAGCAATTCATCCAGGGCTGCTGCAGAAGCGCGAGCGCCACTAAGCGGGTCAAGAGGTCGTTGTACGTGGGGACGCGCGGGTCGGACTCTGCTAAGGCGTCCTTGATGCGCGCGCGCACCGCCACCAACTCGGTCGCGTCGACGTCGGTCGTGAGCGTCACTGGGGCCGCGGTGTGGGCGCTCTGCGCCATGCGCTGGGCCGTGATGCGCCGGATGTGGCTCAGCGGCGCGCGACGGCCATCCGACAGAGCGGGCTCTACGGTCCCGACCTGTTCTTTGCTCCTGTCGCGCTCGTCGTGTCCTCCCCTCGAGGCCACCTCGATATCGGAGCGTGCGATGCGTTGGCCCGGCCTGCCGGTTTCCAACGCCGCAAGGTCTACCCCGGTCTCCTCGGCCAGACGCCGCGCGAGCGGCGTGACACGGGCGCGCGCCGCAAGATTCGTCTGCTCCGCTAGGGCGCGCACGTCACGTTCGACGATTCGCCCCGTGCGGCTGGTGCCGGTCGCGGACGTCCAGTCGACGCCGAGTTCGCCGGCCACGCGCCGCGCTCGCGGGCTAGCGACCACCTCGGCCACATCCCTGGCTACAGGCGAGACACGCCCGTTGCTAGCGGTCACCGTCGGTTTGACCGGCGCGTCCAACCTCGCCGGGCGGTCGACGACAACGGTCGGCCTAGCCGGCACGTCCAGCCCCAGTTCTGGATCGGGGCTGGGGGCGCGTTCCTCATCCGCTGTCGTGCGAACATCGGCCTCGCTCGGCGCGGGGCTGTCGGCCTTGCCCGGCGTGGGAACATCGGCCTCGCCCGGCTCCATGAGATACGCCAACACGCTCCCGACGGGGACGGTGGCACCGACCGGCGGCGCGTCCGAGGGGATGCGCAAGGTTCCGCTATCCAGGGCCTCGACCTCCTGCATCGCCTTGTCGCTTTCGACGGTGAAGATGACCTCGCCCGCCCGCACCGCGTCGCCGTCCCGCTTGAGCCACTCCGCCACGACGCCCGTTTCCATGGTCCAGCCCAGGCGCGGCATCACGATCTCTATCGCCACGGCATCCCCTCCCCCATCGTTCCCATTGCTCCCCGCCTACCGGCGTTACTCGGCCAGTACATCACGGATAGCCCGCTCGATTCGCGCCGCGTCAGGCTGCATCGCCGCCTCCAGTGGCGGGCTGTAGGGCACCGGTGCGAAGGCACCATTCAAGCGGGCGACGGGCGCATCCAGGTCGTCGAAGGCGCGGGCCATCACCTGGGCCGCGATCTCGGCACCGACGCCGAAGGGACCGTAATCCTCGTCGACGATCAGCAGGCGCCCCGTCTTGTGGACCGAGGCGAGGATCGTCTCGATGTCCAGGGGCGCGACCGACCTGAGATCGATCACCTCGACAGAGATGCCCTCCCCTGCCAGCGCCGCGGCCACCTCGAGCGTCCGATGCACCATCAGGGCGACCGTGACCACGGATACGTCGGTCCCTTCGCGGGCGACGGCAGCCTCGCCGAACGGGATCAAATACTCATCCTCCGGCACGGGTCCCTTGAGGTTGAGTACAGCCTTGTGCTCCAGGAAGAAGACGGGATCGTCCGAGCGGATCGCGGTCTTGAGCAGGCCCTTGGCGTCGCGCGGGGTCGATGGGACGACGACCCGCAGCCCCGGCACGCGCGCCAGCATGGGGTAGTAGTTGCCGGAGTGGTGCGTCGCCGACGCGAAGCCGACGCCGATGCTGCCCCGGAATACGAGGGGCATCGTCAGCCGTCCCATGCTCATGTATTGCATCTTGGAGGTCTGGTTGATGATCTCACCCATGGCGTCGAGGAGGAAATCCAGGAACATGAAATCGACGATGGGGCGGCCGCCAACCAAGGCCGCGCCGGTGCACAAACCGGTGAACCCCCGCTCGGAGATGGGCGTGTCGCGCAGGCGCCAGGGGCCATACGTTTCATAGAGGCCGACGGTGGTGGCCCAGTTGCCGCCCCGCTCGCCGATCCCTTCCCCCATGACGAACACCGCCGGATCGCGGGCCATCTCTTCGGACAGCCCTTCGCGCGCCGCAGCGGTAAACGTGAGCTCGCGCATCATACCCCCAGTCCGTCGCTATAGACATGGTCGAGCACGGTAGCCGGGTCCGGCCACGGGCTGTCGGCGGCGAACCGCATGGCTTCCTCGGCCTCGGCCGCCATCTCGGACTCGATCCGTTCGAGGTCGGCGGCGCGTGCCGACCCGTCGGAGAGCATGCGCTCCTTCAGGAGTGTGATCGGGCAGCGCGCCTTCCACTCGCCGACCTCCTCCGGGGTGCGATAGCCGGCGTCGCGCATGCCCTCGGAGTGGCTCCGTGTGCGGTACGTCCTGCACTCCAGGAGCGTCGGACCCTCACCGGCGCGCGCACGGCGCACCGCCTCCTCCGCCGCCTGGTAGACGGCGATGATATCGTTGCCGTCGACGGACACGCCGGGCAGGCCGTAGACGCCGTGCCGCTCGGCCACGTTCGTGTTGCGCGCTACTGTGGCGAAGGGGACTTCCGTCGCGTAGAGGTTGTTCTCGCAGACGAAGAGCACGGGCAGATCCCAGATGGCGGCCATGTTGACGCCCTCGTGGAACGCGCCGTTGTTGACCGCCCCGTCCCCGAAGAAGGCCGCGCTGACGCGGTCCGTCCCCATCATCCTGAAGGTGTACCCCGCTCCCGTCGCCATCAGCATGCTCGGGCCCACGATGCCGCTAGTGCCCATCAGGCCGAGTTCCGGCGCGAACAGATGCATGCTTCCCCCGCGTCCGCGCGACACACCCGTGGAGCGCCCTAGCAACTCGGCGATGAGCGCGCGCGGCGTGACTCCCTTAGCGAGCGCGTGACCATGCCCCCGATGCGTGCTGAAGATAACGTCGTCCGCGCGCAAGTGGGCGCACACACCCGTCGCCACCGCCTCCTGGCCGATGTACGTGTGACAGGCCCCCGGAATCAACCCCTTCTGGTGTGCCCTGACTAACTGCTCCTCGGTGCGCCTGATCCGCAACATCTGTCCATACAGAGAGAGCAACTCTGTTTGGGTTAGGGGGACGCTTGGTGCACTTACCATGTCTGATCGTTCTCCTTCCGCGCCGCGGACCCGCACCCGGCATAGCGATTACCGGCGCCGCCGGCCGCCGATCCAGGCCTGCTACCCTGGCGGCGCGCGCTACTCTTCTTCCTATGCCTCCAAAGCATTGTCGTATCTGGCGCGTCCACTCCTGATGGCGTCGTGGACCAGCCGCTCGCCACCGGGCAAGTGGTCTCGCAACAACTCCGTCGCCACTTTCACGTCGTGCCGGGCCAGGGCGGCCACGATGTCGTTGTGGCCATGCACCGCCTGCGGCAAGTCCTCCACGGTGGCCTCGGCGATGCCCAGGGCCGTCTCGATCAGAGGGGCGAGCGGCTCCCAGGCATTGGAGAGCGCGCGATTGCCCGACAGGCCGATGATGAGGCGATGGAAGGCCATGTCGGACGTCGCCACCGTCTGCACCTGCCCCGCCGCCATCGCCGCTTCCATGCGGTCGATGAGCGTGTTGAGGGCGGCCACGCCTTCCGCGTCTATGCGCCGCGCCGTCTGCTCGATGGCATATGTTTCGAGCAGCAGGCGGCACTCGTAGATGTCGTGTATGTCCTGTTCGGTGACGCCGACCACGTAGGCGCCGCGACGAGGCTCGATGCGCACCAAGCCCTCGCGCTCGAGTTGCGCGATTGCCTCGCGCACAGGCAGCCGGCTCACGCCGAACATCGCGGCGAGAACTGGCTCCTTCAGGTGGGCACCGGGTGCCAGCTCGCCGACGACGATGGCGCGACGCATCGCCTCCACCACCCGTTGCCACAGCGCTTCCGGCTTCATGACCTCAATACTTGGCGCATTCATTTTCTTTATACCTATCTTAACTCTGTGAGCCCACGCATCTTTCGCCGATTGCCGGATATGACCGTGAAGTGGTAACTGTAGACAGTATACCCATGACCGGGCTACTATTAGTTCGTCAAGTCTTCTTTGGACAGGTGAAAGCCGTGGATTGAGCGCACCGCAACTGTCAAAACGTCGGCTGACGGACTACTAGTGGGTCACGCCCCAATTAACTGGAGTTGGTCACGTACTACCCTCTGCTGGTCAATGAGCGTCATAAGGCGGGTAATAGTCGCGAAGGACCATCACGTGTCAATCCCACGTAAATGGGGCGTGACCCACTAGTGAGCGGCCGTCTGCGGTCGGCGCCGTTCGCCCAGGCCTCTCGCTAGTCATCCGCGGCGCCGCGTGTGGCCGGCCACGCGATGTGGCCGCCCGCGTTCAGGGCCAGGTTGCCGCCATCCACGGCCAGGAGGTGACCACTGACGAAGGCCGACGCGTCGGAGGCCAGGAAAATAGCGGGGCCGACGAGGTCCGCCGGCTCGCCCAGCCGCCCCAACGGGATACCTTTCAGTAGGTGCTGCTCGAAGGCGGGATAATCCCACCCCGTCGACGTCTCGATTGTTCCCCACCCCGTCGTACGGATCTGCGCCGGCTGTATGGCGTTCACGCGGATGTGATGCGGGCCCCATTCGACAGCCAGTTCGCGCGTGAGCTGATTGACTCCCGACTTGGCGACGCTGTGGACTAGGTTGCCGCGGCCCAGCGCCGAACTGCCCGCGATGGAACTGATATTGACGATGCTGCCGCCGCGCCCGCGAGACATCATGCGCTTGCCCGCCTCGACGGAGCACAAGAACGTCCCCGTCAGCGAGATGGACAGGACGCGCTGCCACTCGTCGAGACCGAGGTCCTCGGGCCGCTTTCGAGCGCCGATACCGGCATTGTTTATCAGGATGTCGATGTGGCCGAACGTGCGGTCGAGCGTCGCGAAGAGGGCCCGGATATCGTCCGGCCGGGAATTGTCGCAGACGGCGGCCACGCCGCGCCGGCCCAACCCGCGAATCTCTTCGGCCGTCGCCTCGGCGCCCTCGCGGTCGATGTCGCCGGCCAGCACATCGGCGCCGGCGGTCGCCAGCCCTACGGCCATGGCATGGCCCAACCCACCCCGAGCGCCGCCCCCCGTGACCAACGCGACCTTGCCGCTCAGGTCGAACATATCCATCCCCATCGCACCCATCTACATACTACTCACTCTGCCGACGCCCATCGGGGCACCTGCCGGTCCGGCCTCAGTTCATCGCGCCGCCTAGCCGCGCGGCGCCGCGACACCGTTCACGCTGGGGGGCAAAGCGTCCCCGCGCACCGCCCCGGCCACTATCTCGGCCACCCGCGACCGCAACGTCCGCCCCGCGCGCACGCTCGCCGACGCGACGTGACTCGTGATGACCACGTTGTCCATCCCGAGCAGCGGGCTATCATCGTCGATGGGCTCGGGGTCGGTCACATCCAGGGCCGCGCCGCCAAGCTTGCCGCTACGCAGGGCCTCGACCAGCGCGGGCGTCCGCACGATAGTCCCGCGCGCGACGTTGACCAACAACGCGCCGTCCTTCATCCGCGCGATTGTGTCGTCGTCGACGAGGCCGCGCGTTTCGGCGGTGCTGGGCAAGTGCAGGGTCACTAGGTCACTCTCCGCCCAGAGCCGCTCTAGCGGCACGCGTTCGCAGCCCAGGGCGCGCGCGTCGTCAGCCGGCAGCAGCGGGTCATAGGCCAGGATGCGCGGCTTGAAGGGGACTAGGCGTCGGATGACCTCGCGCCCGATGCGCCCGCACCCGATGACCCCGATGGTCATGTCGCGCAACGCCCGGAAATTCTCGATCGCGAGCGGGGCACCCCAGTGCCCCGCTCGGATGCCCACCGTCAGGCGCACCGTCTGGCGCGTCAGCGACAAGATGAGGGCCAGCGTGTGGTCGGCCACCTCGTCGATGCAATAGTCGGGGACGTTATACACCGGGATGCCACGCTCCACCGCCGCCGCCAGATCCACGTTGTCCACCCCGATGCCGTAGCGCACGATCAGTCTGGCGCGATCCATCGCCGCGACCGCGCCGGCACCCAGCGGCGCGAACTGCGTGATGACGTAGTCGGCACCCTGGACGAACGCGCTTGCCTGCTCCTCGGTGCGGCACTGCGCGGCGTCTACCTGGCAACCAAGTGGCTGTAAGGTGGCCCGCTCCAGGTCCAACTCTCCGAACGTGTAATCCGTCACCACCACTCGCGGCATCGCCGTCTCCACCCTTCATCCGTCCTCTCTAGTGTCGTGCGTGACTACTCTTTTATTTAGCGTCGTACACCCGTCATAGCTCACCATCTCGATCGCTATGCGACCACTCCGTGCCCGGAGATTTTAAGGCAAGTTCAGGGGTAACGTGAGCCCCCCATCGGCGAAGAGCACATGGCCGGTGACGTACGACGACGCCGGAGAGGCGAGGAAGAGGGCGACCTCGGCCATCTCCTTCGGCCGGCCGACGCGTCCCAGGGGGATATGTTTGCCCATCTCCTCAACGTCGAACTTGCCGTGATCGCGCTCCACGTAGATCGACCCCGGGGCAATAGCGTTGACGCGGATGCCGTCGGGCGCGAGAAGGCGAGCGACCGCGTGAGCATGTTGATGCCGCCCTTACTGGCCGCATAGTGCGCGTGCGCGTGGTAGGCCTGGATGCTATGCACCGAGCTCAAGAGGACGATGCTGCCGGGATAGCCCCGCTCCCGCATATGCGCGGCCACGGCGCGGGCGCAGAAGAACATGCCTTTCAGGTTAATGTCCAGGGTACTGTCCCATTGCTCCTCGGTCAGGTCGAACAGGGGCTGAGGGTCGGTGAGCCCGGAGTTGTAGACCAGGATATCGACATGGCCCAAGGTCTGAATGGCCTCGGCGACGAAGGCATCGAACTGGCCCACATCGCGCGCGTCGACCGGGCGGATCGGCGCGAGCCGGCCCGCGGTGCAGGCGGCCTCCTCGAGCCGGCGCGCCCCGTCCGCGTTACCATGGTAGGTCGCGGCAAGCGTCGCGCCGTTGGATAGGAAAGCGCGGGCGATCGCGGCACCGATACCGGTGCCCGCCCCCGTGATGAGGACCGCTTGCCCCGTAAAATCAGCCATCCCTGCTTCTCTCTCCGGCATCGCAGCCGGCTCGACGCAGGCCACATTATTTGCAGTATAGAGGAGGCAAACGTATACTGTCAACAATCTGCGAAACACGGGGGGCGCATGGACGCGATCACTATCCCGATGCGCGAGCGATTGACGCGCGAGAATCTGCACGGCGTCTGGGCGGCGATCGCCACGCCGTTCGACCAGGACGACCGCTTCGACGAAGGCGTCTTCCGCGAGAACCTGCGCCGCTTGCACGCGGCCGGCGTCCACGGCATCTACACGACCGACAGTGACGGCGAGTTCTACGCCGTGGATCTCGACGAGTTTAAAAGGATCGTCGATGTCTTCGCCGACGAAACGCAGCGCCTGGGCCTCCCCGCGCAGGTCGGCGTGACCTGGTGTAACACGCGGGGGATGGTCGACCGCCTGCGCTACGCCGCCGTCCGCGGTATCCTGGGCGCGCACGTCGGCCACCCGTTCTTCATGCCCATGACGCCGGAGTCGTACTGGGCCTTCTGGCGCGATATGCAGGGCGCCGTGCCGGACTGGTTCGCCCTGATCCACTACAACACGCCGCACGTCCACAACTACCAAGTCGGGGACGACTACGCCGTGCTACTGTGCGAGATCCCCAACCTCGTCGGCACGAAACACGTGGGCTCCGACATCGGCGAGTTCCTCACTTTGATGGCGCGCGCCCCCCAACTCAGCCATTTCACCGGCGAGCACGCCATGACTCCGTATATGATGTTCGGCGCGCGCGGCGTCTACTCGTGGTTCGTCAACTTCAACGCGCCGTACGTCGTCGCGTGGTACGACGACATCGCGCATGGCCGCTGGGCACAGGCGCGCCATCGCCAGGAACGGATGCACGCCTTTAGCCTGGCCAAAGAGATTTTGACCGGCGCGGGTAACCTGCACGGCATCGTCAACAAAGCCATGGCCGTGGCGTCGCCGTTCCTGGCACCGCACAACTGCACGCGCCGCCCCTATCTGCCGATCCCCGACGAGATCGTGGAGCGGTTCCGCCGGCGCGTGGAGGAGGAGTGCCCCGATCTGCTGTGGCAGGGTTGATCATACGCTCGGGGCGGCTGAACTACGGCGACGGTCGTAGGCGCCAGACGCTCCCTCCAAGTTCCAGGGCGTAGGCGGACCCGTCGAGGGTTGGTTCGACGGCGACGGCCACGCGCGGTCCATCATCGCCGCCGGGCCGCTGCCACTCTCTCGCGCCCGACGCGAGGTGATACATCCCCTGCGCGGTGGCGGCCACAAGACCGGATGCTCCCCGCAACGCGGCGAGATCGTCGATAGTCGGGCGATCGGGCGCTACGGCATATCCCACCGGCTGCCGGCTCGACGGCTGGCCAGAGGCGACGGCCATGGGGCCATAGAACTGCGCGGCGATGGCGGTGTACCACGAGCCGTCCCACGTCGCCGTCGCGGGCAGTGCGATGGCGGCGTGACGCACCGCGCCCTCGTGCTCAATCGCACGCACCCAGCGCTCCCCGACTGTGCCGTGCCACACCTCGACGCGGGCGCTGTCGGGCGCACCCATGGCGACGAAGATGCGTCCATCGCCGCCGGCCGGCGCCATGGACACGGCCAGGACCTCTTTTCCTCGCCAGGGGACATCGAGCGGGCGCCAGTGCCGCAGGTCGTCGCGCGCGCCCATGAGCGTCCCATCGTCCCGGGCAATGACTGTCGGCGCGGCGGCCACGCCTGTCATGGGCGGCGGGAGAGCTAGCAGCCGGGTAGGTTGCTCGTATAGCTGCTCCCAGGCCGCCGCGTCCCAGCGCCGCCGCCAGACACCCTCGGGCAAAGCAGCGTACAACGCGGGCTTGCCATCGGGGAGGATGGCCGCCGCCATATCGGTCACCGCCAGTGACGGCAGCCCGTCATCATCCGCCCAGGTCCTGCCATGGTCGTCCGACCAATAGACGCCTTCTCCCACGCCAAAAGTCACCATGGCGCCATCGCCGGCAAGAGCGGGGGACAGCGCCAGGCCGCTCAGGCGGCGCGCGGCCACGTTGCCGGCGGCAGGCTCCCACCGCGACAGGTCGTCCGTGGAGCGCCACACGCCGTCACGCGAGAGGCCAGCGAGCGCCGGGCCGCCGGGACACGTCATGGCCACACAGAGCGCCCCCGACGCCTGGCTGCACTGCGCCCAGTGATCGCCGGCGTCGCGCGACACGTACACCCCCGACTCGGCGATCGCCAGCATAGTGTGGTCCTCCTTATAAGTAGGGGAGAGGGCCAGCCCATTGACGCATGCGTCGCGCAGGGATTCGCCGAGCGGGTGCCAAGTGCGGCCTCGGTCGAGCGAACAAAAAATCCCGGCGCCGTCGGTCCCCGCGAAGAAGGCCACTCCGTCGCCGTCGTCGGGCGTGATGACCAGGCATTGCACGAGGGTGGAGCCGGGGGGAGAGGCTATCTCGCGCCAAGCGCGGCCGCCATTCTGGCTGCGGTAGACGCCCGTGCTTGTCGCCACGCAGACCGTTTCGTCGCGCTCATATTGAGGAGAGATGGCCAGCACATGCGTGTCCAGATCCAGCAGCCCGAAGGTACACGCCTCCCAGCTCGCGCCGCGGTCGCGGGAGACCAACACGCCGTCGCCCATCGTCGCCGCGAAGGCCACGCCGTCGTGCGCGAAGCGCGGCGACAGGGCGAGGGCGACGGTCTGAATGGCGCCTCCGGCACCCTGGCCGGCTCTCCATGTGGCGCCGTTGTCGGTTACACGATAAAGGGAGCCGTTGAGGGCGGCGGCCAGGACCAGCCCGTCCTGGTCGAAACTCGGTGAAACAGCGACGGCGCCGACCGCGACGTTTCCATCGACCGCGCTGGCGCGCCGCCAGGTACGGCCGCCATCACTCGAACGATGGAGGCCCGTCAGCGTGGCGGCGAAGGCGGTGCTGTCGCGCGCGAAGGTGGGCGACACGGCGAGGTCGATCACCGCGCCGCCGGTCGCGCCGCCCACGCGTTCCCAGAGATTACTCATCACCGATCCACTCGCCGTTCATGCGCCCGCGCTTCGACACCGATGTGATGTGACATCAGGCGCGCTCGATGATCGGCAGCACTATATGCGAGGGGCGTGTACGGTCGTGGTACACGCGGTTGACTGCCTGCACAAAGTCATCCGGGCCTTCGCGGGCGATCGTCCCGCCTGTATTAGTGTTACGGTCGAAGCGCGGGAAATTGCTGCTCGACACGTCGAGGCGTACGCGATGTCCCGCCGCGAAGACATTGGCCGTGGCCCACAAGTCCAGATGTAGCTCGTAGGTCCGCCCCGGCTCGAGCGGCGACGGGTGGGAGAGCGAGTCACGGTAGCGCGCCCGGAGGATGCCTTCGGTCAAGATTTCGGCCCGTCCATCCGGCGCTACGTCGATCAATTTGCCGGTGAAGTCGGTGTCACGGGCCGAAGACGAGACATGCAGGACCAATTCGACCGGCCCGATGACTTCGAGGGGGCGCGTCAGCGGCGCGGTCGTGTAGCAGAGCACGTCGTGGCGCGTCTCCACCGGACGCTGGTCGCGCGGGCCCATATTGGCGCCGACGCTCGCCCCTGGCAACAACGTGGGGCCGCCGAGTGTCGGGGTCAGGTTACGCGGATCGTACAGATAGACATCGTCGGGCTCGGTGGCGGGCGGCTCCGGCGTAAGGACGCCGTCGCCGTGGAGGCTGTTTGCATGCCCGCCGCTGTGCAAGTAATAGGGCCGGTAGATCGTGTCCGGCAGCGGCCAGTCGTCCTCGTCGCGCCAGACATTGGCGCCCATGACGAACAGCCGTACCGGGCGCTCGCCCGCGAGCCCGTTGTCGATACCCTTCAGGATATGGTCGAACCAGCGCAGTTGCACGCCCGTTAGGTCCATCACCTCGCCGCCGGCCCTGAATCCATACCCGCGCTCGGCGTAGATACTGCCGAATACCCCATGCGACCACGGCCCAATGAGGAGGCGTTGCCCCGTGCGCGCGAGGGCGGAGCCGCCGCGGGCCTTCATACCGCGGTAGTTGGCTAACGTACCGCCCAGGAAGATGTCGTACCATCCCCCGATGCTGAGGGCGGGCGCGGTCATCCGCTCGTAGTGGTCGCTTGGGGCAATCCGCCGCCAGTAGGCGTCGTCGTCCGCGTGGTCTAGCCATGTGACATAGTATGGCGCTGCGCGCAGGATAGAGGCCATGTCGACGAGCGGCGCACGTTTATACAAGTCATTCAGCGTATCCACGGCGTCGATCAACAGTTCGCGGTTCTCCGCTGCCGCCACGCCCGGCGCGACGCTACGTTCGATGGTGGTGAGTGCGAAGCCTAGTGCCCAGTTGAGATTGAAACCAAGTTCGAAGGCGCCGCCCTGATACGTCCAGCCGTCGTGGTAGTCGGCCGCTGTGATGAAGGGAGCCATAGCCTTGAGCGCCGGTGGGGATGTCGTCGCCGCGAGCCATTGAGTCGCGCCGACGTACGATCCGCCGATCGTTCCCACGGCCCCTGTCGACCACGGTTGAGACGCCGCCCAGGCTAGAGCGTCCGCGCCGTCCTCGGCCTCGTGGATAAACGGCTCGAATTGGCCGGCCGAGGCAAAGCGGCCTCGCACGTCCTGGACGACGACGGCGTACCCCGCATTGGCCATGCGTACGATATCCGTTACGCCCGCCAGGTCCTTGTTGTATGGCGTACGCTGGACGAGCGTCGGCAGGCGCTCCTCGGTATCGGGGCGGTAGATGTCCGTCGCGAGCGCGATCCCGTCGCGCATCGGCGCCATCACGTTCTTGTCGATGACGAGGCGGCTAGCCATTCAGACGAGTCCTTTCGCTTTAGTGTACATGTAGGGTATCGGCTCTCCAACTCTGGTCGGGTCTAGCCCGCGGCGCGTGCCAGCACGACCGGCATCTCTACGATCGGTAGTCGATGGCGTCGAGCAGGGCGTCGAAGTTGCCTGGCAGAGGGGCCGCCGCCGCCTTCGTCAAAGTCGCGCCGTAAGCAACCATGTTGAGCAGCAGTCGATCGGCCGCCGGGTGGCGGTCCACGTTCTCCAGGACGCGCAGGCTGTTCAGCAGGAAGCGCCCCGCCCCGAACGGGTACGACGCTGCCACCAGGCCGGAGGCATAGCCCGACATGACGCGCTCCGTCATCGAGGCGTACCCGACGGCGAAGAAGGCCGCGGCGACGTCGTCGGGCTCCTGTTGCCCCTCGAAGACGTAGCGCGGGATCACGGAGCCGTAGTAATCCCAGTCCATGATGCCCGCGGGCGGCAGCCCGGCGAAGAGGGGATGCCGCCCAGCCACGTCCTCGCGGTGGTAGAGCCAGTTACTGAACTCGTGGCAACGCCCTTTCACCGCGAGCGGGAGCCGACCCACCGCGTCGTCGCCGCGTCGGAAGGCCGACGGCGTCAGGAAAAGGGCCACGCCGCCCCGCGCAACCCGCCCGGCCAGGGCGCGCCAGGCGGCGTCCGTCGAGGCGTCCTCCGATGGCTCGCCGACGAGGATAGTCTCGCGGGTGCCCGACGGCGCGTCGTCGAAGCGGCGACAGTCGACGCCGTGGGACTGCAGCCACGCCCGCACGCGGTCGTCCACGGCCCAGAGCGTGACCGAGGTAGGCGCGGACGGCGGGGCGGGCGCGTCGGAGACCCTGAACGCCACCCGATTGCCCGCCGGGCTGCCGCCTTGCTCCAACTGGGCGGCCAGCGTGTAGGGGCCGGGCGGACCGTCGAACCGCGCCTCGCCCTTGTAGACCGGCACGGCCAGCGGTCCGTCGCCACCAGCGGTCGGCACGGGGATCGTCACCTGTATGGATCTCTCCCACACCGGCCCGTCCGGCCCGACGATACGTAGGCGCGCGGGGTAGGCGCCGGGCGGTAACACATCCTCGTTCGCCAGCACGGCCTCCACCGTGACTGTCCGCCCCGCATACACATGCCCCGGCTCCACGAAGAGGCACCAGCGCAGCGGTGCGAACCCATCCTGCAGGGCGTCGACGATGCCCGGCTTCCACTCGCGCCAGAGCGTCCACAGCCCCTCGCCGGTGTATCCGTGATCCAACATACCCGTCACGTTGTGGCCGGCCATCCGAGGGTTAGAGCGGAGGAGGTTGAGCCCCAGGAGGCGCTGCCGCGCGTGCAGGCGCTGGCTCTCCCGCAACAAGTCTTGCGGGAACGGATACACGTCCTCCATCTTAAAGCGGGTCCAATCCGCCTCGAAGCGTTCGCGCATCGTCCGGTACACGAATATCTCGTCCTCGGCCAGCGCCCCCCCTGCCTGCTGGTACCGTCCCATGATCTGGACGACGTCGAGCATGCTGCCGATGCCGTATTCGGACAGGAAGACGGGCTTGGAGTCGTGCCCCACGGTGCGCAAGAACGCGTTGGTTTCGTCTGACTGGGGGACATGGGGATAGACGTGCACATCGCCGGCGCCGTCCATGTAGCCGGCCTCCCTGCGGCCGCGCGGCAAATAGAACGACCCGTCCCCCCGCTGTTCCGGTGGGGCCGCGGCGCCGTCCTGGCCCCATTCGTTGTCCCACGCGGCGCTACCCGGGTTGCTGACCGAGCCGACGCTCCAGTCACCGTCCCAGCGCCCGCTGCTGAGCAGGACCAGGCGCGTTGGGTCCAGGTCGCGCACGAGGGGCAGCATGCCCATGGCGTGCGCGAACGTCGGGCCATCCTGCGTCTCGTTGAGCAAGCCCCAGATGGCCACGCTAGGGTGGTTGCGGTCGCGCACGATCATCTCGCGCACCGAGCGGTCGAAGCGTTCGCCCAGCCGCGGCGAATCCTGCAACAGCCACGCCGCCCGCGTTTCCTCGTACACGAGCAGCCCGAGTTCGTCGCAGAAGTCGAGTTGCTCGGGCAGGGCCATGCCGGCGATGAAACGCACCATGTTGAAGCCTGCCGCCTTGGCGTAGACCAGGTCGCGGCGCACCAGATCGTGGTCGGCCGGCTCGCGCAACCCGATGGGATAGTGGTTGCCTGTGTGCGTCGAGCGCAGGAAGAGGCGCGCGCCGTTGAGGCGGAAGAATCCGCCGGTGACCCGAAAATTGCGGAATCCGCAGCGGACCGCGTGCGTATGGTGATGCGGCGCGCTGTCGCCGTCCGTTGCCCGCAGGGCGACAGACACCCTATATAGGTACGGATCGTCGAGGCTCCAGGGGCGATGGGCGGGGATGGTCACGGTCGCCGCGCTATGTGTGTCGCCCGCGGCCGCCTCAACCGTCAACGCGGTCGAGGCCAGGGTCGCGCCGTCCCGCGCTAGGCCAGCTGTGATAGATAGGGTAGCGCTCATGGGCGACCGTGTGTCGTTGCGCACCGTGATGTCCAGGTCTATGCGCCCACTGTGCATGTCGGGCTGCGCGTAGACATCCGTGACACGTACCGCGGGCACGAGCAGCAGATCCACGGGGCCTATGATGCCACCGTAATTGCGGCCGTTGCCGGGATGGAAATCCTCGGGGAGCTTTTTGTTGCTGTGGGGCGTCTGATCGAGCACGAGTCCGTCGATGGGCGTCTTGGTCGGGTTAAGCACGCGCACGGCCAAGAGGTTCTCGCCGGATACCAGCGCCTCCGTCGCGTCGAGTGCGAAAGGGGTCTCGCCGCCCTCGTGGCACCCGATGCCGCGCCCGTTGACCCAGACATCGGCGAGATAGTCGACGGCCTGGAAGCGGAGCAGAGCGCGTTCGCCCAGCGTGGGCGCGCACCCCGGGACGAACGTGGACCAGTACCAGGCCAGACCGTTTCGCCCGGGGAAAACCTGTTGGATCGTGCCGGGCACGGGCGCGTCGCGCCTGTCCACGTCCGGAACGTGGTCGGACCAGCGATCCGCGCGGCCGCGGTCGTCCGGGTCGAGCGCGAGGCTCCAGCACTTGGTGATCGCTTGGATGGTTGTCGTTCCCTCGGTAGGCATGTCCATGTGCAGGCTCCTCGTGATATTGACCTGCGACGTCGATCGCAGGTTGATCCTAACGTTGATCTACCAGCGCAAAGCCAGCCGCTCGAGGCCGCGCTGCACCATGCTGCGCTTCCAGCGCGGCGCGTCTCCGGGCGTCAGGCGCAGGCTGGGGAAGCGTCCGAGTAGGCGCTCGAGGGCGATGGGCACCTCGAGGCGCGCCAGCGCCGCCCCGAGGCAGTGATGGATGCCGTGGCCGAAGGTGCCCTGTTTGCTCGCGTCGCGCCGGATGTCGAACGCGTGCGGGTTCGGGAATCGCGACGGATCGTGGTTGGCCGCGCCCAATATGGGATAGACCAACTGGCCGCGCCTCAACAACTGGCCGCGTAACTCCACGTCTTCCGCCACCGTGCGCAGGCCGCTCTGGAAGGGGCTGTCGTAGCGCAGGGTCTCCTCGACCGCACCCGGATAGAGGAATGGATCCTGGTGCACTGCCCGCAGTTGGTCGGGATGGGTGAGCAGCGCGAGCGTCTCGCTCGCGATCAGGTTGGTCGTGGTTTCGTGCCCCGCGATCAGCATGGCCCCGCAGGTGCGCACCAGCTCGTCCTCGTCCAGGGCATCGCCCGCATCGTGCGCCGCCGCCAGCGCGCTCAGCAGGTCGTCTTGCGGCCGGCGTGTGCGCTCCTCGAGCATGGCCTGGAAGTAGGCGTTCATGCGCAGCCAGCTGTCCTGCGCCTCCAACGCGTAGGGGAAGTGGGCGTCGCCGCTGCCCAGGAAGCGCTGGATCTTGGCGGACCAGTCCTTGAATTGGTCGCGCTCCGCCGCGGGCACGCCGAGCATGCCGGCGATCACCGTCGCCGGCAGCGGGAAGGCCAGATCGCGGATCAGCTCAAGCTCGCCACGCTCTTGCGCCTCGTCCAGCATGCGGTCCACGAGGTCCTCGACGGTCGCACGCATCCCCGTGACGGCGCGCGGGGCGAAGGCCAGGTTGACCAGCCGCCGTAATCGTGTGCGCGCGGGTGGGTCCAGCTGCACGAGGCCGCCATGCTCGTAGTGCTCGATCAAGGCCGTCAACTGGCGCCGCTGTTCGAGGGGCAGCTGGCCGATGTAGTGGATGTAGCGGCCCGGTTAGAGAAGCGGCGATGGCCGCGCAAGATGGCGAGCACGTCGTCGTAGCGCGTGACGATCCAGGCCGACCAGCGCGCGCTCCAATAGACCAGCGCGTGTGCGCGCAACAGGTCATACGTGTCGTACGGACTCTCGATATAGGCCGGCGAGAGCAAGCGCTCGTCGAGATTCATTGTTGGTACCGCCGCACGATCACGGCGATGGCTTCCTGCTGCTCCGGCGTGACGGGGGCTAGCGGCGGGGCCGGATGCCCGTTGCCAAGCCCGAGCGCCGCGCACGCTGCTTTGATCGCGGTGATGGGATGGCCGTAGCGCGTGAAAGCGTACAGCTCGCGCAGCTCCGCGGCCACACGCCGCCACGTTGTCATGTCGTCAGCGAGGCGCGCGCGGTGCAGCGCGACGTACAGGTGCGGCGCGATGTTGGCCGGGCCGGGGACGAGCCCATCGGCTTGCGGCGGCGGTTCGGTGACCATCAAATTGCCGTCGCCCATCAGGACGCGGAAATTGGGTCGCCGCCGCTTGATCGGCAGCAGGCGCTGGAAGGCCTCCGCGTCGCCGGCGGAATCCTTGATGCCCAGGATGCGCGGCTCCGCGACGAGCGCGTCGACCGTTTCCGGAAGCAGCACATGATGCGTGCAGGATGGGATATTGTAGAGCATCACCGGCAGGTTCACCGCCGCTAGGATGGCCTCGACGTGCCGCCGCTGATCGTCCGGCCCGACGGGCAAGTAATAGGGTGATCCGACGACCAGCGCGTCAGCGCCTTCGTCCGCGGCCTGCCTGGCCGCGTCACAGGCCGGCCCCGTGGCGGGTAACATCAGTCCGGCAAGGACGGGCGCGCGGCCCTTGCTCGCGGCCACGGTTGCGCGCACGACCGCGCCGCGCTGTCGCGTGGTCAACCAGGCGCCCTCGCCCGTGCCGCCCAGGGCGAACAGCCCGCCGCACCCGGCGGCGAGGACGTGCTCGACGACCGTGGTGAGCGCGTTAGCATCAACCTCACCGCCGTGCTGCAAAGGTGTGATGATGGGCGGGACGACGCCGCCGAGGGTCGTGTCCCACGTCCAGACTGTGCGCGCCGCGTCCGTGATTGTCATCGGTATTCCTTACTACTGGGGTCCGGTCCAGATATCGGTGGAGGAAATGGCACGCCGAGCGAGGCGCCCAGGTCGGAGAGGATCCGCACATGATAGGCGCTGAGCGGGCAGCCCGCCGCCGCGCGCCGCCGCGCCGCGCGCAGTTCTGGCTCGCCGGGCAACAGCACCTCGGCGACGCCGTCCGTAGGCGCGACACCCTTCAGCGCGGCGCAGAAGTCGTCGACGCGGCGGCGATACGCATCCAACGCCTCGAACGCCTCGACATCGATGGCCTGGACATAGTGGCTGAGGTTGACCTGATGTTCCCAATCTTCCGTCCACCGCACGATCTGGGGCCCCCATTGAGTACCGCCAAGCAGCGAGGTCATCCACTCCACCATCGCGGCAAGGCCATACCCCTTGGCCCCGCCCAGGGGCAGCAGCAGGTAGCCGCGCAGGGCGTCGTCATCGTCGGACGGCGCGGTGACGGGGCGCCCCTGAGGGTCGATAGCCCAGCCCTCTGGGATGGTCTGGCGGGTCTTGCCCGCCAGGTGAACCTTGCCGCCCGCGACAGCGCTGGTCGCCATATCGAGGGTCAGGCCGGGGTACACGTGTCCCGGCGGCGTGGCGACCGCGATGGGATTGGTCCCGAAGAATCTCTGGCGTCCGCCGAACGGCACGACGCTCGCCTCGGCCGGCGAGAAGACCATGCCGATGCAGCCCTGCTCTGCCGCCATGCGCACGTAGTACGCGGCGGCTCCGAAGTGATTGGAGCCCATGACTAGGACGCTGGCGATGCCGGACTCCCTGGCCAGTGCGATGGCCCGCTCCATGGCGCGCACCGTGGCCACATGGCCCATGCCATGGTCGGCGTCGAGGACGCCCACGGCCGCACGGCGTCGCTCGAACCGCATGTGTGGGGTCGGGTTGATGAGGCCCAGCCGCAGTCGGCGCGCGTAGATGGTGAGTAGGAAGACACCGTGCGTATCGACGCCGCGCAGGTTGGCGTCGACGATGACATCGGCGGCCAGCCCCGCGTCGTCCGGCGCCATCCCCGCCCGGAGTAGGACCTCCGCAGCGAAGGCGCGTAGGTCGGCGGCAGCGATGGTCATCCCGTCTGGTACTGTCGGTTCGTTATCCTTCACGCTTTACATGTCCTTCTTGCCCTGTCTAATTGGGTAATAAGGATGGCGTCGTCTGGGTGGCGCACAGGCGTCGGCAGGAGGGGCAACCCATCGCGTATCAACACCTTAGCAGAATGTTACGTGTACAGTCAACTGTTGACAAAGTGTGCGAATGATGCTTTGATGTAAGAATCGTACGCGGCGCCGCGACGAGCAGGGCACAGGTTGCTCTCTACACGCGGATTTATACTTGACGCTCCTTTCTGCTTACTGTAGACTGTCAACACTAAGCCGCTCTATGCGCCGGCGCGGATCACCGTGTCGAGCGTGTACCACTAACAGGGAGGGAGAGCAGCGCCACAGCTACAATGCGCGCGGGCGACGGGGACGACAGTGACGTCATCTAAGGTCTTTAATCCTTCGTACATAAAGGAGGGCGAGCTATGGAAGCACAGAAGACAAGCCGACGCGATTTCCTCAAAGTAGCCGCCGGCGCCGTCGGCGCCGGCGTGACGGTCGCCAGCGGGCTGGACGCAGGTGTCAAGGCGTCCGCCGCGACGACGAGCGTGCGCACACAAGCGGTCGAATCGACCGGTACCATGTGGGGGCTGAACTACGCGCCCCACGTCCAGTCCTATCACCGCATGGCCGACCTCTTCAAGAAAAAATACGGCTCGACCATTACGGTCCAGCCGCAACCCTACGGCTATACCAACTTGATCGCCGCCCTCGCGGCGGGCACGCAGCCCGACATAGTTTGCCAGAACGGCCAGTTGATCTCCGCGCTGGTCCTGCAGGGCGCGCTGACGGAGCTCAGAGATTCCGTCTACAAGCACAATGGCACCTGGCCCTGGCAGAAATACTTTGTCGGCGACGCGGTGGTGCCCTTCTCGCTGGGCGATAAGATCTATGGTATACCACTCGAAACCGACGGCGGCCTGGGCTCGGTGGTGAACGTGCCTGTCGACGCCGTCAAGAAGGCCGGTCTGGCCCACAAGTATCCCCCGACCAACGGTCAGCAGTTCTTCAACAGCTTCGACGATTTGTTCGCCCTGGCCAAGGCGCTGCAGGTCAAGCAGAACGGCAAGGTCAAGCGATGGGGCCTATCCGGCGAAGGCTGGGACCTGGCGACGATCGGCGGCATGATGTACACCATGGGCACGGCGCCGTTCGTCGAAGAGACGGGGAAGTTCAACTTCAATACGCCGGCCGGCATCCGCGTCATGCAATTGCACGCGGAGATCCCGGTCAAGATGGGCATCGAGAAGGAATGGAACGATAGCAGCGCCGTCATCGACGAGGCTCTCAACGGCAACGCTGCTCTCACCCTGGGCAACGGGGCGCCTGTCACCTTCGGCAAGCAGTACGGCTATGACTACGAAGGCGCTGGGATGCCCAAGATCGACGGCAAGACCCCGCAGGCCTTCGGGGAAGGCCAGGGCTGGGGCATCGTCGGACCCATCAAGTCGCAGCACCCGAACCTGCAACTGGCGTTCTTGCGCATGATGGACACCCGTGAGGGGCAGTTCGCGTTCGACCTGACGTACGGCGGCGTGACTGTCGTTGCCTGGAAAGACATCCTGCTGCACGACACGTCGCGCTTCCATCCCGCTAACAACACCAATCCGCAGTATGTGTCGGCCAGGAAACCCCTGACAAACCTGGTGCTCGAGAACGCCCACTACATCGGCCGGGCCGGATACATCGACCGCGTCGACGCGGCAATCTTCACGGCCTGCCAGTCCGTCCGTTCGGGCAAGCTGAACTCTGCGCAAGCCATGGCTCAGGTACAGCACACCTGCGAGGCGCAGTACCGGCAGTACAAGATCGACCTGACCAACCTGCAGTAGACGGCGCGCTGCGGCGTATGAGCGGACGCGCGGGCAGTCATCCCGCACGTCCGTCCCGCCGCCCTACTGCCGTCCCTCTCGTCTGAGCGGATATGCGTACAGGGAGAACGATGATAGCTATCGCCGACCGTCCGCGGTCACGGGATATCGGATACCGGCTGCGCAAGGCGTCGCGTGGCGGGAAGTTATGGTTTGTGCTGGCCGCGGTCGTGCCCATGATCGTCTGGTACTCTATCTTCTCGATCTGGGCGCTCGTGCAGGGTCTCAAGCTGTCCTTCACCACTTATCACCTGGTGAATCCCAACCTGAACAGGTTTATCGGGTTCAATAACTTCCGGTACGTGCTCCAGGACCCCCTCTTCGCCCATGCGCTCGGCAATAGCGCCCTGTGGGGCTTGATGAGCAACGGCGTGGGCATCCCCCTCTGCCTAGGTATCGCGGTATGCCTGGTGAGCGTGCGGCGTGCGCGCAACCTGTATCAGACCCTGATCTTCCTGCCTGTTGTGCTCTCGCTGGTCTCCGTGGTCGTGCTGTTCCGTTACCTCCTCGATACGCAGAACGGCCCCATCGACAATATCCTGGCGCAGTTGCACCTGCCGACATCGACGTTCATGGATAGCGAGCACACCGCTCTCCCGACCCTCGTCGGCTTCGCCATCTGGAAAAACTGGGGCAGCACCATCGTCATCCTGACGGCGGGGTTGTTGAACATCCCTCAAGAGATGTTGGAGGCCGCGCAGATCGACGGAGCGAATGCCTGGCAGCGCTTCTGGCGCGTCACGTTGCCGCTGTTGCAGCCGACGCTCAACTTCGTGCTGATCTTCGGCGTGATCGGCGCGTTGCAGGTCTTTACCGAGCCCTGGGTGATGACCAATCAGCAAGGCGGCCCCAACTACGCGACGTACGTGCTCAACATGTATATCTATCAAGTCGGGATCGGCAACCTGCAGTTCGGCCAAGCCGCGGCAGCCGCGATGATCGAGTTCGCTATCACGCTGTTCCTCACGCTCGGGGTGCTGCGCGCGCTGCGCCTCAAGTGGTCCTACTGAGCGGCGCCGAACATCCCGCGTACCGAGGAGCGAGGAGGAAGGATAACCGATGAACACAACCACGGTCGGGGATCGGTCGCGGGCATCTGCGGTTAGCGCGCGCGCGATGCTGTCCAGGCGCGCCCCGCGCGTGCGGTGGGGACAGGTTGTCGCGCATACCGTCTTGATCGTCGTTGCGCTGGTAGCGTTGCTGCCGCTGGTGTGGTGCGTGTTCGCCTCGTTCAAACACTTCAAGGAGTTGGTGTCGTCCACCGCCTTGTTACCCCAAGTGTGGACGCTGGATTCGTACAAGGCGGTCTTCGACTTGGGCAGCCTGTGGACCGGTTTTCGCAATACCATCATCGTCACCGGCAGCGTGACGGCGGCGACGGTGTTCACCTCCACCCTGGAAGGCTACGTCTTCGCCAAGTTCGACTTTCCGGGCAAGAACATCCTATTCACGATCCTTTTGGCGACGATGATGGTGCCGTTCTTTGTGGTGCTGATCCCCCTGTACCTCATCATCAGCGGCTTCGGCATGACTAACCACCTGACGGGTCTCATCGTCCCGGGCCTCTTCAGCGCGTTCGGCGTCTTCCTGATCCGTCAGTTCATGTTTAACGTGCCCAACGAACTGATCGAAAGCGGGCGCATCGACGGAGCGTCGGAAGCGCGTATTTTCGCGCAAATCGTCGTTCCGCTCGCGCGCTCTCCCATGGCGGCGCTAGGTATCCTCACCTTCCTGGGAGTCTGGAACGACTTTATCTGGCCCCAGGTGGTGCTGACCACGCAGGACCGGCAGACCCTGCCAATCGTTATCAACGGTCTGCAGGGCCTCTTCTGGCAGAACTACGATTACCTGATCACCGCAGCGGTCGTCTCGGTGGCGCCGCTGATGGTCGCCTATATCTTCGGATCGCGGTACATGATCCAGGGCATCGCCATGACTGGGCTGAAAATGTAGGACGCCGTGGGTGATGGTGGATACACCACGCCTGAATAGCAGTGGCAACGGGCGCGAGCCAAGGAGGTGATAGTCAACGTGGACACAACGGTTTTCCTTACCCGATCTCGTAGGTCGGCTATACATACCATCGCCACAGTGATCTCGGCGCTTCTTCAGTAAATATCGAGTATTCGGAGGAAGGTCCATGACAGGCACATTGAATCGACGGCGCTTACTCCGCACCACTGTATCCGGCGGTCTTCTCGCGCTGGCACTCACGCTCACGCTCGCTATCGCGCCCCACGCGCAGACGCGTGTGCGTGCTGCTGCGGCGCCGGTCGCGCCCACGCCAATCTCCTATCGTTTCGACGGCGTTTTGACCGCCGGCGCCCACGCCGGCGCCGTGTTGCACGGTTGGATGAGCGGCATGCAAGACAGCACAGGGGTGCTCACCGCGACCCTCACCACCGACGTGTTGCCCCGGCTGAAGGCGGGCTGCGCCCCCTATGTCGACTTCGGGCCGGCCTGTGGGTTACCGCCCACCGCTAACGTGGGTGGCCGCATCGTGGGCACGGGGCCAGCCGCGACAACTGCGCTTACGGCTAGGGGCCTTGGCTGGACATGGGTACTCGCCGGCGCCGCAGGTGGCGCGGCCAACGCGTGGGCCGGCGCGTTGCTGCAGGGCAGCGCCAATATCGGCACGTGGACGCTGACCCCGCAGGTGGCGACGGTCCACATCGATTTGGGCCTCAAGTCAGACGCCAAGAGCAAGGGCAAAGTGTCGTTGAACGGAGCCGTGGATCTCGGCGTGACGGCCTCCGGCTGGGCCATCGGGACGTATAGTCCGATCAACGGTACCCTGCCCAGCATCGTGCAGGGATACGTGAATGCCAAAAAGTCCTCCATCGAGGCGGAGTTGCCCATGGGCAGCAGGGGCTCCGTCCTGATAACCGGATGGTCGCGACCCGGCTTCAACGTGCTGAATTGGACCGGGAGCTTCGTCGGCCCAGCAGCAGGTCAGCATGGAACCTGGCTCGGCCAGGGCTAATTCACGACCAGACGATCCCCTCACCTCCGGCCCCTCTTCTGAACGTGGGAGAGACCAGGTGGGCTGCCGGCCCGCAACTAGAGCCGAGAGACCAATCCGTACGGGTCGGAGGTGAGTGGTCACGCCCAACGCGGATGAAATACACCCGAATGACATGGCCTGGACACGCGAACCGCAGGATGGATCAGCGGTAGCCAATCTATCCCGCGCTTCATTAGCGAGGGGAGAATCCTGTCATGCAGACACCAATGCTGACGCCCACGACGACGGCGGAGGACATGGCCAAGAGCCGTTCATGGGTCGGGCCATTGGTTTCCGCCGCCGAGAAGCTACCGGTCTCCTTTTTCTATGACGGGAAGGAAATAACCGGCATCCCTACCGCGTGGGCTCCTACGCTCCAGAAACGGCGTATCGATGCCAACCTCATAGAGACAATCTTCGAGGGCAACGACCACGCAACCGGTCTGCAAGTACAGCTTGAGTGTCTCGAATATCTCGACTATCCAGTTGTCGAGTGGACGGCGTGGTTCGCCAACACGGGTGATCAGCCCACACCGCCGCTCCGCGACATCCTCGCGCTACAAGCGACGTTCGAGGGGACCTCGCCCGTCGTACACCACTGCAACGGCGACTTCAACAGTGAGGATGGCTACACGCCGCGAGAAATTCCCCTGCGCGCCGGAGACGCCCTCACGCTCGCCCCTAATGGCGGCCGCTCGTGCGACGGCGCCTTCCCGTACGCCCGCATCGCGTTCGAAGGGTGCGGCCTGACCATAGCCGTGGGCTGGCCCGGCCAGTGGGCGGCTCGTTTCAGCGGCGGGGACAGTGGCGTGTCTGTCGCGGCGGGCCAGGAAAAGACAAACCTGCGACTGATGCCCGGAGAGAGCATCCGCACCCCGCGGATGACCATCATGTCGTGGACAGGCGACACCCCCCGGGCCGTCAACCTGTGGCGTCGCTGGTACAGAGACCATGTGCTCCCGCGACCCGACGGCCGGCCGCTGACGCCGTTGCTGACGGCATCCGCCACGGATGAGGGCGAGGAGTACACGGCCGCCACGGAGCAGAATCAACTCCGGTACCTGGACAAATTCAAGGACGCGGGATTCGACTACGACGTGTGGTGGATCGACGCGGGATGGTATCCATGCTACAACCAGGACCACGAGCGCAAGTGGTGGCTAACCGGGACGTGGAGCCCTGACCCGGAGCGATTCCCCCGCGGCCTCAAACCCGTGTCCGACCACGCGGCTCAAAATGGTGCCGACTTCTTGCTCTGGGTCGAACCCGAGCGGGTGACCCGCGACACCTGGCTCTTCACCAATCATCCAGAGTGGTTGCTGCATACCAAGGAAGGCGACGGGTCAGTTTCGCGATCCTTTTTGCTCGATCTCGGCAATCCGCACTGCCGCCAGTGGTTGACCGATCATGTGTGCGCGCTGATCCAGGACAACGGCATCAAAATCTACCGGCAGGATTTCAATTTTCCTCCCTTGGCGTTCTGGCGAGACAACGACGCGGAGGACCGCCAGGGTATCAAAGAAAACCTCCACGTGCAAGGTTACCTGCGCTACTGGGACGATCTGCTGGCGCGCAATCCTGGCCTATGGATTGACTCGTGCGCGTCGGGCGGCCGCCGCAACGACCTTGAGACCATGCGCCGGTCGGTCCCCTTGCATTACACGGATTATGGGTATGGCATCCATCCTGTCAAACTGGCCTTCCACCATACCCTCTACGCCTGGATTCCCTATTTCAAGGAATCCGTCGTTTCGTGGGACCTAGACGACGTGGACGACGCTATCAAGCTTGGCGCGCAACCCGACAGCTTCTCGTTCCATTGCGCCATGGCGCCGATGCTTTTTCTCACTATAGATATCCGCAAGGACGACAATGACATCGCGCTGAGCAAAACAATGGTCGGTATCTGGCGCAGGGCATCCGGCCTCTTGCTAGACGGTGACTATTATCCGCTGACCCCGTTTAGCCGCGACGGCGAAAAATGGGTCGTGTGGCAGTTCGACCGGCCGGACACAGGCGAGGGGCTTATCCAGGGTATCCGCCACAGGGCTAGTGCGGAGGATAGTCTGACGGTTTACCCGAAGGCGCTCGATCCAAACTCACGTTATACGCTGGAGAACTATGAGACAGGCGCTGTACGCGAGATGGACGGCTCCACCCTGTTAAGCGACGGATTCACCTTCGAGCTTCCGCGCCGTAGCGGGGCCATCTGGTTCTATAGGGGCAAGAGTTCCGCGCAGCGGTGAATTCGGCGTGATCGGGTTATGATGGATCACTTCTCCTCCGGCGACGAGTCGGGCGGTACAAAGGCAGTGTGGAGACGCTTCGCATGGCGGTAGTACCACGCGCCTGTATTATTGGCGCCGGATCATCCGGCATCACCGCGGCCAAGGCGCTCCAGGATTGTGGTATCCCCTTCGATTGTTATGAGAAGAGTGACTGCGTCGGCGGGCTGTGGGTGCTCGGCAACACGAACGGCTTGTCCGCGGCGTATCGCATGCTGCACATCAATAGCTCCCGCCCGAGTACGTCCTACGCAAACTTCCCCATGCCGACGGATGCGCCGTTTTTCCCGCACCACACGCATATCGCCGCCTACTTCAACGCCTACGTCGACCATTTCGGCCTCCGCGACAAGATCACCTTCGGGATCACCGTCGAGCACGCTGCGCGGCGGGCCGACGGCGCGTGGGAGATTACTCTCGAGGACGCTCCGTGCGCCACTACGATGCGCTGGTGGTGGCCAACGGTCATCACTGGGACCCGCGCTGGCCGGAGCCACCCGTCTCCGGCCGCTTCGACGGCATTGAGATGCACTCGCACGCGTATCGCGACAATGCCATGCTAGCCGGCAAGGCTGTGGTCGTGGTGGGCATGGGCGACTCGGCCATGGACATGGCGGTCGAGAACAGATATGTGGCCCGGCGCACCTACCTGGTGGCGCGCCGGGGCGTCTACGTTATCCCTAAATATCTGTTCGGCCGGCCGAGCGACCTCCTGCCGTTCCCGCTGAGCCTCGGCGGCCCGCGCATTCCCCCGCACATCCGGCGACGTATCCCATGGCGTGTGCGGCAGGCCGTGACGCAGACCGTCGTGAGGCTAGCGGTCGGTCGGCCCGAGCAGTATGGCCTGCCCGCGCCCACGCATGGCATCTTGCAGGCCCATCCGACCGTTTCGGACATGATCTTGAGCCGGCTGGGCCACGGGGCGATCGCACCCAAGCCCGCGCTCGTCGAGTTGCGGGGTGACCGTGCGCGATTCGCCGACGGGAGCGTCGTGGAGGCCGACGTGATCGTCTACTGTACGGGCTACAAGATCAGCTTCCCGTTCTTCGACCCCAACGTCATCGCGGCGCGGGACAACGACCTGTCGCTCTTTATGCGGGTGTTCAAGCCCGACATGGACAACCTGTTCTTCATCGGCTTCGTGCAACCGTGGGGGTCGATCATGCCGATCGCGGAGGCGCAGAGCAAGGTGGTTGCCGACTACCTGCGGGGCGCCTACGCCCTACCGGCTCCAACGGCGCTGCGCCGGGCACTGGGGCGCGAACACCGCGCCATGTTCTCCCGCTACGTGACGTCCAAGCGGCATACCATGCAGGTCGACGTGGACGACTATCTCTATGACCTGGCGCAAGAGCGCATAGCCGGCGCTGAACGGGCGCGCCAGAGGGCTGACCGCATCCCTAGCTGGGTCCTGTTGAACCGAGGCATGGTCAGACGGAGAGCGACGAGGAAGCGGAGCTAGGGGCGCTGATCACGACAGCAGCGGTGGGGGCTGTTGCGAGGAGAGATAGAGAGTATGAACGCGACAGGGGTCCGTCCTTATCAGATCGTCGAGGGCTGGGAGCAATTGCCGGAGGGTTTCACACACCGGGACTGCGTCGGCGTGGGTGTCGACATACAGGATAACGTCTACCTGCTCACGCGCGGCCAGTCGCGTGTGCTCGTCTACAGTCGCGAGGGGACATTCCTGCGGTGCTGGGGCGAGGGCCTGCTCACCGCACGCACGCACGGCTTGACCGTCGGCCTCGACGACCGCGTCTACTGTATCGACGAGGGCGCTCAGTGCGTCTACGTCTTCACGCCGCGGGGCGACCTGCTGACCACGATCGGTGTCCCGGGCGTGGCGGCCGATACGGGCTACGACGGCCAGACGATGGAGAGCATCCGCGGCGGCCCGCCCTTCAACCGTCCGACCAACCTCGCCGTCGCCCCGAGCGGCGAACTCTACATATCCGACGGCTATGGCAACTGCAAAATCCACCGTTTCTCGGCGACGGGGACGCTGCTGCAGTCCTGGGGCGAGCCGGGTGCCGGACCAGGCCAGTTTCACCTCCCGCACGGCCTGCGTGTCGCCGCTGACGGGCGCGTCTTCGTGGCCGACCGCGAGAACGACCGTATCCAAATCTTCAGCTCCGATGGCCGGTTCCTGAGTCAATGGACGGACGTGCAGCGGCCCACCAACATCGCGATCGACGACGCGGGAAACATTTACGTTTCGGAGCTATGGTGGCGTGTCGGGGACCGGTCGCCGGTCCGCGGAGAGATCGTCGACGATCGGCCGGGCCGAGTCAGCATCTTCGACGCCGCTGGCCGGCTCCTGACCCGCTGGGGCGGACTCGGCCGTTGCGCGCCGGGCAACTTCGTCGCGCCCCATGACATCTGCGTCGACGCGCATGGTGACCTATACGTCGCCGAAGTGACGTATACCCATGGCGGCCAGGCCGGCTTGGTCCCGCCCGGCTGCCATACCTTCCAGAAGTTTCACTGTAGCGATTAACGGCGCCTGAAGGTTGCAAAGGGGACGTTTTGTTTACGATCGACTACACCGGCAAAGTGGTCCTGGTAGTAGGCGCGGGCACGGGCATCGGCGCCGCTATCGCCCGCGGCTTCAACGTCGCGGGCGCGGATCTGGCCATGAGCTACCACGGCAGCAAAGAGGGAGCCGAAGCGGTAGCCCTGGATGTAAAAGCCGCGGGCCATCGTTGTCTGCTGCGCGCTGTCGACAGCCGCAGCGTATTCGAACTCGAGTCGTTGGTCGATGAAACGGTGCGGGGTTTGGGCGCTATCGACGTGCTCGTCTACAACGCGGGTCTCACCGATCCTCAACCGTTGTTCGATCTGACCGAGGAGCAGTGGGATCGCACGCTGGACATCAACCTGAAGGGTATGTTCTTCTGCGCTCGGCGCGCCGCTGCCGTCATGCGCGACCAACAGCGGCCCGGCAGTATCGTTTTGCTCTCCTCGGTCCATAGCATTCAGGCCTACCCCGATCATGCCCATTACGCCTCAAGTAAAGGCGGCATCAATATGCTGACGCGATCGTTGGCGCGGCAACTCGCGCCGTTGGGCATCCGCGTCAACGCCATCGCTCCCGGCTCGATCTATGTCCTCAAACAGAAAGACCAATCTCCTACGCCGCCCCCCGGCTTGGGTAAGAGCTTTCCTATTGGACGAGTGGGCAGACCCGACGAGATAGCGGACGTCGCCGTGTACCTGGCGTCTGATCGCGCGTCCTATGTCACCGGCCACGTCCTCTTTGCCGACGGCGGGCTTACCTTGCCGTTGCAGTTGGATTGATCAAAAGCGCGGCCTCGCCGATAGCGCCATGCTGGGCGCCGTTGGCCTGCGACTTCAGTCGCAGGCTTACGATCACAATCGCTGGGCGCACTCCCATTTTAGGCATCGGCGAGGCCGTAGAGGCAGTAGCAGTAGAGGAGAAAACAAATGCATAGCGGGATAGCAGGATGATGAGCAACCGAGACAACGCCGATGGTCGGTGGACGTGGGATAAGGCCCTCGATGGCGTTATCCCGCCCATCATCACACCGCTGGGGGCAGGCGGCGACATCGACACTGCCGCGCTCGCCAAGGTCGTCGAGCATGTGCTCGCCGGCGGGTGCAGCGGCATATTCGCCCTCGGTACCACGGGCGAAGGCGCCTGGTTGACCGCCGCGCAACGCCGGACGGTCGTGCGCGCGACCGTAGCCGTGAGCGGCGGCCGCGCGCCCGTCCTCGCCGGGATTCTGCAGCCCGGCACCGAGTTGGCGCGCGAGGCCGCTCGCCAAGCCGAGGAGGACGGGGCCAACGCGCTCGTGGTAGGCTCCCCCTACTACTCCAGCGCCGATGGGGACGATCAACGGCGGCACGTCGAAGCCATCCTGGCGGTGGTCAACCTCCCGGTGATGCTCTACAACATTCCATCCTGTACGCATCACGCCATCCTGCCCAACACCGCCGCCGCCCTGGCCGCCGAGCCGAGCGTCATCGGGATTAAAGACTCGGCCGGCGACCCCGACGCGTTCACGCAGTTCTTGTCGATCAAGCGGAGCCAGCCCCGCTTCCGCGTGCTGCTGGGCGACGGGACCCTGATGGTCGCCGAGCAGCCACTGCCGGCCGACGGACTGGTGCCTGGCCCGGCCAACATCGCGCCGCATCTGTACGTCGCGCTCCACCAGGCGCGTGTGGCGGGCGACACGGCGACCTGGCAGCGCGCGCGGGCGGAACTGCTCGAGATAGACAGGATCATCCAATTGGCCAATCCCACCAGGGTCATCAAGGCCGCGTGTGGGATACTCGGGCTTGGCAATGGGAATCCGGCCCCGCCCCACGCCCCACTTGACGAAGCGCGACAGCGGGCGATCGCCACGGTTGTGGAGCGATATGAGCGCGCCCCGAGATTGTGAGCGGCGTCGGCTTGGCCCTGATGGTCAGCGGCACAAGGGCAAGAGACTTGTGTAGCAGCAGCGCGCGGCCTCGGCGGCGGGCAGGCGCCAGAGTTCTTCATTGAACATTTCGATAGAGAAATAACTAACGTAACCGTGCCGCTCCAACACTCCGATCAGCGCCGGCAGGTCGAGCACACCCTCGCCCGGCAGTACACGGTCAGCATTGCAATTGCTCAGGTCTCCAGGCTTGTCGGCCATATCGTCGACGTGAACGTGCTTGATCCATGGGACGGTGTCGGCTGTGAGATGCTCGGCCTTGGTCGGCGTCACATAATAGTGCGCGGGATCAAAAAGCACGCCAAGTTGCGGATGGTTTACCTTTTGAGCCATGAGGACCCCGCTGTGCAGGCTCTTGATCAACGGTGACCAGTTGAACTCGATTGCGATGTCTACGTTCAGACCTTCAATCGAGCGCGCAAGCTGCCCAAGGACGGAGGCGACGGTATCGAGGGCATCGAGGGAGAGCCGCCCCGGCCCGTCTGTGCCGACGACCAGCGTTCCGCCGCCAAGCTCGTGGACAAGCGTTGCGTTGGCTCGATGTAGCTCATAGTTCGCGCGCTGCGACTCATCGGAACCGAAACAATCGACATGCGTTTCGAAGCCGCCGATCGCGCGCAGGTCACGCTCCGCTAGCAGGCGGCGCAGGTCATCCACAGTGTGCCCCCGCAGCCACTCTTTCACTAGCGGCAAGACAAACTCAACGTTCCGAAACCCCGCGCCGGCATAGGCGTCGAGCGCCTCCTCCAAGCTGCTGTGTCGCGTCGAAACCGCGTTGATGGCGAGTTGCTCCTGCTTCATGCGCCCCTCCACAAACGGATATAGTCGCGCGCCGCCTTGAGATCCTCGAGCGCTTCCGCCGCCTCACAAATGGGTATCATCTCCCCCTTAATAGCGGCGATGAAGTTTATGGCCTGCTGGCGCATGGCATGGACCGACGGCAGTTGCGGGATGATCGTTTCGGGCGCGGCGCCATGCCCTGGATCGCGCAGGATCTCGACCCGCCCAGGTCGGTTTAGCGCGAGCGGCGCCGGCAGCTCCAGCTTGACATAGCCGTGCTCGAAGGCAACCAGCGCCGATTCCTGCCAATCGACCGTGGTGGTGTACGGGGACATCTCGATCGCGCCGGCCACGCCGCTCTCGCTCCGCACGGCAAGCAGCACCCCGGACGGATCGGCGTAGGTGACGCGGTACGGCTCGCCGAGCAGATGCCGCAGCAGGTTCACCTGGTGAATGTAGTAATTGACGAAGGCGACGTACTCTTTGAACGTCGCGGCGTCCATGTCGTCCGGTGCTGGGTCGGAGGGCGTCTTCGGCAAGGGCTCGTCTGATCGGATCAGCTCGTTAAAGCCACCAGCGACATAATCACCGGCCGGCATGATGATGCGCACGTAGCGCAATGCCCCAAGCTCACCGCTCTGCTTTAAGCGTTCGATCTCCCCTTTGGCATACATCGTCGCCGGGTCGCTGCGCTTGTGGTAACCGACCAGGTGCCAGGAACCGCCACGCTGTAGAGCGGCCAACATGGCCTCGCCCACCGGAATCTGTTTAGCGACAATTAGATTGCGTATTGACTCACGAAAGAATCTTACCCATGAGCGGGTGGTTGCCTCACGAGATATGTTACCCGAACCGAGCCATAACGGTCGGCGAGGACGGCCACGTGTCAGGGCAGACGAGAGCGTGGCGAGCAGCACCCTG
>JAABVA010000744.1_pt1 | contig 38590 bp, 60 predicted proteins | sample 5560331 | NCBI WGS metagenome assembly JAABVA01 (sample SAMN12812661, study PRJNA571458) | rock metagenome | isolation source: Antarctica rocks | place: Antarctica: Victoria Land, Mt New Zealand sud | collected 2016-01-07 | reverse complement strand
ATCTCCTCGAGCTCACCGGCCGGGATCTTGCAGGCGCACCCGCCACCGCGGGCGTACTGGGTGAGCCGGTAGGTCACGGCCGTAGGGTCCATGCGCTCGACACTACCCACGACCCACTACGGTGACTCCTGGAGGCGTACAGGTGCCTGGTGGCCCTCCCGGTCTTCAAAACCGGTGTGACCCGGCATCCGGGTCAGGCGGGTTCGATTCCCGTCCGCCTCCGCTATTCTTGGGCCTGTGACCTGCATCTTTATCTGAGCGTGGATCCCTAGGGAACAGCAGGGAACATCAGCCCATGACAGGATGCAGAAATGAGCAGCATCGAGAAGCGCGAAACAGCGGCCAGCGGCACTGTGTGGCGGGTCCGTTTCCGCCACGCCCGCAAGCAGCGGGTCGTGACCTTCACCACCGCGAAGGCAGCCGAGAAGTGGCGGAAACGCCTCGACGCCATCGGCCCCGGCCCCGCCCTGCGCTGGCTCGACGAGCAGGGCCCCGACGTCGGCACCGTCGGGGAGTACGTCGCCAAGCACATCGAACGCCTCACCGGGGTCACCGACGGCACCCGCAAGACCTACCGCGGCACCCTCGCCAACGACATGCAGGACATCGGCCCCCTGCCGCTGGCGATGCTCGACCGGGACGCCGTCGCCGCTTGGGTCAACCGGCTCGCCGGCCAGGGCCTCGCCGGGAAGTCTGTCGCCAACCGGCACGGGCTGCTCTCGGCCGCGATGAACGGCGCCGTCGCGGACAAGCTGATCCTCGAGAACCCCTGCCGCGGCATCCGGCTGCCCCGGACCGCGTCGGCCGAGATGTGTTTCCTGACCCGGCAGGAGTTCGCCCGCCTCTACGGCCACATCCCGCCCCGCTACCAGCCGCTCGTGCTGCTACTCGTCGGGACCGGCATGCGATTCGGGGAGGTGACCGCTCTCACCGTCGCCGACGTCGACCTGGACGGCCGGCAGGCGCGGGTGCGGCAGGCGTGGAAGCACACCGGCTCGTCCGCCGTGCACGAGCTCGGGCCGACGAAGACGAAGCGTTCGAGGCGGACCGTCCCGCTGCAACCCCAGGTCGTCCAGGCCATCCGCCCACTCACCGAGGGCCGCAAGCCCGCCGCGTTCGTGTTCACCAACGAGCGCGGCGGCCCCGTCAGGGCGCGCTCGTTCTGGGGCCGGACGTGGCGGCCCGCCGTCCACGCGTTCGCCGGTGACGTCGTCGCGGGCGGGAAGGTGATCGAGCTGGGCGACGGGAAGCATCCGCGCATCCACGACCTGCGGCACACGTTCGCCTCGTGGGCGATCCAGTCCGCCGTCCCGCTGCCGACGATCCAGCGGACCCTCGGGCACGAGTCGATCACGACGACCATCGACCGGTACGGCCACTTGGCCCGCTCCGACTTCGACGCGCTCGCCGCCGCCACTGCCGCATTCCTGCCGGACGTCACACCCGCGTTGACCGGGAGCGGCTGAGCCGGTCCATCCGCTCTCGCAGCATCCGGCACTGGACCGGCAGGGCTTCCATCATCTCCGGCGTGACGATGAGGACGCGGACCCGCTGCCAGAACGCGGTCACGTTCCCGAAGCGGTCGTGTATCTCCCGCTCGCGCGCGGGCTCGGAGCGGAACTGTGCGGCCGCGAGGCGGACCCGCTCGAGGTCGTCGGGGTCTACTTCTTGACCCATGTCCCGCAACGCTCCGAGTTGAAGTCCTGACCCGCCTTGACCGTGACTTGGGGGAAACCGCCCTTTGGAAGGTCGTTCTGCACGATGTCGGCGCCGTTGGAGCCGGACTTCGTGATGGCCCAGTAGCAACCGTCCGTGACAGCCGCACTCACCCGGTAGGTGCCCGGCTGCATGTCCTGCCCGACGACGTAGACCCCATCTCCGACTGACGCCCCTGGCCCCGGTGGGGGCGCCGCTGGCGCAGCCGGCGCGGTCACCGTCACGGGCGCAGCCGGCGCGGTCACCGTCACGGGCGCCGGGGCTGGCGCTGTCACGGGCGCCGGGGCTGGCGCTGTCACCGTGACCGCGGGGGCCGTGACGGTAGCCGCCGGAGAGCCTGTAGCACCCGCCTTCGTGACCGTTGCCGTGACGGTCGAGGTCGCAGCCGTCCCGGTCGAGGTCGCAGCCGTCCCGGTCGTGCCCTCGCTCTTGCCCACGCCGCCGAGGCCGATGCCGATGAACAGTGCCGCGATGGTCGGCAGAAGCCACCACTTGCGCGGCCCTCCCGAGCCCTTCCCTGTTCGCGGCGTGGCCTCTGGTTGATTGCTCATGCTGCTCCCTCTGTCCTCTCGACGATCTGCTCGATCGTCTGCTTCTCAAGAGGCGACAGCCCCCTGATACGTACCGAAACCATGTGCTCCGTCACATCCAGCTCGGCGGCCACCTCATCCGGGCCCAACGCCCAGGTCAGGATGTCGCCCAGCCGCTCGAGACCGATCAGCCGTTGCGCGGCCAGCAGGTCGGCCTCGCCTTCATACCGTCGTCCTTGACGGCCGCTGTCGGGCAGGTGTCCGAGGTCGATGTGTGCGACCGCATGGGCGAGGGCGCACCGTCTGGTCGGCCAGTCTCCGTCTCGGTCGACCAGGACGACGCGACGCCGGACGCACAGGACTTCGGGGATCGGGGCGATGCGTCGCCAGCGGACCACCCACCCCGGGTACCGCGCGAGCATGTCGGCGCCCGGGTCATAAGGGTCCCCGCTCACGGGTGGCCCGGTCGATCTGGTACTCGATGAAGTCAAAGCCTTCCCGCCTGATCTCTTCCCACCTCTCGTCCGAGAGCCCCTGTGGCCGCTGGTAGAGGAGAGTGTCGGTGCTCGCCTCATCATCGTCGCCGCCGCTGACAGCCGAGACTAAGTGTTGCTGCACGTCGTAGAGCGTGCCTTCGCTCACGGAGCGCCCGGCTTCCAGCCCGCCGAGCGTCTTGGCGCTGATCTGCACGGCATCCGCGAGCTGCTGGATCGTGCGGTATCCCGCCTTGAGCCGCTGCTCTGTGACCTGATTGCCGATGGCCTGCCACTCAGCCTGAGTCCGCTTGTTCATGACGCCATTCCACCGGAATAACCCAGAAGAGTCCAGCGACGACCAGAAGAGGTCAGGCGAGAGGAACCCTAAACGGCGCGTCTGAAATTACAGACGCGTAACCAGCCCTGACCTGCGAAGACACCACTTCTCGAACTTTCTTCCGTCACCTACTTGACTTCTCTTCCTATCTCTTCCATAGTGGCACCATGCCTTCGAGAAGCCGTCCGACCGTCGTCCTGAACGGCGATGCGCTCCGCGCATTCCGCGTCCTACGAGGACTGTCTCGGCAGGAGCTGGCCGACCGTGCGAAGCCCGCGTCCTACTCTCACATCGCCAACCTTGAGACTGAGGAGAAGGTCGCCAGCCCTGAACTAGCACATCGTCTTGCGCTAGCTCTTGACGTGCCAGTGGGCGCCCTCCTTCGCGAACGCCACGTCATGGCGGTCGCCTCGTGACCTACCACGGCCCTGACGACCTCGCCCAGCGCCTCGACGTCCCCCGCGAGTGGGTCATGCGCCGCGTCCGGGCCGGGAAGTTCCCACACCTGCGCCTCGGCCGGTACGTCCGCTTCACGGACGAGCACGTCCGGCAGATCGAGGCGGCCCACGAGGTCAGCGCCCCGGTGCTGACGGACGTCCACGGACGCAGGACGAGGCGAGCGTCATGAGCGAGATGTTCATCAGCGACGTCATCGTGGGCGAGCGCGCCCGCAAGGACTACGGCGATCTGACCGACCTCATCGAGTCGATCCGTGAGCATGGCGTCCTCTCGCCCATCGCGGTCATGCCCGACCACCGCCTGCTATGCGGCGGTCGGCGGGTAGAGGCGTGTCGGCAGGTCGGTCTGGAGACGATCCCGTTCGCCATCGCCAAGACTCAGGACGACGCCTTGGCGATGGCGCGGGCGGAGCGGGACGAGAACACGTGCCGCAAGGAGATGACGTTCTCCGAGAAGGTCGCATACGCCCGCAAGATCGAGGAGTTGGAGAAGCCCGCCGCCGTTGAGCGGAGGGCCGTGGGTGCACAGCTGGGTGGCGAGATCTTCGCCGGAAGGGAGGCCTTGGCGTCACGTGACACCAAGGCCTCCCAACGCAGCCCGCGCTCCACTGAGCTCGCTGCCAAGGCCGCCGGCTTGCCTAGCGCCGCCACCTCGCCGGACTGCACAACAAGGGCCGCCGCTCGAACCTGCTGCCCGAGTGGGTCTGGATTCGCTGACTGCCCCGGCGCGGGCGCGACCGCCCAAGTCCCCACCCGCGCCGGGGTCGCACCACCCGACATGCCGGAGGCCGGCACCCCGACAAGAGCGACCGGCCTCACGAACTAAGGAGATTCTAGATGACCACCGAGGACTACGGCTCCCACACGGAAGCCGACGCCGGGCTGTGGGCAGCCGCCCACGCCGAGCCGGATGAGAACCCGATGACGCTTGCCGACGTCGCAGACGACGCCGAACGGGACACCAGCCACGTCTGCTCCGGCTACTGCGACCCGGCTGGCGGCCTGACCGTCCTCTCCGCCGTCTTCGGCCACGTCGTCTTCCAGGTCGGCGCCGGCCCGGAGTGCGTGGCGGGCGTGGTTGACCTGCGCGAGGCGAAGACCGAGTTCGACGGTCGCGACCGGGTCCTCGTCCACGGTGAGCGGCTGGATGAGTCCGACGTGGACCTGCTGCTGACCGCCGCGATGCGCTCGCAGATCAGCACGTCAGCCTTGAGAGGAACAAGCGCATGAGCATGCGGAACTTCACCGACCCGAAGGACCTTCTCGTTGCCGCGATGGCGCAGATCGAGATGCACCCCGAGACGTGGGACCAGCGCTATTGGCAAGACAGGACCGCCTGCGGCACGACCTACTGCCTCGCCGGGTGGATGGCCACTCTCGACGGGCAGAAATGGGTAGCGACGCGGCGAGCCGGACTTCTCGAAGGGCCCGGTGGACGACCTCGCCATCTCTCCGACTGGGCCTGCAGCGTGCTCGACCCCCAGGACGTGCGGAATGTCGACGCGCTCTTCAGCGCGAGCAACACCCTCGGAGACTTGCGCGCCGGCGTCAAGGCCTACCTCAACGATGAGGACGTCATCGCCGCGATCGATGGCGCTCAGGCGACGGCGTGATGGCGCTGCCCGCGGCCCTGTACGCCGACCTCGAAGCTCTCATCGCGCAGGCGCTCGAGCAGATGGGCGCTGGGTGGACCGGTGCCGAGATCGTGGCCTGCCTCGATGCCAACCTCACCTACCTCGCATGGATCGAGGCCCAGCGATGACGTACCAAGGCATGACCGCCATCGCCGACGCCTCCCTGATCGACGGCCCCGCCCACCGTGTCGAGGCGTTCACTGAGACCTCATTCCTGGGCGGGGTCATCCGGTGGGGCTGGCAGTGCTTCACCTGCCGCGCCGAGTCGCCCGGGACCTACGCTTTCCCCGACGCCGCACTGGCAGCCAGCGAAGGCCACGAATACCCGAACGGCCCGTCATGACCCCCGCCATAAGCGACACGGGGTCCCTGATCGACGGTCCCGCCCGCACCCTCGTCCTCGTCCTCGGCGGGGTGACCGTCCTCGGCTGGCTGCTCGCGTGGCTGCTCTGCCGCGCCGCCGCTGTCGCCAACCGTATCGAACCCGGCTGCGACGACATCGAGGCGCTGCACGCCGCGTTCCGCCAGCGGGCCAGCGAGGCGTCCTGCCTGCGTCAAGGTCACCACGACCTCGCCCGGTTCAGTGACCTAGGTGACATCGTGTTCTGCCTGAACTGTGGGCAGCGGCAACGCGGCACCGAGGTTTACGACAACGTTGCCATCGAGCGGCTGCACGCCGACCTCGCCGCGTTCGAGCGGGGCGAGCGGTGAGGCGGCCAAAGATGGTTGACCTCTTCTCTGGTGCCGGTGGCGCGGCGATGGGCTACCACCGTGCCGGGTTCGACGTCGTCGGCGTGGATATCGCGCCCCAACCGAATTACCCGTTCGAGTTCCACCAGGGCGACGCGCTGCACTTCCTCGCCGAGCACTGGCGCGACTTCGACGCGGTCCACGCGTCCCCGCCGTGCCAGCCTCCTTCCCCGCGGCTGGGGATTTGACACGAACAGAACTGGCGGCGGGAAACGCCGGCCCGTGCTACGGCCCGCGCAGTTCGAGAAAGGGACGCCATGAAGTGCGAAAAGGACAGGTTGCGCGTACTCAGCCACGTCGCCAAGCAAGAGGACGGTTGTTGGCTTTGGATCGGGACGATGAACAAGCGCACCGGGTATGGCCAGGTGTGGTTCGAGGGCACTAACCGGCTCGTGCACCGCGTCATGTTCATGCTGGACAAGGGACCCGTGCCCACGGGTTTACAGCTTGACCACTTGTGCCGAGTGCGCCTCTGTGTCAACCCCGACCACCTTGAGGCTGTGACTCCGGCGGTCAACACCTATCGCAGCAACGGGCCAGCCGCGATCAATCGCGCCAAGACCGTCTGCCCACAGGGGCATCCATTCTCTGAGGAAAACACCTACGTAGACCCGACCGGGCGGCGGCATTGTCGCAAAGTGTCGTCTCGCCTGGAAAAAGACTGCTCGTGCGAACGGGGTGTACGCATGGTGAAGCGAGGGCTCGTCTTCCGGCCGGGCAACCACTCCTACGTCCTGGATGGCAAGCCCGTTCCCGGAGTGACAGGCATCATCAGCAAGGGCCTGCCGAAGCCGGCGCTCATGTACTGGTCCGCGAAGACCGTCGCGGAGTTCGTCGCCGACAACCGCTCCGACGTCGAGCGGTTCTGGGAGATGGGCCGCGGGCCGATGGTCGCCGCGTTGAAGGAGATGCCCTGGCAGAAGCGGGACACCGCCGCGGTCCGGGGCACCGACGTCCACGACCTGGCCGAGAAGCTGATCCACGGCGAACAGGTCGACGTCCCCGAGCATCTGTCCGGCTACGTCGCTGGGTGCGTCGACTTCCTCGACGACTGGGGCCTGACGCCGCAAGTCACGGAATCCCCTGTGGCGTCACGGAAATGGAACTACGCCGGGACGTTCGACTTTATCGGCAAGGTCAAGGACGGCCGGACCCTGATCGGGGACTTCAAGACCTCCGCGTCAGGTATCTGGCCGGAGACGTGTCTCCAGCTCGCCGCCTATAGGTACGCAGATTTCTACGTCGACGCCGACGGCGTCGAGCAGCCAGTGCCGACGGTCGACGGCGCAATCGGCGTCCACCTGCGCGAGGACGGCTACTCCGTCTACGAGATGCGCGCCGACGAGCAGATCCACAAGGCGTTCCTGCACATCGCCTACGTGGCCCGGACCGCCGGTGAGATGAAGAGCGGTTGGAAGTCCGACGAACTCAACCCACCAACAGCCAACGATGAGAACGGAAGTGCCGCATGAGCACAGGCTTGACGACCTACGAGGGCAGCGCGCCGCTCGCGCCCCCGGTCATGCAGCACTCGAGCGACCCCACAGGTGGGCGGCTCGTCGCCTGGGCGGAAGGGCTCGCCGCCGCGCACCGCATCGGGTCCGCGCTCTGCCAGACGGCGTTCGTCCCCGCATCGTTCCGGGGCAAGCCTGAGGAGGCCGCTGCCGCGATCCTCTACGGCGACGAGATCGGGTTCACCCCGACCCAGGCGCTTCAGAACATCTACGTCATCAGCGGCAAACCGTCCATGTACGCCCGCTCGATGGTCGCGCTCGTCATGCACCACGGGCACGAGGTGTGGACGGTCGAGAAGTCGCCGGCCAAGGTGACCGTCGCCGGTCGCCGCCGCGGGTCGAACCACACGACCGAGGAGACGTGGACGACCGCACGCGCCACGAAGGCGGGGTACACGCTGAACAAGAAGTACGTCACCGACCCGGAGGCGATGCTGTACGCCCGCGCCGCCGCTGACGTGTGCCGGCAGATCGCCCCCGACGCGCTCGCCGGGCTCGCCTTCTCCGTCGAGGAGATGGAGCTGACCAGTGAGCCGACGTCGACCGTGCGACGCGCCGAGGCGAAGGCGACAGCGCAGCGCAAGCCCATCGAGGCGGCGCGACCCGCGGAGCCGGACCTCGACCCCTGGCCGGACGACGATCCCTGGCCGGAGCCCGCCCCCCAGACCGGCGCCGGGGCGCCTCCCTCTGCGACGCCCGAGCCACCGGGTGAGGTTGAGGCCGCCCCGTCGCCGCCACGCCCCCGACCCGGCACGGAACCGACCGCCGCGAAACGGTCCAAGATGTTCGCCTCCTTCCGCGACGCCGGGTTCAACTCCGACCCCAAGTCGTATTCCGGGCGGCGCAACCGGCTCGCGTACATCGCCAACGCCATCGGGCGGACCGTCGATTCCAGCAACGAGCTCTCGTCCGACGAGGTGGGCGTCGTCATCGCGATGCTCGAGGCCGACGCGGGCGACTGGAACAAGCGGGCCGCCGAGGAGGCCTCATGAGCGGCCAAAGCGGCTCAGCGATGGTCGCAGCCCAAGCGCACCCCGGCCTCGTCGACTGGCTGGCAAGCGGCGAGCGCGGCGACTCGTCCAACGCCATCGTGAAGGCCCTCACCGGCCTCCTCCCTTACTCGCACTGGCCCACTGAGCCTTACGACTCGAGCGACTTCCGCCGCTGCGAAATGCTGCTCCGGGCCGTGCCGAGCCTCCGCGCTGACATGCCGCACATGGCCGAACGCTCGCCGGTCTGGGCGCGACTCGTCGAGGCGTGGGACGACATCGTCGCGGTGGCTGAGATTGAGTTCCCCGGCGTCTTCGACGGTGGTCACGGCGGGGCGGCTCCGCACACCTACGCGCTGATCCGCGAGTGCTGGAAGGCGTCATGAGCGAGCAGCCCGCCCTCAGCGCCGACGTGACCGCCGCATGGGTCCCGATCGAAGACCTCCTGAAGGCCGAGCGGGAACGGGACGAGGCGCTGGCGGCGCTGGCCCGCGTCCGGGCGCTCGCCGACGCGTGCGACCAGGCTCAGTCCGCGGACGCCCGCCGACCTCCGTGGGTGCATGGTCGCCGAGGCCATCCGCATGACGCTGGAGGGACCGTGAGCACCTACCTGCCGCCGGGGACGCCCGTCCGCGTCCTGCGACCCGACCAGCCCGAACACGCCACCGGCGTCGTCGCCGAGGTTCACAACGGCGATTGGGCGGTCTGGGTCCGGCACTGCGACTGCACCGAATGGGCCCACCTACGCCCCACCGTCGGCCACATCCGCGGCTACCACTACGACGAGGTTGAGGAGGCGACGTGAGCGCGCCCTACTACTCCGACGACCTCGTCGCGCTCTACCTGGGCGACTGCCTCGAGGTCACCGACTGGCTCGAGGCCGACGTGCTCATCACTGACCCGCCCTACGGGATGGCCTACGAATCGAACCGGAACCGCGACAAACGGAACACCAAGATAGGGCGGCCCGTAACCGGCGACACTGACACCACTACCGCACGGACCGACTGCCTGCAGATGTGGGGTGGTGATCGCCCAGCTCTTGTGTTCGGCACCTGGCGGGTTGAGCGGCCCGCGAAGGTGAAGGCCGTTCTGGTCTGGCACAAGATCCGCGCAGGCGGCATGGGTGACCTATCTATGCCGTGGGCGCCTACGCACGAGGAGATCTACGTCCTCGGATCTGGGTTCGTCGGCCGCAGGTCCGATTCGGTCTTGCCTGTGCGACCGCTAATGTCCGCCGACTTGGACCGGCCAAACCATCCGACCCCAAAGCCTGTGCCGCTCATGGCGCAACTCATCGCCAAGACGACCGGCACCGTCGCCGACCCATTCGCGGGTTCAGGCTCGACTCTCGTGGCCGCCAAGCGTCTCGGTCGCCGCGCCATCGGGGTTGAGCTCGAGGAACGCTACTGCGAGGTCACGGCCAAGCGCCTCGCCCAAGGCGTCCTCGACTTCGGGGAGGCCAGCGCGTGACCCCCGGACTCGACTTCAAGGGCGGCGCGGTCCACCCCTCGACCGGCGTCTTCCCCCGACCCGACCCCCGTCCCGGCGCCGTCCGGTGCGGCGACTGCGACTGGTCCGTGGCCGCCGTCGAGGCGGTTGCGTGGCGGGAACTGGCCGCGCACCGGGCCCAGGGACACGACGACGAAGCGGAGACCGCTCGATGACTCGCAAGCGAATGATCGACCCAGATTTCTTCACAAGCGGCACGATGAACGCCGTTTCTGTGCAGACGATGGTCACTTTCGCCGGCATTTGGTGTTGGGCGGACGACTTTGGACGAGGTGAGGACGACGAAACGCTCATCAAGGCCGCGGTGTGGCCGCGCAGACGCTCTGTCACTGACAAGAAGGTAGAGGCCGACCTGGCAGAACTCACCGCCCACGGAGTGCTCTGCCGGTACGTCGTCAACGGTGTCCGACTGCTCCACGTCACGTCATGGGCAGAGCACCAAAAGATAAGCCACCCAACGAAATCCAAGCTTCCGCCGTGCCAGCGACACGAGCCGGAAGCGTGGGCGTCGTTCCAGATTGACGACGACAAGGCTCTGCACAAGTTCCGGAACGACTCCGGAGCGATGCCGGAACTAATCAGGAGGGTGTCCTGAATGACTCCACGACAGAGTAGTTTAGTTAAGAGTAGGTTAGTCAAGTCCAATGCGGCAGCGGCAAGTTCGTCCGGAGAGACTCCGGAAACGTTCTTGGATTTGAGGCGCTTCCGATGACGAAGACGGAAGCCGAGCGCCTCGCCGCCGCCGCCAACGCCATGAGACCCGACTGGCCCGTCGCCTCCGTGATGACATTCCTCAGCAAGCCCGAAGTCTGCGGACGGCCCTACCGCGACGTCGCAGTCGCGCTCGCCTGGGTCGCCACCGACCCCCTCACCCAAACCCCGGCGCGGCTCCTCGAAGCCGGCCCATGGTGGCGGGCCACCCAAGCGCAAGGCGAGACGTTCGTCGCCGCCTCAATGCGCTGCACCGACCATCCGACCGCGCCCGCCGGCCGTTGCCAACCCTGCGAGCGGGCTGCGTCCGAAGGCGTCGACCACGCCGCCCTCGCAGCCGCTGCACGCAACACGCTGACCGCGGCGAAAGCCGACTACCAGGCCGCGGTCCGCAAACGCCGCGACGAATACAACGCACTCAAGGAGGCACGAGCATGATCCAGTTCGTGAGGACCACCCCGACCGCCCGCAAGGAGCATCAGTGCGACACGTGCGGCCGGACCATTCGAGTCGGCGAGAAGTACGTCAAGGGCGCAGGCTTCGACGACACCGCGTGGACGTGGAAGGACTGCCGTCACTGTCGCGCGATGATGGACGCCCGGTGGGTGGAGATCGTTTGGGACGACGACGGATACGACCTGGACACCATCCGGGAGTGGGAGCCGCAAACGGTCGCCGCACTGCGGGTCAAGGCCCACTGGTGCCGCCAGTGGACTCGGCGTGACGGCTCCCTCGTGGACGTTCAGGTCGCGGCGGAACCGGCATGACCCCCATCAGCCCCGACGAGTGGGCGGCACGCATCCCCTGGCATCCCAAAGCCCGGATCGTCGCCCAACTGACCCGCGCCGCCAACGACCTCCTCGACGAAATCGACGCCCTCGAGGCCCGGCGCGCCAAACTCCGCGGCGAGGTCGAAGCCCGTTTGGTGTGGGCGGTGGCAATGGCGGCCCAGGTCGGGGTCCCCCCCGACCCGCGCGCGACCCGGCACTGGCGAGAGCTGGGGATGCTCTGCGACGGCGACGAGTGCGACGGGGTCGCCATCCGGAACGGACTGTGCAGCCCGTGCTCGAGTGGCGCATATCTGCGGCGGACGTGAAACGTCACGGCGCGCACTTCCTCCCCGAGATCAAACGGCGACTCGAGTCGGAGGGCGAGTCGTGAGCGCCAACCGCCCACCCGCGCTCGCCGCCGACCTCATCCGGGAACTCACCCGACCCTTCACCACCAGCGAAACCGTCAACCAGCCCGTCCAAGGCGACGACGGACGCTGGCGCACCACAACCCGCATCCACCACGTCACCCACGAACCCCTACTCGACCAAATCAACGACACCATCACCGGCACCACCATCACCGGAGAAGTGTTCCGCGCCGCCTACGGCTCAAAACCCGCAGGCCGCATCGACTGCCTCGCCTTCCTCGAACGAATCGGCCGACAATCCGCCGACCTCGCCACCACCCACGGAATACCCACCCTCCCCCTCAAAACCCGGCTCGAACGTCTCTCCGGCATCATCGGCGACCGCCCCCACCGGACCGTCAAAGCTTGGTGGACCACCGCCCGCGTCCTCACCCAACACGACGGGCCACCCTTCTCCCCCGACATCCCCTGCCCCGAAGAGAAATGCGAACGATGGGGCACCATCCGCGCCCGCATGAACCCCAACATCGCCGTCTGCGTCGAATGCCAAGAAACGTGGTCCGACGACGACGGCCGGTTCGGTCGGCTCGCGATCTGGGCCGAATGGGCAGCCGAACACCTACGCGGCCCACGGCACTGGCGCGCCGACGAGGACACAACCGGCTACCCCGACGACCTCAGCTACCGCGTCGAATGCCCCGAGTGCCGCCCCGAACGGGTAGCGATGGCGGAACGGGAAGCAGCACGGCTGCGGGTCGTGCGAACCCAGCGGCAAGCAGACCGGGCAGCATCATAAACGGCGTGTCGCGGGGGCGCCTGTTGAGCGTTGGGACAGGTGTGACCTATAGTGAGCCCATTGCCAGAGGTGTCTCTACTGGCAGACCCAAAGCCCCGACCCACCCGGCCGGGGCTTTCCCATGCCCGGCCGGCGCAGGAAAGCAAAGGAAACTCAATGGTCCGCATCCGCGTCGCCCTGGCTGCCATCGTCGCCGTCCCTGTGGCCTTCATTCTCCCTGCGCCCGCACAGGCAGTCACCATGCAGGCCGTCAGATCATCGGCTGTGGCATCCGCTACTCGGACGGGTCCTGCACCGTCCAGGTCGTCAACACAGGCTACGCGGACAGCATGCGAGCCGTACTAGAACACGAGACGGGCCACTGCCTCGGCTTGGGACACAACACCACCGACCGCAACTCGATCATGGCGCCCTACCAGCAGAACCCGCCGCCTCCCGGGCCGGACACCATCGACCGCGCCAACGTGCGGGCGCTCTACCCGTGACATGAGCCGGCTCTGATGCTCAGGATCGCGATTGATCCAAACGTCCGGGTTCGCGGCAACGGGACCTACGCAGGGTTTGAGGACGTTCAAGGGGCACTGACGGGCCTTCAGGTCGGCGACGCGGTCGAGGTATTCGAGCGTGAGAGCGACCTCACCGGCGAAGGACGGGTGACCGAGATTGACCTCGCTAGGCGCTTGGTCTACGTGTCGGTCGAGTGGTCGACTCTGCGGCCGCGCGTTGAGCAGCCCAGGTTCGACAACGGCGGCATCCTCCCGCCCGGCTTGGGCACGGTCTACAACGGCACCGGAAGGCCTGAGTACCTCGGCCGTCAGGACGCGGGGCCGCTGAAGTGAGGCTGGCGCTGACATGAGCCGTCTCAGCGAGATGGTGCGACTGCTCCGTATCTCCGCCCGATATACCGACCCCAACCCTGGCCGTGACCACATCTCGGGCCTCACCCACGCCCTGCGCGTAGGCGCCCTAGGCCTGCGGGTCAGCGACGAGCTCGGCTTCGTGGGTCTCATCCACGACCTCGCGCGGCCCCTGTCCGACACCCACCACGGCGAGGTCATCGCCGAGGTCGTCCGCGACCGGGTCCGCGACCACGCCTACCAGCTGCTGCGCACCCACGGCGAATACCAGGCGGCGCTGCTGCACGACACGCCCGTACCCTACGAGCCGTGGACGCGAGGCGCCGTCCAGCTCGCAGCGTTCGAAGCCGCCTCGTTCGCGCCCGGCTACGCCCGACCCGAACTCGACGTCGACCAGGCACACGCGCTGCTCGAACGGTGGCTGGGCTAGTCGTGGCGTGGCCCACCCACCGCAGGCACGCCGCCTACAGGGCCACAGCGGCCCGCTCCGCCGCGGCGCGACGGAACCTCGCCCACGCCCGCGCCGCCCTCCACGGCCGTCGGCGCACAGCGAAACAGCACGCCGCTGCGCTGGCGAACCTCGCCAAAGGTCGAGCCGCAGCCAAAGGCCGACCCAGGACTGCTCGCCAGCTCGCTGCAGCCCGAGCGAACATTGCTAAAGCTCGAGCTGTCGCCAGAACCCGGCCACACACCGCTCGGCAACTTGCCGCAGCCCGGGCGAACCTCGCCAAGGCCCGCGCTGTCGCCAGGACGCGACCCAGAACCGGCCGGCAGCTAGCCGCGGCCCGGGCGAACCTCGCCCGTGCTCGCGCCATCGCGAGAACACGACCACGCACTGCGCGGCAACTCGCAACGTCCAAGGCGAATCTGGCACTGGCCCGCGCTATCGCCAGGACGCGGCCCAAGACTGCTCGGCAGCATGCGGCATCCAAAGCCAACCTGGCACTCGCCCGGGCTGTTGCCAAGGCACGGCCCAGAACCGCCGCTCAGAAAGCAGCCTCGCGGCTCAACCTCGCTAGGGCCCGATCGCGACCCAGAACCGCTGCCCAGAAGGCGGCGTCACAACGCAACCTCGCCGCCGGGCGACACCACCACAGACGACGCTAGGACCCCGGCATCAGGCGCCGGACCAAGAGCGGATGTGTCGCTCGTGGTAGTCGTCGGTCCACTCCTCGTCGAGGACCCGGAACGGCGCACCGTCGGGGGGCGGCTCGCACTCCCAGACGGTGATGAAGTCAGGCGGGACGTGTGAGACCTCCGTCGCGTTCATGTTCTCTAGTATGCGCCCTCGGCCTTAACCACACTCCTAGCTCTTTGAGCACTATCCCAGAATAGGACCCCGACATGGCGACCATCAACGTGCAGACCGGCACCGGAAACGTTGTCACCTACGCCGCGGCCTCAGCAGGTGGCGACACCGTCGCCACAGGCACAGCCACCAGGCCCGTTATCACCATCCGCAACGGCTCAGCGGGCCCTGTCACAGTCACCTTGGCCGGACAGAACGTGTGCTCCCAAGGGTTCACCCACTCCGTGGCCTACACATGCGCCGTGGGCGACACCGAGATCCTGCCACCCGCAAGCACCATCGCCAACGGCACCGTCCTGCTCGCCTACTCCGCCGCCAGCTCAGTCACCGTCGGCGCAGTGGCCAGCTAAGGTGCTACGCATTCACCCCGAGGACGGCGGCCTGTGGGCTGAAGTTGAGGAGCTCCCCGGATGCTTCGCCTCAGGCAGTAACGAGGAGGAGCTCCAAGAAGCTCTGGTGGAAGCTATCGGCCTGTACCTCTCAGCGGACCACAGCCACAGCCACAGCCACAGCCAACGATGCGAGTCAGGCCCGGCCGTGAGCCGGTCGCACGACACATCGACGGTCAGCTAATCGTTAGCGCACGACAGTGCCACGCCGTGCCACCCTCAGCACCACCGCACGCGGCTACGGCAGCAGGCACCGACGCATACGGCAGCAGTACGAACGCATAGTGGCAGCAGGTAGGGCGCAGTGCAGCGAGGCGGTGTGTGTCATGCCCACCCGGTGGATACAGCCGGGTACACCGTGGGACCTGGCACACGGGCCCACCCGTGACACCTACCTGGGACCAGCGCACGCGGCGTGCAACCGCAGCGAAGGTGCCACACGGGGGAACCTCACCCGCGCTACCATCCTGACCCGCATCCGGTCACGGGCATGGTGAGCGACCATCCGCTGACCCCATCCCCATCCCCATCCCCATCCCCATCCCCATCCCCATCCCCATCCCCTGACCCTGACCCATCCCCCGCCTGCTGCCCGCTGCTGACCCCACCCGCTGCTGACCACCCAGCTGACCCCCGCCGCCGACCCGCCGACCCGCCGCCCGCCTGGCCCGCCCTAGCCGCCCGCCGACCCGCGAGCGGATGAAGGCGAGCTGTCGAGCCGCCACCCCGACCCGCTCGATCTGGTTTTTGCGCGCCGGCGCCACGGACGACCCCGCTATCGCTCTTTTTTTTGCGACCTAAGGGGGGGCCAGGGTGCCACCCATGGAGAAGGCGATCCGAAGGGGTCTGCGAGTTGGCAAACGACGCCCAGGTCGAAGGCGGGTGGACCTTGCGAGCCTCGCTCTGTTGTTGTGTGGTGTCGCCTTCGGGGTGCTGGCCTACTACCTGATCAGCGAAGGCGGAAAGAACCCGTTGATCCTGGTCCCCTCGGTGGTTGCGGCGACGTTGGGCGCAAGCCACTTGGTGAAGTACCAAGCGCCACGGGAGTAGCTCCTTCAGCCGGGGGGGGGCGAACGACTGCCCCGACCTCGGGCCGGGGCAGTCGCTTCGTCTCTTACCCAAGGAGACCGTTTCGCCGCCAATAGGCGAGGTGGGGGTGGATTGCCGCCCGAAGCATTACGGCTCTGCCCTGGCCGACCGGGTAGGGCGCTCTGCGACGACCGAAGCCGCCGAAGGCCCAAGGGCTGTTATCCACTTCCGTCGTCAAGATAGCACGCTAGACCGTTGGAGGGGGCGGACCGACGGGGGCGGCGGTATAACCGCCCACCCCCGTCCAAGGGTGCCCGGTGAGACACCTGTCGGCGCGGATTAACCCTGTCCCGCCTCGGGATCGGCTCTGCCCTGCATGTCCGATAGCACCACCAGCGTAGCCGACCGGACGGGGATGACGGGTGCCACCAGCCAAGAAGCGGCCGCCGGCGTCTTGCCGTGCGGCGACGTTGGCCGAGCTTGAGTCGTTGGGGACGGTCGGCACCCCTGAGGGTCAGTCGGCGCTGGCGTTGGCCGCGGCCATCGACTCGGGCCGGTCACTGATGGCGGCGCCGGCGATGGTCAAGGAGCTGCGGGCGACGTTGCAGGCCCTGCGTGAGCGCACCCCTCGAGTGGAGGATTCTGTTGACGTCTTCGCTGCTCGACGCGCCGCCCGTCGTACTGCCGCGGGGTTCTGAGACTCCACGGGTCTGGACCTACCCGCCGGCGGTGTCCTCGTCGGGCGATGACATCGCGGACTTCTGCGGTGAGAACGGCCTGGTGCTGGACGCGTGGCAGCGGTTGGCGTTGCGGTCGGCGATGGGTGAGCGGTCGGATGGCCGGTGGGCGGCTGGTGAGGTCGGGATCGTGGTGCCGCGCCAGAACGGGAAGGGCTCGATCCTGGAGGCGCGGGAGATCGGCGGCCTGTTCCTGCTCGAGGAGCGGTCCATCGTCCACACTGCGCAGCAGTTCCGGACGGCTGCGGATGCGTTCAAGCGGGTGCGGCAGGTCATCGACGGCGCCCCGGACTTGTCGCGCCGGGTGAAGCGGGTGCTGAACTCGCCGGTGGACAAGTCCATCGAGTTGCATGACGGGCGCAAGCTGTCCTTCATCTGTCGCGGCCCGAACGCCGGTCGTGGTCTGTCGGGCACTGACCTACTGATCTTCGACGAGGCTTACGACTTGACTGACGCCGAGATGGAGGCGTTGGCGCCGACGATGACGACGGCGCCGAACCCGCAGGTCTGGTACACCTCGAGCGCCGGCAAGGAGCACAGCGTCGTCCTGGCGGGCATCCGTAAGCGCGGTGTGGCGGGGTCGCCGACGCTGGCTTACATGGAGTGGTCGGTGCCTCAGCCGGAGGTGGGGGCGCCGCCGCCGGACGCGTCGGACCTGGAGCTGTTGGCGATGGCGAACCCCGGTTTGGGGACGCGGGTTTCGGCTGACTATCTGGCGATCGAGCGGGGCATCTTCTCGGGGAACCGGGCTGGTCTGGCTCGGGAGCGTCTGGGTGTGTTCGACCCGGTGCCTGTGCTCGGCGGTGTGTTCCCTGAGGGCACTTGGGAGGGCTGCGCGGACCGCGCGTCGACCATCGACGGACCACCGGTGTTCGCCGCCGCTATCGCGGAGGACCGGCGCACTGCCGCGGTGGGTGCCTCGGGTGCCCGCGAGGACGGCGTTATTCACCTCGAGAACGTGCGGAACGGCCCCGGAACGGACTGGATTGTGCCGTATCTGGCCGAGGTTACGGCGAGGAACGGCGGTTCTGTCGTGATCGACCCCGGTTCCCCGGCCGGCTCGCTCGTGGACGACCTGAAACAGGCTGGGGTGCGGGTTCACACGGTTTCGGCGCGGGACTACGCGCAGGCGTGCGGGTGGATCTACGACGCGGTGCAGAACCGGGACGTGCGCCATTTGGGGCAGCCGGAGCTGGACGCCGCGGTCCGGGACGCGCAGCTGCGGACACTTTCCGGCGCGTTCGCGTGGGACCTGCGCAAACCCTTGTCTGACATCACGCCCCTGGTCGCGGTGACGCTGGCCTGCTGGGGGCACCGGACCTACGGCGGGAATCTGGCGGACTCAGTCTGGTGAAACAACCGAAACAACCTCTTCTTGAACCGCGTGACGTCGAGGGCATCCTCGCCTTCACGTGCATCGTCTCGGGGGTGTCCCTGCTCTCTATCCCTGCCGCGATGATCGTGGCCGGCGTGCTGTTGGTCCTCGACCGAATCACGTCCTAACCCCGGAAGGCCGGTTGCATGGGTCTCTTCGTCGGGCGTGAGCGGGAGGTCCGCCAAGTCTTCCCTGAGCCACCCGTGGCTCCGTTCCCGGGCGCGGACGCGAACGGCATCGTCAGCGTGTCGTCGAAGCCTGACACGGCGCTGACGATCCCGACCGTGTGGGCGTGCGTGTCGCTGCTGGCGGGGTCAGTGTCGTCGCTGCCGATGGAGACGTTCCGGCGGGCTGCGGATCCGATGGCGGTGCCGAAACGGATTGCCGACCCGAAGCTGGTCACGTCACCGGACGGGGACATGACGCAGTCGGAGTGGCTGCACATGCTGATGGTGTCGCTGCTGATGCGCGGCAACGCGTACGGCCTGATCCAACGGGACGGCCAGCTTCTCGCGACCGGGGTTCACCTGCTCGACCCGGACCGGGTGAGCGTGGCGGTCGACGCGGGCGGGACGATCACGTACAAGCTGAAGAACGGCAGCGGGGCCGACCGGGTGATCCCGCTGCAGGACATGTGGCACGTCCGTGGCCTGACGCTGCCCGGGTCGGTCGTCGGGCTGTCCCCGATCAGCTACGCCGCCGCGATCCTCGGCCTCGACCTGAGCTCGCGGCGGTTCGCGTCCGGGTTCTTCGACGGCGACGGCATCCCGAAGGCGGTCCTCGAGTCGGACCAGCAGGTCAACCAGGAGCAGGCCCGGACCATCAAGGACCGGGTGATGGCGACGTTCCGGGGCCGGGACCCGCTCGTCCTCGGCCTCGGCCTGAAGTACACCCAGATCCAGGTGAGGCCGGACGAGTCCCAGTTCCTCGCGACCCAGCAGGCGTCGGTGGCGCAAATCTGTCGCTACTTCGGCGTCCCGGCGGGGATGATCGACGGCCCGTCAGGTGGCTCGATGACGTACACGAACACGGAGCAGCGTGGTCTGGAGTTCGTCACCTATTCGCTCGCGCACTGGCTGCGCCGGATCGAGGACGCGGTGTTCCGGCTGTTGCCGGGCACCCAGTACGTGCAGTTCAACGCGCACCGGCTGATCCGTTTGGACGCGGAGACCCAGGCCAAGGTCGACCTGCAACGGCTCGCCGGCAAGATCGTCGCCCCCTCCGAGCTTCGGTCCAGGGACGGGTTGGACCCGATGACGGACGCGCAGAAGAAGGAGGCCGACATGGTGCCTTTGACGGTGGGGCCGCTGGGCCGTCCGGTCGGGGAGCCGGGCCTGCACAACCCACCGGGACCGGAAGCTCCGGTGCCCACCTCCGAGAACCCGACAGGAGCCTGACATGGCGTTCGAGACACGCACTGTCGCCGCCACGTTCGAGATGCGCGACGACTCAACCACGGGCGCGCCGACTCTGGAGGGGTACGCGGCGACGTTCGGCCGCCCCTATGACATGGGTCCGTTCTGTGAGCAAGTTGACCGGCGTGCGTTCGATCGGACACTCGGCCTCAGCCCAGACGTGCGGCTCCTCGTGGATCACACCGGTCAACCATTGGCCCGCACGAAGTCCGGGACTCTTGCTTTGTCCGTCGATGACTCCGGTTTGCACGCGCGGGCCACGTTGGACCCAGCCGACCCGGACGTGCAGCGGCTGCTGCCGAAGATGCGCCGCGGTGACCTGGATGAGATGTCGTTCGCGTTCCGTGTCGCTCCTGGCGGCGACGCGTGGGACTACACGGATCCCGAGAGGACGATGCGGACCCTCAATGAGGTGTCCCTCGCTGGCGGCGACGTGAGTGTGGTGACGTACCCGGCGAACCCGACGACGTCGGTGAGTGTCCGCGCCCGTGACCTGCACGAGGCGCGGTGCGTGTTCGTGGAGCAGATGGCCCGCGAGTTCCGCGGCGGCGGCCACGCCCTCTCGTCGGACAACATCGCGAAGCTGCAGCAGGTGCTGTCGCAGCTCGCGGACGCCGACACGCGGGGGCTCGACCCGGCTGATACCGCGCTGGGCGCGGCCACCGCCGAGCTGGCGGACGTGCTCAAGGTCGCCCCTGATCCGGACCCCGGCGACGGTGACACCCCGGCGCGGGGGATGCACCCGGACATGGCCAGGCGAATCCTCGCCGCCGCCGACGCGGCACCTAAGAAAGGTTGAGCATGCCCACCTCTATCACCACCCCAGGCGGCGATGTCGTCGGCAGGGTGTCGCTGTTTGACGCCACCGGCGCCGCGCCTACTGTCCGGGTCAACGCTGGCGGCCCAACCCTCGGGCAGTCACTGAAAACCTACGTCGGCACTCAGTCGCTCGCCGCCGCCACGCCGATCACGCTGGAGACAGTCACGGCCGGCAAGACGTTCTACGTCACCGACATCTACGTCGGCGCGAACAGCGCGACGCCGTTCGCGGTGACCATCAACGCGGGCGCCACCGCGATCTTTCAGGGGTTCTGCAAGGGAGACACGGGTCCCGTCGCGTTGATGGGGATCGAGACTCAACCGGCTGCGGGGACCGGAGCGGTCGTCCAGTTGGTGCTCGGCACCGCAGCGGCCACAACCGCTGCGTACATGATCGCCGGATACGAGCAGTAAGGGCCACGCGGATGCCACTCACCATCACAAACATCACAGGCGACGGGGTCTTCGACGACCTGTTCGCCGTGACGCTCACCCTCCCGGACACGGGCACGGTCGTGGCGATCGACGGACGGGTGCAGCCCATCGCCGGCGCTTCGGTTGCTGTGACCGGTTCACCGTTGGCGATCCCCGCCGCACCAACGACGGGCAGCGTCTTCTACAACGTGCAGGTAGACACGGTGACGGGTCTTGCGACAGTGCAGCAGTCGACGACCGCGGACCCTGTCCCGATCTCAGCGTCGGCGCGGGTCGTGTTCCGGCAGACCCTTGTTCTCTCTTCGACCGACCCAGCGTTGACCCCGTCATCGACACCTGACACGTACTGAACCCGCACCACCACAAGCCACCCGCGTCGACGCGGGTTTGCAGTACCGCTCGCAGCCCGGCTAACCCGACCCGCCTATTCATACGGCACGCGGCGACGCCACCTGAACGCGGCCAACCCATCCGATTTTTCAACCCCTGAAAGGGGTGCTTCGCCATGTCCCTCTCCGAGAACATGCAGGAGCGGCGGAAGGCCATCAAGGCGCAGCTCGACGCGCTCGTGGCCGGAGCCGAATCCCGCGACGACAAGAACTTCAGCCCCGAGGAGACGTCGACCTTCGACAAGCTCCTCGGCGAACTGCGGGAGGCCGACAACCGGCTCCTCGAGATCGACGCGTCGGAGGCCGCTGAGGCCCGCGCCGCGCAGGCCCGCGTTGCAGCCGGCGAGGGCGGCGTAACCAGTGGCACGAAGGTCACCGACCCGCCCGTGTACGTCCAGAGTGGCGCGACGGGGCATTCCTACTGGCAGGACCTCGGCCATCGAGCGGCGGGCACGTCCAAGGCGCGCGAGGCCACTGACCGGCTCGTGCGCACCAGCAAGATGGTCGCCGACGAACAGCGCGCCATCGGTAACACCAACGCCACCGGCGGCTCAGGTGGCGAGTTCGCGCCCCCGGCGTGGCTGGTCAACGAGTGGATCAACCTCCTGCGCCCCGGGCGTGCGACCGCCGACCTGTTCAAGTCTGCACCCGTTCCCAACGGGGAGTCCTCGGTCAACATCCCGAAGCTGACCGGCGGCACGTCGGTGGCCGTTCAGACCACCCAGAACTCCACCGTTGCCACGACGGACATCACCACGTCCTACGTCTCGACCGGGTTCACCACGATCCTGGGCAAGGCCGTCGTGTCGCAGCAGCTGCTCGACCAGTCGGCGCTCGCACTGGATGAGGTGATCACCGCCGACCTGGCTCAGGCGTACAACGCGTTCTTCGGTACGCAGGTCATCCTCGGTGCGGGTACGGGCGCGAACAACAACAGCGTGCTCAACGGTCTCATCAACGCCCCGACCATCGCCGCGAACCAGGCCACCCTCGCGGCGACCCCCACGGCGGCAACGTTCTACAGCAAGGCCAACGGCATGCTGTCGTCGTTCGTCACCAACCGGTACGCCCAGCCCGACGTGTGGCTGATGCACCCGCGACGCTGGTTCTGGCTCATGTCCCTCTTCGACGCCCAGGGCCGCCCGCTGGTTGTCCCGGCCGATGTTGCGTTCAACCCGATGGCGACGAACGACTCGGTTGGCGTTCAGGGTGCAGTGGGCCGGTTCCTGTCGCTGCCGGTTGTGATCGACCCGAACATCCCGACCAACCTCGGCGTCGGGACCAACCAGGACGTGGTGTTCCTCCTCAAGCGGGACGACCTGTGGCTGTTCGAGTCCACCCCGACGGCGCAAGCGTTCACCGCGCCCTACGCCGAGAGCCTGGGCGTGCTGTTCCGGCTCTACAACTACGCCGGGCTGATCCTCAACCGGCTGAACGCCTCGATCGCGACGATGAACGGGCCCGGTCTCACGCCTCCTGCGTTCTAGGCCTTCAACACACCGAGATAGGAGCATGACATGGCGACTCACGCCAAGAGCATTGACGAAGAGGGCCAGCTCGTTTCCGATCTGGTCGATGACCCGGTCGCGGAGGCGCACCGGCTGCACCACCTGGCGACGGCTGACCCGGAGCCGGAGCGAGACGGTGTCCTGTTGTCCGTCGAGCACGAGGAGAAGTACGGCCTCGAGCGCAAGTCGGACCTGTCGGTGCCGGAGTCAGCGGTGGAGCAGCGGAAGCTGCAGAACGCCGCCGCGCCGCGCGCGTCGGACACCAAGAAGTAGCCCCATTCCGGGCCGTCCCCGCCATCCGTCAGGGGGCGCGGGGACGGCTCGGGACCTCTTGCGGAAGGACACGCGATGCCAGCAGGTCCGCTCGTCGTCCTCGCCGACGCCAAGAGCTATCTGCGGATCAAGTCCGGCACGGACGACGTGAAGCTCGGCGGTTTCCTCGACGACGCGGTCGCTGCGGTCGCGGACATCATCGGCCCTGTCACGCAGGCGTCTTATACGGAGGTCGTGGACTATCACGGCCCGAGGATTGTGCTGGCTCGGACGCCGGTGCAGTCGGTGCAGTCGGTGATGATCCAGCAGTGGCTGGGTGCCGACGCGACTGATGACACGGCGGCGTGGCAGGTCAACTCGGAGACGGGTGTCCTGCGCCGGCTCCTGGTGGGCGGGAGCATGCCGTTCTTCGGTTCCGGGTCGGTGTTCACGATCACCTACACCGCAGGCCGGACCGCCGTCCCGGCGCCGGTGAACCGCGCCATCCTTATGCAGGTCGCCGACATGTGGGAGGCGGAACGCGGGTCGATGCCGATGGCTGGTGGTGGCGGCGACGCGCCGCCCCCGTCGTACAGCGGGGACGTCGGGTTCCTCGCCCCCGAGGTGATGGAGCTGCTGCTGCCGTACCTCGCGCCGCCTGGGGTGGCGTGACGTGGCCGCTCAGTGGCCGCAGGTGAAAGCGTGGCTGGTTGCGACGATCCCCACCCTGCCCGGCATGTCAGGCGTGTCCGTCTACGCGGGTCCGCCGGAGACGGGGGAGCAGCCGGAGCGGTATGTGACGGTCGGGTTCGTCACTGACGACCACGGCGGTTCGTACCAGCTGATCCAGTCCCCGGACGGTTTCCAGTGGGACGAGGCGGGTGAGGTCCGTTCCGAGATCGTCGCGCAGGTCGGGGATTCCGACCCGGCGATAGCACAGGGGGAGGCGTTCGTCATCGCCGACGCCCTGGACCGGGTGATCCGCTCGGACCACACCCTCGGCAAGACGCTGTCCCCCAACGGGATGGCCGAGACGTTGGTCGAGGTCCACTCGATCAGCAACGCGGGCGGCACCGCCACCGCGCTGATTCACACGCTCAGGTACACCACCACCACCCTCTGAAGGAGATCCTTGTCATGGCTGAAACTGACACCCCCACGCCGTCCCTGACCGCTGCCGAGCAGGAGGTCGTGGACGCGGAGAACGCGCAGTGGGGGCACTGGACCGCCAACGCTCCCATTTTCCTCGACGGTGTCCTCGCGTTCGCGCCCGGGCACGACGTGCCTGTGCAGCACGTCGAGAAGTACGACCTGAAGTCGCAGGGTCTGGTGCGGCCCTCGGACCAGCCGGCGGTGGACCCCGCCCCGGCGGCGTATGTCGCGGCCCCGACGGGTCAGACCGTCGATGGCGACCCCAAGAAGAAGAAGTAGCACCGCCCCGCTCCACCCTCCCGTCAACCCTCTGACCCGCCCGGGTCCGAGGGTTTTTCCATCCCCTGAAAGGCCGCCGTCATGGCTAACCCCGTCCTGCCTGTCCCGAACTATCTGGCCGACCCCGGCGTGCTCTACTGGGCGCCCATCGGCACCGCGCTACCCGCGAACACCGCTGCCGGTGGCGCGTACATCGACCTTTGGGCCACCGCCGGCCCGTGGGTGGCCCTCGGCATGACCGAGACCGGGTCGGACCTGACCCTGCAGCTCACCGCATCCCCGATCATGGCCGCCGAGCGTCTTGAGCCGCTGGCGTACCGGTCCACCGACCGGACCACGCAGGTCATGTTCGCGCTGAAGGGGTTTACCGCCACGAACCTAGCCCGGACCTTGAACGGCGCGGTGACCACTGTTACCGGGACCGGTGCGACTACCTCGACCCAGGTCGACCCGCCCCAGCTCGGGAACGAAACCCGGTCCATGATCGGCTGGGAGTCCGCCGACAGCACGGTGCGCTGGGTCGCGTTCCAGGTCCTGAACTCCGGCTCGGTCAAGATGGGGTTCGTCAAGGTGCCCGCGACGACGACGCTGCCGTGGTCCGGCAACGGCGAAATCTCGCCCACGTACAACCAGGCGTCCCGCATGTGGTTCGCCAGCGCTGGTAGGGCCTGATGGCCTCGGTTGAGCTAAACGGCGAGACGTTCCAACTGCGGTCGAAGGTTCCGCCGTTCATCACGATGTCGTTCGCCCGCGCCACCCGCGACTCGAGCGACACAACGCAGATGGACCAGCTCGCCGCGATGCTGGACCTGCTCCAGGGTGCGCTCCGCAAGGACGAGTGGCCCCGGTTCGTCAAGATGGCGTCCGACATCGAGGAAGAGGACGAGCTGCTGGTCGTGGTCAACGCCGTGTTTGAGGCGTTGGCGGACCGCCCTACTGGGCAGCCCTCCGAATCTTCGGATGGGCTGACGAACACCGAGTCGAAGTCACCGTCGCCGCGCGTCGCTTCGGTTACGTCACTGCCCGAGCAGACTCCGGTGCGACCGGACGTGGTCCTGGCAGCACGACGGTCTGGACTGATCTCGGCCTGAGCCTGCGGGACGTGTGCGACATCGCATACGTCCTCATGCTGGAGCGGGCCGAGCGGGTTGTCCTCGGCGACCGGCAGGCGCTGCTGGCAGCGGCTGCGGCGAGCGGCGCCGAGAACTATGAACCGCTGGACGTGGAAGCGTCGCTGGCGGCGTTCCACGACCACGTCTACGCCGAACCGGGTTCTGTCGCGGACCCACTCATCCAGCGAATCCGGAAGCAGGTGGGCACGTGATAGTTGGCAACGGGTCCGCCGAGCTGGCCGCACTGTCGGCGCGGTTGAAGGCTGCCGGCGCGGGTGGGATCAAGCTGCAGATGGTCCGCGCGCTGAAGGCGGCGGGGAAGCCGGTTGTCGACGACTTGAAGGTCGCCGCGGCCGCGGATCTGCCGAAGCGTGGCGGTCTGGCCGCTCGCGTTGCGGGCCAGCCCATCAAGATGTCGGTCCGCACGACCGGCGCCTCCGCCGGGGTCAGCATCCGGGCCAAGTACACGCGGACCAACTCGGGTTCCTGGCGGCACCCCGTGTTCGGGCAAGGCTGGGTGACGCAGTCGTACGCCCCGGCTAAGGGCTGGTTCGACAAGACCGCGGAGAAGGACACGCCTGCGGCGCGGGCCGAGATGCTCGCGGTGCTGGAGATGGTCGCCATTAGCGTCCGCGCACGGGGGTTCTGATGCCGGCTAACGCCATGTCCCTCGTCTGGGACCTGATCGCGATCGACCACGCGTCGCGGGTGTTCGAGAGGGTCGGGGCCTCCGCGGAGGGAATGGGCGTGTCCACGGAGTCGGCCCATAGGCGGCTGGCGGCCGGTCTGGTCGGCGTGGCAGCGATTGCGGGGGGCATCGCTGTCGAGTCGGTCAAGATGGCCGCGGACTTCGAGACCGCGATGACCAAGCTGGTCACCACCGCTGGGGAGTCTAAGGCCAACCTCACGATGGTAGGTGACGGGCTGCTGAAGATGGCCGGCGACGTGGGCTTCACCGCGACCGAGCTCGCCAAGGGCATGTACACGGTCGAGTCGGGCGGGTACCACGGCGCTGAGGGCCTGAAGGTCATGGAGGCCGCGGCGAAGGGCGCCCGAATTGAAGGCGCGGACCTGACGGACGTGTCGAAGGCCGTCGTGTCCGCGATGAACGACTACAAGGGCGCCGGTTACTCTGCCGCCGACGTCACGAACGTCCTGACCGCTGCTACCAGCGCCGGCATGGTCACCTTCCAGCAGATGTCCGCGGCACTGCCGAACGTCGGCGCCGCCGGCGCAACGGCGGGCGTCGGTCTGGGCGAGCTGACGGCCGCGATCGCGACGATGACATCGCACGGCACCGACGCGGCGAAGTCCGGTACTTATCTGCGGCAGATGATCGGCCAGTTCGAGGCGCCGACGGCGAAGGCCCGCGCCGCGATGAAGGGCCTTGGGATTGATGCGAACGTACTCGGCCTGAACCTGGGCAAGAACGGTCTCGCGTCCACGATCGAGATGGTCCAGAAGGGGATCACCACCCACCTGGCCCCCTCCGGCCTGGTTGCCATTGAGACCTTCAAGAAGACGCTGGGTTCGACGCAGGACTACAACAACATGCTGGGCAAGCTGCCACCGAACATGCGAACCACGTTCGGTGCGCTCGCGGACATGACCGGCGGGGTCAAGTCCCTCCAAGCGTTCCTGCAGCTTGGTGGGGTCAGCCTGGAGACATTCAAGGAAAACACTGCCAAGGTCAACGCCGCCGTCCACAAGGGCAGCGACGAGATCGCCGGGTTCGCCGAGCAGCAGGGCACCCTGAACGGGAAGATGAACGACGCGAGGGGGGCGGCCTCCGCGCTCGGTATCACGCTCGGCAACAAGCTCCTACCGATGGCGAAAGAGGCTTTCGACAACCTGAACCAGATCTTTGGGCAGTTCGCCAAGGGCTGGCGGGAGGGCTTCGCCGAGATCGGCCGCCGGGTGGTCGCGAACCTCACCGAGCAGTGGGGTCCCCAGGCGACGGAGGCTTTCAACAGGCTGGGCGCCATCTTCGACGCGTTCAGCAAGGGTTGGCAGGAGGGCTTCGCCGAGCTCGGCCGCCGTCTGGTCGCGAACCTGACCGAGACCGGCGTGATGCTCCGCGGGAAGATACTCGAAGCCTTCGACACCATGCGCGCCAAGGTGCTCGAGGTCTGGCACGACATCGTCCGCATAGTCGTCGAGAACAACGACGCGATCCGGGCCAAGGTCATCGAGGTCGGCGACGGGATCAAGAAGTTCTTGAGCGACCGCTGGGACGACATGCGCAACAAGGTCATCGAGGTCTGGAACGGGATCAAGGGCAAGATCTACGAGGTCAACGACGCCATACGCGACAAGGTCATCGGGGTCTCGAACGGGATCAGGGACTCCCTCACGTCCGCGTTGATGTGGCTGTGGCACACAATCTTCGAGCCGGTGTGGGAAGGCATCAAGATCGCCGTCGCGATCGCCATCACCGCGGTGGTCCTCGCTGTCAAGGCGCTCGTCATCATCTGGCAGAACGAGCTTGCACCCGGATTGATGTGGCTGTGGCACACGATCTTCGAGCCCGCCTGGAACGGCATCCAGACCGCTGTGCGGGTGGTGGTTGACTGGTTCACGGGCACTGCGTGGCCGGCGATCCAGACCGTGTGGAAGGATATCGAAGCTGGGGCGATGTGGTTGTGGCACAACGCCATCGAGCCGGTGTGGAACGGCATCCAGACCGCAGTGCGGACGGTGGTCGACTGGTTCACGGGCACCGGTTCGCCGGCTGTCCAGGGCGCGCAGACGGCTGTCGGCGACTCCGCGACGTCGCTGTGGCACGAGGTGATCGAACCCGTCTGGGCGGGCATCCAGACCGCGGTGCGGACGGTTGTCGACTGGATCTCTCAGACTGTGGTCGGCACCTTCAACACGGTGCGGGACGACATCTCGGCCGCGTTCACCTCGCTGGGGAGCGCGGTAGAGAAGGCGTGGACTGACATCAAGACTGTCGCGTCGCCGATTGTCGACTGGATCTCTCAGACTGTGGTCGGCACCTTCAACACGGTGCGGGACAACATCTCGGCCGCGTTCAGCTTGATGGGTACGAACGTCACCAAGTCTTGGAACGACATCCGGGACACCGCCAAGGCGCCCATCGAGTTCGTCGTCAACACCGTGTTCGCCGGCCTGGTCGACACGTACAACAGCGTTGCCGAGAAGGTGGGCGCGGCGAAGTTCGACGTCCCGCATGTGCAGTTCGCCGCCGGCGGCCCCGTGGGCGGCTACTCCCCGCACGACCGGGCTGACAACATTCCGGCGTGGCTGACGGCGGATGAGTTCATTCTGCCGGTGGCAGCCACGAGGGCGCTCCGGGCCGACGGCGGCGACGTGCTGTTGGAGCGGCTGCGCACCTGGGACAAGCACGCCGACGGCGGCCTGGTCCGCGGCTACGCAGACGGCGGGTCGGTGTGGGACACGATCAAGTCTGCGGTTACGTCCGGGCTCGGCCTCGGCGGGTCTCTCAGCGGCACGACCCTCGGCCAGGTCGCCACCGCTGTCACCGGCGACCCGATAGGCGCGATCAAGAGCTTCGTCGCCAGCCTGCTCTCCGGGATCGGTTCCGGGGCGTTCCCGGACCTCGCGAAGGGCGTGGTGGGGAAGGCCGCCGACGGGATCGCGCAGAAGGTGCAGTCCCTGCTGGGCGCCGTGACGGGCACGAGCGCGTCCGGCGGCGGGGTTCCGACGAGCGGGCAGGGGTCTGCGGCGTTCGAGGGCTGGTGGGCTCAAGCGGTCGGGGTGAACGCGGCACTGGCGCCCTACTACGCGGCCGCGGTAACCACCGCCCGCAACGAGTCGGGGTTCAACCCGTCCGTCGTCAACAACTGGGACTCCAACGCGCTGGCCGGGACCCCTTCGGCGGGCCTGATGCAGTTCATCGAGTCCACGTTCCGGTCGAATGCGTGGCCCGGCTACAACAACTGGATGGGCGCGGTCGACCAGATCCTCGCCTGGAAGACCTATGCGGACCGCCGATACAGCGGCCCGAACAACATTCCCGGCGTCAAGGGCGTCGCCTCCGGCTCCGGGTACGTCGGGTACGGCGACGGCGGCCTCGTGAAGTATGACTCCGGCGGCTGGCTGCAGCCAGGTTTCACGGCGGCGTGGAACGGCACCGGGAAGCCGGAGCGGGTCCGCACCGCTGAGCAGGAGACGAGCGGCGGCGGCACGTTCCACCTGTATGACGTGTCCGGTGTGCTGATCGGGACGATGCGCGGGGAGATCGCCCGCGCTGACCGGGCCGCCCAACTCACCGCCGCCGCCGGTTCGTCCGTCGCCATCCGATGAGGAGCTGACCTAAGTGCCCGCATCATCGGATGGTGTTGTCACCGTCACCATCTTGCCGGATCTGACGACGGTCCGGGTCGCGGTCGACTTCACCACGGCCGGTTCGCCGTTGGCGGCGTCCTACGCAGGCGTGTCCACTGTCACCGTTTCCGACAGCCTGACCGGGCGGGTGGTTCGCGGGCTGTCGCGTGCCATAACCCCGGGCGGTGTCGGTGTCGGTGTCGACCACGAGGCGCCGTTCGGCGTCGCCCAGTCTTACGTCGCGACCGCGTACAACGTTGCCGGAACCTTGCTGGCGTCATCGGCAGCCGCCGCGATCACGGTTGCCAACCCTGTCTTCGGGTTCGCCACATGGATCAAGTCACTGAGCACCCCGAGCCTGTCGGTGAACGTGAAGACCGTGATAATCCCCGACTGGACCGCGCCGATACCGGAGGGTGTGCTGCGGGTCATCGGCCGCGCCGACCCGATCGTCGTGCAGGACATCCGCCAGTACGAGACGGGCACGATCGACGTGCTGACCCAGTCCCCCGCAGCTGAGACGGCGCTGACGGCGCTGCTGGCTTCCCCCGCGCCCTACATGATCCAGATGCCCGGGTACGGCACCGGGGACCGATACGTCACCGTCGGCGCCGTGGTCCGGAAGCGTCCGGTGAACAAGGCTACCGAGACGTGGCGGACGTGGTCGCTGCCGTTGACGCAGGTCGCCCGTCCGTCCGTGGTCGGCTCCCGGGTGTCGGTCCCGGGTCACACGTACGCCGACTCGTCCGCGGCGCTGCCGGCGTACAGCAGCCGCACCGGCACCTACTCGAGCCGCTGATGCAGCCCCGGTCGGCGGTGTTCGACGCGACCGTCGCCCGCTCGCACCAGCTGGTCGTGCGCGCAGACATCGTCCGCAACGGCAAGACCGTCGCGCAAGGGCTGCCGGTCACGGCCGGCAGCGTCACCGCGAACCGTACCCAGCTGGCGCGCCGCACCTGCTCCGTCACCATCGGCGATCCGGCGTACACCCCGACCGGCGCATCCGGTGACCTCCTCGCGCCGTATGGCAACGAGATCCGGCTGTGGCGTGGCGCGGTCACAGTCAACGGCCCGGAGCTGATCTGTGTCGGCACGTTCGGAATCCGCTCGGTGACCTTCGACGACGGCGTGTTCAAGGGGATCGCGGTGACCGGGATCGACCGGCTCAAGCGGGTTGAGGAGACAAGGTTCCCGTTCCCGCGGACGTCTCCGCCGGCGGCGTCCGCGGTCGAGCAGATCAAGGCACTGCTGCGGGAGGTGGTGCCGTGGGCTGAGGTCCGGGTCGACCCGGACGTGGTCGACGTGTCCCTGCCCAGGGTGACGTGGCCGCAGTCCCGGTCCCAGGCGCTCGTCGACCTGGCGTCGAGCTTGGGGTGTGAGGTGTTCGCCGACCCTTACGGCGACTTCATCATCCAGCCGCAGCCGTCGCCGAACGACCCGCCCGTGTTCACCGTCACCGGCGGCCCCGGCGGGGTGCTGATCGGGGCGCGGCACGACTTGACCCGGGATCAGGTGTTCAACGGGGTCGTCGCTCGCGGGTCCACGACGAGCGCCGGCGGGGCGACGGTCATCTCCGACCTGGCCACCGACGACGACCCGACGTCGCCGACGTTCTGGGGCGGCCCGTTCGGGCGGGTCGTCGGGTTCTACGACAGCGCCTTGTTCGTGAACAAGGACCAGGCGAACAACGCCGCTCGGGCGATGCTGGTGAACAACACCGGCGCCGCTAGGAGTATCAACTACTCGACGGTGGTGAACCCGGCGTTGGAACCAGGGGACGTGGTGCAGGTCGTCGATCCCGCTACCGGGATCGTGGAGCGGCACTTGCAGGACTCGATCACGATCCCGTTGGACGCGGCCGGGGTGATGACCGCCCAGACGAGGTCCACGCTCGCGATCGTCAAGTACGTCCGGAAGCGGCGGCAGCACCTGTACGGGGGGAACCTGTCGTGAGCGACCACCCGCGCGCGTCGGGGTACGTCATGGCTGTCAACGGCGCACTGGTGGACGTCCTCGTGTTGGGTGCCACGGTGCCGGGTCTGCCGACGCCGCAGTGGTACAAGCCGCAGATCGGCGACTCGGTGATCGTGTCGTGGCTGGGGTCGCAGCCATACGTGGAGACCATGCTCGCGCCGGCCCCCCCCCCGCCGCCCCCGCCGCCCCCGCCGCCCCCGCCGCCGCTGTTCTCCGCGACCCAGGCCACCGCGCAGACGGGGGTGGCGTCGTACACGTGGACGGCGGTCCTGTTCGACGTCACGCTGTTCGACACTCAACAGGGGCACAGCACGACGAACCCGTCCCGGTACACCGTCCCGGGCACCCCTGGCAGCGGCAGCATCTGGTCGTTCCAGGGCGTCGTCGCCATCGACGGCACCGGCTTCGGTGCTGTGTGTCTCGCGGTGAACGGGGTCAGGGTGAAAGGGTCCGTTGTGACGAAACCGTCCGGGGGGGCCGGCACCGCCGCGACCCCGGCGAAGCTGGTGACTGTCGCCGCCGGCGACTACGTCGAGGTCCTCTGGTATTTGTCCGCCGCCACTGGCACCTACATCCAGTCCGACTTCGGGTCCTCGTTCGACGCGCGGTTCGTCCAGTGAGAGCCTGGTTCGGCGGCGACGCCATCGACGGCCCACCGGACAGCAAGGGCGCCTCGGTGGTGTCCGGTCCGCCCGGGGCCAAGGTCACAGCGTGGACGACGCGCACCGGGCAGACGCAGGTTACGGACCTGCTGCCTTTCGCCCTCGACCCGGCGCCGGTCGTACTCGACAGGAGCGGCGTCCTGCGCCCGTTCCAGGGCCCTGACGGCGTTGACAGCCTGTGGCTCGACTTCGGCAGCGGCGCCCGCGTGCAGCTGCGCGGCCGAGGCCGGGTCGTCCTGCCGCCTGCGCCGACGGACCTGACGTCCGCGCTGGTCCTGCTCAACGTCCTCCGCGCCGGGCTCATCCGCGCCGGGCTCGCCACCGACAACTGAAAGCTTGAGGAGCGCGCATGCCGAATACCCCGATCACGGGCGTCCCGATCCCAGCGGCCGGGGCCACAGACCAGGTTCCCGCCGACCTGATGACCGCGTTCAGTAACGCGGAGACGATGTTCGTCGGCCGGTTTGCGTCAGCGGCAGACCGGGACGGGAAGATCACGGCCCCGGTCGGCGGGCAGGTGGCGTGGCTGATCTCGCCGGGGAAGTTCGTCTACTACGACGCCATTCTGGCGGCGTGGGCGGACATGATGAACCCGACGGCGTGGGACACGTGGACCCCGACGTTGCAGTCCGGCAGCGGGGTTGCGTTCACCCTGGGAGGCGGGTCGTCGCAGATCGGCCGGTTCCGGCTGACCGGGAAGAAGGTCGACTTCCAATGCACCTGGTCCTTCGGGTCCTCCGTGTCCGGCCCGGGCGGGTCGCTGGTGTTCGCGTTCCCGCCAGGGCTACCGGCCGCGAACATCGCCACGTTGAACCAGACCGGGCCTTGTGGCCTGTTCGTGCCTAACACCTCCGACAACTGGCTGGGGTTTTGGGCGGTCGGCGCAGGCGGGAACACGGGCGTGCTGCACTTCCCGCGATCCAACGGCAACGCCGCGCAGACGTACTTCCAGGACACGTCCGACGGGTCGTCGGCTGGCACTGGTATCCCCCTTATCACCGGGACGGCGTTCAACTACCCCATCCAGGTCAACGGCACCTTGACCGCGTCCGGCGAATACGAGCTCGCCTGATGTACACCCCGGACGCAGGCACCCGTGCACACAAGGAACGCGGAGGCCGAGCCTGATGCCCACACAACGCGAGCGCGCTGACCGCCTCGCCATCGTCCTCGCCCGGGCCCGCCGGCGCCGGTGGCCCGTCATGCCGCTCGGGAAACGGGGCGAGGTCCTCCTCCTGCTCGGCATCGCATGGATCCTCATCGGCATCGGCGCCGCCATCGTCCCGCCGCCCGCCGAGGACCTCCTCTTCCTCCACATCCCCGTGCCGATCCGGGCAGCCCTGTGGTGCGGGACCGGACTCGTCGCCATCGGCTATGCCTGGATGCCGAGGGTCCGCTCAGACGGCTGGGGATTCGTCGCGCTGTATCTGATGCCCGCCGTCCGCGCCGTGAGCTACTTCATCGCGTGGGTCGACTTCACCGCCGACGGCCGCAGCGGCTACCGGTACGGGTGGCTGTCTGCGCTGTTCTACACCGTGTTCATCGGGATCGTCGTGGTCTGCGCGGGGTGGCGCGAGCCGCCGCCGCTGCTGCTCATCGAAGAGCCGACCAAGGTTCCGGAGGTCGAGCCGCCGCCGCTGCTCAGCGAAGAGCCGACCGAGGAAGGGGACGAAGAATGATCTGGCAGACGCTCCTGGGCGCACTCGCCGGGATCGGAACCCTCATCGGCGCCATCCTGGGCGGGGTGAAGGTGTACCGCGCCTCCCAAGAGACCGCGCGCATCTCCGCCGTCGACGGGTTCAACCGGCTTGTCGAGGCGCTGGAGGGAAGGCTGGCGAGCGTCGAGAAGTCCCTGGACAAAGCGTATGGGCGTATCGCCATCCTGGAGAGCCAAGGCGACATCGACCAGGCCGAGATCCAGGAGCTGCGCCAGTTCATCGGCTACCTGCAGCGGTTCATCGGCGAGCACGCCCCCGGTTTGAAGCCCGACCCGATGCCCGACTCCCGCCGAGCCCCACAGGACCGCCGATGACTCTCCCAGACGGCAAGTACGGCGGGCAGGCGCTCGCCGGCGAACAACTCCGGATCGTCGAGGCGATCTGGCGGGCCTGCAAAGACGCATCCCTCACCGACAGGGACGCCGTGATCGCGCTGATCACCGCGGACACCGAGTCCAACTTCCAGACCGGGCCAGCGGTGTTCCATAAGGACGCCGACTCTGTCGGCCCGTTCCAGCAGCGGCCATCCCAAGGCTGGGGGACCATCGCGCAGTGTGAGGACCCCTACACGTCCGCCCGCGCGTTCCTGCGCGAACTAGTCAAGATCACCAACCGCGGGTCGATGACCGAGGGGCAGGCCGCGCAGGCAGTCCAGCGCTCGGCCTACCCCGACCGCTACCAGCAGCGCGTCGACGTTGGGCGCGCCCTTGTTCAAGCACTCAAATCAGGAGGTAAGCCCGTGAGCACCCCGATGACCGCAGACCAGATGGTGACCGCGCTGAAGGCCGAGGGCCTGACCGTCGTCGAGGTCCCCGGCTGGCGGACGAACAACCGCGAAGGGCACGGGCCGTTCGGTCCACTCAACGGGGTTGTCAACCACCACACCGGCTCCGACGTGTCCGACTGCGCCGGCTACGCGGCCAGCACCCTGTTCCACGGCTACTCGACCCTGCCCGGACCGCTCTGCCAGGCTGGGCTCGGCAACGACGGGACGATCTACCTCGTTGGCAACGGCCGCTGCAACCACGCCGGCGGCGGGGACCCGGCCAGCCTTGCGGCAGTCCAGAACAACGCCACGCCGATGGACGCCGAGCTGCACCCGCGGCTCGGGAACCTCAACGGCGTCGACGGAAACAGCCACTTCTACGGCCTCGAGGTCATGTACTCCGGCGGCCGCCCGATGAGCGCCGCCCAGTATGACGCGATGGTCCGCTGGGACGCCGGCATCTGCCGCTTCCACGGCTGGGACGGCCGCTCGGTCATCGCGCACCGGGAGTGGTCCTCGGACAAGCCCGACCCCGGCCAGGTGTGGATGCCGAACGTCCGCCGCGACGTGACCGCCCGCCTCACCGGAACCTCACCGCCGCCCACCCCGCCCGTAGCCCCTGTGGCCCCTGTGGCCCCCGTCGCGCCAAGCCCCGCACCGCCCGTTCCACCAACACCACCTGGAGATGACATGGCTGTTTCGCCCGACTTCGAGTCCCACTTCGACACGCTCAACACCGACTTGCGCACGTGGTGCAAGGCGATGGATCAGAAGTTCGACGCCCTCAACAAGGACCTGCGCGCCGACCTGGCCCGCAAGCAGGTCGAGCTCGACGCGATCCAGGCGAAGGTGCTCGGCAAGTGAGCGTCCTCGAGTGGGTCGGGTTCGCCCTGCTCATGGCCGTCCTCATCGCCGCCGCACTGTTCCCCACCGGGCGGCACTGATGCACCTCTTCCAACTGGCCCGCGACTTCGACGTGACCGGCGTCTCCGGCACGGGCGTCGTCGCTGACGGAGTCGTCTTCCCCGACGGCGTGACTGTCATCAGGTGGCGCGGCGAACGCCAGTCCACCGTGGTCTGGCCGTCCATCGAGGACGTCGAGGTCATCCACGGCCACGGCGGCGCCACTCGCATCGAGTGGATCGTCACCCACTGATGTGGATCGTCACCCACTGATGTCCACCTACCGCATCGCCCCCGCAACCCTCAGGAGTCATCCCATGCTCGACAAGATCAAGACTGAGCCGGCAATGGTCGTCGCGCTCATCCTCGCGCTCATCGGCGTCGCCGGCGCGTTCGGCTTCGTCGTGTCCAACGACCAGAGCTCCGCTATCACCGCCGCCGCCGGCGCAGTCCTCGCCCTCATCGGCGGCGGCGTCACCCGCTCCCAGGTCGTGCCCCTCGCACACCTGAGCGGCGCGGCCGTGCCAGCAGCGACGCCACCCGCACCCCCCGCGGCCTGACGATGGCAGACGAGTCTGTAGTCAAGGTCGAACCGGTAGCCGGTCCCACCCCGGCGCAGCAGGTCGCCGCCCACTCCGCAGCACAGGGCCACAAGTACCTGATGCACTTCCCAGCCCACCCGGCGAGGAAGGACGACCCGCACTACGTGGACTTCAACGCCTACCACCGCAAGTACTCCAAGACCGCCACCTGCTTCATCGGCGACAGGGTCGGAGTCGACCACTGCAGTGACGGGCCGCTGGAGCTTCACCACGCCCACGTCGAGTTCTCCCTCCAGAACGGTGTGGACCTCAAGGCGCTCGAGCACGACTACCCCGGGATTTCCGATCCAGAAGCAGTCGGCAAGTGGATCGAGTCGGAAGCGAACTTTCGCTGGCTGTGCGCCTACCATCACCGCGGCGCGGCCGGCGCGCACACCGCCGCACACGCGGATTGGGAGGCGTCACAATACATCCAAGGCCTCATCGACCCGAAGCCGTGACGGGAAGGCTGCCATGAAACTCATAGACGAATCCCCCATTGGGGCGTGGCTGTGGCTCGCCATCATCGTCCAGACCGTCGGCGAAGTGTGGTTCATCGACTGGTGGCTTCACAACAACGGACACGAATACCTCACCACAGAGTTCCGGGAAGCCCTCGCAAACCCGGTATGGGGCATCGTCCTCGCAGGTGCAACCGGGGCAGTCATCGCCGTAGGCCTCTACCACTTCTTCTGGCAGACGAACTAGACCCGCTCCGCAGTCGTCGCCCTGTCAGGAGGCGCGACGGCTGCGGCCAATCACCCCGGCACTCCCGTCCCGCCCGCCCAAGCCTGAGGAGCACCGATGCCATACAACCCGAGGACGTGGGTCGACAACCTCACCCAGACCCTCGCCGCGGTCGGCCACACTCCGCTACGAGACCAACCTGACATGGCTCTACTGATGCCGACCTGATGCGATGGAGCGCAAGGACAACAATGACCTCGCGCTGCGGTTCGTCGCCATCGCATCCAACGGCGGCGCGTTCGACGACCAGTCCTACTGGGCCGGCTGGGAGGCCGGTCGCATCGAAGGCGTCCTCAGCTGCGGCGGCGAACCCCGGCAAGACCTGCGCGTACGGCCCCACAACCTCCACCAGATCGACGGGCCGTGGGCGCACATCATCCTGACCGCGGAGACGACCGACACCTGACGCGCGAAACCCGGCCGACTCACCGTCCGGTGAGCTGCCGGGTCCACTTCCCCAAGCTAGTGCCTGAGACAGTGCCAATAGTACGCCTGACCGCTCCTACGCCCGCCCCGCTCCCGGCCGCCCCCACTGGCTGGTCGAGCGGGGCGGGTTTTCGTCGTGGGCGGGGGTGTGCCCTGAGGGCACACTCTGGCGTGGGCGAGCGTGGGCGACGACACCGGGCAGCGGGCAGTGGAGGCGGCTGACCTGCGGTTTCTCCCCTGACACGCATGGAGGCGGTCGGGTTCGATTCCCGTCCGCCTCCGCCGCCGCCATACGTCCTGCGTAGGGCCTCAGCGGTTCGCCGGGATGAGCTGCTGCACGGAATGGAAGCAGCGTCTCCCACGCCCGAACCGTTGACCACTCGAATCTTCGATTGATGAACAGGTCCGGTCCAACCGAATCGTCGAGTGGAACGGTCACCATGAGACCGTTCGTCAGCCGGCCGGAGGCGCTTCGTGTGACACGTGTCCGGTGGCGTCCTGTCAACCCGCCATGGGCGGACGCTTTGGGGCGAACTCATAGAATGGGCCGGTGGAGCCGCCCGATGAACGCCGTCGCATCCCGCGCACCGACGTGGTCCTGGCCGACGCACGGGTGGCGCGAGCGGGCGATCGCTTGGGTGCGGTGGTCGTGAAGTCGGCGGTCACGGCCGCGCAGGCGCGGGCTCGAGCGGGCGAGATCACCCCGGACGACGTGGTCGCCGAGGTGTTGGACAGTCTCCCGACCCGCACGACATCGTTGCGGCCGGTCCTCAACGCCACAGGGGTCGTGCTGCACACGAACCTGGGCCGGGCTCCCCTCTCCACCGCCGCCATGGAGGCGATCTCGGTGGCGGCCGCGTATGTCGACGTCGAGTTCGACG
>JAABVA010000743.1_pt1 | contig 38611 bp, 26 predicted proteins | sample 5560331 | NCBI WGS metagenome assembly JAABVA01 (sample SAMN12812661, study PRJNA571458) | rock metagenome | isolation source: Antarctica rocks | place: Antarctica: Victoria Land, Mt New Zealand sud | collected 2016-01-07 | reverse complement strand
GCGGGCCCGCGGGGGGGGGGGGGGGGGGGGGGGGGGGGGGGGCCCCCCAGGACGTAGTACTCCTGCCGGGTGGAGAGGGAGAAGAAGCCGAGGACGACGGCGGCCCAGATGCCGAGGAGGAGGCGGGTACTTTCGAGGGGGGAGAGGGACGGGGCGGAGGGAGCTGTTGGGGCGGAGGGAACAGGGGACAGGGAACAGGGAACTGCGGGCTCGGAAGGGGCGAATAAGGGGGTGGGTGTGGAGGGTGGGGATGAGAGGGGGTGTTGGTGGCGGGGAGAAGCAGGTTCCTCGCGCTGCTCGGAATGGAAGAAAGAGAGGCAACGGCGCATAGTCTGGCGCAGGGAGATGGTGGCGAGGGCATGGGGGAGGCGGGGAGAAGCAGGTTCCTCGCGCTGCTCGGAATGGAAGAAAGAGAGGCAACGGCGCAAAGTCTGGCGTACGGGGATGGTGGAGAGGGCGTGGGGGAGGCGGGAAGAAGCAGGTTCCTCGCTCTGCTCGGAATGGAAGAAAGAGAGGCAACGGCGAATAGTCTGGCGCACGGGGATGGTGGAAAGGGCGTGGGGGAGGAAGGCGCTCCAGGGCATGAGCCAGACGAAGACGAGGCCATAGAAGAGGAGAAGGGGGACGGTGTCGTAGTCGCGGGGGACGCGGAGGTTGAGGTAGCGGAGGAGGTGCTCGTTGATGAAGTAGAACCAGGTCCAGCCGTGGACGTTGCCGTCGGTGGGGAGGGGGACGAGCCAGTGGCCGTGAGCGAAGGTGATGGGGGCGGGATGGCCCTGGGTGGGGTTGGCGCGGGCGGCGAGGAGGTGCCAGGGGGCGGCGATATCGAGGAAGACGGCGATGCTGGTAACGGGATAGAGGCGGCGGAGGCTGGCGAGGGTGTTGCGGAGGCCGTCGATGGCGAGGAGGTGGAAGAGAACGATGGCGATGGGGAAGACGATGCCGATGAGGCCTTTGGTGAGGACGTTGAGGGCGCAGCAGAGGGCGAAGCCGTAGCAGAGGAGGCGGCTGGGGACGGCGAGCTGGGTGTTGCGCCAGTAGCAGAGGACGGCGAGCGTGATCCAGAGGCAGACGGCGGCGTCGGGGATGGTGATGCGGGTGAAGATGAAGATGCCGAAGGAGGAGAGGGTGATGAGGGCGGCATAGAGGCCGGCGCGGGTGGAATCGAAGGCGCGGCGGGCGAAGGTCTCGAGGGCGAGGGCGAGGGCGAGGACGGTGATTGCGAGGGGGAGGCGGGCAGCGGCGGCGCCCACGCCGAAGAGTTGCATGCTGGCGGCCATGGACCAATAGAGGAGGGGGGCTTTTTCGAGGTAGCGGATGCCGTTGGCGTAGAGGGTGACCCAGTCGTGGCGGAGGAGCATCTCGCGGGCGACCTCGGCGTGGACGGAGTCGGCGTCGTCGAGGAGGGGCGGGGAGACCAGGGTGAAGCTGGCGTAGAAGAGGATCCAGAGGGCGAGGACCGCGAGGCGATTGCGGGATAGAGAACGGGCGAGGCGAAGGACGATCATGCTTGCTCTGCGAGTCGCAGGTCATCCTTGGCGGGCAGGGGTTGTGGATTGGGGATCATGTCGTCGCGTCCCGGCGTTGCGGGTGGAGCGAGGCGGTGGCCAAGGCGCATGAGCGGCTTCTCGACGAGGTAGAAGCTGAGTACGGCGAAGAGGAGGCTGAAGATGTACTTCCAGGGAGCAGTGTTGACGAAGGAGAGAGGGCTGGACGGGGGTTGCAGGGAGGCTGGCCAGAGCTCGCGGAAGAAGAAAAGAACGTGCCAGAGATAGAGGCTGTACGACCACTTGCCGAGGTAGCGGAAGATGGGGAGCTCGAGATGCGGGTGCTCCAGCTGCCAGGGTGAAGCATGGTGCTGATGATGAGGAAGGGGGCGAGCGCGACCATAAAGTCGGGGCGGCTCGAATAGACGAGGCGGTGCATGTGGGGATAGAAGAAGAATCGGTTGGCGGTGTAGATGGCCCCGTAGATGCAGATGGCGGCGAGGCTGGTGGACCAGGGACGCAGCCATTGGAGAGCAAGGGCGCGGATGCGCGGGCGCTGCAGAAGCACGGCGAAGATAGAGGGGATGAGGAGGAGGTTGAGGACCTGCTGCGTGTGCCGGTCGGTGATGCCAGAGATGTAGAGGTGTGGGTTGTGCGGGCTGTAGTGCTGCCAGAAGCTGAGCAGAAGAACGAGGAAAGTCATCATGCGGAGCCGCCAGCGCCGGGCGACCCCTACGAGCAAGAAGGAGAGCAGGATGTAGAAGTGTTCCTCAACGGCAAGCGACCAGAAGTGGCCGGTGAAGAACCCGTTGGCGATGGCGTGGTCGGAATTTCCGTCCCAAAGATAGTTGCGGTAGAGAAAGACTGCGCCGAGGAGGTAGCGCCAGTGCTCGTGAATCCAGCCCAGCAGGGTCAGCAGAGAGACGGCCGTGAGATAGACGAGGGCGGCGGGCTGAATTCTAAGGATGCGGCGGGTGTAGAAGCCCTTGAGATCGATGCGGCCGACGATGGCCTCTTCTTCGAGGAGGCGGGTACAGATCAGGATGCCGCTGATCGCGAAAAAGAGATGGACCCCGTAGCCGCCGAAACGATGGAGGAAGGATGTGCTGAGGGGGCCGATGTGCCGGACGAGATCGTGCGTGAGCAGAACGCCGATGGCGAAGGAGCGCCAGCCGTCAAGACTGGGGAGATAGCCGCTCTTGTCGCGATAGGCGCTGGGGGGGAGGGTGGCTGCCATGTCAGGTTCCAGAGTAACGGCGGGCGGGTTTGGGGGAGTAGCCGCCGGCAAGGACCGAACCAGCGCGGCTATCATCTGGTGTGAAGGGCGTCTGGGCCGGAGAGCGTCCGTGGAGGGCAGGTTGAAGGAGATCGCAGGGAGCGGGACTGGACCGGCGACGGAGCTGATCTTCGGCGATTGGTATCCGGCGATGCGGGCGGAAGGGCTGGTGCGGGGGAAGACGGCGACGGCGCTGCTGCTTGGAGTTTCGATGCTGCTGGGACGGAAGAAGGATGGAGCGGTGTTTGCGCTGCGGGACCTGTGTCCGCATCGGGGGATTCCGTTGTCGGCGGGGTGGTTCGATGGGGAGACGGTTCAATGCAAGTACCACGGGTGGAGGTTCGAGCCGTGTTCGGGACAGTGTACGGAGATCCCGTCGCTGACGCCCCTGGATACGCTCGATGCGACGAAGATTTATGCGAGTGCGTTTCCGTGCGAGGAGAGGGATGGCTACCTGTGGGTGTATGTTCCGGGGGCGGGTGAGGGGCGGGTGAGCCGTGTGCCGCGGGATGTTCCGGAGCTGCCGAAGTTTTCGGAGAGGTACAGGAGCGCGCACCTCCAGGCGGATCTGCCGTGCAATGTGGATCACGGGATTATCGGCTTGATGGATCCGGCGCATGGACCCTTTGTGCATCAGGCGTGGTGGTGGCGGTCGAAGGGATCGATCCACGAGAAGGTGAAGCATTTTGAGCCGATCCCGGAGGGATTCCGCATGAGCTCTCATGCGCCGAGCGCAAATTCTGCTCCTTACAAGCTGCTGGGGGTGTATGGCGAGCCGATTACGACGACGATCGACTTCCTGCTGCCGAACCGGCGGTTTGAGACGATACGGGCTGGTGCGAAGTGGTTTTCGAGCTTGACGACGGTGACTCCGGTGACGGCTTCGACGTGCCGGATCGATGTGGTGGCGGCGTGGAATGTCTTTTACACCGTGCCGTTTGTAACGGGCATCGCTACGTTTTTTGGGGCGCGGTTTGTGCGGCAGGATCAGGAGACGATGATCGAGCAGGCGGAGGGGCTGCGATCCAACCCGAGCCTGATGCTGATTGATGACGCGGACAAGCCGGCGAAGTGGTATTTCGCGTTGAAGCAGGCGCGGCTGAAGGGGACAGGGGAGCATCCACTGAGCGGGCCGGTGGAGTTGCATTGGCGCAGTTGAAGTTTCGGTGGCCCTGTTGAGGTTCCGGTAGACAAGCGGGACCTTCGCTGTGCTCAGGATCACAAACTTAAGGACAAGGGCAGAAGCAGGTTCCTCGCTTTGCTCGGGATGGAAGAAAGAAGGGCAGGGCGACGGCGGAAGGCGAGGGCGATGGGCCCTCGCGGTAGAGTGGCGGGTTCTTTGCTGTGCTCGGGATGACAAAAAGACGGTGGGTCATTGCAGCGCGAGCGGGGTTTGCTTTACCTGTGTTTTTTGCCGAAGAGGTCTCCGATGGCGTTTTGGAGGGGATCGCCTGCTGGTTTATTGGAAGGGGATCTCTGGCCGGTCTTCCCCTGCAGGAGGTTGCCGGCCGCGCCGCCTCCGATGCCGGTGGCGAGTCCACCCAGGTTGGGCGAGAAGGTGGGGTTGGCCGTGGTGCCGCCGATGGCTACGGGAACTCCGTTCCTGAGCACGTTTCCGGCGATCCCGCCGATTGCAGCCAGACTGCCGCCGCCTCCGCCACCGCCGGAGATGAGGTCAGCGAGGCCGCCGGCGAGGCCTGCGAGGGCTGAGGCGGAACCGGCGTTTGAAGGGGCGGCGCCGCCTCCTAAGAGGCCGCCGGTGAGACCGGTGAGCTTGAGGATCATGTTGTAGTCGAGAGCACCGCCTGCGCTGACACTTCCGGCACCGGTTGCGGTACCTAGACCGGTCAGGTCGAGGGCGATCCTGTCCGTGCGGATGCCGCCTCCCGCCTCCCGCACGTCCATGCTGAGGGATCGGATGGTGGTTCCGGAGCCGGTCGCGGAGCCGATTCGGCCACCGGTGAGCCGAGCGAGACCCTGAAGTTTGGATCCGAGGTCGAAGCCTGCGAGTTGGGTGTTATCGAGCCGGACCGGACCACTGATGACCGGGTTCGCGGTCGACCCCGAGATTGTAAGCGCGGTGGTTACAGTTCCTCCCTGGAGACGGGAGCCCTGGGGGAGGTGCACACCGAGCGCGGGGAGAAAGGCCTCGATCTCATCGATGGGCACGGCATTTCCATCGACCTTGAGATTGATGGCGGTGGTTGGGCCGCTGGACTGGTAGGTGCCGGCGACGCTGACAGCAGCGCGCCCGACGGCTACTGTCGCGTGCTCGATCTGACCGGTCGCCGCCGGCTCATTCTGTAACACGGAGAACTGCGCGTCGACGGGCCTGGAGGAGGGCTGACCGTTTTTTGCCAGCTTGATGCCGTCGATATGAGCGGTTCCGATGGCATTGAGGGTCTGGCCATTGGACTGAATCTTTGCCTGGAGGTCGGCCAGGCCGCTGATGCCGGCATCGGGCGCAAGGACACCGCTGGTCTCGAGTTGGACGTGCTTCAACGAGACCTGGGCATCGAGTGGAGTCGCGGCGTTGTTGGCCTGATTAAAGGGTCCAGCCTTTCCGCTTGCATTGAGGCTACCGCCGCCGGGGAGCTGGGCGCTGAGGGTGAAGGGCGACGCGCTCCCGGGCGTGAGATTCGTCAGGCGGGCATTGAGCTGCTGATAGACCGCCGGAGCTCCCGCATGACCGGCGGTGGAGAGGGTCAACGTCCCGTTCTTTACCTCGGCGTCGTCGACTGACAGGTTCTCGAGCATGGTCGTGCCTTCGGGGTTTGCGCCGGGAGACCTGGGCTGCCTGGGCGTGTTCGTGCGCACGAGATTGAGGTGAGGCGTATCGACGAGGAGACTCGTGACGTGCATCTGCTGGCCGTTCCAGGCGGCGTCGAGAGTGAGGCTGCCGACGAGACCTGAGAGGCCGGACGAGGTGTCGACGAAGCCGGCGGCGAGTGGATCGATGTGCTTCATTTCGAGGTGTCCGGAGAAGGGCGTTGCCGAGGCATCCTGTTCGTTGATGGGGCCGGCGGTGCCGTTGATGCTGAAGGTTCCTTCGCCGGGGAGGTGAGCGGAGGCGGTGAACGGGAAGGTGCTGGTGAAGCCGAAGTTTTTGACGTCGAGGTCAACCTGCTCGTAGACGCGATCTGGCGTGGGCACGGCCGTGCTGGTTGCGGGTTGGGCGCCGACGGTGATCTGCCCGTTTGCGACCTCGACGCGGGCGACGGTGAGGTCGGGGAAGGTGCGCTTTCCCTCCTCTTCGCTCCCTGCAGACGCCTTATTTGAGGCGCCGATGGAGGAGTAGTTCCAGAGGCCGGAGGGGGACCGGAGGAGCTGAATTTTCGGGGATTGGAGGTCGAAGCCGCGGATGTGCACCTCCCGCTGGAGAAGAAGAGGAAGGACCTCGACACGAATTTTGACACTGCCGGCCTGAAGGAAGGGTTGGGAGCTGAAGCTCGGATCATCGGCGACGGTGGCGTTCTCCGCGAGCAGGCCGCCCGACCAGACCGAGAGGGTCAGCTTGCCGATGGTGACCTTGCGCCCTAACGATTTGCTGACGGAGGACTCGATGCGGGTGCGGAAGCTATCGGCGTTGAGGAATAGCGGAACGGAGACGGCGGCGACGACAAGGAGGACGACGAGCGCGCCCAACGCGATAAGGATTACTTTGCCGAATCTTCCCATGGGCTGCCTCTTCCGTTTGTAGCGAGTTTGATGCCGGGCCCAAAGGCCGATGTTGTAGAGCCAGGCTGCTGGAGAGAGGCGGAGGTATGGCTTTGGCGCGGTTAGAAGGTGGTGACACCCTCTTCGACGACGAGGCGGTCGACCGCGATGTGGAGGGCGATGCCGAGGTGGCGGAAGCCTTCGCGGGAGGCTTCGGACCAGTAGCTGGAGCCGTCGATGGCGCCGGAGCGCTGGAGGAGGTCGTTCCAGATGTTCTGGGACTGCCAGAGGTTGACCTCGAAGGGGACGGAGCGGAGGGCTTCGGCGATGGCTAGGGCCATGTGGAGAGCGGGACCGGCGGCACCGTCGCTGGCGGCGGCGGCCTCGAGGCGGATCATGGCTCGCTTCATGCGCTGGCCGGCGGCGTAGCTGAGCTGACCGGTGTCGAGAGCGATCTGGTCGGCGAGGGCGCGGGAGAGCAGGGCGTGGAAGTCGTCGACTTTGAACTCTTCGGCCTCGATGGCGCGACGAAGGTCGGCGTTGAGGGCGTATCCGGCGGCAAGGGCGAGGGCTGGGGGGACGATCATGCCGGACTCGGTGAGGAAGTGGAGGAGGGAGGCGTGGTCGTCGTAGATCTTGCGCAGGGAGTCCTCCATCTCGGAGAGCGTGCGGTCGAGGATGGAGCGGAGGATGCGGTGCTGCTCGTCGGCGAAGAGGGAAGAGAGGGAGTAGCCGATGCCGCCGAAGAAATGGTCAATGAGGTGGATGACCTCGGGGAGGTTGGCGCGGCGGATGGCGACGCTGACGTCGTTGGCAAAGGTGGAGAAGGCGGCGAGTTCGGCGGGGTCGGCGGGATCGAAGCGGCGGATGGCCGCGGAGAGGTTCTGATCGCCGAGGTGGAGGACGGCGTAGGCGATCTCCTCGACCTCTTCGGTGACCTTGGAGCGGAGCTGGGCGCGACCGATGGCGAGGCGGCCGCGGCCGGAGGCGAGGACCTGGTGATCTTCGCGGCGAACCTTGAAGCAGAAGAGCTCGCCGTCCTCGGGGTACTGGCGGAAGATGGAGGAGATGGCGTAGTGGGCGCCCACCTGCTCGAGGCCGACGCGGAGGCCGGTGACGAAGCGGCGGTAGACTTCGGCGCCGTCGCCAAGGTCGGGGACGTTGCTTTTGGCTTTGGCAAGGAGATCGAGGAAGGCGGGCTCGAGGGCTGCGCCGATGGGGCCGAAGAGGCGGGCGGCGAGCTGGAGGACGCGGCCGGCGTAGGCGATGATTCGGACGGTCTCGATGCCGGAGATCTCGTCGAAGAACCAGCCGCAGGAGGTGTACATGAGCTGGGTGTGGCGTTGGAGCTCCATGAGCTCCCAGACGGCGGTACGCTCGGACTGCGAGAGCTTGTGAGTGGCGTGTGCGGCCAGGAAGCGGTCTTCGTTGGCGAAGGAGCGGTTGAGGACGACGTGGATGTAGGCGTCGCGGGCGGCCCAGAGGTCTTTGAGCAGGCCTTCGGCCCGCTTCTCCGCCAGGGGAGCTGTGAGGTCGCGGAGGAGGTCGAGAGCATCGCGAAGGGGAGCGCGCCAGCGTTGATTCCAGCCGGGTTTGCCGCCATTGCAGCCGCAGTCGGAGCGCCAGCGCTCGACCCCGTGGAAGCAGGACCAGGAGGTGTTTTCGACGACCTCGGCCTCCCACTGGGGAGGGAAGCGGGAGAGGAACTCGCCGTAGTTGGTGAGCTTTGCCGCGCCACTCTCCTCAATCCAGTGCATGGCGTAGCTTAGGGCCATCTCGCCGTGTTTGTGGTGGTGGCCGTAGGATTCGCCATCGGTGGCGACGTGCGAGAGGCTCGCTGGTTCGCTGGACTCCAGGCTGGGCGGGAGGCCGGAGAGGAGGCGCTTGGCAAAGATCTCGCCGCTGTTCAGGAGGCCTTCAAAGGCGATGGCGCGGGAGTTGGGGCCGTTGTAGAAGAAGACGGCGATGGAGCGGGCGCCGTCGAGGGGGATGCGGTAGGGATGCGTGGGGTCGACGGTGCCGTCGGGGGTGGGGGTCCAGGGTTGTTCGGGATGTGGCGGTGTGGAGGTGGTCTCCCCGGTCCCAGGAGCGGGACCCGGGGCACCCTCACCCGGAGTTGTGGCGGGATCGGCCAGTTTGCGGATGTGCTGGCATTGGATGGGGGCGAGGATGGTGAACTGGATGCCTTCCTGGGCCATGAGGTCGAGGACGTGGCGGTTGACGGCAGTCTCGGCGAGCCACATGCCTTCGGGTTTGCGGCCGAAGCGGTGCTCGAAGTCGGCGATGCCCCAGCGGATCTGGGTGCGGGCGTCGCGTTCGCTGGCGAGCGGCATGATGATGTGGCTGTAGACCTGGGCGATGGCGGAGCCGTGGCCGCTGTAGCGAGCGGCCGAGGCAATGTCGGCGTCGAGGATCATGCGGTAGGTGCGGGGGGCTTTGTCCTTGAGCCAGGAGAGGAGGGTGGGCCCGAAGTTGAAGCTCATGAGGGCGTAGTTGTTGAGGATACGGATGATCTCGTCGTGGTTGTCGTTGATGCGCGAGGCGCCGTTGGGGGCGTAGCACTCGGAGGTGATGCGCTCGTTCCAGTCGTGGTAGGGGGCGGCTGACTCCTGGACCTCGACGGTTTCGAGCCAGGGGTTTTCGCGGGGCGGCTGGTAGAAATGGCCGTGGACGCACACAAAGCGGTTGGGGGCGGGGACGCTGGGAGATGCGGGGGGAGGGGTTGGTTGGATCGGCATCGGTTTGTCTGATGGTAGTGGATTGCGGGCTTAAGAGCGGGTGCCAGGGGGAGCTCTTGGGGTGTGGTAACCAAGGTTCGAGATTCAGGCGTGGGTGGTTATAACTTGAGTTATAATCGAGAGGGAGGGTGAGGAGCGATGGAACTCAAGGTGCGGAAGATAGGGAATGGGTATGGTGTGCTGCTTCCGAAGCAGTTGTTGGAGGAGATGCATGTGATGGAGAACTCTGTGTTAAGCGTGGAAAAGGTAGGCGGGGTGTACCAGATGACGCCTTTGGATGAGCAGTTCAGCAAGCAGGTGGAGGCGTTTCTGCGGACGGAACCGCTGCACCAGAACACTTATCGTGAGTTGGCGAAGTGACGATCGAGTTCGTCCGCGTGGACGTTCTGCGGAACGTTCACGACCGGCTCATTGAGAGGTATGGCGGGCTTCGAGGTGTCCGGGATGTGGGAGGGCTCGAGTCGGCGATGGCCCGGCCTGAGAATCTGGTGGCTTATGGCGGCGTCACTTCGGTCGCCGCGTTGGGCGCGGCTCTTGCCTGGGCGACTCTGCGGAACCATCCATTTGCGGATGGGAACAAGAGAGCGGCGTTTGCTGGATTGACCATGTTTCTCGATTTGAATGGGTACCGGCTGACTTGCCCGGAGGTGGAGGAGACAGCGATGATGCTGCGGGCGGCGACGAGTGAGATTGAGGAGGAGGACTGGACGGCGTGGGTGGTGCGGAGCGCGGGGCTTGTGCCGGGGTAGAGGGTGGATTGGGCGGGAGCGGTTGCGAGGGTGATCTGGCATGGTGGTAGAGAAGCGGGTCCGTTCGCTGCGCTCAGGATGACAAACAGAGGAGGGAGGGCGAGTCGAAGTGGGTCCGTTCCCTGCGCTGACCAATAAAGAAGGCACGGCAGAGGCGGTAGGTTGACCTGTTGATCGATCCCTTGACCTGTTGATTCAGGAGAGGGGTGGGGTGATTTTGGCTCCGGCCAGGTCGCAGGCTCGCCAGAGATACCAGCTGGCGACGGATCGCCAGGGTTGCCAGCGCCGGGCGCGTTTGAGCATGACGTCGGGTTTGGGGAGGTCGGCCGGGGTGACCTTGTCGGCAGGTTTCAGTTTTCCGAAGGTGAGGGCGAAGCCTTTGCGGACGGCGTAGTCGGTGACGGGGAGGATGTCGGGGCGGCCGAGGCGGAAGATGAGGAGCATTTCGACGGTCCATGTTCCCACGCCCCTTACTTGCGTAAGGTGCGTCACAATGGCCTCGTTCGACATGCGGCGGATGCGGGCGAGGGTGGGGACGGTGCCGTCGAGGGTTTTGGCGGCGAGGTCACGGAGGGCGAGGGTCTTGTTGTGGGAGAGGCCGGCGGCGCGCATCTGCTCGTTGGGGCAGTCGAGGAGCTGCTGCGGGGAGGGGTGGATGCCGAGGCCGGAGACGGGGTGGAAGCCTTCGAGTAGGCGGCGGTGGATGGCGGCGGCGGCTTTGCCGTGGAGTTGCTGGTAGATGATGGACTCGGTGAGGGCCTCGAAGGGGGACTGGGTGCCGGCGAGCTTGAGGGTGAAGGGGCCGGCGCGAGCGATGAGGCGGGCGAGTCTGGGGTCGGCTGCGGACAGGGCGCCGATCGCTTCCGCGGTGTTGTAGGACGGGCGGCGGTTGCGCGCGGTGTGCGGGCTGGGCATGTGGGGAGATGATACTTGGGCGGACTGTACATCGCCGTGTTGGTGGCATCACAGGAGGGGGCGAGGGCGGGTTCCGGTGCGAGAGCGGACTCCCTGCGATGGGCGAGATAGCGATGCGTGGGATGAAGATCGTTTGAAGCTGATATAGAGAAGGGGTTTACAGAGTGGAATGGAATGCGGGAGGGTAGGAGCGAGGCGGCGAGCGTCGCGCTTTCTGCATGGACGAAGGCGCTGTCGTCCGGTAATCGAAGTTCCTGAGTGAAAGTTGTTCGCTAACCGTACCGAGCCGAAACAGGCCATCTCAGACTGCTATATTTCTTTCAGGCAGATGTTGTGTCGCTTTTTGCACAGCCCAGCACGCGCAAGTCCGGCACGCGATCGACCTAACCCAACCATTTTTGACGCAGAGGAAGCAGGAACGCATCCATGGCGCAAGTATTTGACCGCAGTTCGAATGCGCTGGCTCGGGCAAGTCTGGTCTTGACCGGTCTCATCGTGATTGGACTGGGCGTGGCGTTGAACTCGCTGCAGCGCTCTCCGTGGGTGACCCGGCAGGGGCAGCGTCCTGACCAGCCGGTACCGTTTAGCCATAAGCATCACGTGGAAGGGCTTGGAATTCAATGTCAGTACTGCCATACGCAGGTGGAGAAGGCGGCTTATGCCGGAATTCCGCCGACCAAGACGTGTATCAACTGCCATGCACAGATCTGGACGAATGCGAACCTGCTGGAGCCGGTGCGGCAGAGCTGGGCGACGGGAGCTTCGATCCAGTGGATCCGGGTGCATGATCTGCCGGATTACGTGTACTTCAACCACGATATCCACGTGAATAAGGGCATTGGGTGTGCGAGCTGCCATGGACGCGTGGACGAGATGCCGCTGATGTATCAGCAGAACACGCTGCAGATGGAGTGGTGCCTGAACTGCCATCGGAACCCGGCGGTGAACCTGCGGCCGACGAGCGAGATCTATAACATGGCGTGGGCGGGGCCGTCGGGAGACAAGCCGGTATGGTGCGCGAGCACGGGGCAGAACACGGTTCCGGGTACGAGCGAGAATACGGCGACGGCGGAGCAGGTCAGCTGTACGACGAAAGACCCGAGCGGCGAAAATCCACAGATTGCGATCATGCAGGCACCGACGGATCGCAGCCCGGGAGGAAACGGAAAGGGCCAGTCCGGGACCCAGCTGCAGCCGCGACCGACCGAGGGGGACACCAAGACTTACAGCGATGTGCCGCCGATGGGCATGGTGATGCCGGCGAGCTACCAGAAGTTCACGAGCCAGATCGATCTGGGCCACTACCTGATGGCGCAATACCACATCCGAACGGCGAACGAGCTTTCGAGCTGCGAGACGTGCCACCGATGAAGACGACAGGGAAGACGACGGGAACTCGAGACACGATGACTGAGACAAAGACATTTGCGGCGGCGAGCACGGCGGCGGGTCCGACGGACTCGCAGGCTCAGGTTGTGACCGCAATTGCACCGGCCAAGCTGACCCTGGGCGAGGTGCGAGCGAAGCTTGACGGAAAGACGGGCCGGCGCTTCTGGAAGAATCTGGATGAGCTGGCGGAGACGCCCGCGTTCCAGGAGTTGATGGCGGAGGAGTTTCCGCGACAGGCGTCGGGTGTGTCGGAGTGGGTTGATCCGGTGAGCCGGCGCGGATTTATGAAGGTGATGGGAGCGTCGCTGGCGCTGGCCGGGCTGGCTGGGTGCACGAAGCAGCCGGACGAGCCGATCTATCCGTACATTCGGCAGCCTGAGGACCTGGTGCTCGGAAAACCTATGTTTTTCGCAACGGCGCACCCGTTTCCGACCGGAGCGATTCCAGTGCTGGTGAAGTCGGACGCGTTCCGGCCGATCAAGATCGAGGGTAATCCCGAGCATCCGATGGCGAGGGGAAGGAGCGACGCGATCACGCAGGCGACGCTGCTGGATCTGTATGATCCCGACCGGTCGCAGCATTGTCTTAAGGACGGGAAGAACTCCGAGTGGGCTTACTTCCAGAACGAGTTCCAGGCGGCGGCGAAGAAGATGCCGGGCGGCCAGGGCCTCTATTTCCTGAGCGAGACGATCACATCGCCAACGCTGGCGGCGCAGTGGAAGCAGGTGCAGGCGGCGTATCCGCAGGCCAAGCTGGTGCAATGGGATCCGGTGAACGCGGACAGCTCGCGGGCGGCGTCGAAGGCGGCGTTTGGGGAGTACGTGGACGCGCAGTATAAGCTCGAGAACGCGGACGTCATCCTGTCGCTCGACGCGGATTTTTTGGGAGGCATCCATCACCCGGGTTTTCTGCCCCTGGCGGCCGCGTATTCGGAGCGGCATCGCTTCGACAAAGACAAGCAGATGAACCGGATGTACGTCATCGAGACGATGCCGACGGTGACAGGGTTTAAGGCGGAGCACAGGCTGGCGTTGAAGCCGAGCGACATCGACGCCGTTGCGATTGCGCTGAGCGGAGGCAATGCGCAGGGCAGGTGGACGCCGGAGCAGGACAAGTTTTTCAAGTCGCTGATCAAGGATCTCGAGGCGAATCGCGGGAAGGTGGTCGTGATCCCGGGAGAGCAGGCATCGCCGGCTGTGCACGCGGCAGCGTATGCGCTGAATCAGAACTACGGCGCCCTTGGGAAGACGGTGGTGTACACGCAGACGGTGAACCCGATGCCGAGCGAGCAGGGGGCCGACCTGAAGGCGCTGGTCGCGGATATGGTTGCCGGAAAGGTGCAGTGGCTGGTGATGCTGGGCGTGAACCCGATGTACTCGGCGCCGGCGGACCTGAACTTTCAGCAAGCGTTCGACAAGGTCGCTCACACGGTGCATTTAGGCACGCATGTCGACGAGACAGGCAGCATTTCCAACTGGCATATCAACAAGGCGCATTATCTCGAGAGCTGGTCGGATGCGCGGACGTACGACGGCACGATCACGATCATTCAGCCGATGATCGATCCGATGTATGGCGGACGGACGGCGCACGACGTGGTGCAGACGCTGCTTGGGGATCCGCAGGCGAGTGCGTTCGACGCGGTGCAGGCGAATGCGAAGACCTACATGAAGGGTGACCTCCCGCAGGGATGGAAGAAGGCGCTGCATGACGGGTGGGTAGAGGGAACGGCGTTCACGCCGCGCGGAGGGGGGCCGGCAAAGGCTGCTCCGGTTGCGGGACGGACTCCAGCGACAGGGAATGCGGGCGAGTTCGAGGTATCGTTCCGACCCGATCCATCGCTCTTCGACGGGCGGTTCGCGAACGTTGGATGGCTGCAGGAGTTGCCGAAGCAGGTCACTAGCATGAGCTGGGATAACGCGGCCATGATGAGCCTGGCGACGGTCGAGCAGATGAAGCTGGGCGAGTCGGACATTGTTTCGATCGAGGTTGGCGGCCACAAGGTAACGGCTCCGGTGTTTATGGTTCCCGGACATCCGGACGGCGTGGTGACGCTGCACCTTGGCATGGGGCGGCAGGCCTCCGCGGGTCGGGTCGCGGCTGGCGTGGGTTTTAGCGCTTACCAGATCCGGACGGTGGACTCTCCGCTGTTTGCAACGGGCGCGAAGATCACAAAGGTGCCGGGCACGTGGGACCTGTGCGTAACCAAGGTGCACAACATCGAGCATCGCGGGCGATTCGCGCAGCATGACCTTGAGAACCCGCTTTCCGATAAGCAGGGGACGTATTCGCTGGCGGGGCATGAGGCGATGGAGCGTTCGATCATCCGGTACGCGACGGTTGCCGAGGCAAAGGCGCATCCGGATTTCGCCGCGGAGGGTGCGGGTAAGACGACGCTGGTGAATAAGGTCGGGTATATGCCGCAGGGTGAGTCGCCGAAGACAGAGGACAATCTTTCGGGAGGCACGTGGAAGTACAACCATGTGGATGTGTCCTCGAAGAAGCTGCAGAATGCGTGGGGGATGTCGATCGACCTGAACAGCTGCGTCGGCTGCAATGCGTGTGTGGTGGCGTGCTATGCGGAGAACAATATTCCGGTGGTGGGGCGCGAGCAGGTCAAGGTCGGCCGCATCATGCAGTGGATCCGGATCGACACGTATTTCGAGGGCGACCTCCATGCACCGAAGGCGCATTTTCAGCCCATGGCATGCCAGCATTGCGAGCAGGCCGGGTGCGAGCTGGTTTGCCCGGTTGGAGCGACGGTGCATACGCCCGAGGGCTTGAACACAATGGTCTACAACCGTTGCGTGGGGACGCGCTACTGCTCGAACAACTGCCCCTATAAGGTTCGCCGCTTCAACTTCCTCCTGTACGCGGACTACGACACGGAGAGCCTGAAGTTCATGCGCAATCCGGACGTGACCGTTCGATCGCGCGGTGTGATGGAAAAGTGCACGTACTGCGTGCAGCGCATCGAGTCCGCGAAGATCACGGCGGACAAGGAGAATCGGGCGATCCGCGACGGGGAGATCGTGACTGCCTGCCAGCAGAGCTGTCCGACGGATGCGATTGCCTTTGGCAACATCAATGATCCGGCGAGCAAGGTCGTGAAGCGCAAGGGCGAAGAGCGTGAGTACCAGGTTCTTGCCGATCTGAACTACCGGCCGCGCACGACCTACACGGCAGGCGTCATCAACCCGAATCCTGAGCTGGAGCTGGCCTAACATGGCGACGAAACCCATTCCCGATCCCGGCAGAAACAAGGTTGTGGACCCGATGATCGACCCGCGTACGGGAGAGTACGCGGTGATCGCACCGGGCCACAACTTCAAATCGGTTACACAGAAGATCGCGGGCATTGTGCTGACGTCCAACACGCCGCTGGGCTGGTTTTTCGGCCTGATTGTGGGTGCTGGCGTGGCGCAGGGCGTGGTCATCGGATGCACGTGGCTGTTCCTGAAGGGCGTCGGGATCTGGGGCGTGACGATCCCGGGCGCGTGGGGATTTGCGATTATCAACTTCGTCTGGTGGATCGGTATCGGCCACGCGGGCACGCTGATATCGGCGATTCTTCTTCTGTTTAAACAGACCTGGCGCAATTCGATCAACCGGTTCGCGGAGGCGATGACGATCTTCGCCGTTGTGTGCGCGGGTACATTCCCTTTGATTCACGTGGGCCGTCCGTGGCTGGCGTACTGGCTGTTCCCTTACCCCAACACGATGAATGTGTGGCCGCAGTTCCGCAGTCCACTGGCGTGGGACGTGTTTGCGGTATCGACGTACGCACTCATCTCGATCATCTTCTGGTACGTGGGCATGATTCCGGACTTCGGAACCCTGCGAGACCGCGCGAACATGCCGTTCGCGAAGTACATGTACGGGATGTTGAGCCTGGGATGGCGCGGATCGACGCGGCACTGGATCCGGTATGAGTCGGCCTCTCTGCTGCTTGCGGGCCTGTCGACACCTCTGGTGCTGTCGGTGCACACGGTCATCAGCTTCGACTTCGCGGTGGCAGCGCTGGCGGGTTGGCACACGACGATCTTCCCGCCCTACTTCGTTGCCGGTGCGGTGTACTCGGGATTTGCGATGGTGCTGACACTGGCGATCCCACTCCGGAAGTTCTACCACCTGGAAGATCTGGTGACGCTGCGCCACCTGGACAACATGGCGAAGGTGATGCTCGCGACCGGATCGATCGTCGCGTACGGGTATGGCATGGAGGTGTTCATGTCGTGGTACGCGGCGAGCCACTGGGAGTTCTTCATGATGTGGAACCGCATGTTCGGGCCAATGGGCTGGGCGTACTGGATCCTGATCCTGACGAACATCGCCATTCCGCTGACAACGCTGTGGTCGCGCAAGCTGCGGGTCAATGTGGCTTATCTGTTCTGCCTATCGCTGATTGTGAATACGGGCATGTGGTTCGAGCGGTTTGTGATTGTTGTGACGAGCCTGTATCGCGACTACCTGCCATCCAGTTGGGGAACGTACCGCGCGACCAAGTGGGACTACATGATTTATGTGGGAACGATGGGTCTGTTTACCATGTTGTTCCTGCTGTTTGTCCGTTTTCTTCCGATGATCCCGATGTCGGAGATCCGGATGATGCTGCCGCAGACCAAGATCCGCCGAGGCGGAGAGGATGCGGAACGAGTGATTCAGGAGACTGTCTGATGCCACCGCGTGAAGGAACCTATGGTTTGCTGGCGGAGTTTAATACTCCGACCGAGCTTGTGCTCGCGACCGAAAAGGCACGAGAGGCCGGGTACCGACGGATGGAGTGTTACACGCCGTACCCGGTTGAAGAGGCGGCGGCCGCTCTCCATTTTCACAAGACGCGTGTTCCGCTGGTCTGCCTGCTTGGTGGTTTGATGGGGGTCACGACGGCGTTTCTGATGCAGACGTGGATCAACGTGTGGAGTTATCCGCTGAATATCGCAGGGCGACCGCTGTTCTCGTGGCCGGCGTTTATTATTCCGGCGTATGAATGGACGATTTTGTTTTCGGGGTTCGCGGCTGCTTTTGGAATGATTGCGCTGAACGGCATGCCGCAGCTCTATCATCCTCTGTTCAATGCGCCGAACTTCCGCAACGGAGCGACCACGGACAAGTTCTTCTTATGCCTCGAGGCTGCCGACCCGCAGTTCTCGCTCGCCGGGACGCGGAGTTTTCTGGAGCAGTTTCCCGCGGTCTCGGTGGTGGAGGTGGAGCACTAATGTGGACTTTGGGAGACAAGGCGCAGGGAGCAGGGGATAGCGTGCGAAGACAGGGTGAGCGGCGTAGCAGGTGGGCGGCCATGGGTGCGGCCGGGGCGATGGCTCTGATGGCGGGATGCCGGCAGGACATGCACAACCAGCCCAAGTTTTATCCGCAGCGGGGGACCAGTTTCTTCGTCGATGGCCGGTCTGTGCGGCCGCAGGTGGAGAATGCGGTTGCGCGCAACCAGATGCATGAGAACGGATATTTCTACACGGGATTCATGAACGGCAAAGAGGGCGACGGACTTCCCTTCCCTGTATCGATGCCGCTGATGCAGCGCGGACAGGAGAGGTACAACGTGTACTGCACGCCATGTCACTCGCGCGTGGGCAACGGCGCCGGGATGATTGTTCGGCGCGGGTATGCGGCCGCCGGCAACTTCCATACGGCGCGTTTGCAGGCTGCTCCGCTGGGACATTTCTTCAACGTGATTTCGAATGGATATGGAGCAATGCCGGACTACTCCGCGCAGCTAACGCCGGCCGACCGGTGGGCGGTGGTGGCGTATGTGAGGGCTTTGCAGCTGAGCCAGAAGGCGGCTATGGCCGATGTGGGCAACGTGTCCCATGTGGAGCCACTATCGGCGATTGCCGAGCGGAACGGATTTCCGGCCGGGTTCGCGCAGGAATGGGGGCTTCCGCCGACAGCCGTCAAGGGAACACCGACCGGTGAGGACTACGTCATTCCGGTGCCCGTGAACAACGGGCCGTCGACTGGCGCCGGACCGGGACCATCGCCGGGCGCGACAGCAAGGCAGCCGGCCGCGCCAAGCAGCGGTTTGAGCAACGCAACGAGCAAGCAGTAACCCGGAACCACCGAGCACTGAAAGCAGGGGTTTGACAAGCATGGCATCGGAACACGAACAATACGGCGGGCATCACGAACTGAGCCACCACGGACCGCGCGTTCTGCCTGCGACCATTGGAGCGCCAGCGATCGTCCAGGCCTGGCGAATGCGGTTTCTGCTCCTCTCGGCGGCGTTTACGATCCTGTCGGCGGTGGCGTTCGCGTGGACGCACGAGGGTCGCCATCACCTGCTGAGGGCGTACCTGATGGCGTACACGGTCTGCTTTGGCTTTGCCGGCGGCGGCCTGGCGATGCTGATGCTGCAGTATGTCTCGGGCGGTAAGTGGGGCCTGGTGATGCGGAGTTCGCTTGAGGCGATGACCCGAACACTGTGGCTGGTTGCGGCGATGTTCCTGCCTATCGGGTTCCTGATGAAGTATCTGTATCAGTGGGCGAGATTTCCGAATGCGCAGGCGACGGCGCGCGCCTTCGGCCAGGGGCTGCTGACGAAGGAGCAGCAGCTTACGGCGAACGCGAAGCATACGATGCTGAATCCGGTGAGCGTGTGGGTGCAGACGGCAATCATCTTCGGCATCCTTCTGAGCTTCACGTATCTGCTGAACAAGTGGTCGAGGCAGCGCGATGCGGATCCGAGGGCGGGGACGGAGCAAAGCTTCAATTTCTGGCAGGTCAAGTTTGAGAACCTGAGCGGCATTGGCATTCTGATTTACGTCATTCTGCTGACGGTGGGAGCGATCGACTGGATCAAGTCGCTCGATGTGACCTGGTACTCGTCGATCTGGGGGCTGCAGTTTCTGGTGGCGCAGGGGTATGCGGTGCTCGCGCTAGGCATTTTGACAGTCGTGAAGCTGTCACGGTACGAGCCGATGAAGACACTGCTGCGGGTGACGGAGCAGCATGACCTCGGCAAGTTTGCGCTGGCGTTCGTGATGCTGAACATCTATCTGACCTTTGCGGAGTTCCTGATCATCTGGTCAGGCAACGTGCCGGACGAGATTCCGTGGTATTTGAACCGAATTCACGGCGGCTGGTGGACTATCTGTACGCTCGACTTCATCAGCCACTGGCTGATTCCCTTCTGCCTGCTGCTGTCGCGGGACCTGAAGCGGAACAAGACGAAGATGATCTGGCTGGGGAGCTGGATGATCTTCGCGCGGTGCGTGGACATGTTCTGGCTGGTTGAGCCGAACTTTCCGGATGCAGCCGGCAATCTTCACCTGGCGGGGAACATTGGGATTCTCGCCTACGTTACTGTTCCGGTCGCGGTTCTGAGCTTCTGGGCCTGGTACTACCTGGGTCAGCTGCAGACGCGTCCTCTGGTCAACGTCAACGATCCTCACCTCGAGGAGATGCTGGAGCCCGAACATGCCCACTGATAATCACGATCTTGGAAGAGACTCTGTCGGCGATACCACGCCATCCACCCTTCGTGGGGAAGCTAACCCCGGATATGAGACCACGGACGTGAATGTCGGCGGTGTGGTGATCTTTCTCGGTGGGTTGTTCGGCTTCGTCCTGGTGTTCTTCGTGTTTTGCTTTGTGATGGGAAAGGTCATCAACGACGCCTTTCTGAAGGAGGACGGCAACCCGGACAAATGGCACCAGCTCAAGGGGCAGATCGCGCCTCCAGCTGCGGGCGGACGTCGTCAGAACCTGGCAAGCAACTCAGTGATGCAGCAGAAGCAACTGCAGCAGCTTACGGATGTCTTTCCGAACCCGAGGCTGGAGATGGACGATGGCAACCAGGATCTGGCGGACCTCCATGCTCGCGAGGATCTTTTGCTCGAGAACTACAGCTCGGACAGTGGTGTGACCCGGATCCCAATTGAGCGGGCAATGGAGCTGGTGGCCCAGCGTGGACTTCCCGTGCAGCAGGCGGCAGCAGCTCAACCGGGGGGGCAGCTTATGGCAGGCGATCCAGCGATGGTGATCACAAGGCCTCTGACGAACGGGTTTGCCCGAACTGGATATGAGCTCGATGTGATGGAATCGCGGGCGGAGAAGCTGAGCTACGGCAAAGCGGAGGCCTCGACCCACGCCGAGCTGAAGCCTATCCGGTGACGAAAGGCATAGGATTGAGGAAGGTAGAAGGAGCCGGAGAACCATGATGCAGAGGACGCCCAGATCGACACGACGCAGCCTGGGAAGGGCTGTATCCATAGGTTGCGTGCTGGCCGGCTGCCTGCTGGGTACGAGCGGGCTTGCACAGGTCTCGAGCTACGGCGAGAAGCAGGGTGGCGAGAACAGCGGTGACCAGCTGCCGCAGGTGCTGCAGAAAGTCGGCGTCTCGCAGCACCTGAATCAGCAGCTTCCGATGGATGCCGCGTTCGTGGACGAGACGGGCAAGCCGGTTGTTCTGGGCGAGTATTTCGGGAAGAAGCCGGCGATTTTGACCCTGGTGTACTACAACTGCCCGATGCTGTGTTCGGAGGAGCTGGACGGGTTGACCGGAGCGCTTGAGATGGTGAAGCTGACGCCGGGCAAGGACTTCGACGTGGTGGTGATTAGCATCGATCCAAGCGAGACTCCGGCCTTAGCCGCGACGAACAAGGCGCTGTATATGAAGCGGTACGGCCGGCCAGAGACGGCTTCCGGATGGCACTTCCTTACGGGGCAGCGGCCGGCGATCGATGCCGTAACAAACGCCGTGGGGTTTGGGTATGTACGGGTGCCGGGACCGGATGGAAAGCTGACCCAGTTCGCGCATGCCAGCTCCATCGAGATTGCGACGCCGCAAGGGAAGCTGGCGCAGTATTACCTGGGCGTGGAGTACTCGCCGAAGGACATGCTTCTGGGGCTAATTGAGGCCTCGGGCAACAAGATTGGATCCCCGGTCGCGAACATTCTGACCTACTGCTATCACTATGATCCGCAGACGAACAAGCAATCCCTCAGGATCGCGAGGGTAGTTCAGTTCGGCGGCATGGTGACGATGGCGGGGCTTGGCGGATTCATGTTTTTGATGTTCCGGCGGGACCTGCGTCTCGGGCGCGACCACGACCTGACGAAGAAAGAGAATGGATAAAGGGTAACGATGCATATTAGTCCAGTTCTGTGGCAGTTTCTGGTGAAGTGGCTGAACGCCTCCGCGCTATTTCCGCGCGAGGCGTCGACGATCGCGCCCTACACCGATGCTCTGTATTTTTTCCTGCTTCTCATCACGGTTGTCGGCATGGTCCTGGTTGGATCGCTGGTATTCGGATTTTCAATTCGATACCGCAAGTCGCGGAACCCGGTGGCCGAGCACGTTGAGGGCTCCACGCTGCTGGAGGCGACGTGGACGATCATCCCGCTGGCCCTTTTCCTGGTGGTGTTTGTCTGGGGAGCGCTGCTTTATTTCCGCATTTACACGCCGCCGACCAATTCCATGAACATTTATGTTGTGGGCAAGCAGTGGATGTGGAAGGCGGAGCATCCGGGCGGCCAGCATGAGATCAACGCGCTCCACGTTCCAACGGGGCGACCGGTGCAGCTGACGATGATCTCGCAGGATGTGTTTCACAGCTTCTCGATCCCCGACTTCCGGGTGAAGCGGGAGGTTATTCCGGGCCGGTATTCGACGGTGTGGTTTGAAGCGACGACGCCGGGATCGTACCATCTATTCTGCACGCAATACTGCGGAACGAAGCACTCGGGAATGATCGGCGAGATTACGGTGCTGACTCCAGAGGACTACCAGAAGTGGACGCAGCAATCGACGAGTGGCATGTCGCTCGCGCAGAACGGGGAGCGCTTATTCGGGAGCCTGGGATGCAACGCCTGCCACAACGGAACCGCGGCGGCGCGCGGACCGAATCTTGCGGGGGTGTACGGATCGAAGCTGCAGCTCGCGAACGGGTCCGAGGTGCAGGTGAACGAGGCCTACCTACGCGACTCGATTTTGAATCCGTCGCAGCACGTTACAGCCGGGTATGCGCCGATCATGCCGACCTACCAGGGACAGGTGAGTGAAGACGGCCTGATCGACCTGGTGGAGTACATCAAGACTTTGCAGACGAACTATCGTAATCAGCAGATGCTGAACACCCAACAGTCTACCCAAGCGGCGCCAAACACGCCGATGGCGGAGCCGAACCCGCCTGAAATGGTGAAGCAATGAGCTCAATGTCTCCGACTATCGTCAACCTTCCCGATCAGAGCACAGCGACTCTGCCGAAGAGGAACTACATCAACGCCGAGCACGGCCTGATGAGCTGGCTGCTTACGGGCGATCACAAGCGTATCGCGATTCTGTATCTGATCTCGATCACGTTCTTCTTCTTCATCGGGGGAGCGTTCGCCGGTCTGATTCGCCTGGAGTTGCTGACTCCCCAGCCGGACCTGGTCGCCTCGGACACGTACAACAAATTCTTTTCTATGCACGGCATTATCATGGTGTTCCTGTTCCTGGTGCCGTCGGTGCCGGCTACGCTGGGAAACTTTTTGATACCGATCATGCTCGGAGCGAAGGATCTGGCATTCCCGAAGATCAATCTGCTGAGCTGGTACCTGTACCTGATCGGCGGAACCATGACGCTGGCGGCGCTGGTACTGGGCGGTGTCGATACCGGGTGGACGTTTACGACGCCGCTCTCGACGCATTATCTGAATACCCATGTGATTACCGCGGCGACTGCGGTCTTTATCGCCGGATTCTCATCGATCTTTACGGGTTTGAACTTTATTGTGACGATCCACAGGATGCGGGCGCCGGGTATGACGTGGTTTCGGATGCCGCTGTTTGTGTGGTCGCACTATGCGGCTTCCCTGCTGATGGTGCTGGGGACCCCGGTACTGGCGATTTCGCTGGTCCTGGTCGCGCTTGAGCGAACTATCGGCATAGGGGTTTTCGATCCGACCAAGGGTGGGGATCCCTTGCTGTTCCAGCATCTTTTCTGGTTCTACTCCCACCCCGCGGTGTACATCATGATTCTGCCGGGCATGGGTGTGATCTCCGAGGTAATTAGCACGTTCAGCCGGAAGCGAGTCTTCGGGTATACCGCGGTTGCATTCTCGTCGGTGGCGATCGCGCTGTTCGGATTCTTTGTGTGGGCTCACCACATGTTCATCATGGGCGTGTCGAACTACTCGGCACTGGTGTTTTCGCTGCTAACGATGCTGGTCGCGGTTCCGTCGGCGATCAAGATATTCAACTGGTCGTTCACGCTGCAGAAGGGATCGATCACATTTGAGACGCCGATGCTGTATGCCTTCGGGTTTCTCGGGCTGTTCACGATCGGCGGTATGACGGGTGTATTCCTGGGAGCGCTCGGCATGGACATTCACCTCACCGAGACCTACTTCATCGTGGCGCACTTCCATTTTGTGATGGTCGGCGGTATGTTGATGGCGTTTCTGGCGGGCGTCCACTTCTGGTGGCCGAAGATGACGGGCCGCATGTACCCGGAGTCGCTCTCAAAGTTGGCCGCTGTTACGACCTTTATCGGCTTCAACCTGACGTTCCTGCCGCAGTTCATTCTTGGCTACCTGGGCATGCCGCGCCGGTACCATGCGTATCCGCCCGAGTTTCAAGTGTTGAATGTACTCTCGACGGCTGGGGCGACTGTGCTTGGTGTTGGGTACATGCTGCCGCTGCTTTACCTGGGATGGTCGCTGAAGTATGGAGCGATTGCGGGCAACAATCCGTGGCAGGCAACGGGGCTTGAGTGGCAGATTCAGTCGCCGCCGCTGACCGAGAATTTCATTGAGACGCCGGTTGTTGATCACGAGGCGTATGACTATGAGTGGCTGGCGCATAAGACAAAACAAGAGGTGACGACCGTTGGATAACACGATCGTAGCGACGCATCCCGACACGCATGAGATTGCCGCTCACGCGGAGGATAAGCATGTGGTGCTGCCGCAGCATCGCCACCACTTTGAGACCGAAGAGCAACAGAGGGAGGCGGGAACGTTCGGGATGTGGCTGTTCCTGCTGACCGAGATCATGTTCTTCGGCGGGCTCTTTTTCGCTTATCTGCTCTACCGCAACTGGTATTACGACGCGTTTGCTGTTGCCTCGAACCAGCTAAGCGTTCCGCTTGGAGCCGCGAACACGGCGATCCTGATCACGTCAGGATTTTGCATGGCACTGGGGGTATGGGCCGCGGAGGTGCGGAAGAAGGGCCTGCTGGTTCTGATGCTGGTGCTGACGACGGTCTTCGGGGTGGCGTTCTTGGGCGTGAAGTATGTTGAGTACCACGAAAAGTGGGAGAAGCATCACATCCCCGGACCGCACTTCGACATTTCGGAGTTCGTCAACCCGGCAGCGCACGGTATCAAGGATGAGCAGCCGCTGGCGCCGGACATGGCGCAGAGGACGCAGGTGTTCTTTTCGCTTTACTTCGCGATGACGGGCATGCATGCGCTGCACATGATTATCGGGATCGGTGTTCTGTTCTGGCTGACTTACAGGGCCCATCGTGGGGAGTTCAACGTCGGGTATGTGGCTCCGATTGAGAACTTCGGGCTGTACTGGCACTTTGTGGATATTGTGTGGCTGTTCCTGTTTCCGCTGCTCTACCTGATCAACCGGCATCCGGTTCACTAGGGCTCGAAGAAGGTAGCTGGAGCAGGAATAGAGACTGAGAAAGGATCTAGATCATGGCAGACAGAGACGACGAGGCGAACGTAACCAACCCAGAGCATGCCGAACACCACATCGTCACGCCGATACAGTACAGCATGGTGTTTGCAACCCTGCTGGTTGGAACGGCGATTACGGTTGTAGCGGCTTACGTTGACCTGAAGGTATTCAACCCGATTATCGCCTTGGGGATTGCGACTTTCAAGGCGGTCGTGGTGATCCTGTTCTTTATGCATGTGAAGTTTCAATCCAGGCTGATCAAGATGACCGTGTCGGCAGGGTTCTTCACTTTTCTGGTCTTGATCACGATGACGCTGAGTGACTACATCAGCCGGGCGTGGGGGCGCTGGTAAAAAACAGTCCAGGTAAACGGCGTAAGGAGGCGGCCCTCGTGGCCGCCTATCTATTTTCGGGGAGCTTCTGAGATCTGCAGGGTCAGAGGTCGCGACCGAGGACGAAATCGTCACAGACGAGGGTTCCGACGGTGAAGGTTCGGGCTCCTAGATGGGTGAAACCGTTGCGTTTATAAAAGCGAAGCGCGCGAAGGTTGCCGGCAAAGACCCCGAGCAGGAGCCGGCGTGCTCCCATCTTCCGGGATTCCTCGATGGCGACGTCCATCATCTGTTGACCGATGCCGGAGCCCTGGAACTTCGAGAAGAGATAGATGCGCTTCAGCTCTATATCAGATGGGCTGAGGTCCGGAACCGGGAGGTCCGGTGCGGTAAGCATGGAATAACCGACCGGCGCGTCGCCATTTCGCATGACAGCGAGCCAGGCTCGGACACGGTCTTCGGAGAGGTATTTTGCATAGACGCGGTGGATGTGATGACGAGCGCAGTGTTGCACGATGGCCGGACCGGGAAGCATGCCGGCGAACGCTTCGAGGAAGGTAGCGGCGGCGACGAGGGCGAGAGCTTCAGCATCCTCAAGCAGGCACGGCCGGACTGCGACCTGATCAACACCATCCATCGGCGGAGCGACTCCCCTGAAGCGCATTGAGCGCGTAATCCACTAACGTAGCACTATGCCAGGGAAGAAGCCGAGTCAATCAGAACGAGTCGAAAGCGCGCAGGATGTCCTAAGCCCAGCAGCGGAGCGGATGCCGAAAGCGCCTGAGGCCGGGGGCACACGGGCACGTCGAGGGGCGCGAATCGACCCGCGGCCGGAACTGGCGCGCGGTCTTCCCGCAGAGCTGGAAGCGCTGACGCAAGATCCGCGGGTGACGGTTCGGAGGGATGGGGCTCCGGATAGCCAGGGGAAGTGTGTCCTGTACTGGATGCAGCGCGCGGAGCGTGGGGTGGATAATCACGCCGTGAATCTGGCGGTGCAGGTGAGGAATGCACTTGGGCTGCCAGTGGTGGTTTACTTCGCGGGCATCTCGAATTTTCCGCATGCCAATCTGCGCCACTATGCCTTTCTGAACCAGGGACTGCCGGACATCGAAGAGGATCTGGCAGCACGGAATATCACCTTTGTGATGCGACGAGCGCCGAACGAGTCGCACACGCGGCTGATCTCGGATGTGCAGGCGGCGATGGTGATCGGGGACGAAAACCGGATGCGCGAGCCGGAGCGTTGGAGGCAACAGCTTGCGGAGGAGGTCAGAGTTCCGTTCCGGACGGTTGACACGGATGTGGTGGTGCCCTCGAAGCTGATCGAGAAGGCGCAATACGGGGCGTATACGATTCGGCCGAGGCTGTATAAGCTGCTGCCCGAGTATCTCGTTCCTTACGAGAACCCGCGTGCGGAGCACGCATGGGAGCGACCGGCGGGTTTCGAGGCCGATTCGGTGCACGAGGATATGACGCGGGGGTGGAAGGACTTCGATCGAAGTGTCGGACCGGTAGCGGCGTGGCACGGGGGGGACGCACACAGCGCTGGCGCGGTTGGAATTGTTTACGACGAAGCTGCTGCCGGGGTATGAGGAGCAGCGGAACAAGCCGGAAGCGGACGGGACGAGCTGCCTGTCTCCGTGGCTGCACTATGGGCATATCGGGCCGCAGACGATTGCGCTGGCGGTGGATGCGGCTGCAAAGAAGGATCCGGCGTTGAAGGCGGCGAGGGACAGCTATTTCAACGAGCTGATTGCGTGGCGCGAGCTAACGATAAACTTCGTGAAGTTTCAGCCGAACTACGACAGTGCCGAGTGCGCAGACGCGTGGGCGAAGAAGACCATCGCAGAGCATGCGAAGGACGAGCGCGACCGTGTTTACACCTTGGAGCAGATGGAGAGTGCCGGGACCTATGACGAGCTTTGGAATGCGGCGCAGACGCAGATGGTGCGGCACGGATGGATGCATAACTACATGCGGATGTACTGGGCGAAGAAGATTCTGGAATGGACGCCGGATGCTCCGACGGCGTTCCAGTATTGCGTTTACCTGAACGACAAATACTTTCTAGACGGCGCGATCCGGGCGGGTATGGGGGGATTGCATGGGCGATCGTGGGCAAGTTCGATCGCCCCTGGGGTTCACGTCCGATCTTTGGGAAGATACGGTATATGTCGGGTGCCTCGACCGGGCGGAAGTTCGATTCGAAGCGGTACATCCAGCAGATGCGGGACCTGGCGGCGCCGGAGACTCTGTAGGAGATCGGGCCGTCCTACAACTTTGTGCCGATTGAGAGCTGAGCGGGTTCGGCATAGTTTTGGTGAAGGCGAGGTGTAGCTGCAAGGCGAAGAGACGCCGCAGGTGCTTCTTTCCGGGGTGGTCTCGCCATAGTCGTCTTGTTTGTGCCCGGTATCTGTGGATGCGGACTGAACTTTCGACTGAGCGGGCCGATAGGTCCGGTGATGAAACAGATTTGGGACGACTGGCGCGAGCAGCGGACTGTCTGGTTGCAGGGCCTTGCTTTGCTTGCGGCGATGTGGGTTCCGTGGCAGATCGGGTTCGCACAAGCTACACCCAGTCCGGTTGAAGGGCGTATGAGCCTCCAGACGGATCCTGAAGCACCGTTGACTCGCTCGGTGAGGAACCAGGCCTCGCAACGCTTCCTGCATGGGCGAGTCTCAGCGGTTGGTACAGGAGGAGCGGGAGATCTCGCGGTAGCAAGGGCAGAACATGCCGACATGGTCAGGGCACGGGGTGCGCAGCCGCCGATCGCAGCATTGAACGCGCGATGGCAGCCTGTCGGGCCGGGGCAGGTGGCGAGTGTGGCCTATGGAAAGATAAGCGGGCGAGTCTCAAGCATCGCGATCGATCCTGCGGACGGGACAGGAAACACCGTGTACCTGGGGACGACAGGTGGCGGCGTTTGGAAATCCACGAATGCGGCGGGGCCAGCAGAGGGCGTGACGTTTGCGCCCATGACCGACAACCTGCCCGTGTTCAGCGGAAGCGGAGGAAGTTCAGCGACAGCTTCGCTGAGTATAGGAGCGATCAGCGTTCAAACGGGCGGCATTGTGCTCGCAGGGACAGGCGATCCGAACGATGCATTGGACTCTTACTACGGCAGCGGTATTTTGCGCTCGGCGGACAGCGGGCTTACCTGGACCCTGGTTCAAAACTCTTTGGATGGCGCGAGCGGGCGACACTTTTTTTCGGGACTGGGATTTGCGGGGTTTGCATGGAGCACGGTTAGCCCCAACCTGGTGGTAGCGGCGGTAAGCGAGTCAGCTGAGGGTACGATCGTACACGCTCCGATGATGGACAGCGTCATGGGGCTGTACGTCTCGGGCGATGCGGGTGCGACGTGGCGGATGGCGACGATCTCCGATGGCCCCCAGATCGTACAGACACCAATGCCATCAGGAGGAAACGGTGGGGGAGTTGCGGCAACGGCTGTGGTGTGGAACCCCATGCGGCAGCGGTTCTACGCCGTGGTTCGATACCACGGCTACTACGAGTCCATTGATGGAGCTGCCTGGACACGGATGGCAACACAGCCCGGCACGGCTATGACATCGAAGGCGTGTCCTCCAGCACCTGGAACCAGCGGCAGCTCATCGTGTCCGGTATTTCGAGGCACACTCGCCGTGCAGCCGGATACCGGAGATACGTTTGCCCTGACGACGGACCGGAACAATGTTGATCAAGGTCTGTGGCAAGATGTGTGCGGCTTATCCGGTAACAGCTGCACCTCTCCGACGGTGACCTTCGGGAAGCGGATCGCGTCGACTGCTCTGGATGTGGGAAGCGGAAGCGCGGCGATTTTGCAAGCGGATTACAACATGAGCCTGGCAGCCGTGGGTGCTGGAGCCGATACGTTACTGTTTGTGGGCACGAGCGATCTTTACCGCTGCTCGCTAGCTGCCGGATGCGTGTTTCGCAACACCACGAACGCGACGGATGCCTGCGCCGCGCCTGGAAAGGTGGGTCCTGCCCAGCATGCAATTGCAACGCTAGGTGCCACGGCAACGATCTTTCTAGGCAATGATAGCGGGCTGTGGAGGTCGGTGGATGACGTCAATGAACAGGGCTCAGCCTGCTCGACCGAGGACGCCAGTCACTTCCAGAATCTTAATGGTGGTTTGGGGTCGTTGGCAGAGGTCATCAGCTTTGCACAGGATCCGCAGGACCCGGCGAGCCTGCTGGTAGGGTTGGGGGCAAACGGGACCGCGAGTTCCTTCCCGGATCGGAGTGGCGCCTGGCAACAGGTGTCAGACGGTGAGGGTGGAACCGTTGCAATCGACCAGAGCAATCCATTGCTCTGGTACATTTCGACGGCAGGAGGCGTCAGCATTCACCGATGTTCGGTGGGGAGCAGGTGCGGTGCAAGCGACTTTGCGGGTGTGGCAACGATCGGCGCCACTCAGACGAACACAGACGCGTCCCTGCTGGATGCGCCATGGATTCTGGATCCGGCGCTGGGCTCGAACCTGCTGATCGGAACCTGCCGGGTGTGGCGGGGGGCAGCCGGTTCGGGAAGTCAGTGGAGTAGCGCGAACCAGATCAGCACGACATTGGGTGGGCCGCAGAACGGAGCGTGCGATCCAACGACTAATCCGTTCGTGCGCTCGCTCGCGGCTGCAGGTCCTCTCCGCAACGCGGGAACGCTTTGGAACTCCGGATCACGGGTAATTTATGCTGGCATGGCGGGCTTTTCTGATGGCGGCGGAGCGTTTGCGGGACATGTTTTTGCCACTTTGGACGCTGATGTCGCGGCGAATTCGACTCGGTGGACGGATCTTGCACATTCAGTGGTAACGAACGACTTCAGCGCGTCAGGACGCTTCAATCCAAACGGATTCGACATCTCTTCCTTAGCGGCGGATTCTCACGATCCCACGGGAAAGACGATCTACGCGACCGTGATGGGCTTCAGCCAAAGTGGATCCAGCGCGGCTCATCTGTATGGATCAACCGATGGAGGCGCGCATTGGTTGAACTTGTCGAGCAATCTTCCAAACGCGCCCGCGAACAGCGTTGTTGTGGATCCGAACGATGCCAACACGATCTACGTTGCGCTTGACACTGGCGTTTATGTAACAAGCGCGGTATCAAGTTGCACAACGTCGAACTGTTGGAGCATATACGGCGCCTCTCTCCCTAATGCCCCAGCGGTCCAGCTCTCGGCCGCGGCTCTTATGCCAACTGGAGATGGGCGTTCGGGCGTGCTGCGTGTCGGGACCTACGGTCGTGGCATCTGGGAGATTCCTCTGCTCACGGCGGGATATGCGGCCAAGCCCGCGATCAGCCTTTCTCCGGCTAATCTCTTCTTCTCTGATCAGGCAGTCGGAACGGAGAGTTCTCTGCGAACGATACAAGTTACGAATATCGGAGATGCAACTCTGGTAGTTAGCCACATCGGTGTTGCTGGCGAATTTACGATGACGGATCATTGCGTGGGAGCAGTGGTCGCGGTCGGCGGCTCATGCTCTGTGGAGGTGCAGTTTCTCCCAGCGACACAAGGTGTACGCGCGGGTCTGTTGACCATTTATGCTAATGTTAGCGGCGGACAGGCGGCAGCGGCACTTAGTGGAAACGCAACGGCACCGGGCGATATCGTTCTAACGCCGCTCCGTCTAACATTTCCCGCAACGACTATCAACGGTACCAGTGCGGTACAGAATCTCACTCTTTCGAACATTGGCAGCGTACCGGTTACGCTACAGGTGCCGAGCATCGCGGGCGAGTTCCGCATCAGCGCGAACACCTGCGGGACCTCACTTGCCGCCAGCACGGGATGCACCGTCTCGTTGACATTCAATCCCACTGCCGGCGGTGCACGGAGCGGCAGCTTCACGGCAACCGCTAGCTCCGGGATGCAGATCGCATCTCTGACGGGAATAGCAACAAGTCCCGCAACGGACTCGCTTTCGCCCTCCGCGCTGAGCTTTGGTGTGCAACAGCTTGGAACGGCCAGTGCAGTGCAGCAGGTGGTTGTCACAAATGCTGGAGACGTGCCCTTGACGTTGATCGCGGCAGGGGTTAGATCAGGCGATTTTACGGCGGTGAACGGTTGCGGCAACTCGCTTAACGCCCACTCAATGTGCTCCATCTCTGTTGCCTACACGCCGAAGAGCGTGGGTGCGGGATCGGGAGTGCTGACTGTGTCGGATCAGTTTCGTTTGCAGACCGTGAATCTGAAGGGCACAGGAGTAGCACCTCCGGGTGTGTCGCTGTCTCCCCTTGGATCGATGACCTTCCCGGATACCCCGGTCGGGATATCCTCCCTAGCGCAAATTGTGGTTCTGACGAACAACGGAGGCCTGCCGCTTGCGTTGACCAAGATCTCCTTGACGGGTGAATTCGCATTCGTGCCCGGAGGCACCTGCGGAGCGACGCTTGCTCAAAATACGGCGTGTACTTTTCAAATCGCGTTCGTTCCAGCAGAGGGCGGCGTGAGGAGCGGCGGTCTGGTGATCCTCGACGACGCACCCAACTCGCCGCATACGGTATCCCTCACGGGGGCGGGAGTAGATTTCTCCCTGGCTGCCGACGGAAGCACCTCGGCGGCTATTGCGAGCGGAAAGATTGCGACGTGCTCCCTGCTGCTGAGCGCCCTAGGAAGTACGAGCGGCATTGCGAGCTTTACCTGCTCAGGTGCGCCCGTCAATGCAACCTGCGTCGTTTCTCCTGGAAACGCACCTTTAGGGCCGGCGACGCTGGTCGCGGTTACCGTAGCTACGGGCGTCTCATTGGCGGCTCAGATCGTTAGACCTCTTCCACCCAACAAGCTTTTACCGGTATTGCTGGCGAGCCTCTTTCCCTTCGGAGCACTGTTGCTGCGGGGGCAGAGCGCTGTGAGGTTGGTGGCGCTGCTGGCGTTCGTGTGTGTTGCAGCCTGCGGAGGATGTGGGTCGGGGCGCCTGATTCCGAGCACGGGAGGTGCGAGCCCGATTGCCGGAGCCATGACGCCCCCCGGAAGTTACACCCTGACGGTTGCTGCGACCGCCTCAGGGCTGACTCGCACAATGGCTCTGAGTCTCACGGTGAAATGATCGGTATGCAATCGCATTCTTGAGCTTCGGTTAGACGCCGCGTCCGGCTGCGGCGCCGGAGGCCCAGGCCCATTGGAAGTTGTACCCGCCTAACCAGCCGGTAACGTCGACCACCTCCCCGATGAAGTAGAGGCCTGGCACACGTTTGGCTTCCATGGTCCGTGCATCGAGGTCGGCGGTGTCGATTCCACCGGCGGTGACCTCGGCTTTGGCGTAGCCTTCGGTTTCCTGCGGCGTGATTCGCCATTGGTGCAGCGTGTGCTCCAGACGGTCGAGCGAGGCGTTAGTCCAACTCGGCGGCAGGTTGTGAGCAAGCCAGCGCTCGGCGAAGCGGGCGGGTAAGCCTTCGCGCAGGGCGCCAAGAGCGATGGATGAAGTTCTGATTGCGTTTGTGTTGCGGAGAGGAGCGGTCAAGATTTTATCTGGCGCCAGGTCGAGTGTGATCGATTGGCCTGGTCTCCAATACGAGGAGATTTGGAGGGCGACAGGGCCGCTGAAGCCGCGGTGAGTGACGAGAAGTTTTTCGCGGAAGCTGCAGCGCTGCTTTCCGATTCCGGACGTGGCGATGACTTCTGTCGAGAGGCCGGCGAGGTCGCACCACCGCTGCCGATTGGGCTCATCGAGCACGAAAGGGACGAGGGCGGGGCGGCACTCGAGAACGCTTACCCCGAACTGCTTCGCGACACTGTAGCCGAAGCCAGTTGCTCCCATCTTTGGGATGGAGAGGCCGCCGGTCGCGACGACGAGAGATCCGCAACGCCAGGTTCCGCGCGAGGTTTCGAGCAGGAAGCCACTACTTTTCTGGATCGAGGAGACGTTTGCGCGGAGAACCGTTCGGACGTTTGCGGCGTCGCACTCCTTCGTGAGCATGGTGACGATCTGCTGGGCGGCGTGATCGCAAAAGAGCTGGCCGAGTGTCTTCTCGTGATACGGGATATTGTGCTTTTCGACGAGAGCGATGAAATCGGTGGGGGTGTAGCGTGCTAGGGCGGATTTGGCGAAGTGCGGGTTCTCGGACAGAAAGTTTTCGGGGTGGGTGTGGAGGTTGGTGAAGTTACACCGGCCACCGCCGGAGATGAGGATCTTCTTGCCTGGACTGTCGGCATGATCGAGCAGGATGACGCTGCGACCGCGCTGTCCGGCCTCCATGGCGCACATGAGACCTGCGGCACCAGCTCCGATGATGACCACATCTACGTTTTCTGGCTTCAACGGGGCCTGCGCACTCCTCTGTGTACTTCAGGATAGCGGCAAGAAGAGGTTAGAGTTTGCGGGTGTTCTAGGATTGAAGGATGACGGCAGATGAGAGAGTGCGGGTCGAGGGCCCGGGTGGTGCGACGGTCGCGGTGACCGTCACGCGGCGGGCGGCGGACAGGCTTCGGGCGGGACACATGTGGGTGTACCGGTCGGAGGTGCAGGCGGTTGGCACAGTGGGGGTTGACCGAAGCGGAGAGGCAGGCGAGCCGGATAGAGGCGCGCTGGTGACGGTGGTAGATGGGCGAGGAGTGCCGCTTGGGACGGCGCTCTATAGTGCCGGGTCGGAGATCGCGCTGCGAATGGTTGCGCGTGTAGCAGGGCTGGGGCGAGAGAGGTATTTAGAGGAGATTCGAGGGCGACTCCTGGCGGCGATCGCGTTGCGAGTCGAGCTTGCCCCGATCTCCGAGGGCAATGATGCGCGGCGGTTGATCTTCAGTGAGGCGGATGGTTTGCCCGGGATTGTTGCGGACCAGTATGGCGACGTTGCCGTCGTGCAGCTGCTGGTGCAGGGAACCGCGAGAGCGGATGTTCGGGAGGTTGTGGGAGAGGCGATTTCAGGAGTGTTTCCAGAGGGAAGGGGGACAATCTGGGAGAGAACGGATAGCCGGATTCGAGAGATTGAGGGTCTCGAACCGCCGCCCGACGGCCCGATCTGGTCTGGTGGCGAGGCTCGGAGCCAGTCGATATTCGAGATCAACGGGGTGCGATTCCACTACGACGCGGGAGCGGGGCAGAAGACCGGCGCGTTTCTGGATCAGCGGCTGAACTATGCCGTGGCGGCGGCCTATGCGCATGGGCGGGCTCTCGACGTGTGTACGTACCAGGGTGGATTTGCGCTGCACCTGGCCCTGGCATGTGAGCGGGTGACGGGAGTGGATGCGAGCCGGTCGGCGCTGGAGGTGGCGGACCGCAACCTGGAGTTGAACCGCGAGAAGATAGCAGCCGCGGTCGACTGGATCGAGGCGGACGCGTTTGAGTTGATGCGGGCGTACCAAGAGGCTGGCGAGCGGTTCGAAACGATCGTGCTCGACCCGCCCGCCTTTGCGAAGTCGAAGCGGGCGGCAGAGGGTGCGCTGCGGGGGTACAAGGAACTGAACCTGCGGGCGATGCGGATGCTCAGCGTGGGCGGGACCCTGGTGACGTGCTCGTGCTCGCACCACGTATCGCTGGAGGAGTTTCTGGAGGTGCTGCGCTCCGCAGCCGTGGATGCGGGCCGGCGGGTGCAGGTACTGGAGACGCGGGGTGCGGCACCGGATCATCCGGCGGTGTTGACGCTTCCGGAGACGGGGTACCTGAAGTGCGTGATCAGCCGGGTGGGGTGAGATACGCACTGATGTCCTACATCATTTTACGTCGGCGAGAGGGCCGGCGCGCCACGGCCAAGTGTTGCGTTTACAAATGGAAATGGCTTTGGCCGCTTAACGCGGGGAAGCGGTGTGACAGTTGCAGGCCGCAGGAAAGGGTTTCCGGCTGAGAGCTTGCCCGAACCTCGTCGGGGGGACCCGTAGGTCCGTCGTAGCCGTTATCGAGACGCGAAATGCTCGCGCGGGTCGCTGCTGACGCTCCGGGCATCCGTCCATCTTCCAGTGGAGGGCTTTGCCATCGTTGCACAAAGCCCTGTTGCTCTCAAGCTACGATCAGCATTCTCTCTTGGATCCTAGAAGGAATCTTCTCTGCCATCGAACTCTCTGGGGTAGAGACTCCTGACCCGTTGCGCACGGTAGGCATATGACCCTGGCAGTGTCATCTGCCACACCGTCGAGGCCGTAGCATCCGTCGTTACCTCGAAGATCTCGGATCCTGTAGTCACACCTGAGAGCCCAAATTCTGTGTTGCCATTTTTCAGCCTCTCTGCATTACCCCCAAAGTTTGAGTACAGAGATGGTTGCAGGACATCGTGGAACTCGAGCGTGGCCGTCTTCGCTGTCTCGTCAACCAGGAGCGTCTGAATAGTCGTATCAGTGCATGCCGGCGCATCCTCTTCTCCGCAACTCACCCCGGGCGGGAACAGACGATCATCCCCGTTATCCATTATGTTAAGCGAGAAGACACCCGCAGTTCTCGGTGAATTGAAGATGGCGGTGTGCTGGGCGTAGAACCAGTCCGTTGGATCGGTACCTCCCACCAGCTTGAAATCCCCGCCTTGTCCAAGTCGCCAGACCACGTCTCCGTTGCCCCCACCATTCTGATAATCGACCTTCACGATCCAGTTCTGGTGCCGCATCGACACGATGAAGTTCCCGTCCGTGCTGGAGTATGCAATTGAGTTGGAGTGCGTCCAGTCCGGGAACTGCCAAGGGTGACGGTTTACGTCGAAATGGTCAAATTCATTCCAGAGCCAAACCGGCTTCCAATTCCGATCGAGATCCACAACAACATCTCCCACCACCTTCGTCGTCCCAGGGTATCCCGGCAGGTCCGTAAAATCCTTCGCAGTGTTCGTCAGCACCAGAGTATGACCGTTTGGCAGGCGGGCGAAATCGTGGGAGAAGTTCTCCAACGTCACATTGAATCCCGCACTCGAGAGCGCCGCATTAAGAGCAGTCATGGTCAACTCTCGCACTGTTGAGCCAGCCAGATCGAACTCACGCAGAGCATTCAAAGGCCCCGGTCCGGATAGTGGATACGATAGCGGCGAGACTAGAGCGAGGAAGTGACCGTTATCGAGCTGCTTGAACGGATAAAGAAGTGTCCCCGGAGTCTTGTCCGCGAACGGGTAGCTCCAGATTACGTTTCCCTCGAGATCCGTCGCCAGAGCTGTGCTTGGCATGGCGCCAAACACCGGATTCACAAGCTCGATTCCAGGCTGTGGCATCCCCACGGCTCCCAGCGTAACCGGAAACTTTCGGGGTATCCCGACCGGCGACGAGCCTGTGGTGAAGGTGTGGTCAATGTCGGTTAAGTCGATAATGCCCGCCAGCTTAACTTTAGCTCGCAAGTGATAGGTCGTGTCCGCTTGCATTCCTGCTACCAGAATCGTCACCAGCTTCCCGGCGCGAGCCTCTACGGTCCCGGTGTTGAGTCCGTAGCTGGTAGTCGGTCCGAAGGAGACACTCCATGTGCCGGTGACTGGCAAGGTGAGCGAGTATGCTGCAACTACCGGATTCGCGGTTGCGGCTATTGTGCCTGGCCCCAGCAACTTGCGATAGCGGAATCGAAGTGATGCATGGCTACCCTCTGCAGCCTGATCCGTTGGGATTTGTTGCGCCACAATCGCTGCCGGCATTACGGTGGACGCAAGAACGGCAAGTACTACTGAAAGGCTGCTGGACGAACGTTGTTGCGACCTATTTTGATCAGGCATACTATCTTCCTTCTTCCGAGCCTTTGCTGGCTAGCTGCCACCCTTGAATCAGGGCAGGCCCATGCATTGGGCACGCGCAAGCTCCCTTGCGCGCGGCTCTCACGGTCGTAATAAGTAGCAGAGAGAGGACTTCATAATCTCGAAAGATACCGTTGTGCCGATTTGGGTGTAGATACCACTTTTGCGGTATGAAGTGGGCATCTCATGTTCCCAAGGCCTAGAACAACGAGAACTGTCGAGAGGTGTTCGCGGGTGTGACCGATGGCAGGGTTGGCTGGCAGGATGTTGAATGTCCCGAACGGTCGGCAATCCAGCCGCGCGATTGGAAATGGCGTAGCTTCAGGAACCGCTTCCACTCAGAAGCCGCCTACATACAAAACAAACGCTTCCGCTAGCGAACGTTTACGTTGTGACGGGTATAGCTTGTCTGTTCGGAAGAACGGCAGTCTTGGTGCGCGCGTTTGTTCTGAGGGAGATGTGCTCTAGAATCCGCACAGGTTGTGACAGACCGAGATCGCGTTTCCGAGGTGATGTTTTGCTCCGATCCGTTTGTAGTGCTCTATTGCTTTTTGCTGCGGCGGCACCGGTGAGCGCACAGACGCCGCACCTGCTTCGGGACCGGCGATGAGTCAGACGCAGATTGCATTTGTGTATGCGGACGATCTATGGACGGTGGCGCGCGCGGGAGGTGAGGCGAGCCGGCTGACATCGACGGGAGCCGTGGAGGGAGCGCCGTTCTTCTCGCCGGACGGACGCCTGATCGCCTTCAATCAGCGGGCTGCCGGCAATCAGGACGCTTACGTAATACCGGCAGGTGGTGGCGCGGTGAAGCGTTTGACGTATCACCCGGCCGGCAATGACGTGATCGGATGGACGCCGGACGGAAGGAACGTGATGGTGACGGGGGCGCAGACGAGCTTCAACGACTTCACGCGGATGTTTCTGGTGCATGCGGATGGGAGCGGACTTCCGGAAGAGACGAAGCTGCCGTCGGTCGATGAGGCGTCGTACTCGCCGGATGGAAGCCACATCGCTTACACGCCGGTGAACCAATGGCAGAGGGCTTCCTGGAAGCGATATCGAGGGGGGCAGACGGAGCCGATCTGGATTGTGGATGCGAAGACGCTCGACCTGGTGAAGGTACCGCGGGAGAACTCGAACGACACGAATCCGCAGTGGATGGGTGACGCGGTGTATTTCCTGTCGGACAGGAACGGGCCGGTGACGCTGTTCCAGTACGACACGAAGACGCGGGCGGTGACGCAGCTAGTGGAGAACAAGGGCCTCGACCTGAAGTCTATGACGGCGGGACCGGGCGGCCTGGTCTACGAGCAGTTTGGGAGTCTGCATGTGTATGACACGGCCGCGGGCGCGGAGCATGCGGTGACCATCACACTGGGGGGCGATCTGCCGAAGCTGGCTGCGGGGATCAGACCGGTGCGGCCGGAGGAGATCCAAAGTGTGGGCATGTCGCCGACGGGAGCGCGAGCGGTGTTCGAGGCCCACGGAGATGTGTTTACGGTGCCGGTGGAGAAGGGCGATGTGCGGAACCTGACGAACACATCGGGTGCGGCGGAGAGGGAGCCGGCATGGAGCCCGGACGGGAAGCGACTGGCCTATTTCAGCGATGCTTCAGGCGAGTACCAGCTCTATCTGCGGGATCAGGATGGGATTGCGGCGCCTAAGGTGATCGACCTAGGAGTTTGTTGAAATAGGTACGGATTCAGAGGCTCAGCGGGCATGGTGATCGTCTTACGAGTATGCGTGGAGATGAGCGGTTTCAGGATGGGATGTTCAGCTATGTATCTCTGGAACAGCGGG
>JAABVA010000742.1_pt1 | contig 38631 bp, 33 predicted proteins | sample 5560331 | NCBI WGS metagenome assembly JAABVA01 (sample SAMN12812661, study PRJNA571458) | rock metagenome | isolation source: Antarctica rocks | place: Antarctica: Victoria Land, Mt New Zealand sud | collected 2016-01-07 | reverse complement strand
GCCCTCCCGCCCGCGCTTCGCCGCGTCGCCAAGGCCGACCCGGCGCTCGGTGCGACGATAGTACGGCAGCATGTCGTCATAGCCCCAGCCGCGGTTGCCGCGCTGCGCCCAGTTGTCGAGGTCCGCCAGCTGGCCGCGGTTATAGACCATGCCATTGACGCTGCTGGACCCGCCCAGCGTGCGGCCCTGCGTGGTGGCAATGGCACGGCCGCCGGTGTTCGCGGTCGGCTCCGTCTTGAACTGCCAAGTGCAGGACGGATCGAACAGCGTCTTGGTGAACCCGGCCGGGATATGGATCCATGGATTGCGGTCTGGCGGTCCCGCCTCCAGCACGCATACCGTGATTGCGGGATCATCGGTCAGGCGGCTAGCCAATACCGACCCGGCGGCGCCCGCGCCCACAATCACATAGTCGGATTCATCCGACATCTTGGCCATGCGGGAACGGTAGCCGTCGAGGTGCATCGCCGTAAATGGGTGCGGACCGGGATGACTGAATAAGACGCCGAAGCGATGCGTCCCGGCGTCCCTTTCCTACTTGGGCGTCTCGGCGGGCACGGGCGTAGCGGACGCCGCGGGCAGGCTCTCGACCGTCTGCTGCAGCGACGCCAGCCGCGCCTGAGTGTCCGCGACCTGGCGCTGCAGGGCGTTGAGCTGCTGCGCCGCCGCGGCCTGCTGGCTGGTCGTCTGGTCCAGCTGCCTGCGGGCCTCGGCCACCCGCGCCTCGGCGTCGGCCGCGTCCTTCTTGCCGCGTTCGAGCTGCGCCGTCAGCGTGTTCACCTGCTGCTCGGCGGCGCTGCGCTGCTCCGTAACCTGGGTGAGCTGCAGCTTGCTGTCGGCGAGCTGCTTCTCCGCCGTCGCGCGGTCCTGCTGCACGGCGGCAGCCTGCGCCTGCAACGACTGCAACTGCTGCTCTGCGGCGCTGCGCTGCTCCCCAAGCTGGGCGAGCTGTGCCTGGGTGTCCGTCACCTGCTTCCCGACCGTGGCGCCGCTGGCCTGCGCCTCCTCGGCCTGGCGCTGCAGCGCTGCCAGCCGCTGCTCGACCGCAGTAACCTGCTGCGCCGAACGGTCGAGCTGGGCGGCGGTGTCGGCCTGCCGCTTCTGTGCCGCCTCGGCGGCGGCCTGGGCGGCGGGAAGCTGCTGCTGCAGCGAGGCCAGCCGCTGCTCGGCGTCGGTCCGCTGCGTCGCCAGGCGGCTGACCTGTGCCTGCCCCTCGGCGATCGACGCCTGCGCGCCCACAGCCGACTGCTGGGTCTGCTGCAGCGCGGCCTCGGCCTTGGCAATGTCGCCCGAACGCGTGGCCGCCTCCTGCGTGAGCTGAGCCAATGACTGGCGCGTCTCGACCTCCTGCGCATGGGCGGATTCGATGCGCTTGCTGATGTCGGCCAATTCTTGCGTATGCGCTGCTAGGTCGCTGTCGAGCTTAGCGGCCGCATCCTTGCTCTGCGCCAGCTTGCCCTCGACGTCGACGCTGGCAGCGCGCTGCTGCGTGAGCTGCTCCGTCAGCGTGTTCAACTGCGCCTGCGTGGTGGAAAAGTTCGCCTTCGCCGTCTCGACCGCCTTGTTGGTCTCGGCGAGCTGGGCGGCTGCGGCGTCGCGACCCTGTGTCGCCTGCGTCGCCGCCGCGGTCGTGTCGGCGGTCTTCTTCTGCAGGTCGGCGAGGGTGCCCGACGCCTTCTGCTGCTGGTCGAGCTGCGCTGCGAGCTGATCCCGCGAGGTCGTCAGCTCGCCGATCTGTGCGGACGTGCTGGAACGCAGCGACGACTTCGATGAGATCTGCGAGATCGCGATGATCCATCCGATGACGGCCAGGGCGGCCAGGATAAGCGCCGTCGGGCGTTTGATGTCGTTCTTCCAGTCGATGTCCACAGCACAGCTTTCCTTCAATCGAGGGCTTGTTGGACTACGATAGAGGGGCTGCCGCACGGGCGGAAGCTCACTTCCTGTGACAAGCAGCTGCTCACTAAAGCGTGTGCCACCGAGTCCGCGGCTGCTGTCCTGGCTAGGCAGTCTCAATGCACGAGGTTGAAGGCGCGCTTGCGTACCCCGTCGATGATCCGCTGCCCGCGCCGCAGCAGCCGGACGGGGGCAGGCTGCAGGCTGCGCCGGTCCGGTGGGCGGACGCCGGTGCTGGAGCCGAAATCCTCGCTCTGCAGCACCGGGAACGGGCGCACGACATACGGCACGATGCCGTTTTCCCAGAACCGGTCCATGGTCTGGTCGATCGGCATGAAGATGCGTGCGCCATAGGAGAGCATCCGTGCCGCGCCCTCGTTGCGGATCAGATAGGCGCCGGTGCCGAGCACATGGGTGCGCAGGCGATACAGCGCCCCGCCGCCGGGCAGCTCGGCGACGCGGGCGCCGAGGAACTTGGCCGATGGTGGTTCGTGCAGCTGGCTGCGCTTGGTGTCGAAGCGCACGACCAGCCAATCTTCGAAGCCCGAGGCGAGGATATCCTGCAGGACCGTGGGGAAAGTGGCGTCGACGCGCACGTCGTCCTCCATGACCAGCGCGGTCGGGATGCCCTCGTCGACCATGCGCCGATACACATGATAGTGGCTGAGGCAGCAGGCAATCTCGGTGTCCATCATCTCGACGCCGTAGATGCGCAGCGCCCGGCTGCGGTCATAGGCGGCGCGCTCGGCGGCGGTGAGGCGGCGTCCATCCACGGCGGGCACGAACTCGGCCGCGAGCCCCAATTGCTCGAGCAGCTGCGTCATGTGGCGCCGCCGTTCGGTGTCGCGCTCGAGGTTGATGACGAAGGTCGGTAGACCCGGCATCATGCCGAGACCGGCCCCAACCGTTCGACGAGGCCGCCGTGGATGTCGGCCATCATCCGGCGGATGTCGTATTCATAGGACCATTCCGGGTAGGCCGACCGGAACCGGCTGACGTCGCTGATCCACCAGATGTGGTCGCCGACCCGGGCCTGATCGCTATAGTCGTGGCGCATGGGGCGCCCGGTCAGGCCCTCGGCGATCGCGATGGCCTCCATCATCGAGCAGTTGGCGTGGCGGCCGCCGCCGATGTTGAACACGGCGCCGGGCGAGGGCCGTTGGAAGAAGTACCAGAACGCCTCAACGAGGTCGCTGCAATGGATGTTGTCGCGCACCTGCTTGCCCTTGTGGCCGAACACCGTATAGGGCGTGCCGGTCACGGCGCACTTGACCAGATAGGCGAGGAAGCCGTGCAGCTGCGCGCCCGAGTGGCCCGGGCCGGTGATGCAGCCGCCGCGGAAGCAGGCCGTGCTCATGCCGAAGTAGCGGCCGTATTCCTGCACCAGCACGTCGGCCGCGACCTTGGAGGCGCCGAACAGGCTATGCAGGCAACCATCGATCGACATCTCCTCGGGAAAGCCGCGCTCCGCCCACGGGTGCCCGGCGGCGAGCTCGAAGCGGGTGTCCTGCTCCACCAGCGGCAGGTGGTTGGGGCGGTCGCCATAGACCTTGTTGGTGCTGGCGAAGATGAAGACGGCGCCGGGCGCGTGCTGCCGGGTGGCTTCGAGCAGGATGAGGGTGCCATTGGCGTTGACGGTGAAGTCGGTCAGCGGCTCCTGCGCCGCCCAGTCATGCGACGGCTGGGCGGCGCAATGGACGACCAGGGAGACCGCCCGGCCATGATGGGCGAACAGCCGCTGCATCGCGGCCTCGTCGCGTATGTCCAGGTCGACGTGGATGTAGCCCTTGAGGCCATCGAGCAGCTCGACCTGCCAGCGCGTGCTCGCCTCGTCGCCGAAGAAGCGCCGCCGCATGTCGTTATCGACGCCGACGACCTCCAGGCCCCGTTCACACAACGTCCGCGCCGTTTGCGCGCCGACCAGGCCGCCTGAGCCCGTAACGATTGCGACTGCCATCCAGACCCTCCCAGTTGCGCCCGCCGGCTGTCGCCGTGGCTATCCAGGCCTTATGTCGCAGTTAGCGCGGGCTTCATACGGGCCTCGGGGAAGAACCGGTTCGCCGGCCGCGGCAGGCCAAGGTTCTCACGCAGCGTCCTGCCTTCATACTCGCGGCGGAAGATGCCGCGCCGCTGCAGCTCCGGCACGACCCGGTCCACGAAGTCGTCGAGCCCCGCCGGCACATAGGGGAACATGATGGTGAACCCGTCGCAGGCGCCGGTCTCCAGCCACTCCTGCATCTCGTCGGCGATCTCGATGGGCGTGCCGGCCATCGTCAGCCCGGCGTGGCCACCCACGCGCTGGGCAAGCTGGCGGACGGTCAGGTGCTCGCGCTGCGCCAGGTCGATCAGACCCTGCCGCCCGCTCTTGCTCGTGTTCGTCTCAGGGATGTCCGGCAACGGGCCATCCGGGTCGAAGCCAGTGGCGTCGGTGCCGAGCCGCATCGACAGGTTGGCGATCGCGCTGTCCGAGTGCACCAGGCTGTCCAGGGTGCGCCGCTTGGCCTGCGCCTGCTCCCTGGTGTCGCCCACGATCACCAAAGCGGCCGGCAGGATTTTCAGATGGTCGGGGTCGCGGCCCAGCGCTGGCATTCGGCCCTTCAGGTCGGCGTAGAAGCGCTGCCCGTCCGTAAGCGTCGCGCCGCTCGCGAACACGACCTCCGCCGTTTCGGCCGCGATCTGGCGCCCGGCCTCCGACGCGCCCGCCTGCACGATCACCGGCCAGCCCTGCACCGGCCGGGCGACGTTCAACGGCCCGCGCACGGAGAAATGCTCGCCCTTGTGGTCGAGCACGTGCAGCCGGTCCGGGTCGAAGAAGATGCCGCTCTCCACGTCGCGGATGAACGCGTCGTCCGCCCAACTGTCCCAAAGCCCGGTCACGACATCGTAGAACTCGCGGCCGCGGCGGTAGCGCTCGCCGTGCTCGACGTCCGCCTCCAGGCCAAAATTCAGCGCAGCGTCCGGGTTCGACGTCGTGACCAGGTTCCATCCGGCCCGGCCGCCGCTGATGTGGTCCAGCGAGGCGAACTTGCGGGCAATGTGATACGGCTCGTTGTAGGTCGTGGACGCGGTCGCGATCAGCCCAAGGTGCTGGGTCACCATGGCCAACGCCGGCAGCAGGGTCAGCGGATCGAACGAGGTCACCGTTGCGCTGCGCTGCAATGCGCTCATCGGCATGTTCAGCAATGCCAGGTGATCCGCCATGAAGAAGGCGTCGAACCGGCCGCGCTCCAGCGTCTGCGCGAACTGGACCAGGTCCTTGAGGTTGAAGTTGGCGTCGGGCAGCGAGCCCGGATAGCGCCACCACGCCGTATGGATGCCGACCGGCCGCATGAACGCGCCGAGCCGGAGCATGCGGGTCATGCCGCGCGATCCCAAAGGTATGTTGTAGTGAGGACGCAGTGTTGATCTGAATACATAGCTGGCTCCGTATAGGCCCGTCGGGCATTGAACTTGGTGATACGGGCCGCCGTTCAAGCGAATGCCGAGATGGTGGAAATCGTGCAACGGCCTGGGTTCGGCGCTGCCGGGCTTAAACTAGGAACCCGGAGAACAATATGCCAATGCGTCCGGCGTTGTGCCGGCGTGGCGCGTAGGCCGGAAACCTGGGGCAGTAGAAGATTATGATGTTGCGCTCGCGCTTGAGCCATCTGACGCTGGTTTCCCCCGACAGCGAGGCCGCCTTCAGCGACGCGCTATGGCGCCAGTTGCGGCTGGAGGCCGAGCAGGCCTACGCCAACTCGCCCATGCTGGCGCCGCTGTTCTTCGACAGCATCATCAACCAGCCGAGTTTCGAGGCGGCGATGTTCCATCGCATCGCGGCCCGGCTGAAGAACGACGTGATCTCGCAGCCGCTGATTGTGCAGGCATTTCACCGCGCCTCCAGTGACTCCCCCGAGATTGGCCTGGGCTTGAAGGCCGACATCTCCGCCGTGTTCGACCGCGACCCGGCCTGTGAACGCCTGATCGAGCCATTCCTCTATTTCAAGGGCTTCCACGCCCTGCAGGCGCACCGGCTGACGCATTGGCTGTGGAGCAATGGCGAGCGGGATTTCGCGTTGTATCTGCAAAGCCGCACGTCGGAGGTGTTCCAGACCGACATCCATCCCGCTGCGCGTATCGGCCGGGGCATATTCCTGGATCACGCGACCGGCCTGGTGGTGGGCGAGACAGCGGTGATCGGGAACGATGTCTCGTTGCTGCAGGACATCACTCTGGGTGGGACGGGGAAGCAGGCCGGCGACCGCCACCCAAAGATCCACTGCGGCGTGATGATCGGCGCCGGCGCCAAGATCCTCGGCAACATCGAGATCGGTGAGCAGGCGCGGGTCGCAGCTGGATCGGTCGTGCTGACCTCTGTGCCGCCGTGGGCCACCGTGGCCGGTGTGCCGGCCCGGATCGTGCGCCAGGCCACGCCGGGCGAACCATGCCGCAGCGCCGACGAGGTACTGCGGGAGCTGTCGTACGCGAGCTTCGACTACTCGATCTAGTCCGTTCCTGCTGCGGTCAGGCCGTCATCGGCTCGGCCGCATCCATGCCTGGGGCACGCGCCTGCTGGCGGCGCATCCAGGCGCCCATGACGTCGGCCTCGACCCCGAGCTCATTCAACACCGCGACTGCGACATCGAGGCCCGGCGGCGCGCCGCGGTCGACGATCGCCTGCATGCCGACCGCGCGGAAGCGCTGGCCCTCGGCCTCGTCATGCACGACGGCGATGCGCTTCAGGTCGGGATACAGCCGCTGCGCCAGCGGCGTCAGCCCGCTCGCCACTTCGAAGCTTGGCGCGGTCAGCACGCTGATGCGGCGCCCATGCATGGCGACAGGCTCCCAGATCCGCGTATCGCCCGCATCGCCGAAGGCCACGCTGTAGCCGTCGGCGATGGCGTCGGCCAGGCGGCGCTGGTCGCGCTCGATCGCGGCGTATTTGATGTCCGCTTCGATCAGGGCGTCGGCCAGGGTCCGGCCGACTGTGCCCATGCCGACGATCAGCACCGGCGCGGTCAGGTCGCGCGGCTGCAGTTCGGGGTCGGACGTCCGCTGCCGCCGCATCCGCATCCGGCCGGCCAGCGACCGGCCGGTTTCGGCGAGGGTCGGAGTGGCGGCGAGGCTCAGCGCCACGGCGGCCATGATGACGGACGTCTCGGCCGATCCGACCAGCTCACGCACTGGCGGCAGGGCCAGTACGACGAAGGCGAACTCCGAACCCTGTGCGAGCAGGAAGCCGAGCTGCGTCGAGCCGGGCACCGACCAGCGGAAGACGAGGCTCGCCGCCGCGTTCAGCACGACCTTGGCGGCAACGAGCCCCACCGCGATGCCGAGCACCGCCGGCCATTGCCTTGCGAGCGCGCCCAGGTCGAGCGAGAGGCCGACGGAGATGAAGAAGAAGCCGAGCAGCAGCCCGCGGAACGGCTTGATCTCGGATTGGATGACGGGGCGATAGGGTGTCTCGGCGATGATCATGCCGCCGAGGAACGCGCCGAGGGTCAGGGACAGGCCCGCAAGCCCGGTCGCCCAGCCGGCGGCGAGCGCCACGAGCAGGGCCATGGCGGTGAACACCTCCTCGTTCCGGCTGCGCGCCACGAGGTCGAACAGGGGCCGCACGACCAAGCGCGCGAGCAGAACCGCGATGCCGAAGGCCGCTGCCGCCTTGGCCAGGGCCAGGCCGGCGGCGGGCAGGATGGCAGCCGCCCCGCCGCCCAGCGCATTGGCGACGATCAGCAGGAAGATGGCTGCAACATCCTGGAACACCAGGATAGCGGTCGCGGTCAGGCCGACCGGACAGTTCTGCTGGTGCCGCTCGGCGATGATGCCGGCGACGACCGCGGTGGAGGACAGCGCCAGCGTGCAGCCGACGAACGCAGCCGCAAGCGGGGACAGCCCCATGAGCCACGCCAGCGCCCCAAGGCCCGCGGTGCCGAACAGCACCTGGACCGGGCCGAAGCCGAAGATGTCGCGCGCCTGCTCGCGCACATGGGTCAATGAGAAGTGCAGCCCGATGTCGAACAGCAGGAAAACCACGCCGAGCTCGGCCAGGATCGCCACGGTTCCGCTGTCGGACACGATGCCGAGGCCGCTCATCCGCAGTACCAGCCCGAGCGCCAGGTAGCCGACGATCGGGCTCAGGCCCATAGCCCGGCTTGCCACTGCGGCGATGACGCCGAGCGCCAGCAGTATGATGACCGGCTGTGTCGCCCATAGCAGGTCGTGCGCTGCGGCCACCGTGTTCAGGCCGTGACGGGGTTGAGGAAACCATGGATGGCCTGGACGACCACCGAACCCTCGCCAACCCCGGAGGCGACCCGCTTCACGGAGCCCGAGCGGACATCGCCTACAGCATAGATGCCGGCCCGAGTGGTCGCGAACGCTGAGCTGAGCGCTTGGCCCTCGGCGTCCCTGCCGGTCTGGACGAAGCCCTTTGCATCCAGGTCGAGGCAGCCGCCCAGCCACTCGGAGTTCGGCTCGGCGCCGATCATGACGAAGACGTTGCCGATGGGATGGGTCTCGGCGGCGCCGGTGTCGCGGTTGGTCCAGGTGACCTCGTGTAGCGCCTTATCGCCGGCCAGCGCGGTGATTTCGACGCCGGCGTGCAGCGTGATGCGGGGGGAGGACGCGATCCGCTGCACGAGGTAGTCGGACATGGTCGCGGCAAGCCCGGACGCCCGCACCAGGATGTGGACGTGGGCGACGGTGCGGGACAGGAACACGGCCGCCTGCCCGGCCGAGTTGCCGCCCCCGACCACGATGACACCCTCGCCGGTGCAGAGCTGCGCCTCCATCCCGGTCGCGGCGTAGTGGATGCCCTGGCCCTCGAACCGCTCGTAATCGGCGACGTCGAGCTTGCGGTAGCGGGCCCCGGTCGCGACCACGACCGCCCGGGCCGGCAATGACTGGCCGTCGTCGAGCCGCAGCCGGTAGGACGCGCCGCTGCAGTCCAGGCCCACGACGGCGCGGGAGATGGCGAGGCGCGCGCCGAATTTCTGGGCCTGCGCCTGGGCGCGCCCGGCCAGCGCTAGGCCGGAGATGCCGGTGGGGAAGCCGAGGTAGTTTTCTATCTTCGACGAGGTGCCTGCCTGGCCGCCCGGCGCCATGCCCTCGATGACGATCGTCAATAACCCCTCCGAGGCGGCATAGACCGCGGCGGCGAGCCCGGCAGGCCCGGCACCGACTACGGCCACGTCATAGACCTTGGCCGGGTCGAGGGTTTCAGTCAGGCCCAGGGCGTCGGCCAGCGCGGCATTGGCCGGGTTGCGCAGCACCTGCTCGCCGGGCGCGATCACGACTGGAAGCTGGTCGGCGGTGAGCTGGAAACCCTCGACGAAGCCGCCGGCATCCGGATCGGCGTCGATGTCGAGCAGCCGGTGCGGGTAGCCGTTGCGGGTCATGAAGCGCTGCAGCCGCAGGGTTTCGCCGTCATGGCCTTGGCCGATCAGCACGACCCCGCCCTGCGCGTGGCGGATGAAGCCGACGCGCCGCAGGATGAAGGCTCGCATTATGATCTCGCCGATGTCGGCCTCGGTGCTGACCATCCGGCGGAAATCGGGGTGCTTGACCCGGACGACCCGGCTGTCCACGCCGGCCCGGCCGGAGACGAGGATCCGGCGATCGTTGAACAGGTCCATCTCGCCGGTGAACTGGCGCACGCCATGGGTGGTGAACACGTTGGGGTGGCCGTGCTCGTCGGCGTCGAAGATTTCGATGTTGCCGTCGAGGACGAAGAAGAAGTCGACGCCGCGATGGCCGCGCTCGAACACGAGCGTGCCCTGCGGCACGCTTTCTTCGGTGCCATATCCAGCGATCCGCTCCGCCATCTCGTGCGTGAGGCGTGGGAAGATCTGCGCCTCGCGGGCGTAGGGATTGGTCGGATCGAGGTCCGTTTCGGCGATCGGGGGCGTGTCGGGCATCTTTTCAACTCCTTCTACGAATGATAACCGCCGGTTCGGCTTTTCCCGCTTTCCCGCAAGATTTCTCAATAGATTAGGGCGAAGTAATTTGACCACTCTCTCGTGCCGGCTAAAAAGGTGTTTGGAGGCCGGTAATCAAGCTGGTCAGGGAGGCGGGTGGCGCCTCATGTGGGGAGGCTCGTCGACCTGATGATCGTAGATATGCGCATCTATACAACCCGTCCGGGCAAGCTGGCGGCCTTTGTCATGCTGTACAAGGACCATGCCTGGGACCTGCAGCAGAAATACTTAGGGCGCTGTCTTGGTTGGTACACGACCGTCGAAGGACCATTGAACCAAGTCGTGCATCTCTGGGCCTATGAAGACCAGGGCGATCGTGAGGCGAAGCGCGGAGCCATGGCGGCCGATCCAGCTTGGAGCGAGTATCTGCGCCAATCCGAGGAGGCCGGGTTCCTTCTCGCGCAGGAAAACCGCATCCTGAAACCGACTGACTTCTCGGTGCACTGACACCCAGAGACTCGCAAGCCGGGTGCGGGATGGGCTTGTCCGCCCATCTTGGCTTGCAGGGTAGTTTGGGCGAGCATGGCCGCAAACACCCGAAGGAAATTTTCATGGCCCGGCGCGGCATGCAGTTCGGCATCTTCCTGGCCCCGTTCCACCGCCGCGGCGACAACCCGACGCTGGCCATCGCCCGCGATATCGAGATGATCGAGCTGCTCGACCGCCTGGGCTACGACGAGGCCTGGATCGGCGAGCACCACTCGGCCGGCTGGGAGGTCATTGCCGCGCCCGAACTGGTGATCGCGGCGGCGGCGGAGCGCACCCGGCATATCCGCCTCGGCTCCGGCGTGACCAGCCTGCCCTACCACCACCCCTTCCTGGTGGCGCAGCGCTTTGTTCAGCTCGACCATATGACGCGCGGCCGGGCCATGCTGGGCTGCGGACCCGGTGCGCTGGTATCGGACGCCTATATGCTCGGCATCGATCCGGCGACCCAGCGGCGGCGCATGGACGAGGCGCTGGAGGCGATCATGGCGCTGCTGCGCTGCGACGGCCCAGTGACCCGCAAGACCGACTGGTTCGAGATGCGGGACGCGCGCCTGCATCTGCGCCCCTACAGCGATCCGCATTTTCCGATCGCGGTCGCCAGCACCCTGACGCCGTCCGGGCCGGTTACGGCGGGACGGCATGGGGTTGGCATCCTTTCGCTTGGCGCCGGGATGCCCGGTGGATTGGCCGCGATCGCCGGCCAGTGGCGGATTGCAGAGGAGGAGGCGGCGAAGGCAGGGAAAGCGATGGACCGGGCGCAGTGGCGCATGGTGATGAACGTGCATGTGGCCGAGACCGACGAGCAGGCGATGGCCGACGTTCGGTTGGGTGAGCGGCTGGAAACGGTCACGTATTTCGAGGATGCGCTGGGCCGCCCGCCAGGCCGTTCCGAGGACCCGCTGACCGACGGCGTTGCGGCGGGTACCACGCTGGTGGGTTCGCCCGAAACGGTCGCGCGCGGGATCGAGAACCTGGTGCGGCACAGCGAGGGCGGGTTCGGCGGCTTCCTGTTCCGCGCGCATGACTGGGCCGACCGAGAGCAAACCTGGCGTAGCTACGAGCTATTCGCGCGCTGGGTGATGCCGCGGTTCCAGCAGTCGTTGGACACGGTGGGGGAGTCCTACGACTGGGTAGTATCTAACCGCAAGACGATCTTCGGTCCGAACGTCGATGCGCTAAGGCGGGCCTTCACCGACAGCGGCCGCGTGGCGCCGCCGAACTTGGGCACTAGGGCCAGCGGGGCACGGGACATCTAGAGCGTCATCTCGTGCACCGCCTGCGCGCTGGCTTTGCCTGAGGCCGAGATGGCGCGCACGCCGTAGCTATGCCGGCCGGGCAATCGTGCGGAGTCGACCCAGATTGCCGAGCGCAGCGGGATGGGCGAGATCAGTTGGCCGTCCCGGCGCAACTCGTATGAATAAAGGCCCGGCTCCCGGCCCGGCGTCCAGCGCAGTACGGCGTTGCCGCCCTCAGTGCTGGCCTGCAGCCAGACTGGGGTGGTGGGTGGCGCCGGGCGGGTCGGCGTGACCCAGATCAGCGTGGTCTCGAACCGGGCCAGCCGCAGCCGCAGCCGGATTGCGCCGCCCTGCACTGCCAAGCCGGACCGGAGCGGTTCGGCAACTCCCAGTTCGGCGGCGGCGCGCACGCGTGCGGCGTCGGTCACATCCGGAAGAAGGGTGCCGCCGGTTGCGGCGTAGCTGTTGGACATCTGCGCGTCGATGACGAACCGGGCGAGGTTGACCCGGGCCCAGGGCAGGTCCTGCAGCGTATAGTCCAGCTCGATTGGGCCAGCCGGTCCGTCCGGATAATGGGTGAGCAGGGCGGCAATGCCTGCCTTGCCCGACGTGACTAGATGGAACAGGCCGCTGGGCAGGCGCTCGGCCGCCAGCACCGTGCCGTGCCGATCTCCCAGCAGCCGCAGCATCTCGTGGAAGTGGAATACGGGCAGCTTCACAAGGTCGGCGGGGTCGGCCGATAGCCGGGTCATGACGGAGCGGCGTCCATCGAACGGCGCCTGGACCAGATGCTGGTTGGCGTGGTCCGCCGCCGCCATGAAACGGATGGCGTGCACGGCATACTCGGCGCTCAGCCGCTCGTGCATGATGGCGGAGGCGGCGAGCCAGGCAGGGAACTGCTCCGTCATCCGCGGCTCATACGGGGTGTTGAACGCCACCTTCATGTCCGCCTCGTTGTTCACGACAACCATGCCCCGTGCCCGCTCGGGCACGATGCGCAGGATGGCGTCCGCCGTCTCGCGCACGGCGGCTTCGAGGCGGGCGAGACTGGGCTTGCGCTCGCTGTCCACCCAGATGCCCTTGCGGTGCATGGACACGAAATCGCATCGCACCGCGGGTTCGCGCTGCAGGAGGGCGAGGAAGCGTTCCATCAGGGGGAGGCCCTCGCCGGGCATGTAGGCCAGCGCCGGACCGCCAAAGCGGATTTGGCGGCCGGAGGCGGCCACCGCCTCGGACGTCGCGCGATACAGGTCGAGGTATTGGTCGAAGCTGCCGGCCCAGAACGGCGGCATGTTGGGCTCGTTCCAGCCCTCAAACCACCAGCGCGCCACCTCGCTTGTGCCAAACCGGGCGACGACCGCGTTTATGAAGCCGCGCACCAGCCGCTGCCAGGCCGTGTAGCCGTTTGGCGGCACAACCGGGCCGCTGGAGACAGCGGTTGGGAAGAACGTCAGGGCGACGAATGGCGTGATCCCGCGCGACACCAGCGCGTCCAGCGCCGCAAGCGGGATCGAGAAGTCCATGGGTGCGTCGAGGCTCGGCCACACCCGGCCGCTGCTGGTCGGGAACACGGCCTCCCGCTCGCCGGCGTTGAGCGCGCCGAAGAAGCGCACGGCGCCGAACGCGCCGGGGGAGGCGGCCATGGTGTCGAGCAAGCGGGTATAGCGCGGCTCCAGCAGCCAGTCTGCGTCGAACACGCCGGCCATGTTGAACGCATCGGCCCGGAATGGCGGACCAGGCCGCGCCGAGTGGACGAGCACTGGGCTTTCTGATGCGTGGACGCTTGCGGATGCAGCGAGTGCGGCACTTGCCAGGGTGCCTCGCAATAGTAGGCGGCGTTGCACGCTGCGGTCGGTCATCGATCTCTACCTTATTTGGGTCTACAACACGCACTCTGCCGTGCTATTGTCTCGGCATGGGACCGATGCCGATCGCCCTCGCCGCTGCGATACCGGACGCGCTCCCCGCCCTGTGTCGGCGCTTCCATGTCGAACGCCTCGATCTAATCGGCTCTGCGGCGGATGGACGCTTCGATCCCGCGAGCAGCGACCTCGATTTTCTGGTCGAGTTCCAAGAGCTGCCGAGCACTGGATACGCGGACGCATACTTTGGGCTGCGCGACGCTTTGATGGGGCTGTTCGGGCGCGAAGTCGATCTAGTCACCGCGCCTGCCCTGGGAAACCCCTTTCTGCGTCGTCAAGTCGAGTTACAGCGGCGCCGGCTATTCCCGCCTGTATAATCTCTCTGACCAGGTTGCAAAGTATCTTTGGGACGCCCGACGCGCGGCCGAGCGACTTATTCGCTTCACGGCTGGAAAAACCTACGACGAGTATCTTGCCAACGAGATGCTCCGTTCGGCAGTAGAACGTCAATTCGAGGTTATTGGCGAGGCTTTCGCCAGCCTGCGCCGAGCAGACCCAGACCTGGCTGAAAATATCCCCAACTTGCCTCGTATCGTAGCGTTCCGCAACGTGCTGATCCATGGCTATGCGACAGTCGACGACCGATTGGTGTGGGGAGTGGTCGAAGGTGAACTGCCACGGCTAATGGCCCATCTTACCCATTTGCTGGATTAAGCAGGGAAGGCGGAGCCGACCTCGCGTCGATAGTGCGTTATCTCGACGCCTCCGGCTCCGCCCGCATCGCGCCTGCAAGGCGGGGCATGTTGCGCTGCTTGCGCGCCGGGGCGAACCAGCGCTGCAGGCGATCGAGATAAAGATAGATGACAGGCGTGGTATAAAGCGTCAGCACCTGGCTCAGGGCCAGCCCGCCCACCATCGCAAACCCGAGCGGCTTGCGCAGCTCGGACCCAGCGCCGCTCTCCAGCATCAGCGGCAGGCCGGACAGCAGCGCCGCCATCGTAGTCATCAGGATCGGGCGGAACCGCAGTAGGCAGGCCTGGCGGATCGCGTCCAGCGGCGCAGCGCCCTCGTTGCGCTCGGCATTGATGGCGAAGTCCACCAGGATGATGCCGTTCTTCTTCACGATGCCGATCAGCAGGATGATCCTTACGATAGCGATCACCGTCAGGTCATAGCCCGCCGCCAGCAGCATCAGCAGCGCTCCCACCCCGGCGACCGCAAAGTGGAAAGGATCGTCAGCGGCAGGATGTAGCTCTCGTACAGGATACCGAGGATGATGTAGACCGCGACCAGCGCCGCCAGGATCAGCAGCGGCTGGGAGCTTAGCGAGCTCTGGAACGCCTGGGCCGTGCCCTGGAACGCGCCTGTCACTGTCGACGGCACGCCCATCGCCGCCGTCGCCTGCTGGATGGCCGTCACGGAGTCGCCCAGCGCGGTGCCGGGCTTCAGGTTGTAGGAGATGGTGACCGACGGGAACTGGCTCTGGTGGTTCACGACCAGCGGCTGCACCGGCGCCGTGTCGATCCGCACGAATGTCGAGAGCGGCACCGTCCCGCCCGATGCCGTCCGGACATAGAGCTGCCGCAGCGTGTCGAGCGTGCCCTGCTGCCCCGGCGTCACCTCGAGGATGACGTAATAGGCCTTGAGGTTGGTGAAGTACTGCGTCACCTGCCGCTGTCCGAAGGCGTCGTCGAGCGTCGCGTCGATCATGCCGGGCTGCACGCCGAAGCGCGCGGCCTCGTCCTTGTCGTAGGTCAAGGTCGCGGTAAGCCCGGCGCCCGCCGCGTCGGACGTCACGTCCGCGAGACCCGGCAGGCTGCGCAGCTTGTCCAGCACCTGCGGCGCCCAGGTGTTCAGCTCGTCGCCGTTCGGGTCCGAGAGCGTGTATTGGTATTGCGTGCGGGACAGCCGGCCGCCCACGCCGACGTCCTGCGTCGGCTGCATGAACAGATCCCCCCAACGCCCTGCATCTTCTGGCTGAGCCGCGCCACGATCTGGGTGGCGTTCTCGTTGCGCTCGGCTCAGGGCTTCAGCGTGATATACATCCGCCCGTTGTTCGCCGTCTGCCCGCCGCTGCCGGCGCCGACCGACGACGTGACGCCGGCGACCGCCGGGGTCCTGGCCCACCAACGCGTTCACCCGTTGCTGCAGGCGCTGCATGCCCTGGAACGACACGTCCTGCGCCGCGTCGGTGATGCCGATGATGATGCCGGTGTCCTGCACCGGGAAGAAGCCCTTGGGAATGATGATGAACAGCCCGACGGTGCTGGCGACGGTAATGAGGAACACCAGCAAGGTCACGAACTGGAACCACAGCGCTATGTCCAGCGTGCGCTCATAGAAACGCAGCATCGCGTCGAAGGGCAGGGTGAACACCAGGGCGATGGGCCGGATCTGCACGACCGAGAATATGCCAGGGCCGGTGCTGTTGGCCTGGATCAGGTTCCCGGGATCGACCCGGCGCAGCCCCACCCGCCCGTCCATCGAGGCGTGCAGCACGCAGAAACCAAGGTTGAGCTGCGCATCCTCGATCGCCGCGTCATCGGCGGCGATCACGCCCTGGAACCGCGCGACCGTGGATTGCTGGGTCTCGACTTGCTGGCGCGAGGCGAAGTCGCTGCGGGCCAGGCTCGAATAGCGGGTGAGGTCGGCCCGGGAGTTGTCGAGCTGCGCCTGGTCCTGCTGCCGCTGCGCCTGCGCCTTGTCGAGCGCCGCCTTGTAGGGGCGCGGGTCGATCACGGCGAGGGTGTCGCCTTTCCTCACGTCCTGCCCCTCGCGCACCGGCACGTCGATCAGCACGCCGCCGACCTGGGGATGCACCTCGACCGAATTCAACGCCTGGACGGTGCCGATGCCGCGCAGACAGATTGGCACGTCGCCCGTCTTGCTCATCGCCGTCGTGACGGGCACGGGCGGCGTCTGCGGGGCCTGGTTCTAGTCCTTATGCGTGCCGAACTCGCGCCACGCGGCGTAGCTGCCGCCACCGAGCAGAACGGCGGCGAGCGCCAGGGCGTAGGGGAATTTCGTGATTGATCGTGTCCAAGGCCCGCAGCGGCATCGATGCACTACGCACCGTTTGGGCCAATTTCACGCATGCTCTCGGAAACGTGAAATCGCTTTACATAGAAGATGCGGTCGTGACCGGCCGGATATTCGGTGATCCGCCCGCACTCCACGAAGCCCAGCTTCTGGTAGAAGCCTGGCGCCTGGAACGTCCAGGTATCCAGCCACATCCCCAGCAACCCACGCCGCTTTGCCTCGGCCTCCGCAAGCTCCATCAGTCTCCGGCCGTGTCCATGACCTCTGGCTGGGCCGGCGGCGAGGAGCTCGACGAACAGGAAGCCGTAGCCTGTCCAACCCCACAGCCCGCCGACGACCTCGCCGCCAGGGTCGCGCACGGTGATGGCCAGCGGGCCCCACTTGCCAGGGCCGGCGGCACTTTCGTTGTATGCAACGAGAGGCTCCAAGATCTTCTCGCGAAGCGAGATGTCGGGATCGGTTTCAAGGGTGACCGTCCATTGACCGTCCTGCATCGGGGCGCTTGCCTGTTCGAGGATGACAGGCTCTTACCCCATCCAAGGGCATCGGTGACAGCCTTGAATTGACAGCCTGGGGGCATTGCCCGTCTCATTGGCGAGCGTCGAAATCCCGACCATCAGGAGTCTTGCGTACATGACCCTCCGTGTTGCGCTCGCCGCACTGTGCCTGCTTGCCGTGCCGCCGCTCGCAACGGCCGCCGCGGCGAAGGACGACCTGGTGATCGGCGTGGCGCAGTTCCCGTCCAACCTGCACCCTGACATCGATGCGGAGGTGATCAAGAACTACGTGAACAACTTCGCCATCCGCCCGGTCACCGCCTTCGACAAGGACTGGAAGAACTCGTGCATGATGTGCGCCGAGCTGCCGACGGTCGATAACGGGCTAGCCAAGATCGAGGACCTCGGCGACGGCAAGCAGGGCATGGCGGTCACGATCAAGCTCAAGCCCGATCTGAAATGGGGCGACGGCGAACCGGTCACGGCCAAGGACCTCGCCTTCACCTGGAAGGTCGGCAGCGATCCAGCCTCGGGCTTCAGCAACTTCCATCCCTGGGACCGCGCCAGCTCGGTCGATGTCGTGGACGACCGGACGGCCGTGCTGCACCTGAAGGGTGTCAACGTGTCCTACAACGAGTGGGACCAGCTGCTGCCCGAGCACATCGAAGGGCCGATCTATGCGAAGTCGGCGGCGGCGGGCGACTACATCAAGCAGACCGCGTTCAATCGAGCGCCGACGACGCCGGGCCTGTGGAACGGGCCGTTCCTCATGACGGGATACCAGTCCGGGGTGCAGGTGGTGTTCGAGCCTAACCCCTATTGGGCGGGGCCGAAGCCTGGGCTGAAGCGGATTGTCGTCAAGCTGATCGAGAACACCGCGGCGCTGCAGGCCAACCTGCTGTCGGGCGACGTCGACATGACGCCGGGCGACGCGCCGGCGCTGACCATCGACCAGGTGCTGGCGCTGCAGAAGCAGAAACCCGACCAGTTCGACTATGTATTCAAGCCGAGCCTCAACTACGAGCACATCGACTTCAAGATCGAGAACCCGATCCTGGCCGACGTGCGGGTGCGCCGCGCCATGATCCATGCAGTGGACCGCGAGACGATGGTGAAGCGGCTGTTCGAGGGCAAGCAGCCGGTGGCCGCCACCTGGGTCAACCCGCTCGACCCGAACTTCACCAAGAATACCGCGACCTATCCGTATGACCTGGCCAAGGCCAAGGCGCTGCTCGCCGAGGCCGGCTGGACGCCCGGTTCGGACGGCGTCTGCCGCAACGGCAAGGGCGACCGGCTCTCGGTCGAGTTCGTGACCACGGCGGGCAACCGGCTGCGCGAGCTGCAGCAGCAGGTGCTGCAGAGCCAATGGAAGGCCGCCTGCATCGAGGCCACCATCCACAACGAGCCAGCCCGCTCGCTGTTCGGGGAGACGCTGAAGCAGCGGAAGTACACCGGACTGGTGATGTATGCCTGGTCGAGCCCGGTCGGCGAAAGCCCGCGCCGGACGCTCGGCAGCGACCAAATCTCGACGGCGGCGAACAACTACGGTGGCAATAACGCGATCGCCTTCAACGACAAGCAGATGGACATCGATATCGCCCGGTCCGAGACGGAGCTGGAACCTGAGAAGCAAAAGCCGATCTGGGCGGACATGCAGAAGATCTACGCCGACCAAGTGCCGGTGCTGCCGCTGTTTTTCCGCGCCGAGCAGTATGTATTGCCAAAGTGGCTGAAGGGCTTCACCACGACCGGCCATGGCGACACGAGCCCGCTGTGGTCCGAGAACTGGCATCCCGGCTGAACGATCCGGCGTGGACGCGTTGCAGCACAGCGCGGGCGTTCTGCTGGAGGTTTCCGGCCTGCGCATCGCCTTCCCACGTCCGGGCGGGGGGCCGGGCGGGCGGCGCGAGGTGGTGGCGGGCGTCAGCTACTCGATCGCGCCGGGCCGGACGTTGGGCGTGGTGGGCGAGAGCGGCTGCGGCAAGTCGGTGACGGCGCTGGCGATGCTGGGATTGGTGCCCCGGCCCGGCGAGGTCGCCGGCTCGATCCGCTTCGACGGGCACGAGCTGGTCGGCCAGCCGGAGGCCGCGTGGCGGCAGTTGCGCGGCGCACAGGTGGCGATGGTGTTCCAGGAGCCGATGACCGCGCTGAACCCCGTGATGCCCGTCGGCCGGCAGATCGCCGAGGTGCTGGTGCTGCATCGGGACACGGCCTGGGCCGCGGCGGAGGAGCAGGCAGTCGGGTTGCTTGAGGCGGTCGGCATTAACTCGCCGGGCGAGCGGGCGCGGGCCTATCCGCACCAGCTTTCGGGCGGCATGCGCCAGCGCGCCATGATCGCGATGGCGCTGGCCTGCGAGCCGAAGCTGCTGATCGCCGACGAGCCGACGACCGCGCTGGACGTGACGATCCAGGCGCAGATCATCGACCTCATGCTGGACCTGCAGGCGCGCATCGGCATGGCGATCCAGTTCATCAGCCACAACCTGGCCGTGGTGTCCGAGGTCGCCCACGACATCATCGTGATGTATGCCGGCCGCGTCGTGGAGCGGGCGCCGGCGGACATGCTATTTGCCCGGCCGCTGCATCCCTACACGCTCGGCCTGATCGCGACCCTGCCCGATCCCGACCGGAGGGTGGCGCGGCTGCCGGTGATCCCCGGGGCAGTTCCGACGCTGGACGCTGAGCTCACGGGCTGCCGCTTCGCCAACCGCTGCGCGCGCGGGGACGCTGGTTGTACGAAGGCCGAACCGCCGCTTGAAGAGCTGCAGCCGGGCCATCTCGTCGCCTGCTTCAAGGCGCGGCTATGAGCGTCGCCTGCTTCAAGGTGCTGCAGTGAGGGGCGCGGTGCCGATCGTGGCGCTCGACCGCATCGGCGTCACGTTCGACCTCGGCGGCGGCTGGTTCGGGCGCGGGCGCCGTATGCTGCAAGCGGTGGCGGACGTCTCCGTCGACATCCTGCCCGGCGAGGCCCTGGCGCTGGTCGGCGAGAGCGGCAGCGGCAAGTCCACCCTCGGCAACGTCGTGGCCGGCTTGCAGGCGCCGACCGCAGGCACGATGCGGTTCATGGGCCGCACGATGGACGACGCGGTCTGGGCGGAGGCGCGGCGCAAGATCCAGATCGTGTTCCAGGACCCGTTCGGCGCGCTGGACCCGCGGATGCCGGTCTCCGCCATCGTCGCCGAGCCGCTGCGCATCCAGGGCACCGGCACGCCAGCCGAGCGCCGCGCCCGTGCGGCGACGCTGGTCGAGCAGGTGGGCCTGCCGCGCGACGCGCTGAACCGCTACCCGCACGAGTTCTCCGGCGGCCAGCGCCAGCGCATCGCCATCGCCCGCGCGCTCGCCCCGGACCCGGAGCTGATCGTCGCCGACGAACCGCTGTCGGCGCTCGACGTGTCGATCCAGAGTCAGGTGCTGAACCTGCTGAAGGAGCTGCAGGAACAGCGGACGCTGTCTTACTTGTTCATCAGCCACGACCTCGCCGTGGTGAACCACCTGGTGGACCGCGTGGCGGTGCTCTACCTCGGCCGGCTGATTGAAATCGCGCCGCGGGCCGAGCTGTTCGCGACACCCTCTCATCCCTACACCCAGGCCCTGCTCGACGCCGTGCCGCGCATCGGCCGCAAGCGCAACCGGCGCACCATCAAGGGCGAGATGCCGAGCCCGCTCTCGCCCCCGCCCGGCTGCGTGTTCCACCCGCGCTGCCCGAAGGTGCAGGCGGTCTGCCGCACTATGCCCCCGGCGATGCAGCCCGCCCCCGGCCGGCCGGCGCAGCTCGCCGCCTGCCACTTCCAGGACTGAAGGGGACCATGGCCCAATTCATCCTCCGCCGGCTGGCCCAATGCCTCATTGTCGTGCTCGTGATGTCGTTCGTCATCTACAACCTGATCGGCCTCATGCCCGGCGACCCCATCGACATCATGGTCGCGAGCAACCCCGGCGCCACGCCGGAGGTAGTGGCGCATCTGCGGGCGATCTACGGCCTCGACCAGCCACTGATGCTGCGCTACTGGCATTGGTTGGCGGCTGCGCTGCACGGCGACTTCGGCTTCTCGCGCATCCATTCGCAGCCGGTGCTGGAGGTGCTGCTGCCGGCGTTGTGGCAGACGGCCAAGCTGCTGGTGTCGAGCTTCGTCATCAGCGTCGTGCTGGCGTTCGCACTCGGGATCGTGGCGGCGCTGCGGCCCGGCGGCATTGTCGACGGGATCGTCAGCCTGTTCGCCTTCGCCGGCATCTCGATCCCGGTGTTCTGGCTGGCGCTCATGCTCATCCTGATCTTCGCGGTCAACCTGCACTGGTTCCCCGCCAGCGGCATCGCCAACGTGGGCGACGGCAGCCTGGGCGACCAACTGCGCCATTTGGTGATGCCCGTCGCCACCCTGGCGCTGGCCAATACCGGCGGCTTCACCCGCTATGTGCGCGCCAGCATGATCGAGACGCTGCGCATGGACCACGTGCGGACGGCGCGGGCCAAGGGGGCAGGGGCCGGCCGGGTCGTGCTGATCCACGCTTTTCGCAACGCGCTGATCCCCGTCGTCACCGTCATGGGCCTGAACTTCGGCACGCTGTTCGGCGGCGCGCTGCTGACCGAGACGATGTTCGCGCAGCCCGGCATGGGCAAGATGATATACGACTCCATCCTCGGCAACGATTTCAACCTGGCGCTGACTGGGCTGCTGTTCGCAACGCTCGTGACCCTGCTCTGCAATCTCGCGACCGACATCGCCTATGGCGCGCTCGACCCGCGGATTGCCGTGAAATGAGCGCCAGCGAGGCCGCAGCGCTTCCGGCCGAGGCCTCGTTCGATGCGGCGGTCTCGCCATGGCGGCTGCGTTGGCGGCGCTTCCTGCGGCACCGGCCGGGGGTGATCGCGCTTGGCATGCTGCTCGTGCTGGTGCTGTTTTGCCTCGCCGCCTTCCCGTTGCAGGGCCTGCTCGGCATCGACCCGGACGCCACCGACCTGCTGTCGCGCTTCGACCCGCCCTCGGCCGCCCACTGGCTCGGAACCGACGACGCTGGGCGGGACGAGCTGCTGCGCCTTATGGTCGGCGGGCAGATCTCGCTGCTGGTGGGGCTGCTCGCGACCATAGCGGGCGGGGTGTTGGGCCTGGTTGTCGGCGTCGTCTCCGGTTACATGGGCGGGCGGACCGACGCGGTCCTGATGCGCTTCACCGACGGCATGATCACGCTGCCGCTGCTGCCGCTGCTGATCGTGCTGGGCGCCATTGACCTCACCAAGCTCGGCTTCAGCGCCGAGTTCGCGCATTCCGGCGCGGCCGGGTTCTGGCGCATCGTCCTGATCATCTCGATCGTCGACTGGACCGCGATCGCGCGGCTGGTGCGGGCGGCCACGCTCGCGATCCGGGAGCGCGACTTTGTGCGGGCAGCGCGGGCCAACGGCGCCGGGCCGGCCTACGTGATGCTGGCGCACGTGCTGCCCAACGTGGCCAGCCCGGTCATCGTCGCGTTCACCTTGACGGTCGGCCGGGTGATCCTGCTCGAGAGCGTGCTGAGCTTCCTCGGCTTCGGCATCGTGCCGCCCACGCCGTCATGGGGCAACATGCTCAACAACGCCCAGGAGCTGGTGACGACGGCCCCGGCGCTCGCGGTCTATCCGGGCCTGATGATCTTCGTCACCGTGATCGCGGTAAACTTCCTGGGTGACGGCCTCCAGCACGCCTTCGACCCGCGTTCCGAGCGCTGATCGAGTTGCGCCCCCAATGCACGAGACGGCAGTGACGCCAGATCCAAACCAGGGTTTCTTGGTGTCCGCGGCGGGATTCGAACCCACGGCCCCAGGATTCATACCACTTCGGCTTTCGCCGCCGCCCCAAGCTCAGGGCGTTCGTGGTCTGGACTGTCCCTTCGCCATAGAACCCGCCGGGTCCCTTAGGCGCCGCCCATCCAGTCTCTACACCTTCCGCAGCTTTCGCCGCGGCTTGGCTCGGGATCGGCATGGCGCAAGCGGCCGAAGCGTTCCCCGACTTTGAGCGGATCCACGGCGCCGTTTCCGGGCGCCGCGCCCAATTTCGCAACCAGGAATCCTGTGCTCTATCCTGCTGAGCTACGCGGACACACCATGGACGACATACACCGGCCCCGCCGTCTCCGGCAAGGGTAGCGAAGGCGCGGCGGGCGGTGCAACATCACGGCAACGCCATCGAGGGGAAAAACCGCTATGTCCGGCAAGGTCATCATCAGCTGCGCCATTACCGGCGCCATCCATACTCCGAGCATGTCGGACGCGCTGCCGATCACCCCGGAGCAGATCGCCCAAAGCTCCATCGAGGCCGCCGAGGCCGGCGCCGCCATCATCCACCTGCACGCCCGCAACCCGGAAACCGGCGAGCCCACGCCCGACCCGGCCACCTTCATGCGCTTCCTGCCCACCATCAAGCAGTCGACCGACGCCGTGCTGAACATCACGACGGGCGGCGGCCTGCAGATGACGCTGGAGGAGCGGCTGGCGGCGCCGATGCAGGCCAAGCCCGAGATGTGCAGCCTGAACATGGGTTCGATGAACTTCAACATCTCGCGCGCTGGGGACAAGATCACCGAGTGGAAGCACGCCTGGGAGAGGCCCTATCTGGCCGGCACCGACAACCACATCTTCCGCAATACGTTCCGCGACATTGAGAACATCGTCGGCATGCTGGGCAAGGGCCACGGCACCCGGTTCGAGTTCGAGTGCTACGACATCGGGCACCTTTACAACCTGGCCTACATGCTGGAGCGCAAGGTCGTCGAGCCGCCGCTGTTCGTGCAGACGATCTTCGGCATCCTGGGCGGCATCGGCTCAGAGCCCCGCAACCTGATGTTCATGAAGGAGACGGCGGACCGGCTGTTCGGCAAGGACTACGTATGGTCCGTGCTGGCGGCCGGGCGGCACCAGATGGCGTTCACGACCATGGCCGGCATCATGGGCGGCAACGTCCGCGTCGGGCTGGAGGACAGCCTGTATATCGGCAAGGGCCGCATGGCGACCTCGAACGCCCAGCAGGTGGCGAAGATTAAGAACATCTTGGAGGAACTGAGCCTGGAGATCGCGACGCCGGCGGAGGCGCGGGCGATCCTACATCTCAAAGGTGGGGACCGCGTGGGGTTCTGAGCATGATGGACCCGGTAGCCCTGCATGCCTCGTTGCTCGCGATCGACACGCATATCGACATCCCATGGCCGACCGGCCCGGACTTTTTCGAGGACAGCCCGCGCGACCAGACCGGCCGCCGGGTGGACGCGCCGAAGATGCGGGCGGGGGGGCTGAAGGCCGGGTGCTTCGCCGCCTATGTGCCACAGGGGCCGCGCACACCGGAGGGGTGGGGGACCGCCAGCAGCCGGGCGCTGGCGATGCTGGACGCGATCAACGGCTTGGTGCGGGACGAGGGCGACGTCCGGGTTCGGATCGCCACCACGGCGGCTGCGCTTGAGGCGGCGCACCGGGACGGGGCCATCGCCGTCATGCCCGCGGTCGAGAATGGCCATGCCATGGGCGAGGACCTTGGGATGCTGGCCGCATTCCGGGCGAAGGGCGCGCGGTATCTGACGCTGACGCATAACGGGCACAACGCGCTGGCGGACAGCAGCAACCCGCGCAAGGACCTGGGCGATGGCGAGACCTTGCATGGGGGCTTGAGCGAGCTGGGCCGTGCGGCGGTGCTGGAGCTGAACCGGCTGGGGATGCTGGTCGACATCTCGCACGTGTCGCGGCAGGGGGTGCTGCAGGCGGCCATGCTGTCGCGCACGCCGGTGCTGGCGACGCATTCGTGCGTGCGGGCGCTGTGCGACGTGCCACGCAATGTCGACGACCTGATGCTGGACGCGCTGCGGGACAGCGGGGGGATGGTGAACATCACCGCCATGCCCAGCTTCCTGCGGCCCGGCGGGCGTCCAGAGGGAGTGACCGTGTCCGACTTCGCCGACCACATCGACTACGTGGTGAAGCGGTGCGGCCTGGCGCATGTCGGCATCAGCTCGGACTTCGACGGCGGCGGCGGGTTTTCTGGCTGGCGCGACGCTTCGGAGAGCGGGAACTTGACCGCGGAGCTGGTCCGCCGCGGCTATGACGCGGCCGAGATCGGGGCGCTGTGGGGCGGCAACTTCCTGCGCCTGCTGCGCTGTGCAGAGAAGGCTGCCGATGCCTGATCTCGCAATGCCGCAGCTTGGGCAGGGCACCTGGCGCATGGGGGAGGGACAGCGTCCGCATGGGCAGGAAGTGGCGGCGCTGCGGCTGGGCGTCGAGCTTGGCATGACGCTGATCGACACCGCGGAGATGTATGGCGAGGGCGCGGCGGAGGAGGTGGTGGCCGACGCCATCTCGGGCCAGCGGAACCGGGTGTTTTTGGTGTCTAAGGTATATCCGCATAATGCGTCCCGCGCCGGGGTGGCGGCCGCTTGCGCCCGCAGCTTGAAGCGGCTGCGGACGGATTGCCTGGATTTGTATCTGCTGCACTGGCGCGGCGGCACGCCGCTGGCCGAGACGGTGGCCGGGTTCGAGGCGCTGCGTGAGGCCGGGCATATTCGCGCCTGGGGCGTTTCGAACTTCGACGTGGACGATATGGCGGAGCTGCCGCCGGGCTGCGGCGCGAACCAAGTGCTGTATAATATTGGCGCGCGGGGCATCGAGTTCGACTTGCTGCCGTGGTCGCGGGCTCAGGGGATGCCGGTGATGGCCTACTCGCCGGTGGGCCAGGGTGGCGCGTTGCTGCGGTCGAAGGCTTTGGCCGCGATTGCGCAGCGGCACGATGCTACCCCGGCGCAGATCGCGATTGCCTGGACGCTAGTGCGACCCGGCGTAGTCTCGATCCCCAAAGCCTCCGATCGCGCCCATGTCGGACAGAACGCGGCTGCGGCGACCCTGCGGTTGACCGAACAGGATTTGGCAGAGATCAACGCTGCCTTCCCGCCGCCACGCCGCAAGCAGTCGCTGGAAATGCTTTAGCAAGCTGCCGAAAACACCGCGGCCTGCCTCTCTAACTAAGTTGTGAGGCCATCGCGAGGAGTGTTCGCGACGCGGCGCTCCAGGGTCGGGCAGCCGCCCACGGGCGTCGCACCCGAAGCAGCATACAGTCGAAACGAACACACCTCGTCCGTTCTCTCGGCAGTGATGTCCTATTTTTAATGCAATTTTTAGCGGGTCATAACGTCTACTTAAGGAGAAGGCATCGGTAAACCCGGACGCCTTATTTGCGTCTGTGTCGCGTTCACTCATGAAAAGGACAAGTTTATGCATCGATGCGGCCAGGCAGCAACCGTCTTAGCCCTCGCATGCCTGATGACAACTGCCGCCCATTCGGAGACGGCGCCGACGTCGCAAGCGGGTGCGATTCCGTTCAACCTGGATAGCCCGCAGGTGCAGGAGGAAGCCCGTAAGCTGGCCGAGCAACCGCCCGTACCGCCGACGCCTGCACACCGAGTGGTCGAGGATCGCAGCGGACGTAAGCAGACCGGCAAGGCGTCGGTCTATGCATCCAGCTTCCAGGGACGGCGGATGGCCAATGGACAACGCTTCGACCATGGCGGGCATGCGGCGGCGAGCAAGACGCTGCCGCTCGGCACGGTCGCCAAGGTGACAAACCTCAGGAGTGGCCGCACAGCAGTGGTCACGGTCCAGGATCGCGGGCCGTTTGTGGACGGTCGCACGGTCGATTTGACGAAGGCCACGGCCGAGCAGATTGGCATCGGCGATCGCGAGGGCGTCGCCCCGGTCGTTGTCGCACCGATCGCCGTGCCGCAACCGGACGGCACGGTCAAGCCAGGTTCGGGAGCACTACCTGGCCCGGCGTCAGCGTTGCCGGCAAAATAACATCGCGTGCGGCTGTGCCCTGGATCAAGACGGTGATGGTCGACAACGGCTACAAGCGGCGCTTCGTTGAGGCGGTCCAAACGGCAGCAAACCGGTGATAATGGAGTCCCTGCCGTCCATTAGAAACCGGAAATTATCGCCCACTCACCTTCTTATGTCCTCCCATAACTCGATGACGATCTGCAGCAAGGTGCGGCTATTTCGATAGTTAATTACTGTGTCGGGGTTTCATAATATACTTATTACTACGCTTTTTTCGTGCTACCATGACTTCGCAGAAAACCTCCATACTCCCTCCGCCAGCACACGCACCCCCATAGCCAAATCCCCCCGTCCCGTGTCCTCCATCCAATGATGGCTAATTCCCCCAATCGACGGCACGAACAGCATCGCCGAAGGCATCACTCGCGCCATATACTGTGCATCATGCCCAGCCCCGCTCGGCATCCGCCGCCACTTCCCAGGCGCCAAACCCTCCGCCGCAGCAGCCAGCGCTGCCTGCCATCCGTCATCGCACAACGCCGGCGCCGACTGGCTCATCACCTCCAGCGTCGCCGCGCACCGCTCCCGCCGGTTGCTTTCCTGCACACCCCGGCGTAGCACCGCATCCAGCCGCTCCAGCACGCTCATAGAGATGTCGCGCAGCTGGAACAGCACCTCCGCCCGCCCCGGGATGATCGACGCCGCCCCCGGCGATAGCGCGATCCGCCCACAGGTCCAAACCGTCCGCTCGCCGCAGTGCCGCGGGAACTCCGCATCGAGCCACGCCAACAGCCGAATTGCCGCCAGCCCGGCATCCCGCCGCTCCGCCATCGTCGTCCCGCCCGCATGGTCCTGCTGGCCCTCGAACACAATGCGGTATTGCCAGATCGCCACGATCCCCGTCACCACGCCGATCTGCTCGCCCGCCGCCTCCAAGGTCGTGCCCTGCTCGATGTGCATCTCCACGAAGCCCTTGTAGCGCCCCTCCTCCATACGCAGCCGGGGACGGCCCGCCAGCTCGGCCTTCCCCAGCGCCTGCCGCAGCGGCTTGCCGTGATAGCGGTTGGCCAGGCCGTCGATCTCCGCCTCGTCCAGCAACCCAAGGAACGAGCGGGAGCCGAGGAACGAGCCGTAGTGCCCCTCCTCGTCGGCGAACGCGATCACGTCCACCGGCAGCCCGGCGCGCGCCAGCGCCACCGCCGACACCACGCCCAGCGCCCCATCCAGCCACCCGGCCTCGTTCTGGCTCTCGATATGGCTGCCGGCCAGCAGCTTAGGGCCAGGCCCGGGATGGCGGCCCAGCACGTTGCCGATCCCGTCCATCTCGGGCTCGAGCCCCACCTCGGCCATGCGCGCCATCAGCCAATGGCGCGCCTCCATGTCCTCCGGCGAGAAGGTCGGCCGATGCACCCCGGTGCGGAAGGCGCCGATGCGCCGCAGCACATCAAGGTCGGCCAAGAAGCGTTCGGTATCCGGCTCGTGCGCACTGTTTTGCATCGCGCCAGACTGGCCGGGCTGCGCCCGGTCTTCAAGTCCCAGGGCCAGCAAGCCCCTCAGGGCGCATCCATGCCCAGCACCTCGCCCGTCGCCGCGACGGCGACCGTGCCGTCCGGGCGCACGGCCTCGCCCTCCAGCGAGATGACGTGCCCGCCCAGGGAACGCTTCTCCTTCACCGCCGTCACGCGCCAGCGCATCGTCACCGTCTCCCCGGCCCGCACGGCCGAGCGCAATCGGAAGTTGAAGCCCAGGCCCACCCCCGGCCCGCGCGAGGCGAGGAACGCCGCGACCATCGCCATCAGCAGCGACGTCACCTGCGGCCCCGACGCGATGATGCCGCCGAACCGCGATCCGGCGGCATACGCAGCGTCGTGGTGCAACGGGTTGGTGTCGCCGCACAGGGTGGCGAACTCCGCAATCTCGGCCGGGTCGAAGAGCACATCCTTCGAAAAGGCCTCGCCAATGAGCGCCTGATACTGTTCCGTGGTCATACTGCACGCTATCCATCCATCCGGCTGCAACATCGCCAAAGGGGCACCCATGACGCAAGACCTGATCCTGATCCTGATCCTGATCCATGAGGCGGACGGCGTGCTCGAGTTGCGCTTCAACCGGCCGGAGAAGAAGAACGCCATCACCGGGGCGATGTATGACGCGCTGACGGCGGCGCTGCAGGACGCGGACGCGCGCCCGGCCGTGCGGGCCGTGCTGATCGCCGCCGAGGGCGACATGTTCACCGCGGGCAACGACATCAAGGATTTCCTCGCCATGTCCGGCGGCCTCGCCAGCACCCCGGCCTCACGGTTCATCCACGCCATCGCCACCTTCGGGAAGCCCCTGGTCGCCGCCGTGAACGGCCCGGCCATCGGTGTCGGCACGACGCTGCTGCTGCATTGCGACTTGGTCTATGCCAGCCCCGAGGCCAGCCTCTCGGTCCCGTTCGTCGATCTCGGCCTGGTGCCGGAGGCCGGCAGCAGCATGCTGCTGCCGACGCGCGTTGGCTTTGCCCGGGCGGCGGCGCTCCTGCTGCTCGGCGAGCCGATGGACGCCGAGACCGCGCGCGCGGCCGGGCTGGTGAACGCGGTCGTCCCCGCCGATGCGCTGCGCGACCATGCGCGCGCCAAGGCACGCAAGTTGGCCGCAAAGCCGCCCGGCGCGTTGGCCGCTGCCCGTGCCCTGATGCGCGGCGAACCGAGCGCGCTGCATGCCCAGATGCGGCTGGAGTCGGCGGCCTTTTCCAAAGCCCTGCAGGGCGCAGAGTCGCGCGAGGCCTTTACTGCCTTCCTGGAGCGCAGGGCGCCGAACTTCAGCGCTGCGGCGGAATAGCTGACAGCCCGTCCGCCGATATGGACACGCTGCACCCCTGGCTCGACCACTACCCAGACGGCGTGGACTGGCACGCCTCGATCCCGGTGATGCCGCTGCACGCGATGATGCAGGAGGCCGCGGGGCGCTTCGGCGACCGGCCCGCCTTCGACTTCCTGGGCCGCCGCACGACCTGGGCTGAAGCGGCGGCCCTGGCGGCGCGGGTTGCCGCCGGGCTGCAGCGCCTGGGCTATGCGAAGGGCGACCGCATTGGCCTGCTGCTGCCGAACTGCCCGGCCTATCCGCTGATGTTCTTCGGCGCCCTCCAGGCCGGGCTCACGGTGGTGAACTTCAACCCGCTGTATACCGTGCGGGAGCTGGAGGCGCAGGCGCGGGATGCGGGCATCCTGGCGATCGCGACGCTCGACCTGGCCGCGACCTATCCGAAGGCGACGGCGCTGCTGGCGGGCGGCGCCGTCGCGCGCATCATCGTCTGCCCGTTCGCCGACATGCTGCCGGCCAGCAAGCGAACCATGTTCCGCATGTTGAAGCGCCGGGACCGTGCCGTGCCGGCAAAGGACGCCGCCCACGTCTGGTTCGCGGACCTGGCAGCGCCGGGCGCCCCGCCGCAGCCCGTCGACATCGATCCGCATAACGACGTGGCGGTGCTGCAATATACCGGCGGCACCTCCGGCACGCCGAAGGGCGCGATGCTCAGCCACGCCAACCTGTATGCCAACACGATCCAGGGGGTGCGCTGGTTCAAGGACACCCGCATGGGGCAGGAGCGCATGCTGGCCGCACTCCCTTTCTTCCACGTGTTCGCCATGACGACGGTGCTGCTGTTCTCCGTCCATGCCGGCGCCGAGATCATCATGCTGCCGCGTTTCGAGCTGAAGAACGCCGTCCGCACCATCGCCCGGCGCCGCCCGACGTTCATGCCCGGCGTGCCCACGATGTTCAACGCCATCGCCGGGTTCAAGGGCCGTGCCGACCTGACCAGCATCGGTTTCTGCATCAGCGGCGGCGCGCCGTTGCCGGCCGAGGTCAAATCGCGGTTCGAGGCGCGCACCGGCTGCGTGGTGGTGGAGGGCTATGGCCTGACCGAGACCAGTCCCTGCGCCGTATGCAACCCGCCCGGCGGGTTGAACAAGGCGGGCTCGATCGGCATGCCCATGTCCGGCACAACTGTCGAGCTGCGCGACCCCGTCGACCCGATGCGCCGCGTTCCGCCGGGCGAGCGCGGCGAGCTGTGCATCAAGGGGCCGCAGGTCATGCTCGGCTATTGGAAGCGGCCCGCGGAGACCGCCGCCAGCACCACGCCGGACGGGTTCTTCCGCACTGCAGACATCGCGGTAATGGACGCGGACGGCTATTTCTCGATTGTGGACCGCATCAAGGACCTGATCCTGGCCGGCGGCTATAACGTGTATCCCCGCGTCGTCGAGGACGCGGTGTATCAGCATCCGGACGTAGCGGAATGCACTGTGATCGGCGTCCCCGACGACTACCGGGGCGAGACGGTGAAGGCCTTCGTCGTGCTGAAGCCCGGCGCGTCGTTGACGGTGCCAGCGCTGCTGGCGTTCCTTCGGGACCATCTGTCGCCGATCGAGATGCCGAAGCACATAGAATTCCGCGACGCCCTGCCGCGCACGCTGATCGGCAAGCTGTCGAAGAAGGAGCTGGTGGCGGAGGAACGGGCGAAGTGGGAGGCGGCGAAGGGTGCCGCTTGACGGCCGGGACGCGCTACCTTACGTATACGTTAACATGATAACGCATGCGGCATATGACTGAGCTGTTCACCATCGGCGAGCTCGCGACTGCCTTTGCGCTCTCGCCGCGTGCGATCCGCTTCTATGAGGACCAGGGGCTGCTGACGCCGGGTCGCGCCGGATCGCAGCGCATCTACTCCAAGCGGGACCGCGCCCGGCTGCAGCTTATCCTGCGTGGCAAGCGCCTCGGCTTCTCGCTGGCCGACATCCGCGAGTTCCTGGATCTGTATGACGCCGACAGCACCAAGGGCCAGCAGATGGCGATGACGCTCGATCGGACGCGTGCCCGCATCGCCGAGCTCGAGCAGCAGCTCGAGGACATCACCATTACGCTTGCGGAATTGCGCGACATGGAGGGTGATATCGTCGCGTACATGGCCGCGCATCCAAAGATCAAACCTGCCGCGACGAGCGAACCCAAGACCCTTGCCAAGAGGACTGCATCATGACCCAAGCCGTGATCGTTGGCTTTGCCCGTTCCCCGTTCACTCCCGCCGGCAAGGGCGCGCTGTCGCGCGTGCGGCCGGACGACTTAATGGCCCAGGTGGTCCGCGCGCTGATCGAGCGCACCGGCGCGAAGCCTGAGGACATCGAGGACATCATCGTCGGCTGCGCCTTCCCCGAGGGCGAGCAGGGTTTCAATATTGGCCGGGTCGTGGGCTTTCTGGCGGATTTGCCGATCACTGCGGCAGGGTCGCAGGTCAACCGCTGGTGCGGCAGCAGCATGAGCGCCATCCACATGGCGGCCTGGGCCATCGCGGCCGGCGCGGGCGACCTGTTCGTCTGCGGCGGCGTCGAGAGCATGAGCCGGGTGCCGATGCTCGGCTTCAATCCGGTGCTGAACCCGCGCCTGCAGAAGGAAAAGCCCGATAGCTACATCGGCATGGGAATGACTGCGGAGAACCTGGCGCAGCGCTACCAGATCGACCGTGCCGCCCAGCAGGAGTTCGCCGTGACCAGCCAGCGGCGCGCGGCGGCGGCGCAGGCAGAGGGCCGGTTCGCCGACGAGATCGTGCCGATCCAGACTAAGGCCGGGGTGGTGGACCAGGACGGCTGCATCCGCGCCGACACGTCGGACGCCGGGCTGTCGACGCTGAAGCCGGCGTTCCTGGCGATGGGGACGGTCACGGCTGGCACCAGCTCGCCGCTGACCGACGGGGCGTCCGCCGTGCTGGTGGCGAGCGCGGACTATGCGGAGAAGCACAGGCTGCCGGTGCTGGCCCGCATCGCCAGCATGTCGGTTGCGGGCTGCGCGCCGGACGTGATGGGCATCGGCCCGGTCCCGGCGGCGCGCAAGGCGTTGGCCCGCGCTGGGCTCGAGATGTCGGCGATGGATCTGGTCGAGCTGAACGAGGCCTTTGCGGCGCAAGCGCTGGCGGTCGAGCGCGACCTAATGCTGGACCACGCCCGGGTGAACCTGGACGGCGGCGCCATCGCATTGGGCCATCCGCTCGGGGCGAGTGGCGCGCGCATCACGGGGAAAGCGGCGTCGCTGCTGGCCCGCACCGGCGGCAAGCACGCGATGGCGACGATGTGCGTCGGCGGCGGCCAGGGCGTCGCCACCATTCTGGCGCGGGCTTGACCGCCATGGCGATCAATCGCTGCGCCGTTTTGGGCGCCGGGCTGATGGGCAGCGGCATCGCCGCCCATCTGGCCAATGCCGGCCTGCCGGTGCTGCTGCTGGACATGCCGGCCAAGGAGGGTCCGCGCAGCGCCGTCGCGGCCGGCGCCATCGAGCGCATGAAAAAGGCCGATCCGCAGCCGCTGATGCTGCCCGAATTCGCCAAGCTGATCACGCCGGGCAACTTCGACGACGACCTGGCGAAACTTGCCGAGTGCGACTGGATCATCGAGGTGATCGTCGAGGACCTGGGCATCAAGCGGGCGCTGTATGACCGCATCGACGCCGTGCGCAAGCCCGGCAGCATCGTGTCGAGCAACACCAGCACCATCCCGCTGCGCTCCTTGTCCAAGAAGCAGTCGGCCGCATTCAAGCAGGACTTCTGCATCACGCATTTCTTCAACCCGCCCCGCTACATGCGGCTGCTGGAGCTGGTGACCGGGCCCGATACCAGGCCCGAGGTCGCCACCGAACTGACAGCGCTATGCGACGTGCGCCTGGGCAAGGGAGTCGTGCGCTGCAAGGATACGCCGGGCTTCGTCGCCAACCGCATCGGCACCCACTGGCTCACCGTCGCGATCAACGAGGCGATCGCCCGCGGCCTGCCGGTCGAGGACGCCGACGCGGTACACCGGCCGATGGGCATGCCGAAGACGGGCGTGTTCGGCCTGGTGGACCTGGTCGGGCTGGACCTGATGCCGCTGGTCGCCATGTCGCTGCTGATGAGCCTGCCGCCCGACGACGACTATCGGCGGGTGTTCCGCGACCAACCGTTGATCACCCGCATGATTGCGGAGGGCCGCATCGGCCGGAAAGCCAAGGGCGGCTTCTACCGCATGAGCAAGGCGGGCAAGGAGCGGACGCTGGAGGCGGTTGACCTCAAGACCGGCGAGTATCGCCCGGCAGCGAAATCCAAGCTGGAGGCGGTCGAGGCCGGCCGTAAGGACCTGGGCGCGCTGGTGCGCCACCCCAGCCCGGCGGGCCAATACGCCAACGCCGTGCTGGTGCAGGTCCTGGCCTACGCCGCGTCGCTGGTGCCTGCCATAGCCGACGATATCCCTTCGGTCGATGAGGCGATGCGGCTCGGCTATGCCTGGTCGCAAGGGCCGTTCGAGTTGATGGACCGGCTTGGCACCGACTGGCTGGCCGACGCGGTCGAGGCTGCCGGACTGCCGGTGCCCGCGTTGCTGACGCTGGCGCGCGGCCGTTCGTTCTACCGCGTGCAGGACGGTATCATGCAGTGTCTGACCCCGGCCGGCGACTACGCTCCAGTCGCCCGGCCTGCCGGCGTGCTGCTGCTGCAGGACATCAAGCGCGCCGGCAAGCCGGTGCTGCGCAACGGCTCCGCCAGCGTGTGGGACATCGGCGACGGCGTGCTGTGCTTCGAGTTCACCAGCAAGATGAACGCGCTCGACCCGGAGACCCTGGGCCTGCTCGGCAAGGCGCTGGGAGTCGCGGCGAAGGGCTACCGCGGCATGGTCGTCTATAACGAGGGCGAGAACTTCTCGGTTGGCGCCAACCTGGGCATCGCCATGTTCGCCGCCAACGTCGCCGCCTGGCCGGTGATCGAGCAGCAGGTCGCGGGCGGGCAGGCGGCCTACAAGGCGCTGAAGTATGCGCCGGTGCCGGTGGTCGGCGCGCCGTCCGGCATGGCGCTGGGCGGCGGCTGCGAAATCCTGATGCATTGCAGCGCGGTGCAGGCGCACTCGGAAACCTATATGGGTTTGGTCGAGGTCGGCGTCGGCCTGCTGCCGGGCTGGGGCGGCTGCAAGGAGCTGCTGGCGCGTTGGCAGGCAGACCCGAAGCTGCCGCGCGGCCCGATGCCGGCGGTCGCTAAGGCCTTCGAAATCATCTCCACTGCGCAGGTCAGCAAGTCCGCTGCCCAGGCGCGCGGGCTGGGGTTCCTGCGGCCCACGGACCAGGTTACCATGAACCGCGATCGCCTGCTGTATGACGCGAAACAGCGCGTGCTGGCGTTGGCGGAGGATTACCAGCCGCCAAAGGCCTCCGAGTATCGCCTGCCAGGGCCCGGCGGCTGCGTGGCGCTCGACCTGGCCGTGGATGGCTTCGCCGCCACCGGCAAGGCGACGCCGCACGACGTCGTGGTGTCGAAGGCGGTGGCCCGCGTGCTGACCGGCGGCGAGGCCGATCCGCTCGACACCTTGACCGAGGACGACATGACGACACTTGAGCGCAGCGCCTTCATGGCGCTGGTGCGCAACCCGGCCTCGCTCGCCCGCACCGAGCACATGCTCGCCACCGGCAAGCCGCTTCGCAATTAGGGACTCCGAAACATGGCAACCTACACCGCCCCCCTCCGCGACATGCGTTTCGTGCTGCACGAGCTACTGGACAGCAGCGCGTTGTCGGGCCTGCCGGGCTATGAGCAGGTGAACCGGGAGCTGATCGACGCCGTCATCGAGGAGGCGGCGAAGCTCAGCGAACAGGTGCTGTTCCCGCTGAACCTGTCCGGCGACGCGGAGGGCTGCACCTACGAGAACGGCGTCGTCCGCACGCCGAAGGGGTTCAAGGAGGCGTACACCCAAATGATCGAGGGCGGCTGGACCTCGCTCACCTGCGACCCGGAGTATGGCGGCCAGGGCATGCCGATGCTGGTCAGCACCGTGTTCGAGGAGATGGTGTCCAGCGCCAACCTGGCGTTCGGCATGTATCCGGGCCTTTCGCACGGCGCCTATCGTGCGTTGCACGCCCATGCGTCGGAGGCGATGAAGGCCGAGTACCTGCCGAAGCTGGTCGATGGCACCTGGGCTGGCACCATGTGCCTGACCGAGCCGCAATGCGGCACCGACCTTGGCCTGATCCGCACCAAGGCGGAGCCGGCCGACGACGGCAGCTATCGCATCAACGGCACCAAAATCTTTATCAGTGCCGGCGAGCACGACCTGACGGAAAACATCGTTCACCTTGTCTTGGCGAAGCTGCCCGGGGCGCCTCCGGGCACCAAGGGCATCAGCCTGTTCCTGGTGCCAAAGTTCCTGCCGACGCCGGAGGGCGAGGCCGGGGCGCGCAACGGCGTGATATGCGGCAGCATCGAGCACAAGATGGGCATCAAGGCGTCGGCGACCGCCGTGCTGAACTTCGACGACGCCCAGGGCTGGCTGATCGGCCGCGAGAATAGCGGCATGAGGTGCATGTTCACTATGATGAACGCTGCCCGGCTGGCCGTCGGCATGCAAGGCCTAGGCATCGCCGAGACCGCATACCAATCCGCCGCCGCCTACGCCAAGGACCGCCGCCAGGGCAAGTCGGTCACCCGCAGCGACGCCAAGGAGACCAAGAGCACCGACGCGACGCCGAATGCTCCGAACGGCGCCGACCCCATTATCGTGCATCCCGACGTGCGCCGCATGCTGCTCGAGAGCCGGTCGATGACCGAGGCCGGGCGCGCGTTGTCCTATTGGGTCGGCATGGAGCTTGACCGGGCGGAGCACCACCCGGACCCGGCCACGCGCCAGGAAGCCGACGATCTCGTGGCGCTGCTGACCCCGATCGTGAAGGCCGCACTGTCCGATTTGGGATCGGAGGCGGCGAACAATGCCGTGCAGGTGCTGGGCGGCCATGGCTATGTGCACGAATGGGGCGTGGAGCAACTGGTGCGGGACGCCCGGATCGCCCAAATCTATGAGGGCACCAACGGCATCCAGGCGCTGGACTTGGTCGGCCGCAAGCTGGGCCAGGACGCCGGCCGTCTGCTGCGCCGCTTCTTCCACCCGGTCAGCGCCTGGCTCGAGGCGCATGCCGAGGACGCGGCGCTCGCCGCCTTCACCGCCCCGACCGCAAAGGCATTCGGCCGCCTGCAGCAGGCGACGCTGACCGTCGCCCAGCGCGGCATGGCCCGGCCGGAGGAGGCCGCCGCCGCCGCCACCGACTACCTGCGCCTGTTCGCCCTGGTCGCCATGGCGTTCATGTGGTGCCGCATGGCCGAGGTCTCGCGCGCTAAGCTGAAGGCTGGCGCCAACGGCGAGGCGGCGTTCTACGAGGCCAAGCTGGACGTGGGCCGCTTCTTCATGGCCCGCGTGCTGCCCCGGCACTCGACCCACTTCCAGGGCATCATGGCCGGTGGCGAAACGCTGGTGCGCATGAAGGCCGAGGCGTTCTGAGCGGCCGGAAGCACGGTTGCAGACTAGGCCGGAGAACTCCTCGGCGAGCACGACTATCCCGTCTAACTCGGAAGCTTGCCGGCGCAGACCAGCCTTTCTCCGCCCGGAGCCATGTTGTATTGCTCCATCGTGCGTTTCCGGCCTGGCAAAAGCCTGCGTTAACCGTTCGCTTCTGCAGCCTCATCACCGCCGGCTAGCAGTGTTCAGCGCTTCGATCGTCCCGGGCCGGAGCGTGGCCTTGCCGCCTATGATGGACAGCATGCCGCTAGGTATTCTCGCCTCATGGCTTCCCTGCTGCAGATAGGAGCCGACCATGATCACCGCAGTCCGGCCATCATCGGTCAGGCTGCGGACACTGCCGATGATGCCACCCTGGGAATCATAGAGCCAGCGCCCGACTGCGCTCGACGCTGGAGAAGGCGTTGTAGCCTGGTTTGCGTCAGGGTTGGCAGCAGCCTGGGCCATCGCCCCACCGTTGACGAACAGAACCAGTAAGGCTGCAAGATTGAAAAAACGCGCGTTCATGATTGCGATCTTCCATGTTGGTGCGCGCGGGGAGCAAATGGCCCAAGGCGCGCGATGTTGCTTCGAAGGCAAATAACGGAGAGCCGGGTAATGATCCCCTCGTACCTGTCCGGCTGAGAAGCTCAGGATGAGGGCAGCAGCGGCGAGAACGATCGTAATGCTTATGATGACCCTCCTAGTTGCTGGCCTGATTTCCGTGGCGCTTCCGGGCTCTTGTCTCGATTACCGCCACGATATGGCCACGAGCCATACATACGACTGCCCTAAGAGGATGACTGTGCGCTTCGTCACGTTCCGATTCTTGCCTCCGCTGAACATCCGATGGCACCCCCAGCCCGGCATAACGCCAGCCCAACCACTAGGCCCAGCGCCGAATGCACCGGGCTGCCGGGGCGCTGCGACCGGGGCGGCATGCGGCCGCCGGTTTCGGGGCCGTTGAAATTAGGTTGATGGGAAACCAAAACGGCGGTGGTCGCTATTGCAGTCGCCCGCGCACGAAAGCAGCGCCGGCGCTTGATGGAGACAATCATGGCAGAGCAAATGTTGAAAGATTTCTTCATGCAAGGACTGCAGGCCCTGCAGGTGGCGGGCCAGAAGGGCTATGAAGCCGCGAGCGAAACCCTCGGCGCAGTGACCTCGTCCGAGTTGAAGCAGCTGGTGCAGCAGGACACCGACCTGACCCAGCGGTATGCCAAGCAACTGAACGACCTGCTGCAAAAGGCTGGCGGGTAGGCGAGCAGCCAGAAGAACGAGATCATCGAGGGCATTCAGGCGGGAGCCAAACGCATCCGCGAGCCGGCTAAGGACAACGTTATGCGTGATGCGGGCATCGTCGACTCGGCGCAGATTGCCCTACACTATTACATCGCGGCCTACGGCAGCTTGGCCGCCCATGCCAAAACATTCGGTAACAGCCTAGGTCCCGCCTTGATGGGGGCCATTGACAGGTCACGGGCGAGTACGAGTCAACGTGTCGATGGCACTGCCCGACGACACACTCCCCCGAGATGACGCATCGGCCGCGGCCGTCGCC
>JAABVA010000740.1_pt1 | contig 38716 bp, 39 predicted proteins | sample 5560331 | NCBI WGS metagenome assembly JAABVA01 (sample SAMN12812661, study PRJNA571458) | rock metagenome | isolation source: Antarctica rocks | place: Antarctica: Victoria Land, Mt New Zealand sud | collected 2016-01-07 | reverse complement strand
ATACCGGCCAGTGCGCAGCCCATCCCGAACCGACACGGCCCACTCTTGGCTACACACAGTGGCCCGGAATCACCCACAACAGCAGGTCACGCAGGAAAACCGTCATCCAGAGAGCCGTAACTTCGGCTTAGGCGGAAGTCGGATCATACGGCGAGTGTGTCGCACACGACCGTCATCAGGAACGGACTCGAAGCCGACCTCGCCAGAGAGCACCAACAGAACCTGCGCCACATAACTCGGAAAGTCACGCCCCCAAGCAAGGGGGCAACCGCTGTCGGTTAACCCTACCGGCGCATCTGGCCGACCAAGGCCCGCGCCCGGCTCGAGGTCGGGGCCTGGATCGAGGACCGGTCACGCCGCAGACGACACTCCTCGATCAGCCAGCTCACTCCGGTGGACTTCGAGATGCAACACTGCATCCACCCCGTGGCAGATCAACAAGCCGCATAATCCCGTGTCCACCAAACGGGGTGACGGCCCCCTACGTGCCGGCACGGGGTTGAGTTCGAGGCCGACGGCACGTTCGGAACTGGCCACAAGGAGTGCGCGGAGCACATGGATCCGATCTAATGGGGCCGTCATGGCACACGTCGGAAGCATCGTGATAGCGAATGCCGAACTCGGTGAGCGGCACTGCGATGTCGAAGTCTGCGACGGCCGGATCAGCAGAATCGGTTCTGCGCTGACGGGCGCGGACCTGCGGGTCGACGCCGCCGGCGGCGCTCTGCTGCCAGGACTACACGACCACCACGCGCACCTGCTGGCGCACGCAGCAGCGTCTGTGTCGGTCGATGTGGCACGCGGGCTCGACGCACTGCGCAACGCGGAGCCGGTCGACGGTTGGCTTCGGGGCGTGGGGCTCGACGTCGAGGTAGACCGCGCTGATCTCGACCGGGTTCGTGCGGACGTACCGTTGCGTGTCCAGCATCGGAGCGGGTCTTTGTGGGTGTTGAACTCAGCCGCCATAGCGCTGACTGGGGCGACTGACGCGGTGGTTGCAGGGATTGAACGCGACGGCGCTGGCCGACCCACCGGACGACTGTGGCGCTCGGACGAATGGCTTAGTGGCCAAGTGCCCCGGGGTGAGCCAGACCTCATCGCCCTCGGCGCCGAACTGGCAGCACTCGGCATCACGAGCGTTACAGACGCGAGTCCGCATCTGTCCGCGGCGTCCCAAGCACTACTTGAGCATCTAGCTCAACGGGTCACGCTGCTCACCGCCGAACCCGACCGGCTGCCTGCGGGCCCGCGCAAGATCGTCGTGGGCGATCATGACCTTCCACACATCGACGACATAGTTGCCGACATTCAGCAGGCGCGGACGGCGGGACGGGCGGTAGCCGTTCACGCGGTGACCCGAGCTGCTCTGCTCCTCGTGCTCGCGGCGATCGATGAGATCGGAAGCATCCGAGGAGATCGGATCGAGCACGCGGCGGTCGCACATCCGGAGGCCGTTGCCGGGATCCGGCGGCACGGACTTGTCGTTGTCACTCAACCGTCGCTTGTCGCCAGCCGCGGTGACGCGTACCTCGACCGGTGCGACACCGACGACATCCCCTATCTGTGGCCATTTCGGTCACTGCTCGAAGCCGGCGTGCCGACCGTCGCATCGAGTGACGCGCCTTACGGCGACATCGACCCATGGGCGACGGTGCGCGCGGCAGGTGACCGTCGCACGCCGAGTGGTCGGATACTCGGCGCGGACGAGCGGGTACCCGCCGATGTGGCGCTAGGCGGCTACCTGACGGCGCCGACAGACCCTGCCGGGCCGCCTCGCCGAGTCGCGGTCGGTGCCCCGGCAGATCTTGCGCTGCTGGACGTGCCACTGGCAGTCGCGCTGACCGATCCGCGATCCGAACACGTACGCGCGACCCTCATCGGCGGGCGACTCGTCCACGGACCGCACTAACGGCAGGATGGCGGCTGTGGACAACCCAGTGCACCCGGACGACGATCCGGTCCCGGTGTCGATTGCAGAGCTCGCCGCCGGAGCGGTATCGGCGGAACTCAGCCTCGATATCGACAATGCACCCGCGTCGCCCCTTATGTTCCTCGATCTCGATCGAGGAACATCGCAGGACGAGGTCGATGCAGCACTCGCGTGGATCGAGTCCGCATCCACGATGATCACCATCGGCGTCACGCATGGACCGTGCTCGACTGGAGTCGATCGACTCGCCGCAGCAACCACCCTCACCATCACTGACACCACGCCGCAAGGATCGACGGTTCGTGTCGATGACGTCGACGTTGCGGTGCGGGCCATCGCAGCAACGGTGGCCCGTGCGCCGCGCGCGGCAGTTGCACTCGACGGTCTACTGCGGCTGACTTCACGATCGGGGGTGATGGTGGGGCTCGTCGCAGAGTCGCTCGCCTATTCGATGCTGCTGTCCGGCCCGGAGTTCGCGGCGTGGCGCCGGCAACGCCCGACCCCACGAGACAGATCGGATGTAACGGGTCCTGCCGTGGTGTTGAAGCGCGAGGACAAGGTCCTCACCGTTGAACTCGACCGACCGCAGCGCCACAATGCTTTCGGGCGCGAGATCCGCGACGGTCTGATCGAGGCGCTAGACCTCGCCTCGTCCGATGATGCCATCGACCGCATCGTGATCCGCGGACGCGGCCGCTCATTCTGCAGCGGCGGCGACCTCGACGAGTTCGGCACCGCCCGCGACGTCGCGTCGGCCCACTTGGTGCGCATCGACCGCAGCGTCGGTGCACGGATCGACCGCCTGCGAGATCGCACCACAGTCGAGGTCCACGGCGCGTGCATCGGAGCAGGAGTGGAATTGCCGTCGTTCGCCAGCCGAGTTGTCGCCCGAGACGACGCTTATTTCCGCCTGCCCGAACTCTCGATGGGACTCGTCCCAGGTGCGGGCGGAACCGTGTCGATCACTCGTCGGATCGGCCGCGCGCACACGGCATACCTCGCCTTGAGCGGCACGACCATCGACGCAGTCACTGCACTGCGTTGGGGGTTGGTCGATGAAGTCCTCTGACCACACCCAAACAGATGCCGGCGCTGACGATGGAGCCGTCGCCGCAGCAGACTGGGCCGCGTCCGGTGCTATGGCGTTGACCGGCTACGCAGAGGGACCCCCTCTGGTTGCGCGTGGAGCAGCGGCGACAGCCGTCCGCGAGAGCCTGGCGACCCTAGGCCTCGATCCAACACTCGGGATCGGCACGCAATTGCTCGGCGAGCGAGCGGCACTCGTCGGCCTGGGACGACTCGCCCCGATGTCGGTTGGCGGCGCGTTTCGGATCCTGCCCGCGGCCGACGGCTGGCTCGGCATATCCCTGTCGCGTGACAGCGATCGTGCCCTGGTTCCAGCGCTCGTCGAGGCGACTGTCGACGACCCGTGGGAAGCTGTTGCGCGTTGGGCGGGTCAGACCCCAATCGCTGCTGCCATCGGCCGCGCGGGTCTGCTCGGTCTGCCGGTAGCGGATGTGCCAGTCGCGCCGCGACCACCCCGCCGGCCTGGTGTGGTCGGGCGCGCCGGTGGACCGCGTCGTCGTCGCGGTCGACCGCTCGTGGTCGACCTCAGCTCGTTATGGGCCGGCCCGCTTTGTGCGCACCTGCTCGGACTGATCGGATGTGACATCGTGAAGGTCGAGAGCAGGTCCCGCCCCGACGGCACACGCCGCGGCGAGCGACGCTTCTTCGATCTGCTCCATGGCGGTCACCGTTCGGTCGCGCTGGACTTCGGCGCCCAGTCCGGGCGCGCTGCCCTGCAGACACTCGTCCGGTCAGCCGACATTGTCATCGAGGGGTCGCGCCCTCGTGCCCTGCGTGACCTTGACATCGACGCCGAACGTGAGGCGGACGAGGGGACGATCTGGGTCAGTATCACTGCATATGGACGGACGCCCGATGACGAGCACCGTGTGGGCTTCGGCGACGACATCGCAGCGGGCGCCGGGCTTGTCGCCTTCGACCCGGACGGGGCACCCCTTCCGGCAGGCGATGCACTCGCCGACCCACTGACCGGCGTGCATGCAGCAGCGGCAACGTACTCAGCGCTCTCCGACACCCACGGCAACCTGCTCGACGTCTCCATGCACGACGTCGCCGCAGCCGCGGCGACTCGGCCGTGCGCGGCGACCACACATGCCGCCGTGGCGCCACCCCATGCTCGCCGCGTGGTTTCCACCGCTAGTGCACTCGGTCAACATACGAGCTCTGTATTGGCGACGCTGCACGACTGATAGCGGCGAGTGTTAGACGTTAGAGGGCGACACGCTGAGCGCACCCTCCGGGGAGTTGTCGACGGCATCGCGCGTGATCCGCGTTCCACGGGTACCACGTCCACGCGCACGATGGGATAACCGCTGTCGTCCGAATCGAACAGATCGGGATGCAGCTGTTACAACGCCCATGACCTGCGCACGCTTCGGTTGACTGGGTCCCTGTAGGTGATGTCGGCGGCGCCTGTGAGAGTCCGATGCCCGAGGATGGGCGCAGGAGGACTTCACGGTCATGGCGAGGCGACGGCATACCCCGGAGCAGACGATCCGCAAGACACACCGCGAGGGTGAGAAGCTGCTGAACGAGGGCAAGGGCATTGATGAGGTGTGCAAACACCTGGAGGTGTCGGCCCCGACCTGGCATCGCTGGGTTGCCCAAAACGGCGGGGATGAAGGGTCAGGACGCCAAACGCCTGAAGGAGTTGGAGAAGCAGAATCAGCGGATGAAGAAGATCGTGGCCGATCAGGCGGTGGACATCGACATGCTCAAGGAGTGCAGTTCACCCCCACCCACACCGCGGCGAGCGAGCAACGACAGCGAGGCGCCGCAGCATCACTCGTACAAGTCCTGCAGCACCAGTTTCGACGCAGGCACACACCCGCAGCTGATGCATCGCGCGGCGCCGGGCTTTGGGGCTCCCCCTGTCCCCTGCAGGACCTCGGCGGCAACGGCTTCCGCTTCGACGAGGCTGCGGTGCTGCTTGAGGACGGTGGGCCTGCGTGCCCTACCTCACCCTGAAGGCGAGGTAGGGCGCGTACCAACGGTCCAGTTCGGCCCGTTACGTAGATCCGCGGGCACGTCGACGGCACGGCCGGGCAGGTCGACCGGACATCAGAGGTGGTAGATCCGGGTGGCGTTGCCCTCGAGGATCTTGCGCATGGTGTCGTCCGGGGTGTTCGCGAACGTCGCCTCGAGGTACTCCCGCGGCGACGTCGCGTGTGAGGCCGGCCCGGGCGCCATGCTCGTCGGGTGCGGGTAGTCGGTTTCGTACAGGACGTTGTCGGCGCCGAGCTGCTCCATCGCGCTCAGCGCCGTCTCCTGCTCGAACCAGAAGCAGCCGTAGATCTGGCGCTTGAAGTACTCACTCGGCAGCAGGTCGTACTCTGGGTGCTCCTTGTCGACGCCGCAGTTCAGAAACTGCCAGTCCAGGGCGGCGAGCGCGAACGGGATCCACCCGATGCCGCTTTCGACGGACACGAAGTTAAGGTCCGGAAAGCGGTGGCAGATACCGCCGCAGGTGAGCCGGGCGATGGTCTGCGCGTTGCCCATGAAGAAGCTGACGCCCATCATCGCGTAGTTGGCGTGCGTGCCGTTCTGCGGATTCGCGTCGGCACCGAGGCTGGTGATGTCGCCGGACGCGATGTGGAAGTTGATCGGCAGCCCCATCTCCTGGGCCTGAGCCCACATCGGGTCCCAGTACCGGTCGGTGAGATGCGGCTGGCCCCATGCCTCGGGGACGCCGGAGAAAATGATGCCCTTGTGGCCGTTCTTGGCCGAGCGGCGCATTTCCTTCATCGTGATCTCGAGATCCCAGAACGGCAGCGACATCACCGGGATGAAGCGGCCCGGCGCCATTTCGCCGTAGCCGGCCAGGAAGTCGTTGTAGGCCTCAACGCAGGCCAGCATGAGCTCGGGTTCGCTGGCGTCGGTGAAGTTGCCGCCGCCGAAGCCAGCGACGTTCGGGTAGAGCACCTGGGCGTGCACACCGTCGGCATCCATCCGCTTGAGCCGCTCGATCGGGTCCCACGCCGCGCGCTCAGCCTCGGCCAGCGACGGCGGGTGGGTCGGCGGGTGGTCCTTCCACCCGGCCATCGCGGCGGCGGCAACGGGCAACACCAACCGGTCCCCGACGAACCACGCGGGGTCGCCCTTGGCGTCGGCGCGCACGTGCGGGACGCGGTCGCCCCATCGCTGGGTCGAGACGCGAGAGACCCAGAGGTCGGGCGGTTCGACGACATGGGTGTCGGTGTCGATGATCTTGACCTCGTCGAGCAGGCTTGCGCGCATAGCGACTCCTTCGTGAGCAGTGTCAGTTGTGGTCATTGGACCTAGCACGGGCGACGTCGATGCCGAGGCCGCCGAGCAGGCGGTCCTCGTAGTAGCGTCGGTCGGCGAGCAGGGATGCGTCGGCGGTTGCCCGTCGGACATAGCGGTGCGCGGGGTGCTCCCACGTGAAGCCGATGCCGCCGTGCAGCTGGACGTTCTCCTGGGCCGCATGCAGCAGGGCCGGTCCGCAGACGAGCGCCGCCATGGCCGCTGCAGCGGGCAGCCGCGCCGGCTCGTCGGACGCGGCCCACACCGCATGCGTCACAGCCGAGCGCGCGCGGTCGTTGCCGACCACCGTGTCGGCGCAGCGGTGCTTCACGGCCTGGAACGACCCGATGGTGCGCGCGAACTGCACGCGGACGCCCAGGTACTCGACGGTCTGGCGCAGGACGAGGTCCGCGCAGGCGGTCTGCTCGGCGGCGACCGCGACGGTGGCGAGGTCCAACGCCCGCTCGACCGCCGCCCATGCGCCGGCGGCGTCGCCGAACGCCTCGGCGGCGACGTCATCGAACGTCACCTGCGCCATCGGGCGCAACTGGTCGAGCGTCCGCATCTGCACGCGGGTCAGCCCGGCCGCGGTTCCGTCGACGGCGAACAGCGCGACCCCGTCCGCGGTGCGCGCCGCCACGAGCAGCAGGTCGGCGCTGTGCCCGTCGAGCACGAAGCGAGCGCTTCCCGCGAGCCGCCACCCGGCGCCGTCGCGCACGGCGCGAACCGGCACGGCATCGGCACCGACCCGCCCGTCCGCCGCGCGCACGACCACGGTGGCGGTGCGCTGCGCCGAGGCGAGGGCGGGCAGGTACTTCTCGCACGCGGCGTCGTCGCCGGATGCGAGCAACAGGTTCGCGGCGAGCGCGATGGTGGCGAGGTAGGGCGTGCGGGCCAACGCGGCGCCCAGCTCCTCGGCGACGATCGATTCCTCCAGCGCCCCGACGCCCGAGCCGCCGAACCGCTCCGGGATCGACAGGCCGGCTATCCCGAGCTCGGTGGCGAGCCGTCGCCACAGCGCGGGGTCGTAGCCCAGCGCGCTCTCGGCGTCGGCCACGCTGCGGGGCAGTGGCGCTTCGCGCTCGATGACCTTGTGGACGGCTGCGCGCAGCTGCTGGTGCTCCGGCGATTCGACGACGATCATTCGGGCACCCCGCCACGCAGCAGGTCAGCGCGCAGCTCGCGGCGCAGCAGCTTGCCGGTGTCGGTGCTTGGCAGTTCCGAGCGGAAGTGCACGTGCTCTGGAGTCCGGGTCGAGCGCAGGCGGGTACGGACCCACTCGCGCAGGTCGGCGGCGGACGGATGCTGGCTGGCGACCGGCACGACGAACGCCTCGATGCGCTCACCCCACTCGATGTCGGGCACGCCGACGACGGCCGCATCGGCGACCGCCGGGTGCTCGATCAGCACGTCCTCGATCTCGCCCGGTGCGATGTTCTCGCCGCCGCGGACGATCACGTCGTCAGCCCGGCCGTCCAGAAACAGGTAGCCGCCGGCGTCCAGCCGCCCGCGGTCACGCGTCGGGTACCAGCCGTCAGCGTCCGTGGCACTATGCGTCAGGTACTCCCCCGAAACTTGCTCGCCGCGGACCCAGATCTCGCCGGCCATGCCGGGCCCGACCGGCGCGTTGTCGACGTCGCGGATCTGCAGCTCCACGGACGGCAGGGGCCGGCCGACCGAGCCGAGCCGCGTCCGTTCGACGGGGTCGGCGCTGGCGAAGGCCGTGCGGTGGTCCTCGGGACCGAGCAGGGCCACCGTGGAACTGGTCTCGGTCAGGCCGTAGGCGTTAACGAAGTCTACGCCCGGAAGCAGTCGCAGCGCGCGCTCGACCGTCGCGATCGGCATCCGGCCGCCGCCGTAGGACATGTGTCGCAGCGCGGGCAGGTCAATCGCGCGCGACTCGATCTCGTCCAGGATCCTGCCGAGCATCGTCGGCACGACCATCGCGTGCGTGACCGCCTCGGCGGCGGCGGTGTCGACCCAGTCCGTGGGCGAGAATGCCGGTAGGCTGACGATCCGCCGGCCCGCGTAGACGGACGACAGCACCGAGCTCACGGCTGCGATGTGATACGGCGGGACGGACACCAGAATCGCCTCGTCCGACCCGGCCCCGGCGAGCTCGACTGTCTGCACGATGTAGGTCATTAGGTGCTGGTGGCGCAGGACCGCGGCCTTCGGCGGGCCGCTCGTGCCGCTGGTCAGCAGGATCACCGCGATGGAGTCGGGCTCGACGAACCCGGGCTCGCCGGTCGGTGCGACAGCGCTCAGCAGGTCGGCCCGATCCACCACGTCGACGCCATCGAGTCCGGCGATCCGGTCGGCCAAGTCCGCGTCCGCCACCACCGACAGCGGCGCCAGTCCGGCCAGCGCGTCCCGCAGCTGCGCGTCGGTCAGCCGGTAGTTCAGCGGTGCGAACGCCGCACCGGCTGCGCCCGCGCCGAACAGCAGGGCGGGGAGGTGCGGGCCGTTCAGGCCGAGGTAGCCGAGGGTCCGCACGCCACGGGTCCGCAGCCCGCACGCGACCACCTGGGCATCGGCCAGTAGATCGTCGTAGGTGGCGGCGCCCGAGCGCAGGCCGACTGCGGGGCGGTCGCCGACGGTCGAGGCGATCATCTCGAGCAGCAGGGTCGTCGTCACGGCTCAGTCCGAGGCCGGCAGCGCCTTGGCGCGCCGCTCACCGAGGACCGACCCGCCGACCGAGAGCGTGCCCGCGCCCGGCTTGGTGCATAGCACCTCGACCGGGTCCCCGGCCGCGCCGTAGCGCTTGCCGATCACCGTGCCGCCGTTGAGGCCGGCCGGTGGCGCCGCGCCCGCCACGCGCTCACCCGCCGTGGCAATCGGCTGCATCGGCTCGCCGCCACACTCGAGCACCGCGGCGGGATCAGCCCGGACCACGATGACCTCGGTGCTGCAGACCGCACTGCGCAGCCGCGTGCCGGCCGCCAGGGGCGCGGTCATGCGCGCGTCTCCACTCGAGAATCGACCGGCGCGTCGACGTGCGCCTCGACCTGCGCGAGGACGACGGCGTACTTCTGCCGCGCAGCCTCCGCGCGGGCCGGCAGGTGGCCGGACGGGAAGAGGTCAGGATTGGCCTCCCGACCGCGCAGCAGCTGCTTGGCGACCTGCACCTTGTGCAGTTCGGTGGCGCCGTCGGCGAGTCCCATGTGATAGCTCTCGAGCACCCACTTGCCGAACGGCATCTCGGTCGAGATGCCGAGCGAGCCGTGGATCTGGATCGCGCGTCCGGTGATGTCCGACAGCACCTTGGGCATCGCCGCCTTCACGGCTGAGATGTCCCGGGTCACTTTGCGGTAGTCGTTGTAGCGGTCGATCTTCCAAGCCGTCTGCAGCACCAGCAGCCGGAACTGCTCGAGCTGGACCCAGGAGTCCGCGAGCATCTCCTGCACGAGCTGGAAGTCACCCAGCTGCTGGCCGCGCGTCCGGCGGGAGACGACCCGCTCACACATCATGTCGAGCGCCGTCGTCACTAGCCCGACGGTGCGCATCGCGTGGTGGATACGCCCGCCACCGAGGCGTGTTTGCGCGACCGCGAAGCCGCCGCCGCGCTCGCCAAGCAGGTGATCCTTGGGGATCCGGACACCGTGGTACCGGATGTAGGCGTGCGTGGCCTCATCGTGCCCCCAGACCCCGACGTTGCGGACGATCTCGATGCCCGGGGTGTCGGACGGGATGATGAACATCGACGCACGCGCGTGCGGCGCGGCCTCGGGGTCGGTCACGGCCATCACGACGAGGAAGGCCGAGAACCTTGCGTGCGAGGAGAACCACTTCTCGCCGTCGATCACCCAGTAGTCGCCGTCGAGCACGGCCTGCGTGACGAAGCCCGTGGGGTCGCTGCCCCCGCGTGGCTCGGTCATTGAGTAGGCAGACATCACCTCACCGGCGATGAGCGGCTCGAGGTAGCGCTCCTTGAGCTCCGGCGTGCCGTAGTGGGCGAGGATCTCGGCATTGCCCGAGTCCGGCGCCTGGCAGCCGAAGACGACCGGTGCGCTGTGGCTGCGGCCGAGGATCTCATTCAGCAGGGCGAGCTTGAGCTGGCCGTATCCCGGGCCGCCGAGCTCGGGGCCCAGGTGGCAGCCCCACAACTTGTGGTCGCGGACGACGTCCTGCAACGGACCGACCAGGGCGTTGCGCACCGGGTCGGTAACGTCCCACGCGTGGTCGAGCAGCAGGTCGATCGGCTCGACCTCGGTGCGGACGAACTCGTCGGCCCAGTCCAGTTCGGCCTGGAAGTCAGGGTCGGTCTCGAATCCCCAGGACATGAGGTTTTCCGTTCTGTCGGGTCGGGTGTGGTGTGGTCAGCGGGTGAGTACGGTGCAGGCACTGATGCCCGGCGCGCCGTAGACGTGGGTGAAGCCCACCTTGGGGTTGTCCGGCACCTGCCGCGGGCCGGCGTCACCGCGCAGCTGCAGGACGTTCTCGTAGACCTGGCGCAGGCCGGACGCCCCGATCGGCTCGCCGTTGGCCAGACAGCCGCCATCGGTGTTGATCGGCATCGACCCGTCGATGCGGGTGGCGCCGCTGCGGATCAGGTGGTCCTGCTCGCCGTCCTTGCACAGGCCCGTCTCGGCCATGTGCATGATCTCGGCACCGGACTCGGTGTCCTGGATCTGCGCGACGTCGACGTCCTCGGGCCCGATGCCGGCAGCCTCGAAGGTGACGCGCGCGGCGTCGCTGCTCGGCCCGGGGACGGACTCCGGCGACAGCCAAGGGCTGAACACCTCGAAGGAGCCGAAGCGCCGCGAACGCAGTTCTGCCGCCTCCAGCACCACAGGTTTGCGGGTGTAGCGCTCGGCGTGGTCGGCGCGGCACACGACCAGCGCAACCGCGCCCTCGCCTGGCGAGCAGTACATGTACTGCGTCAGCGGGTAGTTGATCATCCGCGACCCGGTCACCGCCGCGGGCGTGTGGGGAACGCGGCGCCAGGCGTTGGGGTTGGCGGCGCCGTTCGCGAAGGCCTTGGCGGCCACCTCGGCAAGCGCCTCGTGGCCGATGCCGTGCAGCTGCATGTACCGGTTGATCTTCATCGCGAAAAACTGGGTGGTCAGCATCATCCCGGTCTCGCCGTACCAGGGCTGCAGACCATAGGTGCGCGGGTCGTTGCTGAACTCCCCGGCCGGGTGCTTGTCGAAGCCCACGACAAGGCCGAGGTCGTGTTCGTCGGACGCGATCGCGCTGCGTGCGGCGAGCAGAGCGCTGCCGCCTGTGGCGCAGCCGTTGGCGACGTTCACGAACGGCAGTCCGGTCAGCCCCAGGTCGGCGACGAGTGTGTCGGCGCCGCCTGCTGCGTGGCTGCCGCCGAACGCAAACTGGACGTCGCCCCACCGCACCCCCGCGTCACCCAGCGCGGCCCGTGCGGCGAACGCGCCCTGGGCACGCCCGCTCACCCCGGCGGTGCGGCCGAACGGGTGGATGCCGATGCCGACGATCGCGAGCTTCATGCCGGATCCTCGTCGCCGTGGGGCGCAGTGCCTGTACGGGCCTGCGTCGGCGCGAAGGCGAAGGTCAGCACGGTCGTCGTGCCGTCCTCGTCCTCGAACGCCGGGATGAGCCGCATCTCGACCTGCTGGCCGATCGTGAGCGCGGCGGGGTCGTTGACGGTCAGCCGGCTTTCGACGACGACCGGCCCGAGGTCGACGTACCCGACTCCGTACGGTTCGAACTCGCCGATGCCGCGGTACGGGGTCTTGGGCTCGAAGTTCTGCACGGTGAACGACCACAGGCTGCCGCGCCGGGGCAGCGACACCTCGGCCATCTCGCCGCCCCCGCAGCGCGGGCAGGAGTCCTGCGCGGGGAACGTCGTCGTGCCGCACGCCGGGCACGCGGCGCCGCGCAGGTTGGCGTCGGCGCCGACGAACAGCGCCTCGTCGACGAGCCTGGTGGCTCGCGTCGGGTCAGACATGCTGCACCTCCGGTCGGGACTGCTGCTCGTCGAGTTCGGCCAGCACCGCGGCGGTGTGCTCACCGAGACGCGGTGGCCGGGTGGGTCGGGCGGCGAACGCGCTGAACTGGTACGCGCTGCCAGGGAAGGACGCGGTGCGCGACGCGTCTGAGGGCAGCTCGAGCGGGACGAAGAAGTTGCGCGCCTGCAGGTGCTCGTCGTGCAGTACCTCCTCCGGCGCGAGAACCGGAGCGATGGGCAGCCCACGCCGCTGTCCCTCGTGATAGACAGTCGCCGAGTCCTGGATGGCGAAGAAGACCTCGAGCAACTCCTGCACGTGGGCGAACTCGGCCTGCCGGTGCGCGAAGTCGCCGAACGCCGGGTCGACGAGGTCGACTGCGAGGTCCTGGTCGGTCATCCACGACATGAGGGCCGTCCACGCCTTCGGGTCCGACAGCACCAGCGCGAAGTAGACGTACACGCCGTCCGCGCACTGGAAGATCGCCGGCTGTGTCGGCACCGGCTGGGCATGCCGAGCGGTCTGCCGCTTGACCAGCGCCTTCGGATAGAACCAGTACGGGTTTGCCAGCTCACCCGAGACGGCGATCGCCTCGTGCATGGACACGTCGACGAGCTGGCCACGCCCGGAGTGGTGCCGCTCAATCAGCGCCAGCAGTACGCCGCACTGCGCGAAACTCGCGGCCGTCATGTAGCCCTGGTCGCCGCCTGGGCGGATCGGCGGGATCGAGTGGTCGTCGTAGCCACAGCTGTTGAGCAGGCCTCCGGCGGCGAGTGCGACGAGGTCCGACGAGCGGTATTCCGCCCACGGACCGGTCAGCCCGAACGCGGTCACCGACAGCGCGATCAGCCGTTCGTAGCGCTCGACGAGCTCGGTGGGATCGAGCCCCGCCGCAGCCAGCATCGACGGCGGAGCGGTTGTCAGCAGGATGTCGGCGCCGGCGATCAGCCGGTCGCGGACGGTGCGGTCCTCGGCCGAGTCGCCGAGCACCACACTGCGCTTGCTGGTGTTGTACGTCCAGAACGTCAGACTCGCGTCCTGCTCGCTCTGCTGCCCCTCGACGAACGGGCCGATGCCACGCGACTGTGAGCCGCTGGCCGGCTCGATCTTCACCACGTCAGCGCCCAGGTCGGCCAGCAGCTTGCCGGTGTGCTCGCCTGCGGGGTCGTCGGCGATCTCGACGACCCGCAGGCCCGCGAACGCGCTCGATCCCGTCATCAGATCACTCCTGTTTCGGCGAGCTCGGCGCGAAGATCGGCGTCGAGGCCGAGGATCTCGCCGAACACGTAGTCGTTGTCCTCACCCAGCAGCGGTGCCGAGCGCCACAGGTCGGCCTCGGTACGCGAGAGCGTCATCGGCGAGCCCTCGAATAGAGCCGGGCCGATCACCGGGTGATCGAGCTCGAAGAACGTCCCACGGGCGGTGATCTGCGGGTCGATGTCGGTGAGGTCGCGGGCGTCCTGGACGGCGGCGGCTGCCACCCCGGCCGACTGCAGCCGCTCCATGACCTCGTGCCGGTCCAGTCCGCGCGTCCACTCCGTCACCCGCGCGTCGAGCGCGTCCTGGGCAGCGTGCCGGGCGTCCTGGTCGACGAAGGCCGGGTCGTCGGCCCACGTCGGCGAGCCGAGCGCGCCCACGAAGCGCTGCCAGTCGGTGTCGTCGAAGACCGCGATGGCGGCCCAGCGGTCATCACCTCGGCACGGGTACACGCCGTGCGGAGCCGCGTTGCGCTGCTCCAGCCGATTTCCGGCGGGGTAGCCCGGTCGGCGCGTGACCCGGTCGTTGACCGCGACGTCCAGCAGGTCGACGCCGAGCAGCGTCACGCTCGCCTCGACCGCCGAGACGTCGATCTCGCACCCCTCACCGGTGACCATCCGGTGCAGGATCGCCGTCAGCAATGCGGCGGAGTTGTAGTAGGCCGCCTGGTTGTCCATGTAGGACAACCCGATGCCGGACGGCTCCCGGCCGGGCAGCCCGCTCATGAACGTAAGGCCCGAGACCGCCTGGATCACCGGGCCGTAGCTGCGGTACTCCTGGTGCGGCCCGCTGTGCCCGTAACCGCTCATCCGCGCGAAGATCACGTCGGGGACGAGCTCGCGCAGGGCGTCGTAGGTGAGCCCCCAGCGCTCCATCACACCGGGCGCGAAGTTCTCGGTGACGATGCTGCTGTTCCGGATCAGCTCGTCGGCGAGCGCGCGGCCCTCGGGCTGGCGCATGTCCAGGGTGACGCCGAGCTTGCTGCGGCAGTAGTTGTTGAACAACCCGCCCTTGTTCGGATCCGGGTTCGCGTCCTCCTCACCGTACGAGCGGACAACGCCCTTGTAGATCGGCAGCTTGCGGGGGGTGTCGAGCCGGTTCCGGCTCTCGATCTTGATGACCTCGGCGCCGTAGTCGGCGAGCATCCGGGTGGCAACCGACCCGACCCCCATCCAGCAGAAGTCGGCGACTCGGATACCGGCCAGCGGGCCGGTCCGCTGGCGCGGGTACCGGCTGACGTCATCGTCGATCTGCATTGCGGGGGGTCCTTCCTCGATGTGTGACCCAGGACTCAAGTGGAGTCTATTCATCATGAGGAACTAAGAGCAAGGGCTGTCGATGAAATTCCCTGGGTAATTGCTCATGAGGATTGCATCGGAGGCATCACGTGGGGCAGGCTGGCCCTCGGAAGGTGAGGCGCATGCACATCGGGATCAGTTGCTACGACCAGGCGGTGGACGACCTGGTCACGCTCGGCGGCGCGGCCGAGGAGTTCGGCTTCGACAGCCTATGGCTGGGTGAGCACGTCCTCGCGCCCATGGCCTACGCCAGCACCCACCCCACGCAGCCCGGCGAGTCCGGACGCGCGGGTCACAAAGGCAGCTCGGACCACAACGGTAAGCCCATCGTGGACCCCTCCGTCCTCCTGGCCGACCCGCTCATCGCCCTGGCCGCGGTCGCCGCCCGCACGACCACCGTCCGGCTGGCCACCGGCATCTACCTGCTGCCGCTGCGCCATCCGCTGCTCGCCGCGCGGGCCGTCGCCACGCTCGCCGAGCTGAGCAACGGCCGCTTCGCCCTCGGCATCGGCTCCGGCTGGCTGCGCGAGGAGTTCGAGGCCCTCGGCGTGCCCTTCGCCGGGCGCACCGCGCGCTTGGAGGAGCAGTTGGCCGTCATCCGCGCTGCGCTGCGCGGTGGTCCCTTCGCGTTCCACGGCGAGCACTACGACATCGACACGGTGCAGGTGCGCCCGACGTCGGTACACGCCCCGCTGGTGCTCGGCGGCAACACCGAACCCGCGCTCGCCCGCGCGGTGCGGCTGGCCGACGGATGGTTCACCTCTGGAATCCCGACCCTCGAGGAGGCTCTGCGCCTTCGCGACCGCATCGACCAACTCTGCACCGAGACCGGCCGGACCGAGCCGTTCGAGACGACCTGGCGCATCGCTGCACCCGACGCCGAGCTGGTCGAGCGCTACGCCGCCGAGGGCTTGGAGAACCTCCTCGTCATGAAGTATGACGTCTGGGACGGCGACGACCTGGACGCGCGCCGCACCTCCCTCGCCACCGCGGCCGACCACCTCGGCCTGCGTTCAGTGACCGTATCGAATGGAGCACACGCATGACCGACGCGCCAGATCTCGCCGAGTTCCGTGACGAGGCCGCGCGTTGGCTGACCGGTCACGCTCAGCCGATAGCCACCGGCGTGGGCCGATGGGGTGACGGGTCCGACGGGGTCGCGGTGTTCCACGACCTGTTGGTCGAGGACGAGCGCGAACTCATCGGCCGCCTCGCGGCGTGGGAGCGGACGAAGTACGAAGCCGGGTACGGCGTGCTGACCTGGCCGGCCGAGTACGGCGGCCGCGAGCTCGACCCGGTCTACGACGACATCTTTGGCGAGGAGCAGGAGCGCTTCGAGACCCCCGATCCGCACGAACTGGTGTCGGTCACCCGCAACCTGGTCGCGCCCACCCTGCGGCTGCTCGGAAGCGAGTCCCAACGTGCGCTCGTCCCGGCCCTGCTGCGTGCCGAGCAACTGTGCTGCCAGCTGTTCAGCGAGCCTTCCGCCGGCTCGGACCTCGCGACACTGTCGACACGCGCCGTCCGCGACGGTGACGGATGGATCGTCAACGGGCAGAAAGTGTGGAGCTCCGGCGCGCACTTCGCACAGTGGGGCGAGCTGATCGCCCGGACTGATCCCGCGCTGCCCAAGCACGAGGGGCTGACCGCGTTCCTGCTGCCGATGGATACGCCCGGCGTCGATGTGCGGCCGTTGCGCCAGATGTCCGGCGGCAGCAGCTTCTGCGAGGTGTTCCTGACCGACGTCAGGATCCCCGATACGCTGCGCCTCGGCGAGGTCGGCGCCGGGTGGAAGGTCGCGCTCACCACGCTCGGTTTCGAGCGCGGCAACTCCTCGGCCAGCAGTTCGATCGGCGGTAGCTTCGAACAGGTGCTCGCGCTGACCCAGCACCTGGGCACCGTTGGTCACCCGGTCACCCGGTCGCAACTGGCGCAGGTGTACGCCTACGAGTTCCTGGCTGTCGTCGCGCACCGCCGCGACCAGGCGGCCCGTCGCGGCGGTGCGCCGCTCGGTGCGATCGGGTCGGTGCGCAAGTTGCAGTGGACGCAGAAGATGAGCCTGATCGCCGACGTCGTCACCGATCAGCTCGGACCGCTGCTGACCGCCGACACCGGCGAGTGGGGCACCTTCGCCTGGACCGAGCACGTCCTGGGCGCGCCTGGCTACCGGATCGCTGGCGGCTCCGACGAGATTCAGCGCAACATCATCTCCGAGCGGTTGCTCGGGCTGCCGGCGGAGCCGCGCGGGGATCGCACGACGCCCTGGCGCGACCTTCCCCGCTGAAGCGCCGATCGGACCAGCGCTGATCGGCGCGCTCAGTAGGGCGCGGTTCCGCCGTCGACGTTCAGCAGCGCACCGTTGATGCCGCCGCCCACGGATCCGGCCAGCAGTACGGCCATCGCCGCGACCTCCTCGACAGTATTCAGTCGGCCGATCGCCGACTCGTCCGCGTACATCGCGACGAAGTCGCCGTACGTGCCGCCGACGCCCTCGGCGTAAGCCCGCCCGTTCTCGGCGAACGCCGCGGTCTCGACCGCGCCGGGGCAGATCGCGTTGCAGGTGATGCCCTGCCGGCCGTACTCGTGCGCAACGGCCTTCGTTAGCCCGTTCATCGCGTGTTTGGCAGTGATGTAGTGCGCGATGTTGGACTTGTTGCCGAGCTTGCCCTCGATCGAGGAGATGTTAACGATCCGCCCACTGCCCTGCGCCACCATCGTCTGCAGCGCGCGCCGGGTGGCCCAGAACGCCGAGTTGAGGATGAAGTCCATCGCGTTCGTCCATGCGGCGTCGGTCAGCTCGTGGACAGGCGCGAAGCCGTCGCTTCCACCGGCGCTGTTGACGAGGACGTCGAGGCGGCCGAAGTGGGCGACGGAGCGGTCGATGACCGCCTCGACCTCGGCCTGGTTGCGCGCGTCGCACGCCACCGAGATCGCTCGGTCGCCGGCGTCGAGCTCGGCGAGTGCCCTCTGCCCCGACTCCTCGGACCGTCCGGACACGACGACCGACGCGCCCTCGTCTAGGAAGGCCTCGATGATCCCGCGTCCCATGCCGCGGGTGCTCGCCGTGACGACTGCGACCGCGCCCGCCAGCGCGTCGCCGCTCAAGGCTTGCTCAGCGGCTCGTCATGGGCCAGTTCGTCGACGCGCACCGGCGCTGCGGTCGCCCGGTCCGCCGCAGACGGGGGCGAGGGTGGTGCGCCGCCGCCGCGGCGACGCACCATCCGCCGCAACCCGCCGCCGTCGCGCCCGTTTCCAACCGCGCCGCGGGTGCTCGCAATCGCCACCGCGATGATCAACGCGGTGCCCTGGAACAGCGGATTGACCCAGAAGGTTCCGGCTCCGAACTGCAGGGTCAGACCCTGGATGCCGAAGGCCAGCGCGAAGAAGGCGATCAGCGTGCCCCAGACATTAGGCCGCTGGGACAGCTGCGAGGCGCCGAAGAACACCGCGGCCAGCGACGGGAACAGGTACTGCGAGCCGATGTCGGAGGTGTAGGCGCCGACCTGCGCGGTGTACATAATGCCCGCGACCGCGGCGACGGCACCGGACGTGACCAGCGAGCCCCAGACGATCCGGTTCGAGGAGATGCCGGCGAGGCGGGCCGCGTCGCGATTGCCGCCGACGGCCATCATCCTGCGCCCGAGCGGCGTCTGCTCCAGGACGAACCACATGATTGCCCCGATGACGACCATGTAGATGGCAAGGTAGGGGATGCCGAAGACCGTGCCGTTGCCCGCCGTCGTGAACGACGACGGGAAGACCGCGGCGACCTGCTGGTTGTTGGACACCTTCAGTTGGACGGCCTGCAGCAACTCGCTCATCCCGAGCGTCGCGATCAGCGAGTTGACCCGGAGCTTGACCACGACCAAACCGTTGACGAGTCCGACCACCATGCCGAACCCGATGAGCAGCAGGACGATCACCGGAATGGGCAGCGTCGTGTGGATCGTCAGGTAGTTCATCATCACGATCGTCAGCGACAACATCTCGCCGATCGACAGGTCATAGGTGTCGGTGACCAGCGGCATGAGGAAGGCGAGCGCGAGCACCCCCGTGACCGAGTTCTGCGCGAACACCAGTTGGAAGGTGTCCTTGCTGAGGTACAAGTTTCCCTGCAGGAAGCCGAACAACACGAGGAAGATCACCCAGAGATAGATCGCGCTGAAGTTCGCCAGGCCCGGAAGCCTCAGACGGAGGCGGCGGCTGGAATCGGTCGAGTTGCTCATGGTCGAGGCCTTTCCTGCCCGAGCGGCCGCCGAAGTGGTCGTGCCACGACCACCTCATGGGTGTCGGGCTCGTCGAGCTGCGCGGCGTCGATGGCGGTCGGGGTCAGGTCGGGACCGCGGTGCAGTGTTGATCCCACGCGCCCGCCGACGAGGACCAGCACCCGATCGGAGAGCCGAGCGAGCTCGTCGCTGTCGGTGGACACGAGCACGAGCGCCATGCCGTCGGCCGCACACTTCTCTATGACGGCGTGGATCTGTGCGCGGGCCCCGATGTCGATGCCCTGGGTCGGGTCGTCGAGGACGAGCACGTCAGGGTCGAGCCGCAGCGCCCGCGCGACCAACACCTTCTGCTGGTTGCCACCGGACAGGCTGGTGATCGGTGCCTCGCCACCGCGGGTGACGATGGTAAGCCGGTCGATCCACTCCTGTACCTCGTCGCGCTCGCCGCCGACCTCGATCCGCGCGAACCGACGGTGCCGACGGTGGTCGCTGATCGTGAGGTTGGAACGCACGTTGAGGTTGGCGAACACGCCGTAGCGAGCGCGCTCGCCGGGGATGGACGCGATTCCGGCGCACATCGCTTCGCGGGGCCGGCCGGGGCGAAGTGACGACGAGCCTACCCGGATCTCGCCCTCGTGCGGCAGCTGGCCGACGAGCAGTGGGGCGACGTGCTCGCGGCCGGAGCCGGTAATACCGGCGATGCCAACGATCTCCCCCGGGTGGACATCGAGGTCGAACTCGTGCACGCGGCCTCCCCTCATGCCCTGCGCGGACAGCACCGACGGCCCGGAGTCGACGTCTGCCTCCCCGCGTTGCGCCGACTCCGGGACCACGACAGGGTGGCCGACGATCAGCTCGGAGAGCGAGGAGTAGTCGAGCTCGGCGCGGGTGACATCGGCGACGACGTACCCGTCGCGCAGGACGGTGACGGAGTCGGCGACGTCAAGGACCTCGTTGAGGTGATGGGACACCAGGAGCACTCCATGCCCATCGGCGCGCAGGGCACGGATGGCCTCGAGCAGCCGGCCGACCTCGTCCTGCGGCAGTGCCGCGGTGGGCTCGTCGAGCACGATGAACATGCCGTCGGAGTCGCCGTCCCCGGTGTGGGCGAGAACACGCGCGATGGCCACAGCGGTTCGCTCCGCCATCGTCAGCGACGCGACCGCAGCTCGCGGGTCGACCTGGACGCCGAGCCGCGACAGGTGGTGCTGAACCCGCTCGGCGGCATCGCGCCACCGGATGCGACCGGCGAGCCCGCGCGGGTACTCCAGGCCGAGCATCATGTTGTCCAGCACGCTCATCGGCAGGACGAGCGCGAGATCCTGGTGCACGAACCGCAGGCCGGACGCCCGCGCAGCGGCCGAGCTGCCGAGTTCGAAGGGCGTGCCGTCGATCGTGGCCACGCTGCCCGCATCCGGCTCATGGTAGCCGGCCAGCAGCTTGATGATGGTCGACTTGCCGGACCCGTTCTGTCCGACCAGGGCGCGGACCTCGCCGCGCCGCAGGTCGAACCCGACGCGGTGCAGCACCGTCACGCTGTTGAACGTCTTGCTGACCGAGCGCAACGCGAGGGTCATCGCGAACTCCAGTCCTCGAGGTGGGTCATGGTCGTTCTCCTCGCGTTGCGCTCGGTCGTTAGGTACGGCGCAGAGAGGTCAGACGCTCCACAGCGCCTTGAACTGGGACTGGAAGTCCGTCGGACCCTGCCAGATGCCGTTGTCGACACCGAGCTGCTTAGTCGCCGCAGCCGCCGTGTCGACCATGAAGGTCGGGTTGGATGATGTCGCGTCGAGCGCTTTCTGGTCGAGGACACCGGTGTTGAGGCGCGCCATCCAGTCGACGACGACCCACATCGTGTACTGCTCGGGCAAGATCGACCACGCGGCTTCCTCGCCGTTGACCACCTGCTGCAGCTGCGACTGCTGGCCCTGCGTACCGACGATCTTCACCTTGCTCGCGAGGCCGGCCGACTTGATCGCCTGGGACACACCGGCGTCCAGGCCGCCGAACGCGAGGTACAGGTAGTCGGTGTTCGGGTGGGTCTTGAGGTAGTTGACGATCGCCGACGGGGTCTGGCCCTGACCGACCTGCGCGGCGCTGAGGCCGAGGACGTCGAAGCTGCACTTCGGACACGCCGAGGCATATTCCGCCTTCGCGGCGTCGCCCTGCGCGAGCAGCGTCGGGTAGATCGGCAGCGACACGAACACCGTGTTGGCGGTGCTCGCCGAGTCCTTGATCGTCCAGGCAGCCATCAGCTTGCCCGACGTCACGCTGGTACCGAAGTCGGCCGCGACGCCATACAGGCCGTTGGCCTTCATCTCCGGCTTGTCGCCGGTGTAGGCGGCGAAGATCGCGACGCCCTTGGCCTTGGCCTGCGCGATCTGCGGGGTGACGGTGTTGAGCGTGATGCTCGAGGTGGCGATGTACTTGTAACCGGCGTTGATCGCCTGCTGCAGCGCCTGGCCAGGCTGCGCGCTGTTGTACGTGATGACGGTCGGCTCCCAGCCCAAAGCCTTCGCCGCGTCCGTGAAGCCAGGATTGAGCAACGCACAGGACGGGTCGCTGCAGGTCAGGAAAGCGACCTTCACACCCTTCTCAGGTGCCTTCGGGAGTTTCGGCAACGTCGACGGAATGGTGGTCGGCTCCGTCGCAGCGGCGGCCACGATCTGGTCAGGTGTTTTGCCCGCCACCGTCGAGGTCTGGGCGGACGTAGGAGTTCCCCCCCCAGCCGGGCTCGACCCGCTGCCGCTGGAGCTGCAGGCGGCCAGGGAGAGGAGACAGGTCGCGGCGGCGATGCCAGACAGCAGCCTTCGATTCTTCATGATGCTCCTAGAAAGTAGGGATGAGATGACCCGGGTGAGTGAGTGGGCCGCCGGACGGCGGACTCGGGTGGGCACCGTCAACCGCGCCCGATCTGGCCGGCGTCGACCGGGATGGCCATGCCGGTGAGGAAACGCGCCTCGTCGGAGGCGAGGAAGCGCACGACCTCGCTGACATCGCGAGGCTCGAGCCACTCGATCGGCAGGACCTGCATGGTCCGGAAGACCTCAATCGCGTCCGCCTGAGTCGGGTGCTCGACCTCAGGCCGGAAGACCTGGTAGGTGGGCTCGTTCATCATCATGTCGGTGTTGATGAGGCCCGGGCAGACGGTGTTAACGCGGATCCGGTGCGGGCCGAGCTCGTTGGCGAGGGTGCGCATGAGCCCGTTCACGCCGTGCTTCGCGGCGACGTACGCCGCGATGTTGGAGTAACCCTTCAAGCCCGCGAGCGAGCTGGTCAAGATGATCGAACCGCCGCAGCCGCGCTCGATCATCGGCGGCACAACCGCCTTGATCGTGTGGAACACCCCGGTCAGGTTCACATCAAGGACGTCCTGCCACTCGCCCTCGGGCAGCTCCCACGTCTTGTGGAAGAACGGCCCGATGCCGGCGTTGGCGCAGACGATGTCGATGCCGTCGAACGTCTCGCAGGCCTCGGCGACGACCACATCGAGCTCGCTCCGCTCACGGACGTCGGCCGCGCGGACCAGCACCCGCCGCCCGAGCGCGCGGATCTGCCGCTCGGTCTCGGCGAGATCGTCCGCGGTGCCGAGCGGGTAGGGCGCGGAGTCGATGTCCTTCACGAGGTCCACCGCGACGATGTCCGCGCCCGCCTCGGCGAGCGTGACCGCGTGCGAGCGGCCCTGCCCGCGGGCGGCACCGGTGACGAACGCGACGCGTCCGTCGAGCTTTCCGGCCGCCGGACTCACGGCACGCCTACGGTGATGGCCGATTCAGGGCAGCTGAGCATCGCGGTCTCGGCCTGGGCGGCGAGTGGCGAGCCGTCCTCGACGACGTCGATGGTAACGACGCCGAAGCCCTCGTCGTCGGCGGCGAAAACGTCGGCCGCGAGTGAGTAGCAGCGCCCCTGGCCCGTGCACCGCTCGCGGTCGATCCGTACGGCGCTCATACGGTCACGTCCCAGGCAAGGCGCAGTGAGTCCAGGCCTAGCTGCGGCCCAGTCTCCACGAGCTGGTCGGCGTCGACGATGCAGTAGTCGGGGATGCACTTGTGCCACTCCTCGAGCGCGACGGCGAGCTCCAGGCGGGCCACGTGCGCGCCGAGGCAGCGGTGCGGACCGGCGGCGAAGGCGACGTGTCGATTGACCTTCCGGTCGAAGTCCACGGTGTCCGGCGAGTCGAACTCGCGCGGATCGCGCGACGCCGCCGGGATGGTCAGCATGACCATGTCACCCTTCTTCATCGGGCAGCCGTGGAAGACGGTGTCCTCCTTTACCTTGCGGCCGTCCATCACGATGGAGAACGCGCGCAGGAACTCCTCGACGGCACCGGGAATGACTGCGGGCTCGGTGGCCAGGCGGTGCCGCTGGTCCGCGTGCTCGGCCAGGTGGAACATGCAGTAGCCGAGCTGGCTCTTCACCGTGTCGAGGCCGGCCAGGACCAGGACGTCGGCGATGTTGACGAACTCCTCGTCGCTGATCGCCCGGTCGCCGACAGTCGAGTCGAGCAGTGCGGTGAAGAAGTCGTCCTCGCCGAGCGGTTCGTTCTTGCGCTGGGCCAGCAGGTCAACGAAGTACTCGTGCACCTCGGCCTGGGCCGTCGCCATCGCGGCCATGGCATCCTCGCCGCCGCCGAGGCCCGCGAAGATCGCCTCCACCCAGTCGACGAAGCGCTGGGTGTGCTCACCGGGCAGACCGAGCAGGGTCAGGAACACCCGGGTGCTGAAGACGGTGGCGAACTCAGTGACGAAGTCACAACCACCCCTGGGGTAGAGGTCCTCGATGATCTCGACGGCGGCGCGCCGGACCTCGGGCCCCATCGACTTCGCCGCGCGCGGCGAGAACCCCGGGTTGAGTACGTGCCGGTACAGCGTGTGCTGCGGCGGGTTCTCCATCGTCGGGATCCAGTGCCACTCCGGGTCGGGCGCCGTGACGATCGTGGCGTCGCTGCAGAAGATCTCCGGCGTCTGGAACGCCTCCCGCACCGTCTCCTGGGACAGCAGCATCCAGAAGCCCTCACCGGTCGCGTTCCACACGATCGGTGACTGCTCGCGCAGCTTGTTGAGCTCGTCGAAGTAGCTCAGCACCGGACGGGGTTCGCTGACGTCCCAGTCGACGACTGGGCATCCACGCTCGGCCGGCGTGGGCCGTGCGGTAGTGGTCGTTTCGTTGTTCACGAAGATCTCCTCTTCGGTTAGGAACGGTCGGACGTGGGTCTGTGGGTCGCGCGCGCCGGGCCCGGCGCCCGACCTCAGGGCAGGAGAGCCTGGTCGGCGGTACGTACCTCGAACCAGCCGACCGTCAGGTCGAGCTGCGTAATCTGCCAACCGGACGCGGTCCGGACGCACTGGAGCTGGTAACGGCTGGTCATCATCGTGACGGCGTCGAGATCGGCCTCGAAGACCTGATGCGAAAGCAGGTAGGCGAGAACGTCGGCGCGGTCGCCGCGCACGTCGACGGCGTACGGATTGATGAAGTGGTGACCCCACACTGTCGGCCGGGTCGCCGCCGCGAGCCAGGTCACGATGTCCTCGGCCCCGACCAGCGGCTCGTCCTTGCCGTACTTCGCGCGGGCGTCCGGTGCGAAGATCCCCTGCAATGTGGCGACGTCACTGTGATCGCAGGCCGTGGCGTAGCGGAAGACGAGGTCCTGCAGGTCGGCCCGGGCGGCGAGGTGGCGGACCTGCGCGGTGAGCTCGGCGACGGTGGCGACTTCGTTCACGGTCGTCACTTGCCCACCGCCATCCACATGCTCTTGAGGTGGGTGAAGGACTCGACGGTGGCGCCACCGAGGTTGCGGCCGTAGCCTGACTGCTTCCACCCGCCGTAGGACACCGCGGGGTTGGTGGCCTGGTAGGTGTTGATCCAGACCGTTCCCGCGCGCAGCGCATTGCTCGCGCGATGTGCCCTGGACAGGTCGTTGGTCCAGACACCGGCGGCCAGGCCGTACTGGGTGTCGTTGGCGATCCGGTAGGCCTCGTCCTCGGTGTCGAACGGGATCACGGACATGACCGGCCCGAAGATCTCCTCCTGCGCGATCCGCATGTCGTTGCGTACTCCGGCGAAGATCGTCGGCGCCTGCAGGAACCCGCCGGACCCCGCGGTGACGCCGCCGAGCCGCAGGTCGGCGCCCTCCTGCTGGCCGACCTCGATGTAGGTCTGCACCTTGGACAGCTGCTCCCGGGTGATCAGCGGACCGAGATCACTGCTCGCGTCGAACGCGCTGCCGACGGTGAGCGACTCCGAGTCGCGGACGAGCGAGGCGACGAAGTCGTCGTAGATGCCACGCTGGACGAGGGTGCGGGTGCCGGCTGTGCAGACTTGCCCGGAGTTGCCCCAGACGCTCGCCATCGCGCCCACACTCGCATTGGCGATGTCGGCGTCGTCGAAGACGATGAACGGGCTCTTGCCGCCGAGCTCGAGGCTCACGTGCTTGAGCGTCGGGGCGGCCGCGGCCGCGATCCGGCGGCCGGTCTCGGCGGAGCCGGTGAAGGAGACCGCGTCCACGCCCGGGTGGCTGACGAGTGCGGCTCCGGCCGAGCCGTCGCCCTGCAGCACGTTGACAACGCCGGCCGGGAACCCGGCCTGCTGGGCGAGCTCACCGATGTAGGTGGCGGTCAGCGGCGTCTGCTCGGCGGGCTTGAGGATGACGGTGCACCCGGCGGCCAGCGCGGCGGAGACGCCAGCCCACACGGCGGTCGGGCCGTTCCACGGCATGATCGCGGCGACCACGCCGAGCGGCGCCTTCTGCTGCAGGACCGTGAAGTCCGGGCCGACCGGTGGGATCGAGCCCTCGAGCTTGCTCGGCCAGCCGGCGTTGTATTGCAGCGCCTCGACGGTGAAGCTGACGATGTAGGAGCACCACTTGCTCAGTACGCCTGCGTCGAGGGAGTCCAGGTCGGCCAGGTCGGCGCCACGCTCCTCGATGAGGTCGGCGAAGCGGCGCAGGACGCGTTCGCGGGCCAGCGGCGGCATGCCGCTCCAGCGACCGTCGTCGAACGCGCGGCGCGCGGCGGCCACGGCGGCGTCGACGTCGTCCTGCGTGGCCTTCGCCGACTGCATGACGACTAGGCCGGTGGACGGGTCGACCACGTCGAGGGTTCCGCCCAGCCGGGACTCGACCGTGACGCCGTCGATCACATGCCCCGCGACGCCGCGCGCGACGAACGAGCGGGCCCCGACAGCGAGGTCCGGAGTGGAGGTGAGCTGAGCACTCATGTTCGGCGGTCCCTTCTTGGTGCGTTCCCTGGTGGGGGCCGCCCGGTGTTCTTCATACAACTGCTAAACTGAATCCACTTCAGTTCAGGAAAGTGACCCCGATTACACCTTCTCGTCGTCGCCGAGTCAAGGTTTCGGACATAATTCATCAGGATGATTTACGATCTAGGTCTATCGGCCCTCATAGCCACTGCACCGGCACGTCGGGCTCACCGGCGAGGAGCGCGCGGCAGTATTCCCACACCCCTTCGATGTGCGACTGCATCAGCGAGCTCGCCGCGCGCTGGTGTCCGGCTGCCACCGCTCGTGCCAGCAGGCCGTGGTCGTCGTGGATCAGCTGACGCAGCAGGCGCGGGTCGTCGATAACGCCGGCCTGGTAACTCACGATCTGTCCGAAGCTGGACAGGCTGAGCTGCAGTACGCGGTTCCCGCCCAGTCGGCCGAGCGCGTCGTGGAACCCCGTGTGCATGCTCATGAACGTGGCGACGGTCGCGGTCTCCTCGGTCGGCGACGCCTCCTGCAGGTACGGCGCCATCATCCGCGCACGCAGCGCGGCGTCGGGATTGCGTGCGGCGCGCTCGGCCAGCAGACCCTCGGCCAGGGCCCAGGCCTCGACCAGCTCGAGGTGGTGGCGCCGGTCATCTGGTAGTACAGCGTCGAGATCCGGCCGAGGTTCACCGCGTCGGCGGACGCGACCACCGGTCCGCCCCCCGGCCCGCGTCGCAGCGTGATCAGCCCCTGCGTCTCGAGCAGGCGCAGCGCCTCCCGGAGCGTCTCGCGGCCGACCCCGCAGTGCTCGACCATCTCGGCCTCGCGCGGCAGCTTGTCGCCTGCTGTCAGACCGCCGGACACGATCGTCTGCACCACCCGCCGGGCGACGGTCTCGGCCGTCTTCGGCTTCCACCGACCTGCCTCGCTGGAGACGGGCCCGGCCGGGATCTCGATCACTGCCGCACCCCGGTCACGACAGGCTCTCCCCGCCGTCGACGACGAGGTTGGCCCCGGTGACGAACTTGGCCTGCGGGCTGCACAGGTAGACCGCGGCGGCACCCATGTCGAGCGGCGTGCCCGAGCGGCCGAGCGGCACCGACTGCGTCATCTCCGCGTAGATCGCGGGGTTCTGCAGCAGCGCCATCGGCGTGGCGGTGATGCCCGGCGACAGCGCGTTCACCCGCACACCGATCGGGGCCAGCTCGAGGGCGGCCACCCGTACCAGCTGGTTCAGCGCAGCCTTCGTCGCCGAGTACGGCGCGCGCCCGGCCCGGGCGCCCAGCGCCCGGATGGACGACACGACGAGAATCGCGCGATCCGTGCCGTCGGCCGCCTTCTGCATGCGACGCCCCGCCCACTGCATCGCGAGGAAACTGCCGGTGAGGTTCAGCGCAAGCTGCTCGTCCCACTCCTCGCGCGGCACCTCCAGGAACGGCCGTACGGTGCCCCATCCGGCGTTGGCCACCAGGACGTCGAGGGCCGGCAGGGTGTCGTCGAGCTCGGCGAACATGCGCTCCAGCTCGTCCGGCTTGGAGGTGTCGGCCGCGAGCGTGCGGACCTCCCGGTCCGGGTGGCGGCCACGCAGCTCGTCAGCGGCGACGGCGAGCTGGTCGGCGCCCCGGGCCACCAGGGCGACGTGGGCACCCGCGGCCAGCAGCGCGTGGGCGATGCCCAGGCCTATGCCCTTGCTGCCGCCAGTGATCACCGCCCAGCGGCCAGACAGGACGTCCGATCGCCGGGCCTCCTCGGTGTGGCGTGACTGCGCTGGCACGGCGCCTCTCCCGATAATTCATCCGGATGTTTGAGAGAGTTGTATAGCGCAGATCACACTCTGTCAAACATCCGGATGAGTCCCAACCCGCCATTCAGGAAGGGCGGTTCCGTCGGAGAACGGTATGAAGCGGGCGTTCACCGCGTCACCGATTGCGAGCGGTGGCCGACCCTCGATCCGGCCGACGAGGCGGGTGCCCGGCGCGTCGTCGAGGTCGATGAGAACGACGGTGTACGGCACCGGGAAGTCCGGGTGGATCTGGTGGGCGACGACGCTGAACGAGTAGACGGTTCCGGCTGGCCGGACTTCGCGCCACCGCACCTCACCTGCAGCGCAGTGGTGGCACCACCGGCGCGGCATGTGCAGCACCCGGCCGCACGTCGCGCACTCACAGACGACGAGCGCGCCCCGCCCGGCTGCGGCGAAGAACTCCCCCGTGTCCAGGTCATCGGTGACCGGCCGGACCGTGTGCGGCTGCGCGGTCACCGGTCGGACCCCAGGACGAGCGCGCTGCCCGGCGGCAACGGCGTCGCGGTGACGAGGCAGTTCCGGGCGCCCGGCACCTGCGAGGTGGAGTCGCCGCGGATCTGGCGCACGCCTTCCAGGACGTGGTTCATCCCGTGGAGGTATCCCTCGGACAGATGGCCGCCGCCGGTGTTGATAGGGATGCTTCCCGTCATCCCGAGGGCGCCGCTCGCCGCGAACGGACCGCCCTCGCCCTTGGCGCAGAAGCCCCAGTCCTCGAGCTGCATCAGGACGGTGATCGTGAAGCAGTCGTAGAGCTGCGCAACGTCGATGTCTCCGGGCGTGAGGTCGGCGCGGCGGTAGAGAACGTCGGCGACGGCCCGCGCGGGCAACTCCGTGATCGTCTCACGCATCAGCACCGGGAACTGGATGCCCGGTTGCGGGTCGGGGATGCTCGCCTGCGCGACAGCCCGGATCAGCGCGGGCGGCTGCCGGAGATCGCGGGCCCGCTCGGCCGACGTGACGATCACGCAGGCGGCGCCATCTGACTCCAGGCAGAAGTCGAACAGCCGTAGCGGCTCGGCGATCATCCGTGCGTCGAGGTAGTCCGCCATTGTGAGCTTGCGGTCGCGCATCTGGGCACGCGGATTGGCGTTGGCTCGCTCGCGGCAGGCCAGTGCGATCGCGCCGAGGTGCTCGGCCTCGGTGCCGTACTCGTGCATGTGCCGTTGCGCCATCAGGGCGAAGATCTGGCCCGGCGTCATCAGGCCGTACGGGAAAAAGAATTCGTCGTAGGTCCCTGCGCCACCCACCGACTCGTCACCCGCGCGCCCCTGCCCGTACCTCCGTCCCGAGCGGCCGTTGAGCTCGCGGAAGCACAGCACCGTGGACGCTTGTCCCGACATGATCGCCGCGACGGCCTGGGCGACCATTGCCGGCGGCGCGGTGCCGCCGGGGCCGACGTCCGACCAGAACGTCAGATGCGTGATCCCCAGCGCGTGGGCGAGGTCGTTGGACCGGACGGTGTCCATATCGGACCGAACGATGCCGTCGATGTCGGCCGCGGTCAGCCCGGCATCGGCGAGCGCCAACGCCGCCGCCTGGATGGCGAGGGTGAGGTCGCTGCGTCCGGAGTTCCGGGAGAAATCCGTCGCGCCGATCCCGACGATCGCGCAGCGGTCCCGGTGCGGGTTGTCGACTACCACAGTGCCTCCTCGTTCGAACTGCCCCTACTAAACATCATGAGGATTACTCGTGGCAAGGCCGGCGGCGTCAGTCTCCGAGCAACTGCAGAGCGCGCCGGGAGAGCATCGGCACGTGCTCGTGCCGCTCCCCCATTCGCTGGTCGTTGCTCTCGCCCATGCGCCACCGGTAGTACAGCTGCTCCAGCACGGTCGCGGTCTTCCAGCATGCGAACGCCTCGTACCAGCCGATGTCCGAGACGTCGAGCCCCGTCCGCGCGCCGTAGCGCTGCGCGACCTCGGCGCGTGCGGGCAGGCCGAGCAGGTCGAGCCCCTCGTAGTGCAGGGCACGGTCGTCCGGGGTGTCGGAGGGATCGGGCCAGTAGTTCAGCAGGATGCCGAGATCGACGAGCGGGTCGCCGGTGGTCGCCATGTCCCAGTCGAAGACCGAGCCCACGGTCGACGGGTCACCGGCGACGAACTGGCAATTATCGATCTTGAAGTCGTTGTGCAGGACGGATACCCGCTGCGGGTCGGGCAGGCGCCGGGCGAGCAGTTCGCCCGCGCGCGTCATCGCTGCGTCGGAGTCGGGATTCGCCACCCGCCGCCACCGGGCCGTCCACCCCTCGACCTGACGCCGGACGAAGCCGACCGGACGGCCGAGGTCGGCGAGATCGCACGCAGCAGGATCGACGACGCTGAGATCGGCCAGGGCGTCCACCGTGGCGAGGCCGACGAGGCGGGCGGCATCCGGGACCGACATCATCGACGGCGGCAACGTCGACCACACCATCTCTCCCGTGCGGAACTCCGTGACGAGGAAGTCCGAGCCGACGACCGAGTGGTCGTCGCAGAACGCGAGGGCGCCGGGCGCCCTGGGGTAGCTGCGCCAGAGCCGCGACAGCACGCGGTGCTCTCGTTGCATGTCGTGCGCGCCGGGCGCGATCTCGCCGAACGGCGGCCGGCGGAACACCAGCCGCCGGCCGTCGATCTCGAGGAGGTAAGTGAGATTGGCCGAACCGTTCGGGAACTGCAGCACCTCGAGCGCGCCGCTCACGCCCAGCTCGCGGCGCAGGTAGTCGGCCACGTTGTCCCACGCGAGATCCTCGCCCGAGCGGACTGCGATCGCCTCACCGTAGGTGCTCGTCATCGCCGCACCAGCGCCTGGCCGCCGTCGACGCGCAGCAGGGCGCCGGTGGTGAAGCGCGAGAGGTCGCTCGCGAGGTACAGCGCGGCGCCGGCGATCTCGTCCGGCTTGCCCGCGCGCCGCATCGGCATCGACGCCGCGAACTCGTCGAAGGCCGCCATGTCCCACGCCTCGGAGATGTCGGTCAGGAACGGCCCGGCCATGATCGTGTTGGCCCGGACCGTCGGGCCGTACTCGAGCGCGATGCCGGCGGTGACGACGTGCAGGCCGGACTTCGCTGCGCCGTAGGGCACCTCGTAGCTCGTCGGGCGCATCGCGGCCACACTGGAAATGTTGATGATCGAACCGCCACCGGATTCCGTCATCGCCTTGGCGGCGAGTGCCGAGAGCCGGAACGGGCCCTTGAGGTTGACGCCGATCGTCTTGTCGAACAGCTCCTCGCTGGCCTCGTGCAGGTGCTCGTAGAGCGGGGCCATGCCCGCGTTGTTGACGAGGATCTCGATGTGGCCCATCCGCTTGAGCACGGCCCCGACGAGCGCGTCGCACTCGCTCCACCGGCCGACGTGCGCCGGGATCCCGACGACCGTGCCGCCGGTCTCCGCGGCGATCTCCTCGGCCGCGACGGCCACCGAGTCGGCCTTGCGGCTCGCGATCACCACCTCCGCTCCAGCCGCGGCGTAAGCCGTGGCGATCGCCCTGCCGAGCCCTCGGCTGCCACCGGTCACCAACGCGACGCTGCCGGTGAGGTCGATGACGTGCCCAGGGCGGGCGGCTGTTGGGGATGCCGACATTCCGGATACCTCCGTGAGGATCTCTGCACTAAACTGAACCGATGTCAGTTCACTTCAGCGAGTGTAGGGAGCGCCCGGGTGGGTGACAAGCACGGCGACCCGAGTCAGGTGTCGCGTAACGGGCCGGGCGCCCCGTCGGCACTACAGTCACGCGCATGAACGTGGGGGCGGAGCCGAGCGCGCGGTCCAAGCGCGATGTGATCCTCCGCGTAGCGGCGCAGGAGTTCGGCCGCCACGGGTTCGACGCCACGAAGTGGGCGCGCATCGCCGAGCCCGCGGGGATCGGCAACACCGCGCTCTACCACTACTTCGAGTCGAAGACCCACTGCCTGTTCACCCTGCTCCTGGAGTCCTACGAGGGCTGGTACGAGGAGTGGCGCTCATGCCTGTCTGTTCCGGGCGACCCGGTGGAAGCGATCCTGAGCGCGGTCTCCGCCACCTTCCAGTCCACCGAGACCGAGGCGATCAAGCACCGCCTGCTGCTGTACGAGCAGGGAAAGCTCTCGACCTTCCGGTCCACCGGCCGGACCAAGCAGGCACAGAGCGATGCACTGGGCATCGCCCGGCGCATCGAGAAGCTCTGGGTCGGTTTCCTCGCCGACGCCATGGCGGCCGGCGCCCTACCGCAACAGGACCCGGTCGTACTCGCGCACGCGATCATCGGACTGCTGCAGAGCGCGTGGGGGTGGTACCGCCCGAGTGGTCGCCAGAAGCTCGCCGACCTGAATACGATCTACCGTGGCTACGTCCGCGCGATGCTGTTCGCCGCCTGATCAGATCTCCCGACCCGGAGTCGGTCCGGCCCGTATGGTCAGGTCTCCAGCACGTTATCGATGTTCTCCCGACCGGAGGTTCCATGGCGCAGCGGCGCTCGAGCAACGGCAGGCCGGACACGACCGACGACGGCGCCTCGCGCTCCGGTCTGCCGATCCGTTTTAGCCTGCTTACCCCCGGCCACAGCTCGCTTGTCGACCCCCGCACGACCGACGGCGAGCCCCGGACCCTGAAGATCTCGGAGGTGGTCGCGCAACGCGTGGTCGCCGACATCGTCCGCAACGAGCTGCAGATCGGCGACCGGCTACCGGCCGAGTCGGTGATGCTCGAGCAGTACGACGTCAGCCGCGAGTCGTTGCGCGAGGGGCTGCGGCTCCTCGAGACGCAGGGCTTTCTCACCATCCGACGTGGCCCCGGGGGTGGACCGATGGTCGCCGGGGTCGACCCGCGCAACCTCGCCCGCATGTCGACGCTTTACTACCACCTAGCCGGCGCGAACTACGAGGAGCTCTTCGACGTCTGGCTCACGCTCGAGCCCGGTGTCGTCCGCCAGGTGGCCGAAACCATCGCCCGCGACGTCAAACAGGCCGCGCTCGAGCCGTTCTTCCCGCGTGCCGACGACACCGAACGGGAACGGTTCATGAGCACGTCCAACGGCTTCCACGCGGTACTGGTGAATCTCAGCGGCAACCGCGTGCTCACGCTGATGCTGCAGGCGATCAGCCACATCGTGAACGACCACATCATCCGCGACCTCGACCCCCTCAACGAGCGCGACGAGATCAGCCACGACCACGCCGAGATCGGCCAGGCGGTCATCGACGGCAAGGGTGCCAAGGCCCAGCGGCTGGCCGCCGAGCACATCAGTCACATCGTCGACCACTACCGGACGAACTACCCGGCCGCGGTGCGCGAGCTGGTCGAGTGGCGCTGAATCCCGTCAGCCCACCTGCACGATCGTCTTGCCTAGGTCCGCACCCGCGAGCATCGCCAGGAAGGCGTCGAACGCGACCTCGACGCCGCCCGAGCGCACCGTCTCGACCGGGCGCACCGCGCCCGTCCGCAGCGCGTCGGCCAGCTCGCGTTCGAACTGCGGCCGCACTTCCTCGTGCGAGGACACGAGGAAGCCCTCGAGCCGCAGCTCGCGCCAGATAGCCAGCAGCAGGTTGCGCGGTCCCGGCGCCCGCTTGCCGTATGTCGACACCGCACCGCACAGTGCGATGCGGCCGTGGTCGCGCATCCGGCGGATCGCCGCCTCGAGCTGCTCGCCGCCGACGTTGTCGAAGTAGACGTCGATGCCATCGCGCCCGACGTCGGCGAGCGCGCGGGCCAACGCGTCCCGGATCGACTCGCTGCGGTGGCTGAACACGGCGTCGGCCCCGAGTTCGTCGCGAACGTACCCGATCTTCTCGTCACTGCCGGCGCTCGCGATCACGGTGCAGCCCATCGCCTTCGCAAGCTGCACGACGGTCGACCCGACCCCGCCCGCGGCCGCGGACACGAACACCGTCTCGCCCGGCGTGCACCGCGCGACGCGGGTGAGCCCCGCCCAGGCGGTGAACCCGGTGAGACCCAGGACGCCCAGCCAGGCGGTCGCCGGGACCCCATCGACGTCGAGCACGCGCACGTCCCGCGAACCGAGGACCGCGTACTCGCGCCACCCGGACTCGTGCAGCACCGTGGCGCCGACCGGCATGGCGGCGTCGGTGGACTCGACGACCTCACCGATCGCGTGCCCGGTCATCGGTGAGCCGAGCTCGAAGGACGACGTGTATTCCGACTCACCGGTCATCCGGCCCCACATGTACGGCTCGACAGACAGGGCTCGGTTCCGGACGACGACCTGCCCGTCACCTGCTGGTCCGACGACCGCCTCGACCAGCGCGACGTCGTCGGCCGTCGGGGTGCCGGACGCCCGCCGGACCAGTTGCCATTCACGACTCGATCGTGTATTCATCATGAGGAACCCTAGCGGGCGTCACACCCGAACGCCAGCGTCTGTATGCCCGCAACGAGCCGTCGGCCGAGCCGGGAGCACCCATGACCATCGCCGAAGTCGACTGCCGCGCCGCTGTCCAGTGGGAGCAGGGCGGCGGACCCTGGTCCGTCGAGACCATCCACGTGGACGAGCCGCGGCGCGGTGAGGTGCTCGTCCGGATGGAGGCCGCAGGCCTTTGCCACACCGACCACCACCTCGTCGAGGGCGGCTATCCGGACATCCGGCGGCCGCTCGTCGGCGGCCACGAGGGGGCCGGCGTCGTCGAGGCCGTGGGGCCGGGCGTCACCGAACTGGCGCCGGGCGACCGCGTCGTACTGTGCGTCCCGGTGTCGGCCTGCGGGGTATGCGTCGCGTGCCTGCGCGGCATGTCCAACCTCTGTGAGCAGGGTGCGCTGACTGGCGCTGGGCGGCAGATCGGCGACGGCACCTCGCGGCACCACGCACGGGGACAGGACCTCGGCATCTTCGTCTTCGCGGGCACGTTCGCGGAGTACACCGTCGTCGCGCAGGAGACGTGCCACCGCGTCGAGAACGACCTGACCGGCGTCGAGGTCTGCAGCGTCTCCTGCGCCGGCGTCACGGGCTGGGGCGCCGTGCAGAACACAGCCGAGCTGCGGCCCGGCGATGTCGCGGTCGTCGTCGGCGTCGGCGGGGTGGGTGCCAATGCGATCATGGCCGCGCGACACCTCGGCGCGTCGGCGGTGCTGGCCGTCGACCCGTTGGAACGCAAGCGCGGGCTTGCCGCCGGCTACGGGGCCGACGCCGCAGCCGCCGATTTCGGGCAGGCCCGGGCGATCGTCTCGGAATGGACGCGCGGTCGAATGGCCGACGTCGTCGTGATGGCAATGGGCGTCGGCAACGGGCAGCTGCTGTCGGACGGGCTGGCGCTGCTGGGCAAGCGCGGACGACTCGCGGTCGTGAACGTCCACTCACCGCAGGAGACCATGGCCAGCGTCAGCCTGCGGGATCTCCAGTCGATGGAGAAGCAGGTCCGTGGGTGTCTGTCCGGTTCCTGGCACGGCCGGCAGGGCGTCCGGTTCCTGCTCGACATGTCCGCGCGCGGACGCTACGACCCAGGTGCGATCGTCGACGCGACGTGGAAGCTCGACGAGATCGACGCGGGCTACGCCCACCAGCTCGCGGGTCACAGCGTCCGCGGCGTGATCACGTTCTAGAGCAGCGCCGTTGTCGGCACTCATGGCCGGCGCCGCGCCGTCCGACGTGCGGGCTCGCGGCGGCCGCGCCGAGTTGGGTATCGGCGCCGGGACACCTCGGCAGAGTGGGCGATGACCGGGCGCATACGACCCACCCCGACCGGCCGGATCAAGCGCATGATCTCGGTGACGACTGTGGTTCGGGGCCTGTTGACTGACCATCCGGTGGCCGCCGAGACCGCCGGTGGGCGCGCCGACGTCCAGCCGCCCGGCCGCAAAGCACCCCGTCGGCTGAAACTCAGGACAGAGCAAGTTTTCGGGTTGCCGCTACCGGGAAGTGGGTGTGGCGCCTGCTCTGAAGCCATCCCCCTCGGCTACTCGGCTACGCGGCTTCGCTGGCGCGGGGGCATGGGTGTGCGCTAGCTCAGCGCGTTTGGATGCGGTGGAGGTGTTCGGTGGCGTGCGTTGTTCGCGGCCAATGCTCACCAGATGGTCGAAGAGTTGGTCTTGCGAAAGTTGTGCGGCGCCCTGAGCCAACGCCGCCGCGGCGGTGTGAAGCCGCGCCGGTAGGCGGCGGAGGCTACGGCGATGGCGTAGTGCCCCGGCAGCTTCGGGTGGACTGCCTGCCATGGTGGCCTGGGTGAGGGCCCAGGCGAGCTGGGTTCCCCCGTGGCCGGCCGCCTTCCCAGCTTGGGTCAGGGCCGCAGCAATGCTCGCCGGGTCGTGCGGTGTGCCGGCCGCGACCTGCTCGGCGATGGTGTCGAACAGCTCCCCGCACACCGGCCGGTGAAAGTCGCCACTGGTCAAGGCCGTGGTGATGGCGCGGGCCGCCGACGTTGCCGACCACAGCAGCGAGCACAGGCACAGGGCCTCGGCGTCGGTGCGCGGGTCATCGAGTAGATCCCCGACCTGGATGCTGTCGCCAGCCCCCTCCTCGAGCGCGGGGTCGTAGCCGGTACCGGACTCAGGTGACGCGGTGCCCATCGACGTGCCCTCCGGACATAATCTGGTCTTCCTCTGACTGGTGACGGTCACACATCATGTGCCGCCGTGTCGGCTGGTGTTCCGGTCTGGCCCGGTCCAACCGTTCTTCGCCGCCCGCTGGCAAGGCCGAAGGACAGGCGAGTGGGCAGGAGCGCAGTACCCGCCGTAGGCGGGCATGGCCCCCGTTAGAGCGAAGCGGGCCGGGGGTACGCAGCGACGAGCACCCGCCACACTGAGAGCCCAGCGGGGCCGGAGAAGGAAACACGCTCGCCGCCCTCCCTGTGGCGGCGAGGACAGCACCGGGGGTGGTGGGTGCACGCAGCGCCGGCCCGGTTCCGTGTCGTCACCGTTGCGGGTGACGCTCATGGTGTGTGTGCCGCCGCCACGGAGGGCAGCTGGGCGAACAGGTCGCCGGTGAGATCGGCCAGGGCCTGGGTGAGGTCGGCGCCCAGAGTGCGGCGGCCGCGTTCCCGTTCGGCGCGGGCGGCGGCCCGGATGATGATGGGCTCATGGTTCTCGATCTGCACCGTGCACACCGGCAGCGCCCCCCGGCCCGGTGGTGTGCGCGGTGGTGGTGCAGTTGGGGGTGTCGCGGTAGGTGACGGCGATTGCGGGCAGGTAGGCCTCGTCGCCGATGGTGGCCGACAGGATCGCCGGGTTCACCTCGACCGGCAGGCGCCCGGCCGCCGGGCGGGCGTCGGTGTAGGCGGCCAGCAGGGTGTGCACCTGGTCTGCGGCGGTGAACGTCAGCATCAGCGTCGCCTAGCCCAGGACCAGGCGAGCCCCGTTCTCCCGTGCCCCGTGCACGTCGATGCCGGTGCTCTGCTCCCCCGCCAACATGATGCTGGCCCTGGTGCTCATGGTCTGCGGCTGTGCGCTCATCGGTGGCCTCCTGTTCCTCGTTGTCCTCGGCCGTTCCTCGGTGGTGAGGTCCGTGCCAAACGGTCGCCCGGTGTCGGCTGGTGGGGGTTGTGCCAACCATTTCCCCGGGCCGCCCGAGCACGGAGTGCTCAAGGGGCCCCGGAGGTGGTCCGAGCGCAGCGAGGAGGGGCGGGGGTTAGAGAGAGAAGCTTTCCGGGACTCCCGCAGGGACCGAGCCCAGCGAGGCTTGGTGCCGGAAAAGTCGTCGAACGCTCATCGGCCCCTTGCCACCGCAGGGGCACCCACCCTTGACGAAGTCGGGCGGCCGGGAAAAATACAACCACCGGGGGTTGGCTGTGAGGAACGAGCGGGTGGCCTCCGGTGCTCAGCTGCGGTCATCGAGCGCCGCCGAGACGATCGCATCCGCATCGGTGGTGTCGGGGGGTCGAGCGCCAGCGAGACGGCCTGCACCACCGTACGTCCTAGAACCGGCCCCGCGCCCCAGCCGCAGGGGATCCGGAGCGCACACCACCGATCCCGTATTGAGCGGTGGCTGCTCCCTATAGCAGGAAGGACACCACTGTTGCCTAACCCTCGTATGCCGACACTGCTTGACCAGGACGTGCCTCTGCAGGTGGTCACCGTCGGCAACTCGCGTCGGGAAACAACGTCGATTAACCCACGACTGGGGTTATTGTCGACGGATGTTGGTCGGATACGCGCGGGTCTCCACCGCCGAGCAGAACCCGGACCACCAAACCGATGCCCTGGCCCGGGCCGGTGTCGCCCGGGACGACATCCATGTCGATCACGCCAGCGGCGCCAAGGCATCCCGCCCGAAGCTGGACCTGGTCCTGCAGCTACTCCGCGACGGGGATGTGCTGGTGGTGACCCGGTTAGATCGGCTTGGACGTTCCGTGTTGCACCTGGTCACCCTGGGCGCGCAGCTGCGTGAGCGCGGGGTCGGCCTGCAAGTGGTGGAGCAGGGCATCGACACCGCCACCGCCGAGGGCCGGGCCATGTTCGGGATGCTCTCGGTGCTCGCCGAGCTGCAGCGGGAACTGATCGTGGCCAACACCCGCGACGGACTGGCCGCCGCCCGGGCCCGCGGCCGCCGCGGTGGACGACCCCCCAGACTCACCCCGGATCAGGTCGCACTGGCCCAACGCCTCTATGACGCCGGGGAGCACACCGTCGCCCAGATCGCCGGGATGCTCGGTGTTCCCCGCAGCACCGTCTACGGGCACCTCAACAAAGCCACCGTCGGTACCCGACCCCACGCCCAGAAGACCGTGGCAGCGGCGGCGCCTTCTGCGGAGCGCGCACCCAGTAATGACCCTGCCGGTGATGCGCACACCCGCGGGGCCCGCATCACCCCGAAATCCCGGGCGTGCCCGAGCT